>Ga0123332_1001969_pt1 | contig 19848 bp, 12 predicted proteins | sample BioC12SIPDNA_4_FD_89958 | JGI IMG/M metagenome (GOLD analysis project Ga0123332, IMG submission 89958) | Anaerobic biogas reactor microbial communites from Washington, USA - Biogas_R2_A C12 SIP DNA | ecosystem: Engineered > Bioreactor > Anaerobic > Unclassified | place: Washington, USA...
CGAACAGGACGAGTTCGGGTGGGAGCGGCTCCCCCTGCCCGAGCTGACCGAGGATCTGGTCGAGTCACTGGGCGTGCCTGACGTACGAATCCGTCGCGAGTTCGGGCAGGCTGAGGTTGAGGTCGGTCATGGGCCATCCACCGGCGCCGGCCTGCTGGACCTCCTTGAGCAGGTGAGCCTGTCGCCGCTCGTGGGGCTGCTGGGAACGGCCAGCGGGCGGCCCCTGCTTTTGAACCTGGCGTCGGCCGAGACCGCGCACATGCTGGTGGTCGGCGGGCCCGGCGCCGGCAAGAGTGGCCTGTTGCGGTCGCTGGCCGTTTCCCTGGCCCTGCACAGCCGGCAAGCCCAGCTGCAGATGGTCTGTTTTCTGCCGCCCGGCGGAGAGCGCGGTGGGGGATCGCCGCTACGAACCCTGGCCTATCTGCCCCATCTGATGACCTCTCTGGTCACCGACATGGACGATATACGCGAGGTCCTTGCTTTTCTTGTCGCCGAGATCGACTACCGCCGCCAGGCCGGCGTGCGGCTGCCCCACATTGTCGTCCTCTTCGACGACGTGAGCTGCCTTTACGATGCGCGAAGTGAGGAGCTGGCCTCGTCGCTCCTGCGGCTCCTGAACGAAGGCGGCCCGGCTGGAATTCACCTGCTTGCCACTTCGGGGCCCCCGGCGACAGCGCGGCAGAAGCGCCTGCTGCAGGCCGATTGGCCTGTCCGCGTGGTCGGCCGGCTGGCGCCCGAGCTGGCCGCGGAGATCGGTATGCCTGATGCCGGCCGGCTTGCAGGCCAGGGTGGGTTTCTGGTCCATAGCCAGGGCGCGGAGCTGCGCTTTCAGGCTGCGGCCCTTGACGACTTTGATCTCCAGCTATGTCTGGACGAGCTGCAGCAGAGCCGCGGGCCGGCCAAGAAAGCAAACGGGGCGCCCTTCTCGCGTAATGGCGATGAAGTCGTTTTCGCAGCCCGGTAGCGAACCGCGAATAGAATGTCCTGGAATTATGGCTCGGATGGCCGTCTGTTCTCCCCTTCAAGCTGCCGGCTGAGGATGGCCTGAGCAGCCATCCCGCCGAGAATTGTCAGAAGGCGCCGGTCGCCCTGAGAAAAAGTCTGCTTCTGTGCATAGGTTGCCACGCTGAGAACGCCAATACGGCGGGTATTGGCAACCATCGGCACGTAGGCCAGGGTACCCAACGGCGGTGCTTCGGGCATCAACTGGCGGGCGGCGTTGCTATCCAGGACCGTCGTCTGCAGCGTGCGCAGCACATGAGCGGCCGGACTGGCGTTCAGGGGGAAAGACGCCGGCTTCAGCGGGGCGTTATGGGCAGCGCGCATCAGGAGCTGGCCCCGCGACTCGTCGAGAAGAAAGAGAGCGCTCTGATCGGCTCGCGACAGGAAAGCTGCCGCTTCGGCAAGGCGCTGCAGCAGGGCATCGAAATCGGTTGTCGTCGCTATCATGCGGCTCAGGCTGTAAAGCGCATTGACCTGCTGGGTGAGGCGCCGGAGATAACGCTCCTGTTCTTCAAGCTGTTGCCGCAGCTCCCCGTGAGCGCCCATTAATCGGCTCTCGCGGAGAGCGCGGTCGATGGCCTCATCCATCTCCTTTACGTCGAAGGGCTTGAGCACGTAATCGCGAACGCCCATGCGCAGCGCCTCGATGGCTACCTTCTCGGAGCTGTGAGCCGTGATGAGGATGGCCGGGATGATAATCCGTCGCAGCTGCAGCCGCCGTAACATCTCCAGACCATCCATGTTCGGCATCTGCACATCGACGATCATCAAGTCGGGCTGTTTGTCGAATGCCAGGCGCAGTCCTTCCAGACCATCCGTCGCCGTGAGGATTTCGAAACCGCGCGGGGCAAGGATGTATTCCGTGATAAAATCACGGATAGAGCTGGCGTCGTCGACGACCAGCACGCATTCGCGCGATGAGGGACCTTCTTCCTGAGCCATTGTATTAGCGACATTCTATCACAAAATCGCTCTCTGTGGCGGGTTAGCGGCAGTTTATGATGGCTTGTCGCCGCGCCACGCATGGGTTAGCATGGCTCGCTGGCATGAATGACGGAGCATCGACTATGGCGTTGACGAGGGGCAACTGGCTGGCGGCCTTCATCTTTATCCTGCTGACGGCGGGCGCGCAGGTTGCCTGCCGGCCCGCGGAAGCCGGGCTGACCCAGGCAAGCAAATTGATCAAGGTGGGCGGCGAAGAGGTAGTCGTCACCCGGGTCGTACCCGCTGACGTGACCATCCCGGCAACACCCACGCCCGCCGATCCCGCGGCTGAACCGGCGATACTTGACCTGGGACGTGAGGGCGAACCCGGCATTCCCGATCCGCAGACGGCAGCCACCGATAACGAGATCGACTTGGTAGAGAACCTCTTTGTCGGACTGACCCGTCTCAACCTGCGAACAGGCGAAGCTGAACCCCAGCTTGCCGAACGCTGGGAGGTCAGCGCCGATGGGCTGACCTGGACCTTCCATCTGCGCCGGGATGTCTTCTGGATCAAGCCGGGTTTCCCGGAAAAGGAAGGCTTCCTTGCGACGGCGACCGGGCCGCAGGTCTACCGGCCGGTCGTTGCGGATGATGTCGTCTTCGCCGTCCAACGGGCCTGCGATCCGCGTGTGACGACTCACGACGTGCTTGTGTTATTCCTCATCGAAGGTTGCGAGGATGCCCAACGGCTGACCGAGGTGACGGAGGAGGCGCTGGCGAAGATCGGGGTCAGCGCGCCCGACGACTACACCGTCGTTTTTCGTATCAACGAGCCTGCCAGCTACCTGCCCGTCATTCTGAGTATGACGATTGTCCGGCCTGTGCCGCGCGAGATCGCGACCCTGTTCCAGGAAACCAGCGAAACCTGGACTGTACCGGCGAACATTGTCACCAGCGGTCCGTTCACCCTGGGAACGGATACCGACGAAGAACGGTTGGTGCTGGAGCGCAATCCCTATTGGCCACTTCCACGCAACGGCCCGGTAGAACGCGTCAACATCTACTGGTTGAGTGTGTCCAACGCGTATGAGATGTGGCTGGCAAAGCAGCTGGACGTGAGCCCCATTACGTCCGCCGCCCGTGAGAATATGCTGACCAACACGCGAATCCTGCCCAACGTGAGGTTGGTCAGCAATCAGTCGGTCTTCTATCTGGCCTTCAACTTCGACAGTCCCGTCTTCTCCGATCCGGCGGTGCGCCGGGCATTTAGCGCGGCGATTGATCGGGCTGCCCTTCTGGAAGAGGTGTATGATGGGCTGGGCATTCCCATGCGCCACTTCTCTCCGCCCGGCGTATTCGGCGCGCCGCCCATTGAGGAGATCGGCGTGGGCTACCATAGCGACCGCGCCATTCTGGAATTAGGCGCCAGCAGCCTGCGCGACTGCAGCTTTATGCCGGAGATTCGTTATATGGTCGGCTCGACCGACCAGGCGCTATTCCATGCGGAGACAGTCCGCAATATGTGGGTCAGGGAGCTGGGCTGCGAGGAGGAAAAGATCATCATCGAGCAGGTCCATTTTGGCGAGCTACTGGCGAGGACCCAACCCGACGCAGGGGTGGAACGGCCCGACATCTGGGACCTGGGCTGGGCCTCGTATTATCCTGATGCCCACAACTGGCTGGGCGACGTGCTGCACTGCACGCTCAGCGAGAATCGCCAGAACCGCCCCTGCAGCCCGGCCGACGAGCTGATCGCCCAGGCGGCGACGGAAGATGATCCCGAACAGCGCGTTGCTCGCTACCGCGAAGCAGAGCGGTTGTTCTTCGGCGAGTCGGGAATCCAGCCCGTGGCGCCGCTCTTTGTCCGGGCCGACTACATTCTGGTCCAACCCTGGCTGCAGTACGTGCCGGCCCATTTTGGCGGCGAACAGTTCGATACCTACCAGCTTGACGCCGTCATGAAGCGCCTGGAACGCGAGCAGCTGCAGTAACGGAAAGCAGAGCCTGTGGCCGATCTCGCCGATTACGCCGCCGCCTTTAGCCTGTCACTCGACCCGGCGCAGCTAGCTCAGTTCCGGCGCTACAGCGAGCTGCTGCGGGAGTGGAACCAGCGCATCAACCTGACGGCTATCGACGCGCCGGCCGAGATCGAGATCCGCCACTTCCTCGACTCGCTGACAGTCGCCACCGCCACCGGCGACCTGAGCGACCGGCGGCTGATCGACGTGGGCACAGGCGCCGGTTTCCCCGGTCTGGCGCTGAAAATACTCTATCCCGCTATGGCGCTGACACTTGTGGATAGCGTAGCCAAAAAGACGAGATTTCTCGAAGCCGTGGCGGCGGAGCTGGGGCTGAGCGACGTGACCATCCTGGCCGAGCGGGCTGAGACAGTAGGCCGGCAACCGGCCCATCGCGAGCAGTACGATTGGGCAGTAGCGCGGGCGGTGGCGGCGCTACCGGTGCTGGTCGAATACTTGCTGCCCCTCTGCCGCGCGGGCGGGAGCGCCCTGGCCCAGAAGGGCGAGAGCGCCCCGCGAGAAGTCTCCGAGGCGCGCACGGCTATCGGGTTGCTGGGCGGTGGCGAGCCGATCCTACACCCAGTCAAGCTACCCGGCCGGGATGAGACCCACTATCTGGTTGTGATTCCAAAAGTGGCTACAACGCCCGCCGCCTACCCGCGAAGCCCGGGCCGTCCGGCGAAAAAGCCGCTCGGGCGCTAGGCAACGGGTCGCTCCCCGGCAGGCTCAGGCGGTCTCTGGCGCCGCCAGCGGCGTGCGTTCGAAGGTAGCCAGATAGAGCTTCTGCGGGACGCTCTTGCCCTTGAGCGCAATGGGCCCGGCCGGTACAAATGAGACGATATCAAGCAGGTGGGGAACATCCCGCTCTACCGCCTCATAGATGGTCTCCGTAATGGCAATCTGGCCGTCAGCGGCGAGGTCTACCAGGCGGTGGGCGGTATTCACGGCCTCGCCGACCATGCGGAACGTCATCCGCGTCTCCGAGCCGACGTTGCCCACGACGACGTTTCCTTTGTCGATGCCGATCCCCAGCCCCAGTTTGACGCCGAACTGGGCGAACCAGCGCTGGCGCAGCTCGTCGAAGCGGCGCTGCATGTTGATCGCCGTTACCAGCGCCCGGTAATGGCTGTCCTCCTGGTCAAAAGGAAAATTGAAGCCAACCATCACCTCGTCGCCGGTCAGGTCAAAAACGGTACCGTCAAACTCATGGACGATGCCGGTCATTTCCGTAAAGAACTCGTTCAGCAGCGGAATGGCCTGGTTCGGCTCGACGGTCACGATCATGCGCGTGAAATCGCGCAGATCGGCGAAGAGAACGACCGCTTCGCGCCGCTCGCGCCGCGCGAGCAGCCCCGGCTCGCTGGAGAGCACGTGTTCGACCAGACGTGGACCCATGTAGCGAGAAAAGGTCTCTTTCACCAGCTCGCGCTGGCGTCGTTCCTGCTGCAGGCGCAGCTCTTCCACGCGCTTTAGCTCCGTGATATCCTGCAGGACGGCGACGTAGCCGACGTCGGGAATGGGGCTGACCGTGGCGTAGAGCACGCGCGGCGGCAGGCTCAGCTCCTGCGCTGCCGGGCGGCGACCGGCGCGGGCGAACTGGGGAATGAGCATGGCGAGCTGTGGTATGTCACGCAGCGATTGTCCGGCGACCGCGCCCGCCTGCAGGCCAAACAGCGCTTCCGCCGCCTGGTTGAGCAGGGAAACCCGCCATTCCTCGTCAGTTGTGACGATGGCGTCGCTCGACTGTGCCAGAATCGCGCCCAGCTTGCCCCGCTCCTCGTTGATTTCCTTGAAGAGAAAGGCATTCTCGATGGAGGCGCTGATCTGCGCGCCGAGGGCCTCCAGCAGGGCAAGGTGCTCCTCGGTGAAATAGCCGGGCTGGGGGTGCATGAGGAACAGCACGCCCACGAGCCGGTCTGCACGCGAGAGTGGGACGCCCACGACAGAACCCGGCTGTTCCCGATCGTCGGGCAGGGAAAGCCAGCGCTCGTCCTGCCGGGCGTCGGCGATGACGGTCCCACGGTGGTTGCGCAGAATCCAGCCTGCCAGGCCGTGGCTCATAACCTCGTCCGGCACGCTTCTCGCCAGATCGGGCTCCTCTCCTTCGCGAACGACCACGCGATGGGTCACGTGCGCGGCCTCGTCCAGCAGGATGATCGTGCCCTTAGTTGCATTCACCGCTTTCTGCGTCTGGGCGATAATGGTCATCATCATCTGCTCCAGATCAAGCTGCGCGTTGATCGCGCGGCTGATCTCGTAAAGCAGCTGCAGGTGGTTGCGCTCCTGTTCGAGATGTTCCCTGGCCTGCTTTAGCTGCAGCAGCGCCTTGACGCGCAGCAGCAGCTCCTCCCGGTGATGCGGGCGTGAAAGGAACTCGTCGGCGCCTGCTTCGATGCCCTCGATGCGGTACTGCACGTCACGCAGCGCCGTGACCATGATGATGGGAATGCCCCGTGTCGCCTCGCCGGCCTTGAGCTGCCGGCAGACGGCAAAGCCATTGATGCCCGGCATCATCACGTCCAGCAGGATGAGGTCGGGCCGGTCGCGCCGGGCGATCTCGATACCCTCGTGCCCGTCTTCGGCCTGCAGGATTTCGTAGCCCTCCATCTCCAGCTGCGAGGAAAGCAGCAGGCGGTTCTCAAGGCTGTCGTCAATGATCAGAATGGACGCGGCGTCGGTGTCGGTACGGGGAGGATTAGCCATCTCGTCTCAGTTCTTGGCTAGTCTGGCACGGTTACCCCTGCTTCGATCTGTCCCCCGGTCACGTGCAGGGTTTGGGCCTCCTGGAGAAAGGAGTCGGTGAACATGCCCGGGTCGGTGGACGTGAGGATGGCCTGAGTGCTCTGGCGCACGTAGTCGAGAATGAGGGTACGCCGGCGCTCGTCCAGCTCGGCCACAACCTCGTCGAGCAAAAGAACGGGCGTGTCGCCGGTCTCGGCCCGCATCCAGTTGCTCTCGGCCATCTTCAGAGCCAGGACGGCGGTGCGCTGTTGCCCGCGCGAGCCGAAGCTACCCAGGTTGCGCCCGTTGATCAGGAAGGTCCAGTCGTCCCGCTGCGGACCTACCGTCGTGCGACCGCGGCCTATATCGCGGCTGCGCGCCGCCTCCAGCGATTCCCGGAAGCGGCTCGCCGCCGCCGCCGGATCGGCCGTCTCCAGCCAGCGCGCCCATTCGTCCTGGGCCTCGCCGGCCGCGCCGTTGACGCTTTCGTCGTTCTCCAGGCGGGGCAGATAGCGCAGGCGCAGCGTCTCCAGCCCTTCTGTCAGCGCCTCGTAATGGATATTGCGCGCTTCCCGCGCCAGCGCCGCCAGAAAGGAGGCCCGGCGCGCAAAGAGATAGCCGCCCGTCTCCGCCAGCTTCTCGGTGTAGATCGGCAGTAGGTCGTGTCCTCGCCCTTCCTCGGCGATGCGGCGCAGCACCGTATTCCGCTGTTCCAGAAGCTTGTTGTAGCGCGAGAGGGTGCGGCAGTAGTCCGGGTCTGTCTGGCAGAGCGTGATGTCCATGTAGCGGCGCCGCTCGCTGGGCGGGCCGGTGACCATCTGCACGTCCTGGGGCAGAAAGAGCACGACGCGCAGGTTGCCGAGAAGATCCATCAGGCGGACCTTTCGCCGGTTGACCAGCGCTTCCCGCCGGAAGCTGCTCTGTGTCCCCTGCTGTTCCTGGATCAGGCGCATTTCCAGCAGCCGGTCCCCGTCGTCACGCATGACGTGGCCCACCAGCCTGCCGACGGCGAGCGGCCCTTCCTCGTTCCCGAGGTCCCAGTTGAGGAGCTGGCTATCCTGCTCCGCATGGTGCGAGCGCGTCGTCGCCAGATAGTAGATCGCCTCTAGCAGGTTGGTCTTGCCTTGCGCGTTCGCCCCGTAAAGCAGGGTGGGTCCCGGAGAAAGGGCCAGCTCAAGGCGGCGGTAGCTGCGGAAGTTCGTGAGAGATAAGTGGTCCAGGTACATGCATGACTCGGGCCGTCTGGTTTTCGTCGCCAGACAGTGAATTATAGCACGCACCAGAGGCAGGGGCACCCGCGTGTAATGCCTGCCTCATGCTACGACGCTTCCGGCTCTGATTGCGACGTATCGTGCTCCATGCTATCCTTGGGCCTTGATGCGCAGGGCGTGAGTGAGGATGGGCGTGCCTGCGCGAGCGACTGTAATCACGGCATAGAATTGAGCTATACATCGGCGCTTTGCCGGCCCTTTCCGTACCGGTTTGGACTGACACCACGCCGAAGAGCTAGACCGCAACGATATGGACCGACCGGACATTATTTTCATTGTGCTGGATACCCAGCGGGCCGACCGGCTGGGAACCTACGGCTACGACGCCACGCTGACGCCTCATCTGGACCGCTGGGCTGCAGAAGGAGCCGTGTTTGAGCAGGCCATCGCGCCGGCCCAATGGACGATTCCCAGCCACGCTTCCATGTTCACCGGGCGCTATCCTACCGCCCATCAGGTGCTGCAGTCCAACAAGGCGCTGACGCCCGACCTGCCCCATCTGGCAGAGCTGCTGCGCGCCGCCGGTTACGACACCATCGGCTTCTGCAACAACCCCCTGGTCGGCATCCTCAACAACGGCTTCAAGCGCGGCTTCAACCGCTTCTACAACTATGGCGGCGCCTTCCCCAGCCTGCCGGAGCAGTCCTCGCCGCTGCCGTGGCCCCTGAACCATCTGTTAGCCAGCTACACCCAGTTCCTGCGCCGCATTTCTTACCCGATCCAGAACTTCTTCGGCCGCTCCGACCTCGCCTTTCGGCTTTCACTCAACGCCTGGCTGACCCCGCTCTGGTCCCGGTTCGCCAATTTCAAGGGCCAGAACGAGCGCTCAGTCGGCGACCTGGTTACCTTCCTGCAGCAGCGTGAGCAGCGTCCGGCGCGGCAGCCACTCTTCCTCTTCGTCAATCTGATGGAGACGCACCTGCCGTTCTCGCCGCCGCAGCCGTTTATCGACCGGGTGGCGCCCTATTTCCGGCGCGACCGTGAGGCGCGCGAAATCCTGCGCCGCTGGAACCGCGAGGCCTATCGCTGGGCGGCTCCCCTGGCCGAACCGCTGGGCGAGCTGGAAGCGCGCGTGCTGAGCGACCTCTACGATGCGGAGGTTGCCTATCAGGACGACTATCTGGGCAGGCTGTTCGACACGCTGCGCGAGCGTCGCCAGCGGGACAATACACTCACGGTCATTGTCGGAGACCACGGCGACGGGCTGGGTGAGCACGGCTACATGGGCCACGCCTTTGTCGCCTACCAGGAGCTGGTGCACGTCCCCCTGCTGCTGCACTGGCCCCGCCGCATACGGGCCGGCACCCGCGAGGCCACGCCGGTCAGCACCCGGCGCGTCTTTCACACGATGGTCGAGGCCGCCGGCCGGCTGCCGGAAGCGGCCGGCAAGGTCAGCCCTGCGGAGGTGCGCAGCCTCTCCTTCCTGGAGACCCTTCTGGGCCGCGACCCGGAGCAGGGCCGCGCCTATGCCGAGGTCTACCCGCCGCTCAACTTTGTCCGCGCCATCGAGAGCCGCCAGCCAGAGCTGCTGGAGCGATTCCGCTGTCTCTCACTGCGGCGGGCGCTTGTCCAGGGTCCAGACAAGCTGATCATGGTCGATGGGGCAGCGGACGAGCTGTTCCGGCTGGACGAAGACCCACACGAGCTGCGCGATCTGCGGGACAGCGAGCCCGAAAAGACGCAGCAAATGGCCGAACTGCTGGAGCGGGCAGCCAGCAGCCTGGAGCGGCAGCGGCTTAGCCTGGCGGCCGGCGCCACGCTCGACCTGGACGCAGACGAAGGATTGTTGCAGCAGCTACGCGCCCTTGGCTATATTGAGTGATGAAGCGCAGTATCGATTCTTACTGGAACAGACCTTATGCTTGATTCGTTACAGACTGACCCCATAGCCTTCACCATCCCCATTGGCGACGGATTTCCGATCTACTGGTATGGCATCCTCATTACGATCGGCATCGCCCTCGGCGTGTGGTGGGCCGCCCGCGAGGTCGTGCGCCGGGGCGGCGACGAGGACACCTTCTACACCGGCGTCCTGATTGTCGTCATCAGCGGCTACGTCTTCGCCCGCATCTGGTACGTGCTGCAGGAGGTGATCGCCGGCCGGGGCGACCAATATCAGACGCTGCTCGACGTGATCAACATCCGCCAGGGTGGAGCCAACATCCTGGGCGGCTTTATCGGCGCAGCCCTGCTGGGCATCTGGTACATTCGCCGCAAGCGGCTGAACTTCTGGAACTATGCGGACGTCGCCGGGCCCGCGCTGCTGCTGGCCCAGGCTATCGGCCGCTGGGGGAACTTCATCAACCAGGAGCTATACGGCCCGCCGACAGAGCTGCCCTGGGGCATCCTCATCGACCCGGCGAACCGTATTGCCGAATACCGGGGCCTGCCGGCGGCGACGCGCTTTCACCCGACCTTCCTCTACGAATCGCTCTGGCTGTTCGCCGGCTTCATCCTGCTCGTCTTTCTGAACCGCCGCTTCCGCGAGCAATGGAAGCCGGGCACCCTCTTTGCCCTGTTTCTGATCTGGTGGGGCGGCGGCCGGACCTGGATCGAGCTGTTCCGCCCGGACCAACCGGCGTTTGGCGATAGCTTGGTGACGTACTCGATGGTCCTGGCTTTCCTCCTGGCGCTTGCCGGCGTCTACCTCTTGCTGGCGCTCTACGACAGATTGCCGGAGGGCTTTCCCGGCTCACAGAGGCGGCGACGGCGCGTGCGCAAGCCCAGGCCCCGCCGCGAATAAGCTCAGTCCTGTGGAGAGATTCCTATGGAGACAAACGCAGAGCCGTTTGAGACAGTGGCGCTGACGTTCGACGACGTGTTGCTCGCCCCCGGTTACTCCGAGGTGCTCCCGGCTTCGGTCAATCTGCAGACCCGCCTCGCCCGGAACATCATGCTGAACATCCCTGTCCTCTCCGCCGCGATGGACACCGTGACGGAAGCCGACATGGCTATCGGCATGGCCCGACTGGGCGGCATCGGCGTCCTGCACCGCAACATGACGCCGGAGGAGCAGGCCGAGGAGGTGGACAAGGTCAAGCGCTCAGAGGCGGGCATGATCGTCAACCCGATCACCCTCTCGCCCGAGGCCACGCTCGCCGACGCCGAAGCGATCATGAGCCGCTATCACATTTCGGGCGTGCCGATTACCGGGCCGGATGGCCGTCTCGTCGGCATCCTCACCAACCGCGATATCCGCTTCGTCACGCCCGGCGCGCAGCCCGTCACCGAGTTCATGACCCGGAAGGAGGCGCTGATCACGGCGCCGGTGGGCACGACGCTGGAGGAAGCCAAGGAGATCCTGCATCGCCACCGTATCGAAAAGCTACCGCTGGTAGACGACGAGGGCCGGCTGAAAGGGCTGATTACGGTCAAGGACATCGTCAAGAAGCTGGACTATCCGCTTCAGGTCTCGGACGAGCACGGCAGCCTGCTCGTCGCGGCGGCGATCGGCGTCGGCGAGAGCAGCCTGCGCCGGCTGGAGACGCTTGTCAATGCGGGGGTAGACGTCGTCGCCATCGACACGGCCCACGGGCACACGGCCGGCGTGCTGGCTACGATTCGGGAGGCCAAGCGGCGCTACCCGGATCTGCCGCTCATTGGCGGCAACGTGGCTACCGCTGACGGCGCCTGCGCGCTCGTCGAAGCCGGCGCCGACGCCGTCAAAGTCGGCATTGGGGCCGGCTCCATCTGCACGACGCGCATCATCTCCGGTGCCGGCATGCCGCAGATAACGGCCATTTTCGAGTGTGCAGCGGAGGCCCATCGCCTTGGCGTGCCCTGCATTGCCGACGGCGGGATCAAGTACAGCGGCGATATCGTCAAGGCGCTTGCCGCGGGCGCCGACGCCGTGATGCTGGGCTCCATGCTGGCCGGGCTGGAAGAAAGCCCCGGCGACATCCTGCTCTACGAGGGCAAGCGCTACAAGGTCTACCGGGGCATGGGCAGCCTCGGCGCGATGCAGGGCCAGGGCGCCGACCGCTACGGCGCGGGCCAGGATGGCAGCCGGCCCGACCGCGACAAGCTGGTGCCTGAAGGCGTGGAAGGGCAGGTGCCCTACCGCGGGCGGCTGAACGACATCCTCTACCAGATGATGGGCGGCGTGCGCGCCGGCATGGGCTACGTCGGCGCCACCAACCTGCAGGAGCTGCGCGAGAAGGCGCGCTTCGTGCGCATCACCAACGCCGGCCTGCGCGAAAGCCACCCGCACAGCATCACCGTGACCAAGGAAGCGCCCAACTACCAGGTGCCGCGCTAGGGACGCGAGGCGGCCCATGAGCGAGCCAGCGGCGGAAGACCGGCCCGAAGCGCAGCCTCTTTTCGGACACGACACCTACCTGTCGCCGTTCACGTGGCGCTATGGCAGCGAGGCCATGCGCACCATCTGGTCCGAGGAGCACAAGAGGCGGCTGATGCGGCGCGTCTGGGTGGCGCTGGCGGCGGCGCAGCAGCGTGCGGGCCTCGTCACCCCGGAGCAGGTCGAGGAGCTGCGCGCCCACGCGGATGACGTAGACGTGGCGCGCTCGCAGGCCATCGAGCGGGAAACCCGCCACGACGTGATGGCCGAGATCCACGCCTTCGCCGAGCAATGCCCGCAGGCCGGCGGCATCATCCACTGGGGAGCGACCAGCGCCGACATCACCGACAACGTGGACGTGATGCGCCTGCAGGAGGCGACGCGCCTGATCGTCGCCGGGCTGGAGGCGTTGCTGGCGGCGCTGGCGAACCGGATAGAGGCTTATGCGGCGCTGCCCGTCATGGGCTTCACCCACATCCAGCCGGCCGAGCCGGCGACGCTGGGTTACCGCTTTGCCGTCTACGCCCAGGACCTGCTCGACGACCTGCACGCGACGCGCGCGCTGCTCGGCTCGTTACGGGGAAAGGGGCTGAAAGGCGCCGTGGGCAGCCAGGCCAGCTTTGCCGAACTGCTGCGCGGGCGCGAGGTCGATGCCGCCGCGCTCGAAGCCGACGTGATGGCCCGGCTCGGCCTGCCTTACTACCCCGTCGCCACCCAGACCTACACACGGCAGCAGGATTTGCGTGTCGTGCAGACGCTGGCGGGCATAGCGGCTTCCCTCCACAAATTCGCGCTGGATTTCCGCCTGCTGCAGTCGCCCGCCATCGGGGAGTGGGCAGAGCCGTTTGGCCGCCGGCAGGTTGGCTCGTCGGCCATGCCCTTCAAGCGCAATCCGATCCAGATGGAGAACGTCTGCTCGCTGGCGCGTTACGTGGCTGCGCTGCCGGCTATCGCCTGGGACAACGCCAGCCAGGCGATTCTGGAGCGCAGTCTGGACGATTCGGCTAATCGCCGCCTCTTCCTGCCGGAAGCGTTTCTGGCGACCGACGAGATGCTCCGGCGTACCGAGCGCGTGGTGCGGGAAATGGTCGTGGACGAGGCCGCCATCGGGCGCAACATGGCCCGCTATGGCGCTTTTGCGGCGAGCGAGCGGGTGCTTATGGCCCTGGTCGAGGCGGGGGCCAGCCGGCAGGAAAGCCACGAGTGGATTCGCGAGGCCAGCCTGCGGGCGTGGAAGGCAGTCCAGAGCGGGGCCGAAAATCCCCTCGCCCAGCAGCTTGCCGCCGACGAGCGGATCAGGGCTTACCTGCCGGCGGATCAGGTGCTGGCGCTGATGGACGCTTCGGCCTACGTGGGCACGGCGCCGGAGCGGGCGCTGGCGCTGGCAGCAACTGTCCAGCGGGCGCTTGCCAGTCCGGCTGCAGAAGGGGCAGCTGGAAGCGAGCGGTCAGCCCTCCAGCAGTAGCGTCTCCGGGTCCTCGATCAGCTCTTTCACCCGGACAAGGAACTGGACCGCCTCGCTGCCGTCCACGATGCGATGATCGTAGCTGAGGGCGACGTACATCATCGGCCGGATGACGACCTCGCCATTCAGGGCAATCGGGCGCTCCTCGATCTTATGCAGCCCCAGGATGCCAACTTGCGGCGGGTTGAGGATGGGCGTGCTCAACAGGCTTCCGAAAACGCCGCCATTGGTGATCGTGAACGTGCCCCCGCGCAGGTCCTCCAGCGAAAGCGAGCCGTCCTGCACCTGCTGCACGTATTCCCTGATCTTTCGCTCGATATCGGCGAAGCTCATCCGGTCGGCGTCGCGCAGGACCGGCACGACAAGCCCTTCCTCGGCGCCCACCGCCATGCCGATATCGTAGTAATGCTTCAGGACGATATCATCCCCCTGAATCTCGGCGTTGAGCCGGGGGAACGCCTTCAGGGCGCCAATCGCCGCCTTGACGAAGAAGCTCATGAAGCCGAGCCTGACGCCGTGGCGCTTCTCGAAGCTTTCCCGGCGGCGCTGGCGCACGTCGATGACGGCGCTCATATCGACCTCGTTAAAAGTGGTCAGGATGGCGGCGGTCTGCTGGGCCTCGACCAGCCGGCGCGCGATGGTCCGGCGGCGGCGTGACATGCGCACGCGCTCCTCGCGCCCATCCGCCGTTGGTGTGGCAGCCGGCTCCGGCGCTGGCGCTGCCGGCTGGGGTGGGGCAGGAGCCTTCGCGCCCTGCAGGTGGCGTTCCACGTCCCGCTTGGTCACGCGCCCGGCCGGCCCGCTGCCACTGACCTGCTTGAGGTCCACGCCGGCTTCGTCGGCCATACGCCGCGCCACAGGCGTGACTGCCTCAGACGGCGCTTGCTCTGGCGCCCGGGACTGTGTTGGCGCCGGCTCGGCGGGCGCATCCGCCGCGGGCGCTTCCCCGGCCGCTTCCTTCGCTGCTGGCTCCTCCGCTGCTGGCTCCTCCGGCGCGGCTGCTGCGCCGTCGCCGCCCGGCTCGATCACAGCCAGCACGTCGCCGATGGAGACATCTTCGCCGCTATGGCGCTCGATCCGGCTGAGCACGCCGGCTGTCTCCGCGCCGACCTCCACGTCCACTTTGTCCGTTTCCAACGAGACAAGCACCTCGCCGGCCTGCACGGTGTCACCTTCCTGCTTGAACCACGTGCCGACAGTCGCTTCGATGACCGATTCTCCTAACTCTGGGACGACGACACGAGTAGCCATGATTCCTCCTTATTCTCCTGCCCTTCGGCCGGCAAAGGCCCGCTCTACAATCGCCGCCTGGGTTGCCCGGTGCCAGGTCATCGAGCCTTCGGCCGGGCTGGCGCGGCGCGGCCGCCCGGCGTAACACAGAGGCCAGCGCCCGGCGATGATCTCCTCGAGATGCGAGCGTACACCATCCCACGCCCCCATGTTTTGTGGCTCTTCCTGTACCCACACCACCTCGTCCAGATGTGGATAGCGCTCAAAGACGGGGCGCATGTCTTCATAGGGGAAGGGGTAAAGCTGCTCCAGGCGGACGATGGCGACATGCGGGGAAGCGCCCCGCATCTCGCTCGTCACCAGGTCCACGTAGACCTTGCCGCTGCACAGGATCAGGCGGCGCGCCTGTTCCGGGTCGGCATCAGGGTCGTCGATGACGCGCCTCCAGCTTCCGCCGGCGATCTCGTCCAGCGTCGAGGCGGCGAGTGGATGGCGCAGCAGGCTCTTCGGCGTCATGACGACGAGCGGCAGGGGATCCGTCCCCAGCAGGAGAGCCTGGCGGCGCAGCAGGTGGAAATATTGCGCGGCGGTCGAGGGATAGGCCACGCGCATGTTCAGCTCGGCCCCCAGCTGCAGGAAACGCTCCAGCCGGCCGGTCGAGTGGTCGGGCCCCTGTCCCTCGTAGCCGTGCGGCAGCAGCATCACCAGCGCGGGCGTCTGTTCCCACTTCGCCCGCCCGCTGACGATGAACTCGTCGATGATTGGCTGCGCGCCGTTGATGAAGTCGCCGTACTGGGCCTCCCAGACGACGAGCGTGCCCGGTTTGTCAATGTCGTAACCATATTCGAAGCCCAGCGCCCCGTTCTCGCTGAGCGGGCTGTTGTGGACCTCAAAGGACGCCTGTGCTTCCGGGAACCGCTGCAGAGGGACGTGGATCCGGCCGTTCTCCACGTCGTGCCAGACGGCGTGCCGCTGGCTGAACGTGCCCCGCTCCACGTCTTCGCCAGTCAGGCGGATGGGAATGCCGTCGGCGAGGATGGTGGCAAAAGACAGCTCCTCGGCCGTTGCCCAATCCACAACGATCGGCTCCTCTTCCTCGAAAGCTTGCATCCGGCGGCGCAGGCCGCGCTCGACCTTGCGGTTCAGCCGGAATCCCTCGGGAACGGCGAGCAGCGAGCGATTGAGCGCGCGCAGCTTCTCGGCCGGTACAGACGAATCCACCCGCCTGGCAGCGCCTGGCGGCGGCGGCTCCAACGACGGTTCAGGGATATCGACCTCCGGTTGCAGTGCATTCATCGTCTCCTGAAGGAGGTTCATCTGCTCCTCGACCAGCGCCTCCGCTTCTTCCGGCGTGATCTCGCCCCGCTCGACCAGCTCTATCGCCCACAGCGTTCTCACCGTGGGATGCGCCTCAATTGCCTCATACATCAGCGGTTGTGTAAAGGAAGGCTCGTCGCCCTCGTTGTGACCGTAGCGGCGGTAGCCGATCAGGTCGATCAGGAAATCTTTCTGGAAGCGGTCGCGGTAGGCGACGGCGGTCCGTGCGGCTTCCAGACAGGCGACCGGATCGTCGGCGTTCACGTGGATGATGGGGATCTTGAACCCTTTCGCCAGGTCGCTGGCGTAGAGGGTGCTGCGGCTGTCTTCGGGCACCGTGTGTAGCCGAGCTGGTTGTTGGCGATGATATGGATCGTGCCGCCGACCTGGTAGCCGGGCAGGCGGGAGAGATTGAGCGTCTCGGCGACGATACCCTGGCCCGGGAAGGAGGCGTCGCCATGTATGAGGAGGCTGAGAACGGCTTCAGTCGAGAAGTTCGGCGGGCCGGGTTGGGATGTTGTCGTGCCCGCGGCGCGGGTCATGCCCAGGACGACCGGATTGACGTGTTCCAGATGGCTGGGGTTAGGGGCCAGGGCGATCCGCATCGGCCTGCGCCCATCGTCTGCCAGCAGCCGTTCTTTGCCGCTATGGTACTTCACGTCGCCGGTCCAGCCGCGCTCTTCCAGCGTGTGGTAATTGCTGGCGGGATCTTTGAACTCGGCCAGAATCTGCTCGTAGGGTTTGTTCAGGAGGTGCGCGAGGACGTTCAGGCGGCCCCGGTGAGCCATACCCAGCATGATCGACTCGACGCCCTGCTTCTCGGCAATGGCGACAATCTCGTCGAGCATGGGCACCATCATATCCAGTCCCTCGATGGAGAAGCGCGTTTTGCCGGGGAAGAAACGGTGGAGGAAATGCTCGAAGACCTCGACCTCGGTCAGCCGGCGCAGGAGATCCCTGGCGGCAATAGGCGCCTGGGGCGGGCGGAACCAGCCCGCTTCTGCCGCATCGCGCAGCCACTCACGCTCTTCGGGGACGCGGATGTGTTCGTAGTCGTAGCCGATGGTGCCGGTATAGATAGCCCGCAGTTTTTCGATGGCCTCCCAGGCGCTGGCCGACTCGTCAGCGCAGGCGCCGGTGACGATGGCCGGCGGTAACTGCCGTAGATCGGCTTCCGTCAGTCCGTAGCTCTCCAGCGAGAGGGCCGGATCGCCGGGCGGCTCGCCGCCGAGGGGATCCAGCCGGGCGGCGAGATGGCCAAAGCCGCGAATCGCCTGCACCAGATAGACGGCGCTGCTGACCTTCTCAGGGCTGACTGCGGGCGCTGCGGCGGGTGGGCGAACCAGACCGTCGCCATCGGTGGGCGGCTGCCACGTCTCGAAAAACCTGCGGGTGGCATCGTCAACGGCAGTTGGGTCCTGCCGGTAGCGCTCGTATAGCTCCAGCACATAGCCGGCATTGGGGCCGTGGAATGTTTTCCAGAAGTCCATAAGCCGTTCCTCTGCTGGCGGGATTCGTAAGGCTTTGTTCATAAGTTTCCCTTATATTATAGCCGCGGCTCCCCATGAGTGTAGCCAGGATACGCCGGCACGAATGCAACACTAACAGGGCGACAGAGAATTGACAGACCCGCGCTGTTAACTCGGCGCTTATCTGCCGGGCCTACACTACTGACTCAACCCGTAACATATGAGAGGTGGCTATGTTGAAGTCATGGAAAACGCGGCGCGACAGGGAAGCACAGGTACGCCAGGAAGGGCGGCTGCCTCCGGGCCAATCGCTGACCGAGAAGTTTCCGGTCCTGCACTACGGCGCGGTGCCCCGCTACCGTCCGGACCTTTCCGATTGGGATTTCCGGGTGTTCGGCCTGGTCGCCGAAGAAAAGCGCTGGGATTGGCCGGCCTTCCAGCAGCTACCGCGCACCCGGGTGACGATGGACATCCACTGCGTCACCCGCTGGTCGAAGTTCGACACCGTCTGGGAAGGGGTCTCGCTGAAGACGCTGGTGGACGAGGGCATCGTCCGGCCCAGCCCCGAAGCGCGATACGTCGTCCAGCATTGCGAGTATAATTTCACGACGAACCTGCCACTCTCTGTCATGCTGCAGGACAACGTCCTGCTGGCGACGCACTTCGACGGCCAGCCGCTGGCGCCCGATCACGGCTTTCCGCTGCGGGTGATCATTGGCACCTTTGCCGGCCGGGGCGAAGGGCGGTCGGCCTATTTCTGGAAAGGGGGTAAGTGGCTGCGCGGGCTGGAGTTCCGTGCTCAGGACCAGCCCGGCTTCTGGGAACGGGCTGGCTATCATAACGAAGCCGATCCCTGGGAGGAACAGCGCTACAGCCACGGCGGCTATTGAATGTTTGGGCCAATTCTGCTACGGTTAAGATGGTCGGCCCGGCGCAGGGCCCCTCCTGAGCTGGCTTGCCGGCTCCTCTGGGGGATCTTAACTTGTTGAGGAGGTCAATGATGCATTCAAGAACCGTTCGACCATTACTTGTGGCCTTGTTGTTGCTGATTGCAGGCGCTCTGGGCGCGGCAAGCCCAGCGCACGCACAGGGGGCCAATCTGCTGCAGAACCCAAGTTTTGAAGGCGGCTACTCTTCCTTCGTTCCGCAGACGGCGCAGCAGCACGCCGACTGCCCGGCGGGGATCTGCACAACCGTACAGGTGCCGGCGGGCTGGCAGCCCTGGTGGGCGAAGGAATGGTCCACCGACGTGAATCCTGAGTACAAACCGGCAACGGCGCCGTTCTACAACCGGATCCGTTCCGGTTCCACCGCCGGCCAATACTTCAGCTTCTACCGCACACACAAGGCCGGCTTCTGGCAGCAGGTCAGCGTGCCGGCTAACTCAAACGTGGTCTTCACGATCTGGGGGCAGGCCTGGGTCTCGAACGAAGACAGCGGCACATCCGACCATAACGCGCCGATCAACATGCGCATCGGCATCGACCCTACGGGCGGCACCAACCCGTATGCGGGCACGGTCGTCTGGTCTGCCACCCTGCAGCCCTACGACGCTTACCAGCAGTTCTCGGTACAGGCGACAGCCCAGGGTGGCACGGTGACGGTCTTCACCTACTCGGCCCCCTCCTACCCGATGAAACACAACGACGTCTATTGGGATGACGCATCGCTGACGGTGGGCGGCGCCGGCTCGCCGGCACCCGCCCCGGCACCTTCTCCTGCTCCTGCACCGGCTCCGGCCCCCGCACCGCCGCCTTCCACCGGGCCGGGCGGCACCTACACGGTCGTCGCCGGCGATACCCTGTACGGTATTGCCCGGCGCTTCGGCGTTGTCATGGAAGTGCTTGCCGGCGTGAACAACATTGAGAACCCCAGCCTGATCCGCGTCGGGCAGGTGCTGACCATTCCGGGCGGAGGAACGCCGGTCACGCCACCACCCGCGGGCGAAGCCCCACCGGCCGGCGGCAGGACGGCGACAACCCAGGTCAACCTCCGCCTGCGCTCGGGCCCGGGGATTGGCAACCAGTCGCTGACGGTCGCTCCGCAGGGCACGACGGTTTCCGTGCTGGGCCGGAATGCAGCCGGCGATTGGCTCCAGGTGCAGTATGCCGGGCAGACTGGCTGGATGGCC
>Ga0123332_1001975_pt1 | contig 19799 bp, 23 predicted proteins | sample BioC12SIPDNA_4_FD_89958 | JGI IMG/M metagenome (GOLD analysis project Ga0123332, IMG submission 89958) | Anaerobic biogas reactor microbial communites from Washington, USA - Biogas_R2_A C12 SIP DNA | ecosystem: Engineered > Bioreactor > Anaerobic > Unclassified | place: Washington, USA...
CGGCGCCCCCGCCGCTCGCCGCCGCCCGGACCCGGACCGCACGCTGCCGGGCGGTCGCCGCCTGCCGACGACCCGCCCTCAGGCGCCCTCCTCGACGTGCGCGCGCAGGCGCTCCACCGCGTCGTCCCACCCGCGCGACAGCCGCTCGATGAAGCCGCCGGCCGCGTCCAGCGGCTCGGTCCTGAGCCGGTAGAGCGTCTCGCGGCCCGCGGCCTCGCGCGACACCAGCCCCGCGCCCTCCAGCACGCGCAGGTGCTTGCTGACGGCCTGGCGGCTCACGCCCGTGCCGGCGGTGAGCGCCGTGACGTTGAGGCTCGGGACCCGGCTCAGGCGCCTGACGAGCGCGAGGCGCATGGGGTCGCCCAGCGCCGCGAAGGTCCGCGCGGCCGCCTCGCTCACGGCCTAAGCCCCCAGGTGCGCGGCGATCCTCTGGGCCTGGACGTCCCAGCCCTGCGTGTTGTCGCGGAGCGAGGCCGCCCGCCTGGCCTCGTCGATCGCCTCGAAGCCCGACTCGGTGATCGTCAGGCGCGTGCCTCCGGGCACCGGCTCGAGCTCGAACGTCACCAGCGTCTCGGGCTCGCCCTCGTAGCTCGCGGCGTGCGGGTCGGCCGGGTGCGGCCAGCGGAACGCGAACAGCCGCGGCGCCTCCATCGCCACGACCGTCGAGCGCCACCGGTAGTACTCCAGCCCGGGCTCGGTGATGTGGCCGGTCTGCGTGCGGCCCACCTCGAACGACTGGTCGACCTTCGCCCTGAACCACGTCCCGAACTCCTCGTGGTCGGTGATGGCGCGCCAGACCCTCTCGATCGGGGCCTTCAGCACCACGGTCTTGACGATGCGCTCGCCCTGGGCGTCGCCTGCCCGCTCGTCCATATGCAACCTCCTGGTTGCATATCTTACACGGGCTGGCGCGGCGGCGGAAGCGACGGCCGCGCCGGCGGGACGAGCGCGTGGGGGCCGCGCCTCAGCGGGTCAGGCCGGGTCGCCCTCGCCCGCGAGCACGGCGAGGAACCGCTCGCCGTAGCGCTCGAGCTTCGCCGCCCCCACGCCCGAGACCTGCGACAGGCCCGCGAGGTCCTCGGGGCGCGCGGCCACCATCTCGCGCAGCGTCCTGTCGTGGAACACGACGTACGGCGGCACGGCCTCCTCGCGGGCGATCGCCGTGCGCAGGGCGCGCAGCGCCTGGAACATGCGCTCGTCCTCGGGCGACGCCGCGGCGTCGAGCACGGCGTCCTGGCCGCCGGAGCGCCGACGGGTCCGCGGCGCGACCGCGTCGCGGCGCAGCACGACCTCGACCTCGCCGCGCAGCACCTCGGCGGCGCCCGGCCCCAGGCGCAGGCCGCCGAACCCGTCGGGGTCGGGCACCAGCTGCCCGTTGGCCAGGAGCTGCCTCACCACCGACCGCCAGCCGCCCGCGTCCAGCTCGTCGCCGATCCCGAACGTCGAGAGCCTGTCGTGCCCGAGGCTCCTCACCCGCTCCGTCGCCTTGCCGAGCAGCACGTCGACCAGGTGGCCGGCGCCGAAGCGCTGGCCGGTCCTGACGACCGTCGAGAGGAGCTTCTGGGCGGCGACGGTGCCGTCGAAGGTCGCGACCGGCTCGAGGCAGGTGTCGCAGTTGCCGCACGGGCCGGTGAGCTCCTCCCCGAAGTACGCGAGCAGCGTCCGGCGGCGGCAGCCGGGCGTCTCGCAGTAGGCCAGGAGCGCCTCCAGGCGCTGGCGCTCGGCGCGCCTGTGGCGCTCGTCGCCGCCGCCCGTCGCCAGCAGGCGCGTGACCTGCACGACGTCCTGCAGGCCGTAGGTCATGAACGCCTCGGCCGGCTCGCCGTCGCGGCCGGCGCGGCCCGTCTCCTGGTAGTAGCCCTCGAGGCCCTTGGGCAGGTCGAGGTGCGCGACGAACCGCACGTCCGGCTTGTCGATACCCATCCCGAACGCGACGGTCGCGACCATCACGACGCCGTCCTCGCGCAGGAAGCGCTCTTGCCGCTCGCGCCGCTCCTCGCCGGTCAGGCCGGCGTGGTAGGCGAGCGCGTCGACCCCGCGGGCACGCAGCCACGCCGCGGTGGCGTCCACGGACTTGCGCGAGAGGCAGTAGACGATGCCGGCCTCGCCCGCGTGGCCGCGCCGGTAGAAGTCGAGGAACTGGGCCTTGGCGTCGTCCTTCGGCACGACCCGGTAGCGGATGTTCGGCCTGTCGAAGCTGGCGACGAAGCGCTTGGCGCCCTCCAGCCGCAGCCGCGCGACGATCTCCCGACGGGTGCGGTCGTCGGCCGTGGCGGTGAGGGCGATTCGGCGCACGCCCGGGTAGCGCTCGGCCAGCATGCCGAGCTGGATGTACTCGGGCCGGAAGTCGTGGCCCCACTGCGAGACGCAGTGGGCCTCGTCTATCGCGAAGAGGTCGAGGCACCCGCGCGCGTGGAGGCCGTCGAGGAGCGCGAGGAAGCGGTCGGTGAGGAGCCGCTCGGGCGCGACGTAGAGCAGGTCGAGCCGGCCCTCGGCGGCGTCGCGCTCGACGGCGCGCGCCTCGGCGAGCTCGAGGCTGCTGTTGAGGAACGCCGCGCGCACGCCCTGCAGCGCCAGTGCCGTCACCTGGTCGTGCATGAGCGCGATCAAGGGCGACACGACGACGGTGGTGCCCGGCATCAGGACGGCGGGCACCTGGTAGCAGAGCGACTTGCCCCCTCCCGTGGGCATCAGGACCAGCGCGTCCCGACCCGCGAGCAGCGTGTCGATGACGGCCTCCTGGTGGCCTCGGAACGCGTCGTAGCCGAAGACCGACCGCAGGACCTCGAGCGCGCTGCCGTAGGTCCGCTCGCCCGCGCCGCTCCCGGTCACGTCGCGGGCGCCCTCAGATCACCCACTCGCCCGCGCGCATGACGGGCACCACCTCGCCCGTGGGCGTCTCGCCGTCGACGTCCATGTCGGCGGAGCCGATCATGAAGTCGACGTGCGTGAGGGACTCGTTGAGCCCCGCCGCCCGCCTCTCCTCGACCGACATCTTCGCCCCGCCGTGCAGGGTCATCGCGTACCCCTGGCCGAGGGCGATGTGCGAGGCGGCGTTCTCGTCGTAGAGGGTCTCGTAGAAGAGCAGGCCCATGCGCGCGATCGGGCTCGAGACCGGCACCAGGGCGACCTCGCCCAGGCGCCTGGCGCCGGGGTCGGCGGCGAGGATCTGGTCGAGCGCCTCCTGCCCCTTGCCGGCCACGGCGCTCACGACCTCGCCCCCCTCGAAGGTGAGCTCGAAGTCCTCGATGAGCGTGCCGGCGTAGGCCAGGGGCTTGCTGGCGCGCACGACGCCGTCGACCCGCTCGCGGTGCGGTGCGGTGAAGACCTCCTCGGTGGGCATGTTCGCGATGAAGCGGTCGCCGGCCGGCGTGCACGACGAGCCGCCGTCCCACCTGTGGCCCTCGGCCAGCCCCACGCGGAGGTCGGTGCCGGGGCCCTTGAAGCGCAGGGCGGCGAAGCCGCGCGAGTTGAGGCGCTCCCGGGCCGACACGAGCTGCTGCGCGTGGGCGCGCCACGCGGCCTCGGGGTCCTCGGTGTCGAGGCGCACGGCGTGGAAGATCGCCTCCCACAGCCTCGCCACCGCCTCGTCCTCGGGCAGGTCGGGGAAGACGCGCCTGGCCCACGCGGGCGAGGCGGCCGCCCCCACCGACCAGGCGATGCCGTCGCTCATCGACAGCTCGTAGTAGGGCTTGAGGCGCGGGCGCCAGTTCGCGAGGTAACGGGCCATGCGCTTCGGGTCGGTGCCGCGGAGGTTGTCGGGGTCGTCGGCGACGATCGCCAGCGAAGCCGCGCCCTCCTGGGCGAGACGGACCATCGCCTCGGCGACGTGCTCGGGCACGATGCCGAAGCTGTCCTCGGGCGCGCGCATGAACCGGGCACGCGTCACGCCGTCGTCCGACCAGATCACCTCGACGTAGGGGCTGCCCATGTCGTAGGCGCGGGCGACGACCGCCCTGGTCAGGTCGACGGCCGCCGTGGTCGTGCGGAGGATCAGCTTCTGGCCGGGCTGCAGGTTGACGCCGACCTTGAGCAGCAGGTCGGCGTAAGCGTCGATACGGGACGCGAGGTCGTGACTGGACATCCCCGCATCCTACCGGGGCGGTCGGCGCGGCGGGGCCCTCCGGACTGCCTTGGCCGCACGCGCCTGGGCTCCTGTCCCGTGCCGCCCCGAGTGTCCGGCACCGCACCCGGGCCGCGCCCCCTAGGTGTCATCATCGGGGCAGGTCGACGCACGCCTCAGGGCTTGCGTTGCCTTCCTTCAGGGCAGGGTGGAATCCCCGACCGGCGGTGATGGGCGCCAGGCGCCACGAGTCCGCGAAGCCCGGAACAGGGCCCGAACCGGTGCGACCCCGGTACCGACGGTGACAGTCCGGATGAGAGAAGGAGGCGAACGGGACGCTGCCGGCGTCCCGCCGAAGGCATGTCATCACCACAGGAGAAGGTCCGTCGTCGCGCCGGCCGCGCGGCCGGGCGCCAGTCCGGAGCGGTCAGGCACATGCGCCGGGCGCTGGAGCTCGCCGCCCGCGGACGGGGTCGCACGTCGCCCAACCCGCTGGTCGGCTGCGTGATCGTGGCGCCCGACGGCAGCGTCGTGGGCGAGGGCTGGCACCCGTTCGCGGGCGGCCCCCACGCCGAGGCCGCCGCGCTGGCGGCCGCCGGCGAGGCGGCGCGCGGGGCGACGGCCTACGTGACGCTCGAGCCCTGCGACCACCACGGCCGCACGCCGCCGTGCACGGAGGCCCTGATCGCCGCGGGCGTGGCCGAGGTCGTGGTCGCGCACCTCGACCCCGACCCGCGCGTGTCGGGCCGCGGCGTGGCCCGGCTCGAGGCGGCAGGCGTCCGCGTGCGCGTGGGCACGCTGGCCGCCGAGGCCGAGGCCCTGAACGAGGCCTACCTCACCTCCCGGCGGCTCGGCCGCCCGTTCGTGCTCTACAAGGCCGCGACGACGCTCGACGGCAAGACCGCCACGACGAGCGGCGAGTCGCGCTGGATCAGCGGCGAGGCCGCCCGCGAGCGCGTCCACGCCTGGCGCGACGAGCTCGACGCCGTCGCCGTCGGCGCCGGTACCGTCGTGCGCGACGACCCCGCCCTCACGACGCGCCTGCCCGGCGGCGGGCGTACGCCGCTCAAGGTCGTGTTCGACGGCGCGCTGCGCACGCCCGCCACCGCGCGGCTCTTCGAGCCGGACCCCGAGGGGGTACCGGCCCGCGTCGTCGTCTTCGCGGCCGAGGGCGCTCCCGCCGCCAGGGCCGAGCGGCTCGCCGCCAGGGGCGCAGAGGTCGTGACGCTGCCGGCCCCCGACGGCCGCCCCGACGTGGCCGCCGCGCTGGCCCACCTGGCCGGCAGGCAGGTGCAGAGCCTCCTGCTCGAGGGCGGCGGCACCCTGGCCTGGTCGTTCTTCGCCCGCCGCGCTGTGGACCGCGTGGCGTTCTTCCTCGCCCCCAAGCTCCTCGGCGGCCCGGCGCCCGGGCCGCTGGGCGGACCGGGGGTCCACGCGCTCGCGTCCGCGTTCGCGCTGACGGACCTCAGCAGCGAACGCGTCGGCGACGACCTGCTCGTGCAGGGTCGCGTCGTCTACCCGGAGGTCGATTGATGTTCACAGGGATCGTCGAGGAGGTCGGCGCGGTCGCCGACGTCAGCGAGCGCCCCAACGGCTCGCTGCGCGTCACCGTCGCCGCCAGCCTCCCCTTCGTCACGTCGCTCGCCATCGGCGACTCGGTCTCGGTCTCGGGCTGCTGCCTTACCGTCGTCGAGCGCGCCACCGGGTCGAGCGGCACGTTCCAGGTCGACCTGGTCGAGGAGACGGTGGGCCGGACCGCGCCCCGCTGGCAGCCGGGCGCCGGCGTCAACCTCGAGCAGGCGATGCGCGCCGGCGCGGCGCTCGGCGGCCACGTCGTCACGGGGCACGTGGACGGCGTGGCCGAGGTCGTCTGCGTCGACGCCACCCCAGGCGCGCACGTCGTGCGCTTCCGCGCCCCCGCCCGGCTCGCGGGTCAGGTCGTGCCCAAGGGCAGCGTGGCGATCGACGGCGTGAGCCTCACCGTCGTCGACGTCGGCGGCCCGGGCGGGACGCGCTCCGACTGGCCCGCGACCGACTTCACCGTCGCGCTGATACCGCACACGCTCGAGGTCACGACGCTGTCCAGCCTGCGCGCCGGCGACAGCGTGAACCTCGAGACCGACGTGCTGGCCAAGCACGTCGAGAGGCTCCTGGCGCTGAGGGAGGCCGGCCATGCCTGACGCGACGCGTCTCCCCGGGCTCGCCGACGTGCCCGAGCTGGTGGCCGAGCTTAAGGCGGGCCGGCCCGTGATCCTCGTCGACGACGAGGACCGCGAGAACGAGGGCGACCTCGTCCTCGCCGCCGAGGCCGTGACCCCCGAGCGGCTGGCCTTCATGATCCGCCACACCGGCGGCGTCGTCTGCCTGGCGATGACGAACGCGATGGCCGACCGCCTCGACCTGCCGCCGATGGTCCAGCACAACACGGCCAGGCGCGAGACGGCCTTCACGGTCTCGATCGAGGCGCGCGAGGGCGTCACCACCGGCATCTCGGCGCAGGACCGCGCCACGACGATCCTGACGGCGATCCGCGACGACGCGCGGCCGTCCGACCTCTCGCGCCCGGGCCACGTCTTCCCCCTCAGGGCCCGCGACGGCGGCGTGCTGCGCCGCGCCGGCCACACCGAGGCGGCCGTCGACCTCTGCCGCCTCGCCGGCATGAAGCCGGCGGCGGCGCTCTCCGAGCTGATGCACGACGACGGCACGATGATGCGTCTGCCCGCGATCCTCGAGTTCGCCGCCGAGCACGGCCTGAAGGTGGGCGCGATCGCCGACCTCATCGCCTACCGGCTGGAGCGCGAGCGGTTCGTCACCAGGGAGGCGTCGGCCGCGCTCCCGACCGAGTTCGGCGAGTTCACGGTCCACGGCTACGTCGACCACGTCAGGGGCGACGAGCACGTGGCCCTGACGATGGGCGACGTCGCGAGCGGCGAGCCCGTGCTCGTGCGCATGCACTCCGAGTGCCTCACCGGCGACGCGCTGCACTCGCTGCGCTGCGACTGCGGCTTCCAGCGCGACGCGGCGCTGCGGGCGATCGCGGCCGAGGGACGCGGGGTGCTCGTCTACCTCCGCCAGGAGGGCCGCGGCATCGGGCTCCTGAACAAGCTCAAGGCCTACGCCCTCCAGGACGCCGGCGCCGACACCGTCGAGGCGAACGAGCGCCTCGGGTTCTCGCCCGACCTGCGCGACTACGGCGTGGGGGCCCAGATCCTCGTCGACCTGGGCGTGAAGCGGCTGCGGCTACTCACGAACAACCCCCGCAAGATCGCTGCCCTGGACGGCTTCGGCCTCACGGTCGAGGAGCGCGTGCCGCTGCACGTGGGCGAGAACCAGCACAACCGCCGCTACCTCCAGACGAAGGTCGAGAAGCTGGGTCACCTGGGCGACTGAGGCCGGCGGGACGGGGCCGCGCCCAGCGGCTACGCTGGGGCATGGCCCTGTTCCGCGACCGCGCCCACGCCGGCCGCGAGCTGGCGGCGGCGCTCGAGCCCTACGCCGGACGCGAGGGGCTGATCGTCCTCGGCCTGCCGCGCGGCGGCGTGCCGGTCGCCGCCGAGGTAGCCCGCGCCCTGGGCGCGCCCCTCGACGTGCTCGTCGTGCGCAAGCTCGGCGTCCCCGGCCACGAGGAGCTGGCGATGGGGGCGGTGGCCAGCGGGGGCGGCGTGGTCCTCAACGACGACGTCGTCGCCCACCTGGGCGTGCCCGCGGCGGCCGTGAGGCAGGAGGTCGAGCGCGAGCAGGCCGAGGTCGCGCGCCGCGAGGCCGCCTACCGCGGCGACCGGCCGCCCCTCGACCTGCGCGGCGCCACGGCCCTGCTCGTCGACGACGGGGTGGCCACGGGCGCGACCGTGCTGGCCGCCGTCCAGGCGGCGCGCGCCGCGGGCGCGAGCGAGGTGGTCGTGGCGGTGCCGGTGGGCGCCCCCGACTCGCTCGCCCGCATAGCCAGGGAGGCCGACGACGTCGTCTGCCCGCAACGGCCGCGCGCGCTGCGCAGCGTGGGCGAGTGGTACCTGGACTTCGCGCAGACCTCCGACGAGGAGGTCAGGCAGGCTCTGGCCGCGGCGGCCAGCGCCTGAGCTACGCCTGGCCGGCGGTCGCCGGCGCCCCGGCCGGCACGTCGATCACGGGCCCCGACCTCTCGATCACCTCGCGCACGACGCGGTAGCAGTCCTCGACGTGGCGGTTGCCCACCAGGCGCATGGCCGTGAAGCTGATGCCGGCCGACGCGGCCTGGCCCACCACCGGCACCCACCGCGCCGCCGACTTCGCGGCGACGCGGATCCCGATGCGCCGCATCAGGCCCATGACGACGTCGGCGGTGACGAGGCGCGCGATCGCCTGGCTGCCGACGCTGGTGACGCCGAGGAACACCAGCTCCTTCGTGCGGGCGTCGAGCCTGTCGACCTGCTCGGGCGTGAGCCCGAAGCGACGGTTCACGGCCGGCAGGAGCTGCATGAAGAGGGTGACGTCGACGCCGACGTCGGCGCCGGGCAGGGGCACGACGGCGGCCAGGCCGGACAGGCCCGCCGAGCGGTTCACGAGCGCGCGGCACTCGCGCCGCACCGCGTCGAGCTCGGCCAGGGTGCGGGGCATAGTGCGGCCGGCCGCGCTCCTGGCCGCGCCGCGCTCGGCCGGGCGCTGCGTGAGCGTGCGCGCGGCCTGGGTCAAGGCTGCACCAGCTCGATGGGCTGGCCCGCCGGCACGTGCCGCAGCGAGACCGAGTTCATGCAGTAGCGCAGGCCGGTGGGAGGCGGCCCGTCCGGGAACACGTGGCCGAGGTGGCTGGCGCAGCGGGCGCAGCGCACCTCGGTCCTCACCATGCCGTGGGACGTGTCGCGGTACTCCCTCACGGCGTGCTCGCTCACGGGGCGCGTGAACGAGGGCCAGCCGGTGCCCGACTCGAACTTCACGCCCGACTCGAACAGGGGGTTGCCGCAGGCGGCGCACACGTACGTGCCGGGGTCCTTCGTCCCGACGTAGCAGCCCACGAAGGGCGGCTCCGTGCCGTGCTGCCTGAGCACGCGGTACTCCTCGGGCGACAGGCGGCGGCGCCACTCCTCCTCGCTGAGCTTCAGAACGTCAGCCATCGATGACCTCCATGGCTACATCATGCCGCCGCGAGCCGCGCCGCACGTAGCGCGGGTCGGAGGAGCGCGGCGGCCGCGCCCGCGAGCTTCCCGGCGCTCCAGCGGCGCATGTGCGTTCCGGGGGGCACCACTGCCTGGACCCGCCGCCGCTCAGGCGCGCCTCCGCGCTCAGGCGTCCGGCCGCCCTGCAGGAGTCCCGCCACCGCTCACGCGCCCTGCTGCCCCCGAGCGCGCTCCCTGCGCCGCACGCGCGGCGCCAAGCGGGACTCGTCCTCGCCCAGCGTGTGCTTCCACCGGTCCTGGCTCTGCCCCGGGCCACGGCCCTGGCAGGCGACGAGGGCGGGCCGACGCGCCGCCAGCCTCGCCAGCACGTCCTCCACCTCGGGAACGCCTCCGAACGCGACGTAGCGCTCGGTGCGGGAGCGCAGCTCGCCGGGCGTCTGGGGCCCGCGCAGCAGCAGGACCGCCAGCACCGCGGCCTCGCGTGGGTCGAGGTCGAGGGCCTGCGCGACCTTGTGCCTGTGCTTCGGCACCCTGTCGCCGTCGGCCTGGACCGTCTCGGCGAGCCCGCGGTCGCGCAGCCGCGACACCGCGGCCAGCACGTCCTGGAGGTGGTAGTCGGTGACCGGGTCCCGGCTCGTCCGCTGGTTGCAGGCGGTGAGCAGAGCCTGGCTGGAGAGCGGGTAGCCGTCCGGTGTCGTGCGCTCCTTCTCGATCAGGGCGCCCAGGACGCGCACCTCGACGTCGCTAAGGGCCATGACGGACGGAGTATACGTCCGTCGGCGCGGGTGGTATCCTGGCTACCGACTGACCACTTCGTGGTCACCCCGTCGGCGGCGCCGCGCCCGCCGCGGAGGAGGTGCGCGTGAGGAGCGTCGGGATCCGCGAGTTCAGGGACAACGCCACCAAACTGCTGGCCGCAGGCGAGGGCCTGCGCATCGAGCGCCACGGGCACCTGGTCGGCTACTTCGTGCCCGCCACCGACAGCGACGGCAACCCCGCGCTGGTCACGCTCGCCGACCTGCTGCGGGACGCCATCGACTCGAGCGACCTCAGCCAGGAGGAGATGATCGCCCTGCTCAGGGGCTGAACCCTGACGGCAGGCCTGGAGTCGGTCCCTATATGGTCACCGTGTGACCACCCCGTGACCACTACACGGCGGGTCCTCACACCCCCAGCAGCCAGGCGGCCAACCCGTAGGCGGCCGCGCCCCCGACCGTCCCCAGCGCCACGTCGCGTCGCCACAGGTACGCGCCCGCGGTGGCGCCGAGGCCGGCGGCCAGCGCCGCGACCTCGCGCAGCGCCGCGCCCGTCGCGCCGGCGCCTACCTCGCCCGCCGCACGCACGAGGTAGGGCTCCAGGCCGGACACCAGCAGCGCGGCCACGGAGGCCACGGCTATCGCCGACAGGAAGCCGTCGACGTACGGCCTGAGCGGACCCGGCCTCTCCCCCGCGCCCTCGGCGCGGCGACGCGCCAGCAGCAGCGGCACGACGCGCAGAGCCCACGTCCCCACGCCGGCCAGCAGGCACGCCGCCAGCACGGCCGGGCTCACGGCGCCCCCGCGAGCCCGGGACGCGCGCGCGACGCGCCGTAGAGCGCCCCCGCCACCATGCCGGCGGGGATCCCCGTGGCCGTGGTCGACAAGAGGGAGCCCGTCAGGCAGACCACGCCGGCCACGACGGCGACGCCAAGGCGGGCCGTGTCGACGAGCGCCAGCAGGAGCGTCAGGAAGAGCGCCGTCAGCATGAACCCGAGCGCCGCGTCGACGGCCGGGAAGCGGGCCGACGCGCTCCCGCCCAGCACCCCGACGAACGTCCCGCCGGCCCAGGCCAGGTAGGCGCCGAGGCCCAGGCCGAGCAGCCAGCGGTCGCCGACGCGGGCGGGGTCGCGGTCCACCGCCGCGACCGACGCGGCGAACACCTCGTCGGTGAGGAACGAGCCCCACAGCCATGGCCGGCCGGGCACGGGCCGCCCGCCGAGGCGACCCGTCAGGGACGGCCCGTAGAAGACGTGCCGCACGTTCATCGCCAGCAGCGACAGGAACGTGACCAGCGGGCCAGCCCCGCCGGCCACGAGCGCGACCGCCACGAACTGGCTCGCGCCGGCGAAGACCACCAGCGACAGCAGGGCCGCCTCCAGCAGGCTGAGTCCGGCCCGCGCCGCGACGACGCCGAACGAGACCGCGACAGGGAAGTAGCCGAGGGCGATGGGGACGCTCGCCCGGAGCCCGCCCAGGACGCCGTCAGCGCGTGAGATGCTCGATCACCCGCCTCGCGTTCTCGAGCACGTCCACCTCCGCCACGGCGCCGTGCGGCACCGGGGAGGTAGACAACCAGGCGGTGGCCACCAGGACGGCGGCGAGCAGCACGCTCTCGGCGTGGAGCGCGGAGCGGATCCCGTCGCCCCCGGCCCGTGCCCGCGGCAGCAGGACGAAGCGGTTCGCCGCCGCCAGGCCCAGCGTGACGGCGACGAGCCCTAGCTTCACCGCCAGCGCCGCAGCGTACGTCGAGGCGAAGAAGCGCGGCGGGTCGCCGGCGTGCACGAGCGCGCTCAGCACGCCGGTCAAGGCCAGGCCCGCCACCACCCAGGTCGCCAGCCGCGAGACCCGCTCCAGCTCGGGCAGCCCGGGCGCGCCGCGGCGCAGCCCCACCCACCACACCGCGCCCGCCCACGTCGCGGCGCCGAGCAGGTGCGCGAGGTCGACGAGCAGCGGTACGGAGCCGCCCATCGCCGCGGCGTGGCTGAGGCGGCTGAAGCCGAAGCACAGCCACACCCCCAGGACCAGGGCGACGGGCCACCCGCGGCGCGGCAGCAGCGTCGTGGCCAGGGCGAACAGGGCCGCTGCCACCAGCCGCCACGCCACGGCGTGCCCGTGGGCCGTCGTGGTGGCGTAGCGCCACCACAGGGCCAGGTCGGCGGTGGGGATCACCTGCGTGAGGGTGAGCCACAGCTCGGCGAGGGCCAGCAGCGCCAGCGCCGCGGCCGAGGCCCAGACCACGGCCGCCGACGGCCGCTCGTCCGGCGCCAGCCAGTAGCGCCACAGGGCGGCCCCGATCATCGCCGTGAGGGCCGTCCAGGAGAGTGACTTGACTAGGATCAGCAAGGCGTACCTCAGCCCCTGCGACTGTAACCGACGCCGCCGCGAGCGGCCGTCCCGGCGCTCCGACCGGACGATGGCGACGGGCTAGCGTCGGGGGCGGTTCGCTCGCCATTGGCGCCGCGCGCGGCCGAGGCTATGCTCGCGACATGCGCAGAGCACTCACCTCTCTGTCGGCGTTCGCCTCCCTGACGCTGCTGGCCGCCGCCCTGGCGCACGCGCACCTCGACGCGAGCGACCCGGCGCACGGCGCCAGCGTGAGCGGCCCTGTCGAAGCCGTGACGCTGCGCTTCAGCGAGGCGGTGGAGGTCGGGTTCTCGACCTTCAAGGTCTTCCGGCTCGATGAGGCCGTCGCCGCCCTCGGCGCCGCGGCCCACGACCACGGTCAGGCCGAGGACCACGACCACGCCGACGACGGTCACGACCACGGCCCCGCCGCCGACCTGGACCCCGCGGTCCTGGCGCAGGCGGAGGCGGTCGCGGTCGCCGCGATGGCGGACCCCGGCTTCGCGACCGGACAGGTGCCCGCGATCGCCGACCCCGGCAGCGGCGCCCACGACGAGCTGACGCTCGTCCTCGCCGAGCCGCTCGCCCCCGGCACCTACGTCGTGGCGTGGCGCGCGCTCTCCGTCGACACGCACGCCTCCGACGGCTTCATGGTCTTCGAGGTCGCCGACTGAGGTAGCCACGAAGGAGGGCGCGGTCACCGACCGAGCCGCCCACCGGCGACGGGCACGACCGCCGGACGACCCCTCGAGACGCGCCCGCACGGGCGCGCTCGCCGGCCCCCGCTAGGCTGCTGTCGTGCACGCCGTGACCGGCAGCCGCCTGCGGGGGCCACGCCTCGAGCTCACCTCGGGCCAGCAGGAGGCCCTGCGCTGGGTCGCGATCGCGACGATGGTCGTCGACCACGTGGGCGCCGTGCTCCTGTCCACCCACGACGCGCTGCCGCTGCGCGCGGTGGGCCGTGTCGCGTGGCCGCTCTTCGCGTTCCTGCTGGCCTACAACGTCGCGCGCCGCGGGGTCGACCCGCGGCGCTACCTCGCGCCGCTGCTGCTGTGGTGCGCGGTCTCGCAGGTGCCCCACTGGCTGGCGTTCGACAGGTTCGTCGTCAACATCCTCGGCACGCTGTTCCTCGGCGCCGCGGTGCTGACCCTCGTCACGCGGCGCGAGGAGCTCGAGGCCCGCTCCCCCCTGCTGCTGCCCGCCGGCCTGGCCGCGGCGCTCGTCACGTCCTCGTTCGTCGAGTACGGGCCCCGCGGCGTCGCGCTCGTCGTCGTGTGGTGGTGGGCGCTGCGCTCGCGCGACCCGTTCGCCCTCCTCGCCGCCGGGCTCCTCGTCGCCTGGCAGAACCACCCGTGGGTCGTGTGGCCGGCGGCGCTGGTCGCGCTGCCGCTGCCGTTCCTCGTCTCCCGGCTGCCCGTAGCCCTGCCGCGGAGCGGCCGCCTGCCGTGGCTCTTCTACCCCGCGCACCTGGCGCTGCTGGCGGGTATCGACGCGCTGCTGCGCTAGTGTCCGAGAGCTCGAGCGACGGGCCCGTGGGGGGGTCAGGGAAGCGCTGCCAGGCACGGCGGCCGAGGGGAAGCGTCGCCTCGCGCGGCCTGACCCGGAGCGGAGCGACGTCCCGAGCCTCGCTCGGCCCGCTCCGGAACGGCGCGACGCGGAGCGCCTCACTCCAGCCGGCGCGAGCGCGGCCACAGCAGCGTGAGCACGAACAGCAGCAGCGCGCCCACGCACGTGATCACGAACACCCGCTCGATGCCGCCCGCCAGCAGCTCCTGCAGGAGCGCCTGGGCCGCGCCTCCCAGCTCCGGCCCGCCGGCGGCGGCTCCCGCCGGGTTCAGCAGCCTCTCGACGGAGCTCAGGTCCAGCGTGTCCTGCGCCCCCGCCCGCGCTATGCCGGCGACTACCGCCGCGTTGAGCACGCCGCCTAGCAGGGCGGCGCCCACGGAGTTGCCCATCAGCCGCATCAGCAGGTTCGCCGCCGTGGCGCTCGCTCGCCGGTCCCACGTCACCGTCGCCTGGATCGTGACGATCGAGGACGTGTTGATGAAGCCCATGGCCACGCCGATCCCGAACGAGGCGGCGGCCACCCACACCGGGCCCAGCTCGGGCCGCAGGAACAGGTACATGATCCCGCCGACCGCGCCCGCGGCGCCGCCGATGCGGGCGGTGTTGGCGGGCCCGAGCGGGATCAGCAGCCGTCCGCAGATCGAGGAGGCCACGGGCCAGCCCAGCGACATCGTCGAGAGGGCGAAGCCGGCCACGAGCGGCGCGTAGCCCATCACGCCCTGGACGTACGGCGGCACGTACGTGATCACGCCGATCATCACGATGCCGGCGACGAACGCGCTGACGTTCGCGAGGAGGATCAGGCCGTCGCGCCACAGGTCGACGGGCAGCACGCCGCCTTGGCGCCGTCGCAGGTGACGCGCCAGGACGGCCGCGGCCGCCGCCACGACCGCGCCCAGCGCCCAGGCCGCCGCCGGCTCGAGCCTGCCGCCCATGTTCAACAGGACCATCAGGCCCGAGACGGCCACGAGGAGGAGGGCCGACCCCGCCACGTCGACCCGCGCGCCGGTCCGGCTGACCTTCTCGCGCAGGAAGCTGCCGATGCCGAGGAGCGCCACGAGCCCGAACGGGACGCTGAACCAGAACACCCACGCCCAGTCGACGTTCGCGACGATCAGCCCGCCCAGCAGCGGCCCGACCACCGAGGAGACGCCCCACACGCTGGCGAGGTAGGCCTGGATGCGCCCGCGCTCGCGCACCGTGTAGAGGTCGCCGGCGAGGGTCACGACCATCGTGCTGAAGCCGGCGGCGCCCACGCCCTGCACGAAGCGGAACAGGATCAGGTCCCGCATGCTGCCGGCGAAGCCGCACGCCACCGACGCCGCCAGGAACAGCGCGACGCTGACCATGAGCACGGGCTTGCGGCCGACCTTGTCGGCGATCCCGCCCGAGATCGGCGTGAACACGGCCTGCGTGAGCAGGTACGAGGCGAAGACCCAGGAGTAGAGCTCGAACCCGCCCAAGGCGGCGACGATGCTCGGCATCGCCGTCGCCACGATCGTGCCCTCGATCGAGCCGAGGGCCATCGTCGTCATCAGGAACGCCAGGACCAGGCCGCGACGCGTCTGGACCGCCGCGGCGTCGCCGGCGTGAGTGGCGCCCGCGCCGCGCACGGCGCCCGCCTCCCGGCCGCCGCCCTTCGCGGCGTCGGCGCCGGGGACCGGGCTAGCTGGGTTCGTCAGGCCGCCTTCGCTCGACACGGTGCGAGCCAACATACGCCCGGACGCCGCCCACGAGGGTAGCCGCCTCCCGGCGCGTCGCCGCGAGCCAGGCCGCCCTCGCCTCCGCGGAGCTGCCGCGCACCGGCGCGAACGCCAACCGGCGAGTGGACGCCACGCCGGCGGGTCCGAACACGACGTCGCGCCAGAACCGCGTGACCGGGTCGCCGAGCGCCGCCTCGGTGGCCGCTCCGGCGTTGCCGGTCGTGACGACGAGCGCTGCGCCCGCGGTGAGCCTGCCGGTCACGGCGCCGCCCTCGCCGACGTCGAAGGCCACGCCCTCGCGCACGACCCGCTCGACCCAGCCCTTGAGGGCTGCCGGCGGGCCGAAGAACCAGACGGGGTGCACGACGACGACCGCGTCGGCGCCGAGCAGGTCGGCCGCGTAGCGCTCGGCCAGCGCGTCGGCGAAGGTCGGTCCGGCCACCTCGGCGGCGGCCAGCCGCGGGTCGAAGCCGTCGCAGTAGAGGTCGTGGAGGACGGTCACGGCGCCCGCCTCCCGCGCGCCCGCCAGGGCGGCCGCGGCCAACGCGGCGCCCAGGCTGCCCTCGTCCGGGTGGCAGAGGACGACGAGGACGCGCGGCGCGGCCGGCAAGCTCAGTCCCCGGCCTCGTCCCAGCCCGCGGCGCGCACGGCCTCCTCGCAGGCGGCCAGCACCGGACCGAGCGCCTTGTCGGGCGCGGGCCTGGCGCCGACCCTCTCGATCACCCAGGCGGAGACCGCGTTCGCGAGCGCCGCGGCCCGCACCGGCGTCACGCCGCGGAGCCAGGCGGCCAGGAAGGCGCCGGCGAACGCGTCGCCGGCGCCGGTCGCGTCGACGAGGCGGCCGGGCGCCGGGCCGACGTGCGTGCCGCGGCCCCCGTCGAAGTAGTAGGCGCCGTCGGAGTCCAGCTTCAGCGCTACGGCCGCGCCGGGATAGAGCTCGGTGAGGCGCCGGCACACCCGCTCGGGGTCGGTCTCGCCGGTCAGCGCCTCGCCCTCCTCGGCGTTCGGGAACAGCAGGTCGAAGCCGAGGTCGGCCGAGGAGCCGACGAACGCCTCGACGCCGATGTCCTGGATCATCTGGAACGAGCCGGGGTCGAACGACAGCGTCGCGCCCGCCTCCTTCGCGACCTGCGCCGCCCGCCGGGCGGCCGCGCGCGGCGGGTCGCCGAAGAACGACCACGCCGAGAGGTGCACGTGCCCGGCCCGGCGCAGGAGCTGCACCGGCAGCTCGCCCGGCAGGAGGTAGTGGTCGGCGCCCTTGCCCGAGACCATCGAGCGCTGGCCCTGGTGGTCGATCCAGACGGCGACCGAGCCGGTGTGGTGGGTGTCGGAGTGCAGCCACACGGCCCCGACCTCCTCCTCCATCAGCTCCTCCTGGGCGAGGCGGCCGAACCTGTCGTTGCCGATCTTGCCGATGAAGCGCGTCGGCAGGCCGCAGCGCCGGGCCCACACGGCCGCGTTCGCGGCGCTGCCGCCGGGGGCGAGCTGCACCTCGCCGTAGATGTCGCCGCCCGCGAGCAGCTCGGTGTTCGCCTGGATCAGCACGTCCCAGGCGTAGTCGCCCACGACGACGAGCGGGACGCGCGCAGCGGCTACGGGAGCACCTCCAGGTCGCCCTGCAGGTCGGTGGTCGCGCGCGGACCCTCCTCGTCGAGGAAGACGTTCATCTCGCAGCGCACGCCGAAGTCGGGGAAGTAGACGCCCGGCTCGATCGTGAAGCCGAGGCCGGGCCTGAGGAGGCGCTCGTCGAGCGTCTCGAAGGAGTCGAGGTGCGCGGCCAGCCCGTGCGGCGAGTCGGAGCCGAGGCTGTGGCCGGTGCGGTGCGTGAACTGCTCCGCGTAGCCGGCGGCGGTCAGCACGCCGCGCGCCGCGCGGTCGGCCTCGGCGCCGGTGGGCCAGCGTCCCTCGGCGTAGGCGTCGGCGATCGCCACGAACGCGGCGTCGCGCGCGGCCTTCACGGCCTCGAAGGCCCGCAGCACGCGCTCGCTCGGGGCCCCGGCGTGACCCATCCACGTCACGTCGGCGTAGGGCGCGCCCTCCTCCGGCAGCCGACACCACAGGTCGACGAGCACGACGTCGCCCTCGCGGAGGTCGCGGTCGCCCTCGCCCGGGCCGGGCGAGTGGTGGGGGTCGCCCGCGTGGGCGCCGAAGCTCACGTTCGGGGCGTGGTCGTACACGCAGCCCGCCTGGTCGAAGACGTCGAGGATCACGCGCTGTACGGACGACTCGGTCACGCTGCGGCCCAGGGACAGGGCCTCGCCCATGAAGCCGAACGCGGCGTCCTTGGCGCGCATCACGACCTCGACGGCCTCCAGGTGCTGGTCGAGGCGACGCTCGTCCCAGAGCTGCAGCGTCTGGGCCACGTCGCCCGAGCCCACGACCTCGACGCCCAGGGACCGCACGCGCTCCACGGTCCCGGCGTCGACGGTGCCGACGTAGGGATTGTCGCCGCGCGGCGAGTACTCCATCGCGACGCGGCGCATGCCGGCCAGGGCCCGCCGCAGCTCGGCGTCGAGGCTCTCGCTGCTGGCGTACACGCGCGTCTCGACGCCGCGGGCGCCGGAGAGCGTGCCGGCCTCGATCGCGTGCGCCAGCAGGACCGGCGTCCCGGAGCTGGGCACGGCCAGGAACACGCGCCGGCTCCCGAGGCGCTCGCCGAGAAGGGCGCGGAGGAGGGGCCTGGCCACGGCGTTCGAGCCGCGGAAGTCGTAGACCAGCCAACCGTCGAGCCCGGAGCGCTCGAGCTCGCTCTGGACGGCCTGGAGCTCGTTCATGGCGCGATGTTACCGCCGCCGGTAGTCCGCGCCACCGGCGCGGGCCTGGCGGGGAGCACGACCACCCAGGCGTTATGCTCGACCGTCCGCCCACCCGGCGGGCTGTGGAGGATGATGTGCGAGTCATCGACAGGCAGGCCGTGCAGGACGAGCTCGACCGGCGCGCCCAGGCCGACGTCTACCTGCACCTCGAGACCACGACCGGCTCCTACACCTTGATGGGCCCCGAGAAGCGGCCGCCGGTGATCGCCTTCGTGCGCAACGCGATCGTCAACTACTCTCGCGGCGCCATACGCGGCGAGGGGCCGTACCGCGTCGGGCTCAAGCTCGAGAACGGCTGGGTGTACGCCGACGGCCTCACGCACTACGAGGTCAACGAGCGCGACGAGCTGCTCATGGCCGGCTACGACGCCGAGGGCCAGCTCACGGTGGCGCTGCAGGTCTCGCGCACGCCCTTCAGGGAGGCCTGAGATGCAGCCGTTCGACCCCGCCGCCGAGACGGGCCTGCTCGTCGTCCTCCCCCACCCCGACGACGAGACGTTCTCCACGGGCGGCACGCTCGCCCTGTGCGCCGACGCCGGCGTCCCCGCCACCTACCTGTGCGGCACCTACGGCGACATGGGCCGCCGCATGGGCAACCCGCCCATCGCCAGCCGCGAGTCCCTGCGGGACATCCGCACGGCCGAGATGGCCGCCGCCGCCGAGGTCCTCGGCATCGAGGTCGAGTTCCTCGGCCTGCGCGACAAGTGCATCGAGTTCGAGGACCCCGACGAGCTCGCCGGCCGCATCCGCGACGTCATCCGCCGCCTGCGCCCCAGCACCGTGGTCACGTTCTACCCGGGCTACGGCGTGCACCCCGACCACGACGCGCTGGGGCACGCCACCGTGCTGGCCGTGCGCGGTCTGCCGCGCGAGGAGCGCCCGCGCCTGCTCGGCGTCGCCGTGGGCGGGGAGAACAACCCGCGTTGGGGCCAGGAGGGCGGCGCGCTGGGCGCGCCCCACGTCGTCAGCGACATCCGCGGCGTCTACCGTCGGAAGGTCGCCGCCCTCGCCGCCCACCGCAGCCAGACGGCCGTCCTGTTCGCGCAGTGGGAGAAGCTCTGGGACGTCGAGACCCTGGAGCCGAAGCCCGGCGCGCCCGAGCCCGACGAGCAGACGCGCGCCTGGCGCAAGCGCCTCACCGAGGCCGAGAGCTTCTACGTGATCGACCCCGACGCCCGCACCCTCCTCGAGTAGCGGGCGTCGGGGTCCGGGCCGGAGGCGAGCCCCGGCTGCGGGCCTCTGGCCCGGGCGCGGCGCGCGCCGCGCCCCTCCGAGCTCAGGCCTGGCCGGTCCCGGCTCCCCGGTCGCCGTCCGCGGCCGGGGGCTGCGGGGCGGGCGGGGGCGGCTCGACGTCGACGGTCGGCGCCGCCGGCGGCTCGTCGGCCTGGCGCGGACCGCTGCGCTTGACCTTCACGCTGATGCCGAAGAGGCCCTCGTCGCGCAGGAGCATCACGGCGCCG
>Ga0123332_1002004_pt1 | contig 19621 bp, 10 predicted proteins | sample BioC12SIPDNA_4_FD_89958 | JGI IMG/M metagenome (GOLD analysis project Ga0123332, IMG submission 89958) | Anaerobic biogas reactor microbial communites from Washington, USA - Biogas_R2_A C12 SIP DNA | ecosystem: Engineered > Bioreactor > Anaerobic > Unclassified | place: Washington, USA...
CGAAATCTATGCCATCCGCCTCTATTCGGAGGCCCTCACGCCCGCGCAGATCGCGACGAATCATCTGGTCGATAGCGTGCGCTACCTGGGTGCCACACCCGATGACTTACTGGCTATTTGCGCCTCTCCCATCAACCTCGACGTGACACTCAGCCCGGGCTATGCCGGACGCGACGGGCTCGCCGCCGGTGAGTCGCTCGCCGTGAGCGCGCCTGCGGGTGAAGTAACGATCACCGACGGTTTCAAGGCAACCTGCACCGGCTGGAAGCTCTACGATGCCGCTGCCAATGTCGTCGACTCCGGCAATGGCAACTCCTTCACCTACGTCCACCCGACGCCAGCCGCCTACCGCAAGCTCGAATGGCAGTTCGCCACCGCGATCCGCGTGACGGCATCCGGCGCAGGCGGTACATACACCCCTGCCGAGCAGTGGGTGGCCTTCGGTTCCCCGGCCTCCTTCACGGTTTCTCCCGACGAGGGCAAATGTCTCTATGTGGTGACCAATGACTTCTCAACCGCAACCTGGCTCACGACTGATGTGACGATACCCTGCGTTCGCGCGCCGCTTAACTGCTTCGCCACCTACCGCAGCGCCTACTATGTTAAACCGGATGGCGACGATGCCAACGACGGCACCTCACGCGCCACCGCCAAGCGGACCATTGCCGCGGCCGTAGCGCTGACCTCGTCCACGGTAGATGGCGAAGCTGTTTTCGTGATGGACGGAGTCTATACAAACACGGCGCAGATCACTATCAACAAGCCCTGCAAGGTGATCGGAGAGCATGGACCCGACAAGGCCATGATCTTCTCCAAAGCATCCACCCGAGTCTTCTACCTGGACAACGCCAAGGCACTGCTGGAGGGAATCGCGATCTATTCGGACGCCACCACATCCATCGGTGGCAATGCCGCCATCTATGTCAACTACGGCGTGGTGGACGGATGCGTTGTCAGCAACTTCGTCTCGACGCATTCACCCATCTATGTCAAGAATGTCGGCAGCGCGGTGAAGAATACCCTGGTCTGCCGCAATGCCACATCCGGGCGCACCCAGAGCGGCATCGAGCTGGACGGCAGCGGCACGCTGGCCGAGAACTGCCGCATCATCGGCAACACCGGCAACAACGATACCTATGGCTGCGGCCTCTACCTCTGGGGCGGCAGCATTGCGCGCAACTGCCTTGTCGCCTGCAACACCAACAAGAGCACAAATGTCGCAGGCGCCTTTGTCAACAGCGGCACGCTGGAGAACTGCACGGTGGTGGACAATGTCATCCTGGGCGGCGGTGTCAAGGCCGGCGTCCATCTTGGTGACGGTGCCGTCCGCAACTGCCTGGTTTACGGCAACCGCAACACGGCCGGCATTCTCGAATGGAGCGGCACGGAGAGCGGCTACACCTACAACTGCGTGACGCCGGCACCCTCCGGCACCGGCAATATACTGGCAAACACACCCGACTTCCTTGACCGCGCCGCCATGGACTACCGCCTCAAATCCGGCAACGCCATCGACGCCGGGGTTTACCGGTCATGGATGGATAGCGCCACCGACCTCGCCGGCAATCCGCGGATCGTCGGCAGCGCGGTGGACATGGGATGGGATGCTTCGAGTACCAGCCCGGCGCACTGGCGGCCAGCGTGACTCCGCCGTTTTCCAGTGCTTTCGGCCCGCAGGATGTGACGCTGACGGCTTTTGCCTCCGGTGCCGACCTAGTCGGGCTGGTCTATTCGTGGACTGTGAAGAACGAGCAGGGCGAGACGGTCTACACCGCTTCCGGCCCCGATGCCACGGTGACGCAACTATTCGGCTACGGGCGCTACAGCATCTTCCTCGAAGTCAGCAACACCGCAGGTGAGACCGCCTCCTGGAGCGGGCCGGACTCCTTCGCGATCCTTGGCGAAACCGTCTATGTCGCCCGCGATACGCAGCCGGTCTTCCCGTATATTGACAAGAATAGCGCCGCGAACGACATCAACACGGCCCTCACGGCCTGCATGGACGGCTCCACTATCATCGTCTGCGACGGCACCTATACGAATACCGAGCCGATTTCAATCGCCAGGGCGATCACCGTGAAGTCGGAGAACGGGGCCGCCGCCACCACGCTGTTCACACAATCCGCCATCACGCTCTTCACGCTGAACCACAGCCAGGCGCGTGTGCAGGGGCTGACGCTGAACTCGGATCATGTAAGTCGTTCCGTGCGTGTCGCCAATCTTTTGTCGGGCACGCTTGCCGATTGCGACATCCACGACTTCTACAGCTCGATGTCGCTACTCATGCTCAGGGACACCTCGGCGATGCTCACCAACTGCCACATCCATGCCAACGAGACGAGCGGACGCGTCAACTGTGTCGACATGGAACCGGGCGGCAGCGTGGTGAACTGCCGCATCGTGGGCAACACCGGCAACAACAACACCTACGGCGCGGCGCTCTATGCCTACAACGGAACCTGTACTTTCCGCAACAATCTCATCGCCTGCAACACGAACAAGGGCTCTTCCGTGAGCGGGGTCTATGCCAACAGTAGCACAACCATGGACAACTGCACCATAATCGGCAACCGCATCGACGGATCGGCCTCCAAGGCCGCCGTTGTCGCAAAGAGCGGCTCCAGGATCCGCAACTGCATCATCCATGACAACACCAACACCGGCGGGCTATGCAACTGGGAAGATACGGATGCCTCGTTCTCATACTGCTGCACCGCGCCGGTTCCCACTGCAAACGCCGGCAACTTCGAGCCGGTGGAGCCGATGTTCGCGGATGCCGATTACCGCATCCCCCACGGTGTCTGTGTGGATACCGGTGCGAACCAGACGTGGATGGCGAACGCCTGCGACCTTGACGGCACCGACCGCATCATCAATGACATCGTTGATGTCGGCTGCTACGAATACGTCCCCGGCGCGCTGGAGTGCTCGGCGGCGCCCTCCGCAACATCGGTGGCCGGCGCGCAGGATATCACGCTGACCGCGATTGTGAGCGGTTCCAACCTGACAGGACTCAAATACACATGGGTTGTCACGAACCAGCTCGGCGAAACCGTGGCATCCGTCACACAGGGTACCTCCGACACGCTGACGCAGCACTATATCATCGGCATCTACAGCGTTTACCTCAAAGTCGAGAACAGCGCCGGCGATGAAGCCGAATTCATGCAGGAGGCCCTCTTCCAGGTTAAGCCCACCGTCATCTATGTCGCCACCAACTCCGTCCCGGCGTACCCCTACAACACAAGGAGCACCGCCTTCACCAACGTGGCCACCGCTATCGAGTTTGCCGGTACCGGCATGCGTGTGGTGGTGACGGATGGCGTCTACACCAACATATCCAACCCGGCAATCACGCAGGATTTCATCGTCGAGTCGGAGCACGGCCCCGCACGCACCATGGTTTTCTCGGTTAATTCCGGACCTGCATGGACGCTTAACTCCGATGGCGCGGTAGTGCGCGGCCTGACGCTCTTCTCGGACCGGGTGTCACGCGGCGGGCAGGCGCTCGACATCCTGCGCGGAACCGTGGCCGATTGCGTGATAACGAACTTCAACACCTACTATCTGGATGGCACGATCGTTCTCCGCGAGGGTGCGGGTATGCTGACGAACTGTCTGGTGACCTGCTGCACGTCGACATACCGCACCTATTTTGTCAAGTTCTCCTCCGGTGGAACGGTGGTCAACTGCCGGTTTACCGACAACATCTCGGACACGGGCTCAACCGCCTACGGCTCGCTATTCCATCTTGACGATGACGGCGCCGTTCTACGTGGCTGCCTCGTTGCCGGCAATGAGATTCAATCGAAGCCGCCGGATGCCAGCGTTATATTCATGGGTAAAGGCACTGTCGAGAACTGCACGCTGGTTGACAACCGCGCCACGGGGATAGGAACGGTTGCGGCCGTCAAGGCGAATGGCGGAGCAGTGAAGAACTGCATCATCTGGGGAAATTCCAACACCACCGGCACCAACGACTGGACCGGAACCGCCTCGCGCTTCTCGTACTGCTGCGTCTCCACCCCCGGACTAGCGCCGGACAACGGCAACCTGGAGTCCGATCCGCTGTTCGCCACGGGCAAGAGCAGGCCCATGTACTCTCTCGGCCACGACTCGCCATGCCGCGACCGGGCGCAACTCCTGCCCTGGATGACCACGGATGCCCTTGATCTCGCCGGCACCCCGCGCGTCCTGTATGCGGCCCCCGATATCGGCTGCTACGAATACCGCCGGCCTGGCGGCACGATGTTTGTCGTGAAATGAGGCAAAGCTCTCGACAAAGCCGGGGCTGCCTGTAATTACTCACTCACCAGGCAGCAGACCCATCGCGCGGTACTCCTGCAGCTTGCGGTGCAGGGTGCGGCGGCTGATGCCCAGTTCGAGCGCGGCGCGCGTGCGGTTGCCGCCCTGCTTCTCGAGCACCGACAGTATCTTCTGCCGCTCCACATCGGCCAGCGAACCGCCGCCGCCCGCAGAAAGTCCCGGTGCCGTGCCGCGCACCGCCTCGCGGATGTTGGCGGGCACATCGCGTACCGTCAGACGGTCGCCATGCGCCAGCACCACCATCTTCTCGATGGTGTTGCGCAGTTCACGGACGTTGCCGGGCCAACTGTAGGCGCTCAGCAGGTTGACCGCCTCGGCGGTGATGCCGCTGATCGGCTTGCCGTTCTTCTCGCTGAACTCGCGCAGGAAATGGTTGCAGAGCGCGGGAATATCGCTGCTGCGCTCGGCGAGCGTGGGCAGATGGATGTTGATCACATCGAGGCGGTAGAGCAGATCCTCGCGGAACTTGCCCTCCTTCACCCGCTGGTGCAGATCGCGGTGCGTCGCGGCAATCAGACGGATGTCGGCGCTGATCGTCTCGCTGCCGCCGACGCGCTCGAAGACGCGCTCCTCGAGCACCCGCAGCAGCTTGACCTGGATGGCGTTGTCGATCTCGCCGATCTCGTCGAGAAAGAGCGTGCCGCCCACGGCCATCTCGAAGCGCCCCTTGCGGCGCGCGTCGGCGCCGGTGAAGGCGCCCTTCTCGTGGCCGAAGAGCTCGCTCTCCAGCAGGTTAGCCGAGAGGGCGGCGCAGTGCACGGCGACAAACGGGCCGCGCGCACGCGTGCTCAGGCGGTGGATGGCGTGGGCCACCAGCTCCTTGCCCGTGCCGCTGGCGCCGGTGATCAGGATGGTGGCCTGCGTCGGGGCGGCCTGGCGGATGGTATCGAAGACCGGCTGCATGGCCTGCGCATTGCCGATGATGTTCTCGAAGCCGTACTTGCTGTCGAGCTGCCGCTCGAGGTCGCGGTTCTTCTGCTCCATGTCGCGCGAGCGCAGCGCGCGCGCGATCAGCATGTCGAGATGGTCGAGGTTGACGGGCTTGGTCAGGAAGTCGTAGGCCCCCTGCTTCATGGCCTCGACCGCCGTCTCCACACTGCCGTAGGCCGTTAGCAGGATACAGACCACTTCAGGGTGCAGCGCCTGCGCGCGGCGCAGCAGCTCCAGGCCGTCCATGCCCGGCATGCGCATGTCGGTGAGCATGACGTCGACGGCGCCATCGGAAAGCAGGTCGAGGGCGCGGGCGGCGCTCTCGGCCAGGCGCACCTCGTATTTCGAGCGCAGCGCGCGTTGCAGGCCCTCGCGCGTGTTCTTGTCGTCATCCACAATCAGGATGACAGGGCGGCGTGGAGTGGTGTTGGATGACATTTGCGGTAGTTCTCCTGGGGGCGGGCTAGTCGTCGGTGCCCGGCGCCGGAGCCGCGATCTTGCGGATGCGGCGCTCGGCAAGTGGTAGAAGAATGCGGAAGCGGGTGCCGGTATCCGGCTTGCTGGAGACCTCGATCTGCCCCCCGTGCTCCTGCACGATGCGCTGCACAATCATGAGGCCCAGGCCGTGTCCCGATGACTTGGTGGTATGGTAGGGCTCGAAGATGCGGTTGAAGTCGCCGGGGGCGATGCCGGCGCCGCTGTCGAGGAAGTCGATCGTGAGGTAGGCGTCGCCGACCTGGAAGGAGATCGCCATGGTGCCGCCATCGGGCATGGCCTCGAGGGCGTTCTTGATCAGGTTGAAATAGACCTGCTTGATCTGGGCGGGGTCGACGGGGATCAGGGGCAGCCCCTCGGCGTTGGCAATGGCGATCTCGATACGGCGGTTCTCGATCTCGGTGCGCATCAGGGTGAGCGTCTCGCGCAGGAGGGTACCGGCGTTGGCCATCACGAGCTGCGGCCTGGCAGGACGCAGGGCGTGCAGGAACTGGGTGATGATCGCATCGAGACGGGAGACTTCGCTACGGGCGATCTGGACGAGCTCCGCCAGCGGCTCGCGCTGCTCCTGCGGCAGCGGTGCGATCTCGCGTGCCAGCAGTTCGAGGTGGATGTTGAGGGCGTTGAGCGGGTTGCCGATCTCGTGGGCCACGCCCGCCGCGAGCAGCTTGATGGCATTGAAGCGCTCGCCCTCGACCAGCGAGGCCTCCTGCGCGCGGTCGCGCGTGATGTCCCGCAGGATGATCAGCACCCCCTGCCCCTGCCCCTCCTCGTCCGGCAGCGGCACGGCATAGACGCTGAGGAAGCGGTGTTCGGGATAGGTCACCTCGATCTCGCGGCTCAGCAGGTGCGACCAGGCGGCATCGGTCTGCATCTCGGCAAGGTGCTCCCAGTCGAGCTCGCGCAGGTAGCGGGACATGGCGTGGCCCCGGAGTTTTTCGGCATCGAACCCCAGCAGACGCTCGGTCGCGCGGTTGGCGTAGTTCAGGCGTCCCTCGGCATCGAGCACCATGACGCCCTCCTGGATCGACTGGAAGACGGTCTCGAGCAGAGCGCGTTCGCGTGCCAGACGCTGCATCTGCTTCTGGAGGCTCTCGGGGTCGATCTTGTCGATGCGCGAAACGAGTCGGTCAAAGAAACCCGGCATAATCAGTTCACCGTCCAGTCATGCCTGAAAATTTGCGCCTTGAAATACATGCGGAAAGAGCTTAAAATTATCCGCGTTGAATTTCAACGCTTTTCAACCAAGGATGACCATGAGCACCGACAACAAGAAGACCCCCGCACCCGCCGACGAGGGGCTGGCCAACAAGCTGCCCGAGGAACTGCTGCCTGTTTACGAATGGTACCAGGCGCAGGGCAAGCAACTCATAATCTTTGCCGCCGTGCTGCTGGTGGTAGTGCTGGGCGTGATCTTTTACGTGCGCCACCGCGCGAACCAGAACGATCTGGCCTCGGCGGCGCTAATGACCACCGAGAGCGTCGAGGGCATGGAGAACCTCGAGCGCCAGTTCGGCGGCACCAAGGTCGGGCCCCTGATCCGCCTGCGTCTGGCCGAAGCCTACTATAATGCCGGCAACTACACGGCGGCCCGCGAGCAGTATGAGACTTTCCTGAAACGCCACAAGAGCCACCCGCAGGCCGACACCGCCCGCCTCGGCCTGGCGGCCACGCAGGAGGCCTTGCAGGAGTTCGCGGCGGCGGCAAAGGGGTTTGCCGCCTTCGCCGACGCCAATCCCGGCCATTACCTCTACCCCCTGGCTGTCATGGGACAGGCGCGCTGCCTGGCCGCCCAGAACGACAAGGCCGCGGCGCGTGATCTGCTCGACCGGCTGATCATCGCCAAGGCCGGCACCACCTGGGAGACCGAGGCCCGCGACTTGCAGGGCGTGATCGACCGCTTCGAGGGCTTCAAGACCGAATCGATCTTCGACAAGATGGACGCCGCCGCCAGGAAGCTGCCTGCCGGGGACGATTCCGGGGCTGCCAGCCTGCTTGATATCCTGCCCGCCACGCCCGCCACCACCAATGCGGCGCCTGAAGCGGCAGAGACACCTGCGGCAGAGGACGGTCAGGCGGAAGCCCAACCTGCCGCACCCGCCGTGGTGCCTGAAGCAGCGGCCACGCCCGATGCAAAGGCAGCGCCCGAGGCAAAGGCAGCGCCCGAGGCAAAGGCAGCGCCCGAGGCGGAGGAGCCAGAAAAAGCGGCTGCGGCGCCCGCAGCGGAAGCGGCACCTGCTGGGGAAGGCAAGTGACCACGCTCTACAAGCTGGTGCTGCCCGAGCATCTGAACCAGTATGGGTTCCTCTTCGGCGGCAACCTGCTGAAATGGATCGACGAGGCCGGCTGGATGGCGGCCAGCCTCGACTTCCCCGGCCACCACTTCGTGACCGTCGCGCTCGACAAGGTCGAGTTCCGCAAGGGTGCCCAGGGCGGCAACGTCCTGCGCTTCGATCTCGTCCGCCAGCGTATCGGCACGACTTCGGTCACCTACTTGGCATCCGTCACCCGCCGCAATATCGAGACCGGCGATGACGAGGAGATCTTCGCCACCCACATCACCTTCGTGAACGTCGATGAGCATGGTGCCAAGTGCCCCATCAGGAAGCCCGAGACGCAAGACGCCACATGAAATCCTACCGCAAGGAACTCTTCTTCCACCTCCCGCAACGCCGCGGATTCGTCAACATCACGCCGGATGTCGCGCGCTGTCTCGCCGAGAGTGGCATCCGGGATGGACTGGTGCTGGTCAATGCCATGCACATCACCGCCTCGGTCTTCATCAACGACGACGAGAGCGGCCTGCATGCCGACTTCGAGCGCTGGCTCGAGCGCCTCGCCCCCGAGAAGCCCTACGACCAGTACGCCCACAACGGCGTCGAGGACAACGCCGACGCCCACCTCAAGCGCTCGATCATGGGACGCGAGGTAGTCGTGGCCATCACCAATGGGCAGCTCGACCTGGGCACCTGGGAGCAGATCTTCTACGGCGAGTTCGACGGCCGCCGCCGCAAGCGCGTGCTGGTGAAGATTATCGGGGAGTAGCCCGCCTGCCACTGCGTGGCGGCGGCAGGTAGACAGTGGCAGTAGGCAGGAGACAGGGGACAGGGGACAGGGGAAAGTGGCAGTAGGCAGTAGCAGTGGCGGGTGTATGGGGCGCCAGCCACCGGTAGTGCCGGTAGTACCGGCAGCCACGGCAGTACCGGGCCTACCATGGGGCGACGGTACAGGAACCAGACTGCAAGCGTACAACTGCAAGGCACCCGCACTCCATCGCTGCACGGGGTTGCAGTCGCGTCAGAGTATTGACTTGTAACTTGGCGCTCTTAGCGTCTTGGCGGTTAATCAACTGTGTGCGGCTCGCCGGTCATGCCGCGTAGCGGCAGACAGGGACGGCTCGCCCTACCTTTCATTTGCTGTACCGTGAGCTTGTGCCGGGGCGGCGGGCGGGGTGGTTCGGTACAGCCTCATCACAATCGGCATAGTTTATGCTACCTTGTATCCCATCCGTGCCCGGCAAGCCGCCAAATGTGCTTTTCCGTGTACTCCAACATAATTTTTACCGCCCACCCAAGGATTCCCACGACATGAAAATGAAGCCTGTCCTCCTCCTGCTGCTGACCTGCCTGCTACCCGCGGGCTTGCTGTCTGGCGCGGAGGACAAGAAGGCCGAGACGCAGTTCAACTTCGCCACCGGTCTGCTGATCAAGAACGAGCATGCCCTTGCCGGCGACGAGTTCGAGGCGCTGCTGCGCAACTATCCCAACTTTACCCAGGCCGACATCGCCTGCTACCGCCTGGGCGAGGCGCGCCAGAAGGGTGGTCAGCCCGATGCCGCGCGCCAGGCCTTCGAGCGTCTGCTGAAGGATTTCCCGGCCTCCGACCGCGCACCGCATGCCCACTACTGGCTGGGCCAGCTCAAGTCCGGGGAAGATCCGGCGGCCGCCGCCAAGCACTACGCCGCCATCCTGGCGCAGTGGCCGGAGAGTCCCATCGCCGAGGCGGCGGCCTACGGTGCCGCGGAAAACCAGTTCAAAGCCGGCAACTGGGATGCCGCCATCACCGGCTGCGATGCGCTCCTGAAGAGCTTCCCCCACGGCGAGCAGGCCCCCAATGCCCTCTACACGCGCGGCTGGGCAGCTTTCCAAAGCGAGAAGTGGGAGCTGGCGTGCAGCAGCTTCGGGGAGTTCGTCAAGAAGGCGCCGCAGAATCCCCTGGCCGAGGTAGCGCGCGCCAAGCAGGCCCAGGCGTTGCACCGGCTCGGCCGCCTCGACGAGGCGCTGAAGCTCTACACCGAACTCTCGCCGCTCGACAACGAGTCGGGGCTGGCCTCATCCATCGGACGCGCCACGCTGCTCTTCGAGCGCGGCGACACCCCCGCCGCCGCCGAGGCCTTCGAGGCGGTGGCCAAGCGGCTCGCCGGCGATCCGCGCCGTCCCGCCTGCCTGCTGAATGCCGGACATGCCTGGTTTGCCACCAACAACTTCAAGCGCGCCGCCGCGGCCTTTGAGCAACTCACGCGCGACCACCCGCAGGATGCGCTGGCGCCGGCAGCCGCCTACTGGCTGGGGCAGGCGCACTTCCGCGGCGGCGATGCCGCCAAGGCCGTGGCCACCGTCACCCCGCTGCTAGACCAGGCCGCGCTGCAGAAGGCCCACGGCTTCGACCTGCGCCTGCTTCTCGCCGAGGCGCAGATGGCGCAGCAGGCCTATGCCGAGGCCGCCAAGGCCTATGCGTCAGCATGTCAGGCGCAGCCGGATCACCGCCTCGTCCCCGAGGCCTGGATGGGTGAACTGGCCGCACTGGAGAAGGCGGGTCAGACCGAGGCGGCCGAAAAGACCGCCGCTGCCTTCCTCGAGGCCCTGCCCAACCACGAGCGCGCCGCCGAAATGCGCTTCTGGCTCGGCGAGTTCCGCTTCCGCCGCCAGGCCTACGCCGAGGCCGACGAGGCGATGGCGGCCTTCCTGGCGGCTGCCCCCAAACACAAGCTGGCCCCCGAAGCGCTCTACAAGCGCGGCTGGTGTGCGCGGCACGGCGAACGCCACGCCGATGCCATGACCCACTTCAAGGCGCTCTACACCGCCTGGCCCGACCATCCGCTGGCCGCCGAAGCGGCGCTGCGGGCGGGTCAGGCCGCCGAGGCGCTCCGCAAACCGGCGGAGGCGTTCGAGGCCTATCAGCAGGCCCGCAAGCTGTCACCCGCGAGCGAGACGGCGGAACAGGCCTGGCTGGCCGGGACCGCCATCCTGCTGACCAAGGGCGACACGCAGAAAGCGCTTGAGACGGCGGCGGAGTTTGTTGCCAAGAATCCCAAGAGCACCCTGCTCCCCTACGCCGAGCTCTACCGTGCCGAGGCGCTGAGCCGTCTCGAACGCTTCGACGAGGCGCTCAAGGTCTATCAGTTGCCGCTCCTGCAGGAGGCCGCCACGGTACAGGAGGCCACCTTCGGTGCCGCCTGGTGTCTCGACCGGTTGCAGCGTCCCGCCGAGGCGGCCGCGGCCTATGAGAAGGTTGCCGGCGGCGGCAAGGGACGCGCCGTCGAGGCCGCCTACCTCGCGGCGCGCGCGTATGAGCAAGCCAAGGAATTCGGCAAGGCGCGCCAGGCCTATGCCGGGATCGCCGCCAACGAGGCGCAACCGGAAGCGCGGCGCGACGAGGCCGCCTACCGCGAGGCCTATTGCGCCTGGCAGGCCAAGGATGCCGAGGGCGCCGTCCGCAGCTACACGTCCATGCTGACGCAACGAGCCGACTCGCCCCTGGCTCCGCAGGCGCTCTACGATCTGGCCTGGGTGCTGCTGGAGCAGGACAAGCACGCCGATGCCGAGGCGCGCTTCCGGGAACTGGCCAAGCGCTTCCCCACCAACGCCCTCGCTGCCGACGTGCAGTTCCGCCTCGGCGAGCTGGCCTACGAGCGCGGCGACTACGCCGCCGCGGCCGCGGCCTATGAAACAGCGCTCAAGCAGCCCGGCATCAGCTTCGCCGGCGAGGTGCGCTACAAGCTCGGCTGGACCTACGAGCAGCTCAAGCGCCCCGACGACGCCATCAACTGCTTCGCCCGCCTGGCCGCCGACGATCCGCAGGGCGTGCGCGCACCCGAGGCGCGTTACCGCCAGGCGCGTCTGCTGCAGGAGGCGGGACGCCACGATCAGGCCCTCGCGGTGCTCAAGGAGATTACCGAGGGCACCTTTGCCGAGCATGCCGCACTGCTGCGGGCCGAGTCGCTGCGCGCCACGAACCGCCAGCGCGAAGCGCTCGAGGCCTACGACCACCTGCTTAAGACCTGGCCCGAGGGCTCCTTCCGTCTCGCGGGGCAACTGGGACGCGCCCACGCGCTGCGCACCGTCGGCGCCCACAAGGACGCGCTCGAAGCCTACTCCGCCGTCGCCGCCACCACGCCGAGCGAGAGCGCCGCGCAGGCCACACTCGGCCAGGGCTACTGCCACTTTGCCATGCAGCAGTGGGACGAGGCCGCCAAGGCCTTCCTGAAGGTCGATATCCTCTACGGCTACGAGAATCTCAAGAAGGAGGCGCTCACGCAGCTTGCCCTGACCTGGGAGAAGGCCGGCGATGCCGACAAGGCCGCCCGCTACCGTAACGAGCTTGCCCAGCGCTACCCGGAGAAGCCCTGAACATGAAGCTGCGCCTGCTCATCCTACTAATGCTTGCACTGCCCTGGGCGCTCCGTGCCCAGGCACCGGCGGACGCCACCGTACCGCCAGCCCCCGCCACGGAAACCGCGGAAGCCGCGATCACTGCTGAAGCTCCCGCCGGTGTGGCAGCCGGTACCGCGACAACTCTAGCCAGCGAGGCCGTCGCGCCCGGTGATGATGCGGCGGCGCCCGAAGCGGCTCCCGGTCCGAGCCTGGGCGAGCTTTTCAAGAGCGCCGGCCCGCTGATGTGGCCCATCCTGCTCTGCTCGGTCATCATGGTGGCCTTCATCCTCGAACGTGCCGTGAGCCTGCGCCAGGACTATATCTTCCCCGAGAAGCTGCGCGCCGGGCTGATGAAACTGGCGCGCGAAGGTGATGTCGCCAAGGCCATGGAGCTTTGCGAGAGTAACCGCTCGCCCTTCGCCCGCCTAATGCTTGCCAGCCTGCAGCGCGCCGGCCACGACGGCTTCGAGATGGAGGCGGCGCTCGAGGAGGCCGGCGCCCGCGTACTCTACGACCTGCGCCGCAACTGCAAGGTGCTGGCGGTCGTGGCGGACATCGCCCCGCTGCTGGGTCTGATGGGCACGGTCACCGGCATGATCAAGGCCTTCGACGTGGTGGCCCGTTCCGGCGCGCTCGGCCGTACCGAACTGCTGGCCGAGGGCATCAGCGAGGCGCTGCTGACCACGGCCTTCGGCCTGATCGTCGCCGTGCCCGCCGCCGTCTGCTACCACATCTACCGCGCCAAGGCCGAGAACCTGCTGCGTCTGATGGAGGACGCCGCCCTCGACATCCTCGCCGCGCTGCGCGCCGCCCGCAACGGAGCCGCCGGATGAAGGCCCTGCTCGACGAGGCGGAAGAGGGCAGCATCCGGATGACTCCGTTGATCGACGTGGTCTTCCTGCTGCTGGTCTTCTTTCTCGTGGCCACCACCTTCTACGAGGCCGAGAAGGACATCACCATCCGCCTCGCGGGCGCCACCGAGGGCGCGGAGCGCGACAGCACCGCCGACCTGCTGGTCATCAACATCGGCGAGGCCGGCGTGATCGTCATCAACCAGCGCGTCTACTCGGTGGATGAGCTCGAGGCCCTGCTGCGCCGGGGCCGCGCACGCAACCCCCAACTGGCCGCCATCATCCGCTGCGACCGCCGCGCCCGCCATGCCGACTTCGTCAAGGTGCTCAACCTCTGCGAGCGTACCGGCGTGCGCCAGGTGGCCGTGGCGACCATCCAGACCGACGAGTGACGCAATGGCGCGACGCGCATCACGACCGCTCCGGCTGTGGCGGCTGGCTCTCCTGCTGGCCGCGGCGCTGGTGCCGTGTCTGACGCGCACGGCGGAGTACGTGCCCAACGGCGAGTCGGGAGGCTTCATCCGCCTCGCCGCCGACGAGCACGGGGGCGCCGACACCTTCAGCGTCAGCCTCGCCCGCAAGGATGGCGCCCCTGCCGCCGCTGCCGGTGCCATCCGTCCGCAAACCCTGCTCTGCCAGCGCGACCGCGGCGGCTGGCTGATCTATGCCGGCGGCTGGCCCGAGGATCTGGACGGCACCTACGACCTGCTCGTCCGCTGCGGCGCAACAGACGATGCCCGCATCGTCCGCCTGCCGGACGCCATCCGGCGGCGCACGCGGCGCATGGATGTGGCCTTGCTGCTCGACGACTCGCGCAGCATGCGCACCACCGACCCCCAGCGGTTGCGCGTGGCCGCCGCGCGTCTCTTCGCCCAGATGGCCGCCCTGCGCGGCAACATCGAGACGCTGACCATCGTCGCCTTCAACCGGCGCGCGCACCTGCTGCTGCCCCCTACCCCGCCCGGCGACAGCGCTGCCGTGGATGCCGCCCTGGAACGGCTCGAGGCCTCCGGGGCGACCGACCTCGACAGCGCCTTCGCCCTCGCCTATGAGCAGCTCGACCGCCTGCCGTCCTCGCACAAGATCGCCGTGGTGCTGTCGGACGGACGCGACGAACCGGGACACTACACCTTCGGCCACCGCCGCTTCTCCGCGCGCCAGTGGCCGGTACACACCATCGGTCTCTCCGACGATATCGACGAGCAGTGCCTGCAAATGATCGCCGCCTCGACCGGCGGTGCCTACCACCGCGCGCACAGTACCGAGGCACTGGCACGCATCTTCCGCGATATCGCCGCCGCACTCCAGTCCGGCGTCACGGTCGGCGAGTGGCATCTTGATGGCGGTGACGAGGCGGCTTTTCCGGTCGACGACACACTGCGCCTCCTCTCCCTGGCCCTGCTCGACCGTACCGAAGCCCGCTCCGCCTGTGCCCTGCAGGCACCTGACGGTACATCGCACGCCCTCTCCAGCACCTGGGCCACCGACGCCTTCGCGGATCTCTTCGCACCCGCCGCGGGCAATTGGCAGGTGAAGGGTATCGCCGGCAAGGCGCTGCTCTCCGTCACTGGCGTCAGCTCGCTGGAGCTTGTCCCCTTCCCCGTTGTCCGTCCCGCCGAAACCAACAAGCCCATGCCCGTGACAGCCTTCGTGATGGAGGGCAGCCAACTGCTCAAGCCGGTGCGGATCGTGGCACAGCTTCCCGACGGTACAGCCGTCACGCTGCACGACGACGGACTCAACGCCGACGGTGCCGCCGCGGACGGCATCTACGGCGCCTACCTGTCGCTCAAGACGCCGGAACAGATCCGCCTCTCCCTTACCGCCACGGGCCAGACCGCGGGTGGCCAGGCTTTCCAGCGTTTCACGTACCGTGAGCTGGAAGCGGTGATACACGCGGTACCAATCACCGGCGCCACCACCCGCATTATACCTCCGGCAACGCTGCCCGGCGCCATCAGCCGCGGACCGGCCGCCTATCCCCTGCCCCGTCCTGCCGACACCGCCGCCCCGCCCGCACCCGCCAAGCCCCAAACGGAGTACGCCTTCGCCGGGCATGGCCGCGCGGCACCCCTGGCTACCATAGCGCACGAGCCCCAGCTACCCGTGCCGAACGCCGTCACCCCCGCCGAGATTCTGCTCCCTCTCGATGCCGAAGTGCCGCCCGAGCCGCCGGAGGAGGAGATAGAGTCGCCCGCGCAGTCCGTGGAGCAAGCGGAAGTGCCGGAAGAGGAACAGGCGTCCGAACCAGTCGCGGAAGAAGGAGCGCCCTCCGGGACTCCCGCCGATGATGCACCGTCACCAGCGGCATCCGCGGGTGACGCGCAACCTGCGCGTCTGCCGGTCAACTTATGGAAGATTGTTTTACTGATTGCGGCGATCATCTTCCTCTGCTGGATGATCTGGCGCTGGTTCACCCGTCCCTCAATGGCGGTCTCGCGCATGGCGAGCTTCTTCCTCGTGAGCCTGCTGCTGCATGGGATACTCGCCATCCTGCTGATGGATCTCCTTGTGCAGACCAGAGTGATCACCGTCGAGCAGATTTCGCCCCAACTGGCCATTTCGCTGCAGGCCATCGAATCCTCGCTGGGGATCCAGCTCACACCCCCCGGCCCGGCGGTACCACTGGCGGCACAGAGTGCCGGCGCTACCGAAGTGGCCCGTGCCACCATGCAGGCGAAAAGCACCTTGCCGCAGACCATCGAGCCGTCGCGCCCCGCAACCGACGAACCCTCCACCATGCGCGCGATCCTCGAACCCGACATCCCCGATCCGGATCATGCCGGCATGACGCCCGTCGCGGCACCGGAGACGCCCGCACCGCCGCCCACGCCCGAGGCACCCACCGAAACCCTTGAGGCGGTCAGGCCGGAGGCTGTCGCGGAAACGCCACCACCACAGCAGGAGCCGGAACCGGTCACGCTCGGGCGCGCCGTGGCCGAGACGCCCCGGCAACCTCTCCCGCCCGCGCCCACCGCCATGCCACGGCAAATGGACAAGCCGCAACCATCGCGGGTCGCGGTCACAACACCCCGGACAGCGGCGGCGTCGCGGCCAATTACCAGCGTTACCATGATCGAACGCCCCGAACTCCCCGCATCTCCATCATCCGCCGCCGAACCTGACGCACCGGTGCTTCCAGAGCCGATCAAGGTACAGACGGCGGAGCAGACACCGGAGACGCCCACCCCCAAGTCACTGCCGCGGGCACCGGCCAGGGAAATCGTAGCATCCCAAGCCCCCGATCTAACCACAGCCCCGCTGCGTCCCACCACGGATGCGTCGGCATCCGTCACCCACGCAACACCGCAAACCGCACACGGCGCGCCGGTTAAAGCCGTTTCGACATCCATCGCGGGAACCGCCGATGCCCCCAGTCTCCCCGCTGCCCCCACTGTGACAGCAGCAACGCCAGAACCCGTGCAACCGCTGGCAGTGGCAGGCTCCGATACAGCACCCGCCGCACCGGCGGAGCGTCCGCAGCCCGTGCAGTTGGCGCGCACCACCAGCGCGCCACAGGCTGCCGTACCGCAACAAACCCAAGGCTTGGCCTCGGTACCACCGCTCCCAACCGTCGGCGGAAGCCCTGCCGCCGCATCCGTCACTCACGCAACACCACAGCCTGCACTCGGCGCGCCGGTCAAAACCGTTCCGACCTCCATCGCGGGAACCACCGTTGCTCCCAGCCTACCCGCCGCACCAACCGTAACAACGGCCACACCTGAGCCCGTGCAACCGCTGGCAGTGGCGGGTACCGATACAGCACCCGCCGCAGAGGCGGAGCGTCCGCAGCCCGTGCAGTTGGCGCGCACCACCAGCGCGCCACAGGCCACCGTACCGCAGCAAGCCCAAGACTTGGCCTCGGTACCGCTGCGCCCCGCTGCTGGCGGCGGCAGCGCCGCCCCGGCATCCGTCACCCACGCGACACCGCAGGCCGCGCGCAGCGCGCCGGTCAAAGCCGTTCCGACATCCATCGCGGCCACTGCCAACGCTCCCAGCCTACCCGCTGCCCCCACAGTGAAAACGGCCACGCCTGAGCCCGTGCAACCGCTGGCGGTGGCGGATGCCGATACAGCACCCGCCACACCGGCGGAGCGCCCACAGCCTGTGCAGTTGGCGCGCACCACCAGCGCGCCGCACGCCACCGTACCGCAACAAGCCCAAGGCTTGGCCTCGGTACCGCTCCGCCCCGCAGCCGGCGGCAGCGCCGCCCCGGCATCTGTGACCCACGCGACGCCACAGCCCGCACGCGGCGCGCCAGTCAAAACCGTTCCGACCTCCATTGCGGCCACTGCTGATACGCCCAGCCTGCCCGCCGCACCGACCGTGGCGGCAGCCACACCTGAGCCCGTGCAACCGCTGGCAGTGGCGGGTGCCGATACAGCGCCCGCCGCAGCGGCGGAGCGTCCGCAGCCCGTGCAGTTGGCGCGCACCGCCGGTGCGCCACAGGCCACTGTACCGCAGCAAGCCCAAGGGTTGGCCTCGGTACCGCTACGCCCCGTCGCCGGCGGCAGCGCCGCCCCGGCATCCGTCACCCACGCGACGCCGCAACCCGCGCGCGGCACACCGGTTAAATCGGCTCCAACCTCCATTGCAGCCACCGGCGCTCTACCCCGGCTTCCCAACGCACCGCTCCCCGGCGCGGAGAGTCTTGCACCGGCACCCGTTGCCATTCCCGCCGTGGCCGAGGCTGCGGCCGGTCCGGCATTATCACAGGGGCCATCCGGCATCTGGCTGCCGCGCCCGGAACACGGACTGGCCAGGGCGGAGCGCACCAGTCAATCGCCTGGCCCACGCCCGCAACCCACGGCGGTGAGCCCGTCGCCGCCACTGCCCGAGATGGCACTGCCAAGTGTTGCCGCACCACAGCAGGCGGGAACACTGGCACCCATGCGCGATGCCCCGCTGGCTTTCCAGATCGGATCGGGCAGCGAGGTTTCGCACCGGGTAACCATTGGTCTGGCACAGTACGGCGGCGACTGGGACTGGGCGCGTCACGCCATGACCTTCCTCGGCCACCAGCTTCGCGAGCGCACCCGCATGGCCATCAACGCCGGCGACCGCGTCGTCAGACTCGACAGCCCCGACCTTGCCCGCCTGCCTTTCGTCTATATGACCGGCCACAAGGATTTCCGGCTTAGCGATGCCGAGGTCGCCAACCTGCGCGCCTACCTGCTCGGCGGCGGCTACCTCTGGGCCGACGACTCGACGCACTTCAACGACGAGACCTTCGACACCGCCTTCCGCCGCGAGCTTGCCCGCATACTGCCCGAGGCGCCGCTGGAGCGTCTGGACATGACCTTCGAGGGTTTCCGTACCGGCTACGATCTGACCAGGGGCTACAAGGGCTACGCCATTCCCCCCGGCGACAAGTACCGGCTCGACTACATCGAGGGCGCGCGCCTTGGCGACCGCGTGGCGGTGGTCTATACGCGCAACGACTACGGCGACGGGCTCAACATTGATGAGTACACCCACCCCCTGCACACCTCGCTGACCGACCTCAGCCCGGCGGAGATGCAGGAGGGCGCCGTCCGCATGGGCATCAACCTCACGCTCTACTTCCTGACGCACGGCAAGGGCGAGGCCACCTTCATTGACCGTACCGCCGCCACCCTGCGCCAGCGGCCCGAGACCGATGCGGCCAAGGAGCCCGCCGGCACGGCACGTCCCCTGCCGCTCTTCGCCGCCGGTGCCGCATGGCAGCATGAGGATTGGAGCGATGCGGGCCAGCTTAACCTTGCCGATGCGACCGCCCGGCTCAACTTCACTGTCGGCGCGCAGCGCAAGTGCGCCTTATCGCAGCAGCAGGAGCCGCCGGTCGAGGTAACGGCCGGCGATATCGTCGCCATCCGGGTCAGGAGCGGACTACGCGGCGGCGCACGGGTGGCGCTGGCCTTCACGGTTGCCGAGCGCTACTTCGAATCGCGCCCCGTCTATATCAAGCCCGGGGAGAATCTGGCGCTCTTCCCCTGCGGCGAGGCCACCTTCAAGACCGAGGCCGGCGGCTGGGCGTACCGCGACCAGTTGCCCGCGCGCGCGGCGATCCAGCGCATCACGCTGCTGGTTTACTCCCCCACCCCCGGCGAACTGCACCTCTCCCATCCGCGCATCATCCGCGCTGGCCAGCAGGAATAATTGAACCGCCAAGACGCCAAGAGCGCCAAGGAAATTTGTGATTTTAGATTTGTGATTGGTTGTGCTCCGCTCTTCCCCATTTTTCTTAAGAAAAAGGGGCTCGCGGGCCTGAAGGCCCTTATTGACTTCCGGCTGAAGCCGGTACTCCGACGCGACTGCGACCCTCATGCAAAACGCGGCAATTCCAGACGAGGGCTAAAGGCCCGGCCTATCATCCGGCAGATAGAC
>Ga0123332_1002010_pt1 | contig 19580 bp, 15 predicted proteins | sample BioC12SIPDNA_4_FD_89958 | JGI IMG/M metagenome (GOLD analysis project Ga0123332, IMG submission 89958) | Anaerobic biogas reactor microbial communites from Washington, USA - Biogas_R2_A C12 SIP DNA | ecosystem: Engineered > Bioreactor > Anaerobic > Unclassified | place: Washington, USA...
CTGAAGAACACGGGCATGGCGCCCGAAGAAGTTGATTTTGTCATTGAATGCTCCGAGGAAGGCGCAGGAGACATGAACCAGAGGGCCGGCGGCAACTTCGCCAAGGCCGTCGCCGAGATCGCCGGATGTGTCAACGCGAGCGGCTGCGACGTCCGGGGATTCTGCGCCGGTCCCGTCAACGCCATGATAGCCGGTGCAACCCAGGTGGCCTCCGGCGCACGGAAGAACTGCGTCGTACTGGCGGGCGGCGCCATACCGAAGCTCTATATGAACGGCCGGGACCACGTCAAGAAAAAGATGCCCGCCCTCGAGGACTGCCTCGGAAACTTCGCCGTCCTGCTTGTTCCCGACGACGGGACGAACCCCGTTCTGCGGCTCGACGTCCTCGGAAAACATACCGTCGGTGCGGGGTCTTCGCCTCAGGCCGTCACCACCGCGCTCATTCTCGACCCCCTTGAGCGGGCCGGACTTTCCTTCATGGACGTGGACAAGTACGCCGCGGAGCTTCATATCAACGAAATCACCCTTCCTGCGGGCGCCGGCGACGTGCCCCTGGCGAACATCAAGATGACCGCCGCCCTTGCCGTTACGAAGAAGGCAATAGAGAAGGCGGACATGATGACCTTCGTCAAGGAGCGGGGCGTTCCGGGGTTTGCCCACACCCAGGGGCACATCCCTTCGGGAGTCCCCTTCATCGGCCATGCCTGTGACGCCCTGAAGGACGGCTCCATGAAACGAGCCATGATCATCGGCAAGGGAAGCCTCTTCCTCGCCAGGCTCACGAATCTTGCCGACGGAGCCTCCTTCCTTCTCGAGCCCCCCTCCGGCACCGGGGCGGCCGGAGCGGCGGTCTCCAAGGACGATATCAAGGCTCTTCTCCTGGAGGTTCTCTCTGAACTGTCCGGAAAGCTGTAGAGGGAGGTGAGCGACAATGTCCGAAATACGGAAGCTCATTGGTGAAGCCCTGGCCGAGATCGTGTCCGACGCCCGGTCGGGCGGACCGCGGATCTCCGTCGGACTCATGGCCATGGGCAGTGAGCTCGGGGCGGAAGAACTCGCCAGGGGAGCGCGGATGGCCCGGGAAAATTCCTCCCGGCTCGAAGTGGTCATGATCGGTCCGAAAATTCCCGGCTATGACGACCTGGCATGGATCGAAACTCCGGACTGCGAGGAAGACGTTGCGAAAGCCATGGAGAAGGCCCTTTCCGACGGCAGGATCGCCGGAGCGGTCGCCCTACATTATCCCTTCCCTCTCGGCGTCACCACCATCGGCCGGGTCCTGACTCCGGGCAGGGGCAAGCCCATGATTCTTGCCTCGTCCACGGGCACCGCGGCGGTCGGCAGGGTCGAAGCCATGGTCCGGAACGCCCTGTACGGCATCGCGACCGCAAAAGCCATCGGCCTGGAGAGCCCCACGGTGGGAATCCTCAACGTGGACGGCGCCCAGCTTGCCTACAAGGCCCTCAATTCCCTGAAGGAAAAGGGATATCCCATTTCTTTCGGTGCCAGCGTCCGGAAGGACGGAGGGGCGGTTCTCCGGGGGAACGACATTCTCGCCGGAGCGGTGGACGTCTGCGTCACCGACACCCTGACGGGGAATGTCCTGATGAAGATGTTCTCCTCCTTCACCACCGGAGGATCCTATGAATCCCTGGGATGGGGCTATGGTCCCTCGGCGGGGGAAGGGTGGGGCAAAATCATCTCCATCATCTCCAGGGCCTCCGGAGCGCCGGTCATCGCAGGTGCCCTGGAGTACACCGCCAGGGCCGCCTCCGGCGGACTGCCTGAAAAGGTGGCGGCGGAGCTCGACTCGGCCCGGAAAGCCGGTCTTGACAACCTGCTCGAGGGGCTGGCTCCGAAAGCTCCGTGCGCCGACCAGGTAACCGCTCCTCCCGCCGAACCCACCGACGAGGAGATCCACGGTGTCGATGTCCTGTCCATTGAGGACGGCGTGAAGGTCCTCTGGAAAGAGGGGATCTATGCGGAGTCCTCCATGGGATGCACCGGCCCCGTGATAAAGGTTCCCGCAAAACACCTCGACAGGGCTGAGGAAGTTCTCAGGACCAACGGATATATTTGACATTAGCAGGGGGGAAGCTTGATTGAGCTTCCCCTTTCTCTTTCAAAAGAAGTGATCTGTGCTATACTTTTTCTGAAAGAATGAACCTATTCCGACATTAAAGGGGGTGAAGGCCGAACTTCAATCTGCACCCTGTTTCAGATTCCACCGTTTTTTCTGTTTTTGAGGCACCCCCATCCCGGGAGAGCCCGGAGGGGAGGAAGTATCCGCGCTGAATAACATGAGAGGGGGAATCGCACGCTATGCAGGAAGTAATGAGAATCAACGGGATTGTCAACGGAATCGTATGGGGGCCCTGGATGCTGGCCCTCCTGGTGGGCACCGGAGTCTACCTCACCATCATTCTCGGTGTGCCCCAGCTTCGCTATTTTTTCCTTATGTTCAAGGAAGTTTTCGGGAACCTCGGTAAGAAGAAGGAAGGGGAAGGGACCATTTCCTCCTTCGCCGCCCTCTCCACCGCCCTCGCCTCCACGGTGGGAACGGGCAACATCGCGGGTGTCGCAACGGCCCTCCATCTCGGCGGCCCCGGAGCCCTCTTCTGGATGCTCGTTTCCGCCGTGTTCGGCATGACCACGAAGATGGCGGAAGTCACCCTGGCCGTCAGATACCGTGAGAAAGACGAAACGGGCAGCTGGCGCGGCGGCACCATGTACATACTGGACAAGGGCGCAAACCAGAAATGGCTTGCCTGGCTCTTCGCATTCTTCGGGTTCTTCGCCTCCTTCGGCATCGGCTGCGCCGTTCAGGCCAACTCCACCGCTGAAGGCTTCAGCCTCGGCTTCGGCATTCCCAGCCTGTACACAGGAATCGCGGTCGCAGTGCTTACCGCTCTTGTCATCATCGGCGGCCTGAAGCGAATCTCTGAAGTCACCACCTACCTTGTGCCCTTCATGGCCATCTTCTACATCGTCGGCGCCGTTCTCGTGGTTGCCACCCACAGCGATCAGATCATACCGGCCTTCAACAGCGCCGTGAAATACGCCATCAGCGATCCCATGGCCATGCCGGGCGCCATCGCCGGATGGGCGGTCAAGGTCGCCATCACCAAGGGTATCGCCCGGGGCGTCTTCTCCAACGAAGCCGGTCTCGGCTCCGCACCCATGGTCCATGCCACTGCCGTGGTTGACCATCCTGTCCGCCAGGGCATGTACGGCCTTTTCGAGGTGTTCACCGACACCATCGTGATCTGCACCCTTACCGCCCTGACCATCCTGACCAGCGGCGTGCTTACTGCGAAAGCGGATCTTTCCGGAGCCCAGCTCTCCCTCTCCGCCTTTGAAACCGTCCTCGGCGGCACGGGCACCATGATCCTCTCCGTCGGTCTCGCCCTCTTCGCCTTCTCCACCATCCTCGGCTGGTACTGGTACAGTGAGACCTGCGGAACCTACATTTTCGGTCAGTGGATCATCCCGGTCCTGAAGGTTCTCTGGGTTGCCCTGATCGTCGTCGGAGCTGCCGGAGGAGTCTTCCTCGGAGACGCCGCCGGATTCCTGAGCAACCTGTGGGACCTTTCGGATACGCTGAACGGACTCATGGCGGCTCCAAACCTCGTGGCCCTGCTGCTTCTTTCCGGCGAGCTGAGACGGCTCGTGAAGGATTTCGACGAGAAGCGCCGGAGCGGCGAACTGAAGGTCTAACGAAAACTCGCTCCAGATTCGGGAAAAGGGGACGGATTTCCGTCCCCTTTTTTTCGGGAAAGAAGGCGATGTGAATGCACCGCGCAACCCGTATGGAAGTGAATCTTGCGAATTTGAAAGCCAATTTTCAGGCCATTCGGCGCCATGTGGGGCCGGGCCCGGAAATTTTAGGAGTCATAAAGGCTGACGCCTACGGCCATGGTGTATTTCCGGCATGCAAGGCCCTTTCTGAGGCGGGATGCCGCCGCTTTGCCGTGGCCATCCCCGACGAAGCCTTTGAACTGCGGGAAGGGGGAGTGACGGCCCCAATCCTCGTACTTGGCCCCACGCCCGCCCGTTCCGCGGCGGAATATGTCCGGCAGGACATAACGGCGACAGTAACCGACCTTTATTTTGCCCGCAGCCTCAGCGACGAGGCGGTCCGGCAGGGGAAAAAGGTGCCGGTCCACGTGAAGGTGGACACGGGAATGAGCCGCATCGGGTTCCTCCCCCGGGAAATTCCGGCAGTTCTCGATGAACTGGCAGCCCTTCCCGGGCTCTCCCTCGAGGGTATGTACACCCACTTCGCCACGGCGGACGAGCGGCGCCTCGATTTTACGGAACACCAGTTTTCCGGGCTGAAGGAAGCTCTGGAGGCGGCTGAGGCCAGGGGGATCACCATCCCGCTGCGTCATGCCTGCAACAGCGCCGGCATCCTCGCCTGCCCGGAGAAGTACCTAGACGGCGTTCGTCCGGGAGTCATCCTCTACGGCATGTACCCCTCGTCGGAATGCGTCCGGTCCGTGGAGCTTCTTCCCACCTTCGAGGTGAAAACGGAAGTGGCCCTCGTGAAGGAGCTTTCCCGAGGAAGCGGCGTCGGCTACGGGCTGAAGTACATGACCCGGGGAACGGAGACCATGGCGGTGCTCCCAGTGGGGTATGCCGACGGCTATTCCCGGGCCCTCTCCATGAAGGTGGACGTTCTGGTAGGGGGCAAGCGGGTCCCCCATGCCGGGAACATCTGTATGGACCAGATGATGGTGAACGTCACCGGCATGGACGTGAAGGTGGGTGACGAGGTGGTTCTCATCGGGCGTCAGGGGGGCGAGCGCATCTCCCCGGAGGAGATTGCCGCCGCGAGAAACACCATCAACTACGAAGTGCCCATCATGTTCCTCAGGCGGGTTCCGAGGGTCTACATCTCCTGAGGGCCGCAGCATTCCCTGCGGGCATCCGCTATGCAAGGCACCTTCGGGCGGTCCGGCGGGACCGCCCTTTTTCCTGACTTTTTCTCCCGTCTTGGGTATAATCAGTCCTGTCACAATTCAAGGAGGCGATACGAAAATGAACCTTCCCGCACTGAGGAATTTTTCCGTCGGCTCCCTCGATGACGCCATGGTCCGCGCCCTTGAGGAAGCCGCCGCACGCTGCAGGCGAAATGCCGTCACCATGGTCTCCCTGGCGGACAGCGGCCATCCCGCCGGATCCCTCTCGAGCACGGAAATGTACCTGGCCGTCTACGGTGTGGCTGACCTGACGCCAAAGAACTGCTCCGATGTCGACCGGGACTATGTTTCCATCAGCCACGGCCATACATCGCCGGGAGCCTACGCCGCCCTGGCGGAGTGGGGTTTCTTTTCTTCCATGGACGCAGTCGCTCATTTCCGCCAGTGCGGTTCCCCCTTCCAGGGACACGTCGAACGGGATGTGCCGGGTATCGACTGGGGGAGCGGCAACCTTGGCCAGGGCCTTTCCGCGGGCGTGGGGTTCGCCCTGGCCCAGAAGGCCAGGAGGAACGGCAGGAGGACCTACGTTCTCATGGGGGACGGAGGCCAGACCAAGGGCCAGAGCGCCGAGGCCCGCCGGATCGCCGTCAAGGAAAACCTGACCAATCTCACAGCTCTCGTGGACTGGAACAACATCCAGATCTCGGGAACCCTCGAGTCGGTCATGCCCGCGGACATCCCCGCCCTCTGGAGGGCTGACGGGTGGAATGTGCTGGAATGCGACGGCCACTCCTTCCGGGAACTCTACGCGGCTCTCCGCCTGGGTACGTCCGGCGACCGGCCCACGGTGATCCTGTGCCGGACCGTCATGGGCAGGGGGGTGTCCTTCATGGAGAATACGCCCGAATTCCACGGAAAGGCTCCCCGGACGGAACTCTATGTCCAGGCCATGAAGGAGCTCGGCGGTGACCCCTCTCTTCTCGACGAAGCGAGGAAACTCCGCGGGTCGGCACAGATCCCCGCAGGAAGGCACGTGGCGCCCTCGAAGGCGGACCTCGACCCGGGAGAACCCGTCACCTACGGAACTGACAAGAAGACGGACAACCGTTCCGCCTTCGGCACGGCCCTCGCCGACATAGGGGAGAAGAATTACGAAAAGGAAGGCAGGACACCCGTTCTCGTCTTCGACTGTGACCTCGCCGGTTCCGTGAAGACGGGGGATTTCGCGAAAAAGTGCCCCGACTGGTTCATCCAGGCGGGAATCCAGGAACATTCCACCGCCACCGCCGCGGGGGCAGCTTCCACGGCGGGCGTGGTTTCCCTGTGGGCCGACTTCGGCGTCTTCGGCCTGTCCGAGACGTACAACCAGCAGCGGCTGAACGACATCAACTCCGCCAACCTCAAGACGGTGCTCACCCACGTGGGCCTTGACGTGGGCGAGGACGGCAAGACCCACCAGGCCATCGACTACGTGGGGCTGCTCCGGAACACCTTCGGCTGGAAGCTCGTGGTGCCCGGAGATCCCAACCAGACCGACAGGGCCACCCGCTGGGCCCTCGGCGAGGCGGGGTGCGTCTGCATCGCCATGGGCCGGAGCAAGCTCGGCGTCCTGGCCGATGAACAGGGAGACCCTCTCTTCGGCGGCGACTATCGCTTCCGCTACGGTGAAGCGGTTCTGGTGCGCCCCGGGAAGGACGGCGCCATCTTCGCCCTCGGCGCCATGACGGAGCGGGCCGTGAAGGCCCGGGATATCCTCCGGGAGAAACACGGCCTGGAGGTTTCGGTATACTGCGTTTCCAGCCCCCTCGCCCCGGACGACGGGGCCCTCCGGGAAGCGGCGGCCACGGGCCGGATACTCACCTGCGAGGACCACTCGGTGAACAGCGGCATGGGGTCCATCCTTGCCGCCCGGATGACTGAACTGGGGCTCAGCGCATCCTTTAGGGCCGTGGGTGTGCACACCTACGGGGAATCCGGCAGCTCCACCGACGTCATCGCCGCCATGGGCCTCGACGAGATCTCCCTGGCGAAAGCCTTCGAGTCCCTGCCGGGAAAATAGGCGGTCCGTGGAACAGCGGCTTCTTCTCCACGCGTGCTGTGCTCCGGACGCCACGGTGCCTCTCGCCGATCTTTCGGCGGAAGGGTATGCCGTGACGCTGTACTGGTACGGTGCCAACATCCACCCCGCGGGAGAGGAAGAAAAACGGAGGGAGGCCCTGGCCTCCCTCTCGGGGGGAAACGTGCCGGTCATCGTGGAGGATGCTTTCACCCCTCCGTGGATGGAAACGGTCTCGCCCCTTGCGGGGGAGCCAGAGGGGGGCAGGCGGTGCGCTCTCTGCTTCAGGCTCCAGCTCGAGGGAGCGGCGCGGGCGGCTGTCCGGGAAGGGATTTCTTTGCTCTGCACCACCCTGACCATCAGCCCCCACAAGGATGCGGGCCTCATCAACGCCATTGGGGAGGAAACGGCCCGGACCTTCGGCCTCCGGTGGCTCTTCAGGATTTTCCGGAAGCAAAACGGCTTTGTCCGCTCCGTCGCCATGTCGAAGGAGCTTGGTCTTTACAGGCAGTCCTACTGCGGCTGCATTTTCAGCCTGCGAAGAGGTGAGGCACATGAATCAGTCTCCGGTGGGGAAACTTCCCCCGGGTCAGCTTGAAGGAAGCATCTTCCGGTTCTGCGGGGCATCCCGGCCCGAGGTGCTTATCGGTCCCGGCATAGGGGAGGATGCCGCCCTCATCCGGTGGCCGGAAGGAAAGTTTGTGGCCGTGGCCTCCGACCCCATCGTCGGCGCGTCCGCCGGGGCAGGCAAGTTTCTCGTCCACATCAACGCCAACGACATCGCCTGCAAGGGAGGAGACCCCTCCTTTTTCGTGGTCACCCTCCTCGTTCCCTCCAGGCAGGGCATTCCCATGGTGGAGGCCCTCATGAGGGAGATCCACGAGGCCTGCCTCTCCATAGGGGCGGCAGTGGTGGGAGGCCACACGGAACTTACCGACCGCTACGACCAGCCCGTCCTCGTGGGGACCATGATGGGCCCCACGGAATATGTCCATCGGGCCACGGACATCCGCCCGGGGGACAGGCTGATTCTTACGAAACACGCCGGTCTCGAGGGCATGGCCATCCTCGCCTCCGACCGTCCTGACCTCCTGGAACCCGTCATCGGACGGGAGGGTGTCCGGGAAGCCGCCGGGTGGCTGGACGGCATCTCGGTCCTCGAGGAAGCGAAGTGCCTCCGGGACATCGCCCGGTTCCTCCACGACCCCACCGAGGGGGGCATCGGGGGCGGCATAGCGGAGATAATGAGGCTCAGCAGCCTCGGCGCGGAGCTGGATTACGGAAAAATCCCCCTGTCACCCCTGACGGAGCGGGCGCGGCAGGGCCTGGGGTTCGACCCCTTCCATCTCATCTCCTCCGGGGTCCTCCTGGCGGTAGTTGCTCCCGAACACGAGGAGGAAGCCCTTGCGAGGCTGGCAAAGAAAGGCATTCCCGCCGCTTCGGCAGGCCGGTTCGTCGAGGGGCGGGGAAACTGTCCCGACAGCGTGGCCGAAGAATTGTGGGGTTTGCTCGGCCGGCCGAAGGAGGAATGACTCCATGAGTTCCGGGACCATCATGGGGAGGATCGCCCGACTGAGGGAACTTCTTTCACGGGAGAGGGCGGACGTGTTTCTCCTCTTCGTGGCGGAGCGGTACAACAGCGAATCCATGACGTACCTGAGCGGTTTCCGGGGAAGCAGCGGCGCCCTCGTTATCTCCCAGGACAGGCAGTACCTCGTCACGGATGGGCGGTACGCCCTCCAGGCCCGGGCAGAATCTCCCCTTGACGTTCTCATCCTCGAGGGGGTATCCCTCCAGGGAAAAGCGGCGGAGATCCTGCGGCAGGGCGGGTGGAAAACCGCGGGTTTCGAGGCCGAACGGGTCCCGGTCTCCTTTTTCCGGGGACTCGAATCTTCGGTGTCGTCGTGGAAAGACTGCTCAGGCCTTCTTCCGGCCCTCCGCCGGAGAAAGGACGAAACCGAAGCCGCCCTCATCAGGACCGCGGGGGACCTTGCCTATGATTCCTACCTTGAAGTCCTGGGGGCCGTCCGGGAAGGCATGACGGAGAAGGAGTTCAACGCCCTGCTGGAATATACCCTGAGGAAAAACGGCGCCGAAGGAGGATGGACGAACAACGGCTTCATCGTCGCCTCCGGTGAACGGAGCGCCCTGCCCCACGGAGCGCCCACCGGACGGGGCTTTCGGAAAGGAGACATGGTCACGGTGGACTTCGGTGCCACCGTGGAAGGGTACATGTCCGACCTGACGAGGAACTTTTCTCTCGGTCCCCTCTCTCCCCAGGGCAGGGACATCCAGGACACCCTCCTGGAAGCCCACCTGCGGGCCGCGGAAGCCCTCCGTCCCGGTGTGGAAGGCAAGGCCGTGGACGCCGTCGCCAGGGACGTGGTCACCCGGCGGGGATGGGGGAAGCATTTCCCCCACGGGCTCGGGCATGGTCTCGGGTTGGAGGTTCACGAAGCGCCGAGGCTCTCTCCCGCTTCCCGGGACGTTCTCGAGGAAGGTGACGTGGTCACGGTGGAGCCCGGCATTTATATCGAGGGCTGGGGCGGCATGAGAATCGAGGACGATTACCTCGTCACCGCCGGCGGTGCGGTCTGCCTCTCCGGCGGCAAGGGAAGGGAAGCACCCGCCCTGTGACCGGCAGGGGAGCGGGATTACGGAGAATCTGTTTCTCCGGTTGCCTTTTCTTGCCGGAAATAGATATAATGAGCTTCAGGAAACACAATCACGAAGAACACCAGAAGGGGGATATCTCATGAAAAAGTACGTGTGCACCGTGTGCGGCTATGTCTACGACCCCGCCGAGGGCGACCCCGATTCGGGAGTGGCCCCCGGAACAGCTTTTGAAGACATTCCCGATGACTGGGTCTGCCCGGTCTGCGCCGTGGGCAAGGATATGTTCGAACCCGAGGAATAAAAGGAAAGAATAAGCAAAGGGAGGCCGGAAGGCCTCCCTTTTGTCATTGAGCCTGGATGAGTGCCGCGGCCGCCTGGAGAAGCTCTTCTCGGGACAGGGAGGACGACTCGAGTGTGAGGGTTGCGTCGTCGGCCAGGGCCACCGCCAGGGCAAGCCCCACCGTAGGGACCTCCTCCAGGAGAGCCCGTTTCCCTTCGACGGTCAGTCCTTCGCATGAAGAGCCGAAGCCCAGGGGCCGGTCATTGGTCTTCATCCCTTCAGGGGGAGTACGGAGCTCTCCGGCACCGGGGCCGGCCATCAGGGTGCCCTTCAGGGTCCGGCCTCCGCCGGTGCTGTAGACCCGAACGAGCCATTCGCCGAAATTCCCTGACGGAGCCTCAAGCGGAGTTCGCTGTACTTCTCCCCCGGTGAAGCCGGTGAGATCGGGAAGAGTCCATGACAGGGCAGTGCCCGGAAGGGCCAGGATAATCAGGAGAACCGGAAGAACCAGTCCGGAGAAACGAAAACGCTTCACTTTCAAAACCCCCTCGGCCGTTTTCCTCTATTCTACTACAGGGGCGAACCAAATTTTTCAATCTCCCCGATAGGGGGTATAATGACTCCCTGACCGTGTGTCTACAATTCAAAACCGCCGGGAGGAGTTCTTCCGTGTACCGATATGCACTGAAAGTCTACGGCTGTCAGATGAATGTCTATGACGGCGACAAAATGAAAACAGCGCTCAAAGAACGGGGATGGACCGAGACAGTCGAGGAGGAGGCCGACGTGGTCATCCTCAACGGATGCAGCATCCGCGACAAAGCCGAACAGAAAGTCTGGAGCGACCTTGGCAGATTCGCCCCCCGCTGGGAGAGAGAACGGAAGCCCTTTGTGGCCGTCACGGGCTGCGTGGCCCAGAACGTGGGCCGAAAAATGGCCGCCCGGTTCCCCTGGGTCCGCTTCGTCTCGGGCCCCAGGCACATAGGCGCCGTGCCTGACGGACTGGAGAAGCTCATGGCCTCCCCCGGAGAAACCTTCCAGTTCCTCGACGACGACCCCCGGGCTTTCATCGACCTCCCCGGGGCCCCCGTGGAGCGGGTCAACCCCTGGAAGGCCTTCGTCACCATAGCCCACGGCTGCGACAACTTCTGCTCCTACTGCATCGTCCCCTACGTCCGGGGCCGCTTCGTCTCCCGTCCTCCCGAGGACATCCTTGAAGAGATGAGAACCCTGGTGGCCGACGGTGTCCTTGAAATCACCCTGCTGGGCCAGAACGTGAACAGCTACGGAAGCGACTTCTCCGACGGCTACACCTTCGCGAACCTCCTGAGGGACGGCGCCCTGAAGACGGGAGTCCGGCTCCTCCGGTTCGCCACCTCCCACCCCCGGGATTTTACCCCCGATATCGTGGATACAATGGCGGAGCATTCTCCGGTGATCTGCCCCTCCATAAACCTTCCCATCCAGTCGGGAAGCGACCGCATCCTCGCCCTCATGAACAGGGGATATACGGTGGAACGCTACAGGGAGACCGTTTCCGTCATCCGGAGCCGTCTGCCGGGAGCCGGCCTCACCACGGACCTCATCGTGGGGCACCCCGGCGAAACGGAAGAGGATTTCCGGGAATCGCTGAAGGTGCTGGAGGAATTCCGGTTTGACCTCGTCCATTCCGCCGCCTACTCTCCCCGTGAGGGAACCGCGGCGGCACGCCGGGAAGACCAGGTGCCCCGGGAGGAGAAAATGGCCCGGCTGAATGAACTGAACAGCCTCCAGTCGGGAATCGCGCTGGAGATCAATGAATCTCTCGTGGGCAGCCTCTTCACGGTGCTGCTGGACGACGCGGCCCCCCGGGGGGAAGGACTCCTGCAGGGGCGGACCCCATCGGACAAGGTGGTTCTCGTGGAAGCGGGGGAGGAGATGCTCGGCCGCTTTGTCCGGGTGGAGGTCACCCGGGCGGACAACTGGTGCCTCTCGGGAAGAATCGTCGATAACGGGAAATAGGGAGGGACGGGCAGTGAAGAAGGGCTTTTTCTCCGATCCGAAATTCCAGGGACTTGCCTTCCTCGCCCTGGGGCTCGGGTGTTTTCTCCTTGCAGGTCTCCTGGTGTTCTTTTTCTCCGGACGTTTTGTGGACCGTCCCTCGGGAGCGACGGCAGGACCCGCCCTCTCCATAACCGCACCTGTGGACAAACCCTCCGGTCCTCCGGCGGGAGAAGTATCACCCCCCGCCCCCGAGCCTCCGGAGACGAAAGAGTGGGTGCTCTACATCACCGGCGGGGTAGCCTCGCCGGGGGTCTACTCCCTCCCTCCGGGAAGCAGGGTTCACAACCTCGTGGACGCCGCGGGGGGACTGCTTCCCACCGCTGACCCCGTGAAGGTGAACCTGGCCGCTCCGCTGGCGGACGGGGTGCATGTCCATGTACCCCTGGCAGGGGAGGACGGCGGAAAGAACGATATTCCGGCTCCTTCTGCCCCGCAGGACAGCGGCTTCCTCCGTCCGCCCGCAATCCCGGGAGGCAGCGGCGGAGGCGCTGTGAGGGTCAACACCGCGTCCCTGGAGGAACTCCAGCGCCTTCCCGGGGTCGGACCGGCCATCGCCCGGGCGATCCTCGAGTACCGGACGCAGAAAGGCAGATTCTCCACTCTGCAGGATCTCCTGAAGGTGAAAGGGATAGGCCCGAAGAAGCTGGAGAGCCTCAGGGACCACGTCGACCTGCGATGATCCCCCTTCCGGGATATGACGAGGGCATCGCCAGGGCCCCTCTCCTTTTCCTCCTCGGAGCGGTCTTCACGGCCCTCGCCCTCGGGGACAGGGGAATGTCCCCTTCCGCGGCGGGAGCCGCAGCATCCCTGATGTGTCTCGGAATTCTTCTTCTCTTTTCTGGCCGCCGTCCGGCCCGGTTTCTCCCCTACTGCCTTGCCCTGTTTTTTTTGGCCTTTTTTTGTTCCCTTTTTTCCCTCTGGAGGGTGCAGAGCTTCTCCGTATCCCGGGGACGGGTCCTTGACGGCGGCGAAGTGATCCTCGAACGCCCGTGGGGATCCTCGAGGGTCGCGGTGGTGGACGGCGGGTCGGGACGGTACCTTCTTCGGCTCCGGCCCGACCAGTCCGTCATGGAAGGGGAGACCCTCACCTTCGCGGGGGAAGCGGTTCCCTTCAGGGCCAGGGGGGATTCATCCTTTCGGGAAGACCTGTACTGGAGGGCCAGGGGCGTTACCGCAGAGGTCATTCCCGACGAACTCCTCTCCCGGCGGGAGGGGCGCTTCGGCCTGCCCGCCATCAGGACGGCCCTTCGCAGGAACATTCTCCTCAATCTTCCTCCCGCCACCAGGGGATACCTTCTCGCCGCCTTTCTCGGCGTGCGGGATCCCTCCCTCGCCGATGATCACAGGACCTGGGGGACAGCCCACCTTCTCGCCGTCTCCGGCTTCCATGTTGGCCTTGCGGCGGCGGCGGCCTGGAAGATTCTCTCCCTCGGCGCCCTTCGCCGGAGGCTGTCCTTCCGCGGACGGATTCTCGCGGCAAGCGTCCTGCTCTGGGCCTACGCCCTGCTGGCCGGGGGAGCCCCCAGTGCTCTCCGGGCAGCCCTGATGGTGCAGTCCGTTCTCCTCGGGTATGTCCTTGGGCGGAAGGGGAGCCCTCTGAACGCCGTCTCCCTTGCGGGGCTCCTTCTCCTTCTCTGGAGACCAGAGTGGTATGCCGACCTCGGATGGAGGCTGTCCGTCACGGCGGCCCTTCTTCTTTCCGCCCTTGCCGAACGGGGAGCGGGCTGGAGGACGGCCCTCGCGGCGAGTCCCCTCGTCTGGCTGGCCACCTACCCCCAGACCGCCGCAGCCTTCGGCGTGGTTCCCCTGTCCGGCATCGTGGTCAACATGGTGGCCCTCCCGGTCTTCGCCTTTCTTTATCCTTTCGCCGCCCTGCTTTCGATTCCAGCCCTTGCCGGGCTACCGGGAGGGTATTTCCTCGCAGGAGCCGCCGAGGGGCTTTTTCTCCTCTGGCAGTGGGCTGCCGACACGCTCACGTCATTCATCCCGTGGTCCCTATCCTGGTCGCCTGCTGCAGCGGCCGCAGGCAGCGCCGCCTTTCTCGCCTCCCTGGCCTTCGGGCTCTTCCGGCCGGGACTCCGGACCTTCGGGGGAGCCCTGCTCCTTCTTCTCGCCGGGATGATTCTTTTCTGATGTTCCGCCCTCCGGTACCGGCAATATTCACCCCAATGGGCAAGGGGGACGAAATTTCCCTTCCGACAGGGTATAATATCCTGATGTTGAAATCCTTCAAAGAGGAGGACGGTACCATGCTTCTCGTCCTTGACGTCGGAAACACCACCACGGTCATCGGCATCTACGACGGCGAGACCCTGGTGAAGCACTGGAGGCTCATGTCGGAGAGGCACACCTCCGACGAACTGGGCATATACCTGCTGAACCTGCTGGATATCTGCGGCATCCCCCGGGCGTCCATCGACGGGGCCATCTACTCGAGCGTCGTTCCCTCCCTCGACATGGCCCTCTCCGAAGGCCTGAGGGAATACCTTTCCGTGGATCCGGTCAAGGTAACGCCATCCCTTGACCTCGGCATCGAGATCGCCTATTCGCCCAGGCATGAAGTGGGGGCCGACCGGCTCGTGAACTCCGTGGCGGGGAAGGCCAGGTACGGCGCCCCCCTCATCGTGGTGGACTTCGGCACGGCCATCACCCTCGACATCCTGAACTCCGAGGGCGCCTACCTCGGCGGGACCATCTCCCCCGGACTGGTGACGGGCATGGAGGCCCTCTTCGGGCGCACGGCGAAGCTGCCCCAGGTCTCCCTGGAGCCGCCGAAGAGCGTCATCGGGAACAACACCATCGGCTCCATCCAGGCGGGTATCCTCTTCGGCAACGCGGGGCTCGTGGATTTTCTCGTCAGGAAGACCTGGGACGAGCTGGGCTGCAGAACGCCGGTGGCAGCCACCGGGGGCCACGCGGCCGCCATCGCCTCCATTTCCGAAACCATCACCGCCGTGGACCCGTGGCTCACCCTGGAGGGGCTCCGGCTCATCCACGAGAGGAACCGCCCAAGGTGACCCGTTTCCCTCCCGTTCTTACGTCACCTTCCGGGCCCGGATGGGAGACTGGGGGGCTGGTTCTCGATTCCCCCCTGATGCTCGCCCCTCTCGCAGGGGTCACCATCCCCCCCGTGCGGCTTTTTTATTCCCGCCTCGGGGCTTCAGCGACCCATACAGAGATGATCAGCTGCGCAGGGCTGATCAGGACAAACCGGAAAACTGCGGGTATGCTGCAGGTGCTTCCCGGAGAGGGTCCTGTCATCGTGCAGCTTTTTGCCGGAGACCCGGATACGCTCTCGAAAGGAGCTGAAACGGCGCTGGCGGAGGGGACATTGTTTCGTGCCGTGGGCATAAACATGGCCTGCCCCATGCCGAAGGTGCTGAAAAAAGGAGCGGGAGCCCGCCTCCTGGAGAACCCTGACACCGCTTTTGCCATGGTGAAGGCCCTTACACGCTTCGGTTTCCCTGTATGGCCGAAGATACGCAAATGTCCTCCCGGCTACCCCCTGACCACGGAGGAGTTCTGCCGGGGGCTTCTGGACGCCGGCGCTTCCCTGGTCTGCCTTCACGGACGGACCCCCGCCCAGCGGTATGCCGGGGAAGCGGACAGGGATATCGTCGCACGGATGGCTGAAATGTTCCCCGGGAAAATATGCGCAAGCGGTGATGTCTATTCTCCCAGGGACATCTCTTTTTACCTTGATGCTGGATGTTCGTCCGTGCTCCTTGCGAGGGGTGCCGTGGCGGACCCTTTCCTTTTTGCCCGGACCCTGGCGTTTCTCGGCTATGACGTGCATAATATCTACGGAAATCCATCCCCGGATTTTCAGATATTGCTGTTGCTCGATTTCGGCGACAGCGTATCTTCCTTGTGCGGGCAAAGGATGGCGGCGCTTTTCGCCAAGCGTATCCTTGCCGGGCTGTTTCGGGGCATGGCCGGTGTGGGCGGTCTTCGAAGGGCTGCCGCATCAGTGTCCTCATGGACGGATCTCCGGGGAATTATTGAACAAAGCGGCGAGTATTTTGAAAGGAGAGAAAAATACAGTGGATGCACAGTATGAAAAGGACGCCCCGAACCGTCTCCCCCAGGGGAACGACGGAGAGGACGAGATCGTCCGCCAGCGTAAGGACAAGCTCGAGCGGCTGATCTCCGAGGAGGGGTACAACCCCTACCTCGTGGAGAAGTGGGACCGGAAGCACTCCCTCGCCTACGTGCGGGAGAACTTCAGCCACCTGGCCGAGGACGAGCTTGACGAGTCGGTGACCATCGTCACCGCGGGAAGGGTGATGACCCTCCGCAAGCATGGGAAGGCCGCCTTCGCCAACCTGGCCGACGAGACGGACAACCTGCAGCTTTACTTCCAGTTCAACGCCATGGGCGAGGAGAAGTACACCTTCGCGAAAAAATGGGTCGACTCGGGCGACTGGGTCGGCATCGTGGGCCATCCCTTCCGGACCCAGCGGGGGGAACTCACCATCCATGTCCGTGAGTGCGTGCTGCTCTGCAAGGCCCTCCGCCCCCTGCCCGAGAAGTGGCACGGCCTGAAGGACACGGAAGTCCGGTACCGCCAGCGGTACACCGACCTCATCGCCAACCCCGAGGTGCGGGAGACCTTCCGGAAGCGGTCGAAGATCATCTCCTCCATCCGGAAAACCCTGGAGGACCACGGCACCATCGAAGTGGAGACCCCGATCCTGTCGGTCCTTGCGGGAGGCGCCAACGCGCGGCCCTTCAAGACCTTCCACAACGCCCTGGGCATGGAGATGTACCTCCGCATCGCCACGGAACTCTACCTGAAGCGCCTCGTGGTGGGCATGTTCGGCCGGGTATACGAGATGGGCAAGAACTTCCGCAACGAGGGGCTCGACACCATGCACAACCCGGAGTTCACCGCCATGGAGGTGTACTGGGCCTACGCGGACTACCACGACATGATGGACCTCACCGAGGAGATCATCCGGAACGCAGCCGACGTGGTCTGCGGGGCCGGCAACCCCAGGAAGCTGCGTTTTCAGGACGTGGACCTCGACTTCGACAAACCCTTCAAGCGGGGGAGCATGCTCGACCTCGTGGCGGAATACACGGGCGTCGATTTCCGGAACATTTCCGACGACGACGAGGCCCGGAGGATAGGAAAAGACAGGGGCGTGGAGATCAAGGGGACCGAGAGCCGGTTCACCGTCCTCAACCTCATGTTCGAGACCTTTGTGGAAGAGAAGTTGATCCAGCCTACCTTCGTCACCGGGCATCCCACGGAGATCTCCCCCCTCGCCAAGAGGGACCCGGAAAACCCTGACTACACCCGCAGGTTCGAGCTCTTCATCTGCGGCAAGGAAGTGGCTAACGCCTTCAGCGAGCTGAACGATCCGCTGGACCAGCGGGGCCGGTTCGAGGACCAGCTCAAAAAGAAGGAAGCCGGCGACGACGAGGCCCACGATTTCGACGAGGACTTCATCAACGCCATTGAAACGGGCCTTCCGCCCACCGGAGGACTGGGCATCGGCGTGGACCGGCTCGTCATGTTCCTCACCGACTCCAGGTCTATCCGGGACGTCATTCTCTTCCCGACCATGAAGCCCCTGCCTTCCCGGACACGGGAGGACGGCGGAGAGGACGCCGGGGAGTAGGAGGCGGACCCCCGTGCCCCGGGACGAGGAACGGACATTGGCGATACCTGAAGAGGCCCGGCGGCGGGCGGCTTTCCTGCAAAGGGAGCTCGCCCGCCACGGGCGCCTCTATTACGTGGAGGACGCTCCCGAAATACCCGACGACGAATACGACGCCCTCTACCGGGAGCTTGTCGACCTCGAGGCCGCCTGGCCGGAGCTCGCCTCCCCCGATTCGCCCACGAAGCGGGTGGGCGCGAAGGCGAGCGAACGGTTCGAGAAGGTTCCCCTCTCGGTGCCCATGCTCAGCCTGGACAACGCCCTGAACGAAGAGGACCTGGACGGCTTCCTGAACCGCACCGCCCCCCGGGCGGCGGAAGGGTATGTATGCGAGCTGAAGATCGACGGCCTCGCCGTTTCCCTCACCTACGAGGACGGAGCCTTCGTCCGGGGAACGACCCGGGGCGACGGACGGGTGGGGGAGGACATCACCGCCAACCTCAGGACCATCCGCACCCTTCCCCTCACCCTGTCGGACTTTCCCAGGGGCCGGGTGGAGGTCCGGGGCGAAGTGCTTCTTGAGAGAAAATACTTCGCCGCCCTCAACGAAGAGCGGGAGGAGCGGGGAGAACCCCTCTTCGCCAACCCCAGGAACGCCGCCGCCGGAAGCCTCCGGCAGCTCGACCCGGCGGTCACCGCCGGAAGAAGGCTTTCAATCTACCTGTACTCGGTGGTTTTCCCCGAACGGCTTGGTCTCGCCTCCCAGAGAGAGATCCTTGAATGGCTCTCCCGGACCGGGCTTCCCGTCCAGAAGGCCTGGCAGTTCTGCCCTGACGGCGCTGCAGTGAAGGAGTTCGTCGCCGCCTGGGAAGAAGGGCGCTTTTCTCTTCCCTACGCCACCGACGGCGTGGTGGTGAAGCTTGATTCCCTCCACGCCTGGAGCGAAATGGGGTCCACCTCCCACGCGCCCCGGTGGGCCGTCGCCTTCAAGTATCCCCCGGAAGAAAAGACCACCCGCCTTACAGACATCCTCGTCTCCGTGGGGAGGACCGGGGCACTCACCCCCGTGGCCGTCCTCGAGCCCGTGACCCTCTCAGGTACGGTGGTCCGGCGGGCGAGCCTCCACAACGAGGACGAACTCCGCAGAAAGGACCTCCGGATCGGAGATCTGGTCCGGGTCCGGAAGGCGGGGGAGATCATTCCCGAGGTGCTCTGTGCCGCGGCGGAGCTCCGGAACGGAACCGAGCGGGAGTTTGCCATGCCTGAATCCTGCCCGTCCTGCGGCTCCCCTGCGGTCCGTCTCGAAGGCGAGGCGGCTCTCCGGTGCATGAACAGGGCATCCTGCCCCGCCCAGCTCAAGGAGGGGATCCGCCATTTCGCCTCCCGGGGCGGCATGGACATCCGGGGCCTGGGCGACAGGCTGGTGGAGCAGCTCGTGGACAAGGGGATCGTCCGCACGGTGTCCGACCTGTACCGGCTCGCGCCGGCCCCGCTGGCCGGACTGGAGAGGATGGGCCAGAAATCGGCGGAAAATCTCATCAGCGCTGTCGCCGTGTCGAAGGAACGGCCCTTCTCCCGCCTTCTTGCCGCCCTGGGCATCCGGTTTGTGGGTGCCCGGGGAGCGGAGATCCTGGCGGAGGCCTTCCGGGATGTGCAGACCCTCAGCAGGGCTCCCGAAGAGGCCCTGGCGTCGGTGGAGGGCATCGGACCCGTCATGGCGGCGTCCATCCGGTCTTTTTTCGCCCGGGAACAGAACAGGAAACTGCTGGAGGAGCTGGCCCAACTCGGCGTCCGGGGCGCCCTTCCCGCAGCGGAAGAACAGCCCGGGGAGCAGGGACCCCGGTTCCTCGAGGGCATGCGCATTGTTTTCACCGGAGAGCTGGAATCCCTGACCCGGAGCGAAGCTGAAGCCCTTGCGAAGGCCGCCGGCGCGGTGTGCTCCTCCAGCGTGAGCGGCAAGACATCCCTGGTGGTGGCGGGCAGGGAAGCGGGGAGCAAACTCGCGAAAGCCGCCGCCCTCGGGGTGCGTATCGCGGGAGAAGAAGAATTTCTCGAAA
>Ga0123332_1002017_pt1 | contig 19567 bp, 12 predicted proteins | sample BioC12SIPDNA_4_FD_89958 | JGI IMG/M metagenome (GOLD analysis project Ga0123332, IMG submission 89958) | Anaerobic biogas reactor microbial communites from Washington, USA - Biogas_R2_A C12 SIP DNA | ecosystem: Engineered > Bioreactor > Anaerobic > Unclassified | place: Washington, USA...
CGACCACGAACACCAACGTCTCGCCGGCCAGCTCGTGGTCGGTCTCCTCGCCGGTCGCCTCGCCGTAGGCCAGGTCGGGCGGGATGACGAGCTGTCGACGGCCTCCGAGCCTCATGCCGACGAGGCCCTCCTCCCAGCCCTGGATCACGCCGCCCAGGCCCACCGTGACGTCGATCGGGCTGAGGTCGTCCCACGACGAGTCGAACTCGGAGCCGTCGGAGAACTTCACGCCCGTGTACTGGACCTGGACGTCGTCGCCGGCCACGACCTCGGGGCCCTCGCCCTCGGTGATGTCGTCGGTCACCAGCGCCGTCGGTGCCTCTCCCTCGGGAACGGTCACCTCGGGCGCGTCCTCGGCCGTCACCGGAGGATCGAGCGTCTCGCACTCCTTCGGCACCGTCGTGGTCGGGGCGGGCTGCGTGGGCAGCTCGTCGTCCTCGACGCCGTCGGCCACCAGGTTCCCCTCGGGGGAGTCGCTGCACGCGGCGGTGAGCAGGAGGAGGAACGCGGCCGCGGCCGCCACCAGGAGGCGCCCGAAGGGGCGGGAGGTGCGAGAGGACGAGGGAGCAGACATCGGCGGAGGAACCTAGCGAGCGGGCGGACCGAAAGGCGAGCGGCCCGATCGAGGCCGCGTCCCGGCGGCTGGTGTGCCGTGACTATCGTCGCACCCGTGACCCAGCACCAGCGCCCAACCCGCTTCCTCGCCCTCGGGCTGGCCGCCGCCCTCGCCTTCGGCGGCGCCGCCTGCGGTAGCGACGACTCGAGCGATCCCGTCGAGGACGGGGTCGCCCCCACCTCCTCGACGATCACGGACTCCGGTGACTCCGGCAGCTCCAGCGACGACCCGCTCGCCCAGGCGGTCGAGCGGCAGCTCGAGGCGTTCAACGTCGTCGACTCCCGCGAGGAGGGCGACACCGTCATCGCGGTCATGGGCGAGGACGCCACCGACGAGGACGTCGAGGGCGTGTGCGACCTGCTCTCGGCCAGCGGCCGTCCGATCGTCACCGAGGTCGACGGCGAGCAGACGCCCTGCCCCTGACCGTCTCAGTCCGCTTCATCCCGCGTCAGCCCGCCTCACCCCGTCGGATCGCCCCGTGAGGGCCACCCCCTCGGGGCGGGTCAGGGGACGACGACCGCCCGACCGGTGAGGGTCGCGGCGTCGAGCGCGGCGTAGGCCGACTCCACCTCCGCCAGGGGGTACTCGTCGACGGGCACGGTCACCCGTCCCTCCGCGGCGAGGTCGACCACCGCCCCCAGGTCGGCGCGCGACGAGCCCTGCACCGCGGTCACCGTCGCCTCCCGCGGCAGCGTGCCGAACCAGGGCCGGCGGAGCGTGCCGGGCCCGGCGCCCACCAGCACGAACGCCCCTCCCCGACGGAGGGCGGCGAGGCCGCTCCGGATCGTGTCGTCGACGCCGACCACGTCGATCACCGCGTCGACCCCGCCGCGCCCGCCGCGGCCGGTCGCCCGCAGGGCACCCCCCAGTTCGTCCCCCGCGCCGTCGAGCGCCCGGTCGGCCCCCAGCGCGAGGGCCGCCTCCCGTCGCGCCGGGTCGGTGTCGACCGCTACCACCGTCGGGACCCCCCTGGCCCTCAGGATCTGGACGACGAACGAGCCGAGGCCCCCGACGCCGATCACGACGGCCACGTCGACGTCCGGCACCGCCAGGGCCCGGCGCACGGCGTGGTGGGAGGTGGCGCCCGCGTCGGTGAGGGGCGCGGCCCGCCGGGGGTCGAGCCCCTCGGGAAGGACGACCAGGGCGCCCGGATCGTCGACGAGGACGAACCGGGCGAGGCCACCGTCGCGGCCGTAGCCACGGCCGACGTCGCCGCGGGGGCAGGCGCTGTCGCTCCCGGTCCGGCAGTGCCAGCAGGTGCCGCACGCGCCGGGCGAGGCGACCACCACCGGGGTTCCCACCGGCGGGCCGTCCACCCCCTCGCCCCGCTCGGCCACCGTGCCGCCGACCTCGTGGCCGAGCGTGAAGGGCACCCGCCACCCCAGCGCCTCGCCGACCTCACCGGGCATCGCCGCCATGGCGAGGTCCGAGTGGCACAGCCCGCAGCCCGCCACCTCCACCAGCACCTGGCCGGGGCCGGGCCGGGGCACCGGCACCTCGACCCGCTCGGGCGGACCGCCCCACCGCGTGAGCCGGTAGGCGGTCATCGCGCCGTCGGAGACGGTCACGCGGCAGGCGGCCAGGCGCGGCTCACGATCTCCGCCGCGGCGACCCCGGCCGGCAGGGTGCCCAGGGCGAGGCCGGCGTCACGGGCGAGACGGGACGCGCAGAACGCGTCGGCGACCGCGGCCGGGGCGTTGCGCACCAGCAGCGAACCCTGGAGCGCGAGCGCCGCCCGCTCGACGATGCGCCGGGCCCGGACCTCGACCCCGTCGGGATCGGCCAGTTCGGCGTGCAGGTCGTCGATCGCCCGGTCGAGGCGGGGGTCGGCCCCGCGTGCCAGCTCGATCTCGGTGAGCAGGGCGGCGACCGACTCGGGCTCGCGCGCGGCGGCGCGGAGCACGTCGAGCGCCATCACGTTGCCCGACCCCTCCCAGATCCCGTTCAGCGGGCTCTCCCGGAAGAGGCGCGGCATCGGGCCGTCCTCGATGTATCCGGCCCCGCCGAGGCACTCGAGCGCCTCGGCCGCGAAGAGCGGGGCGCGCTTGCAGATCCAGTACTTCGACACCGCGGTGGCGATGCGGGCGAACGCGGTCTCGCCCCGGTCGTAGGCGCCGGCGAGGCGCGCCATGGTGACGGTGGCGGCCTCGGACTCGACCGCGAGGTCGGCGAGGACGTTGACCATCAGGGGCTGCTCGACCAGGCGCCGGCCGAACGCCCCGCGGTGCACCGCGTGGTGGATCGCCTGCGCCAGGCCGGCTCGCATCTGACCGACGACACCGATCACGCAGTCGAGCCGGGTGTGGTTGACCATCGTGAGGATGGTCTGGACGCCGCGGCCCTCCTCGCCGAGCAGGCGCGCCCGGGCGCCGTCGAGCTCGATCTCGCTCGACGCGTTCGACCGGTTGCCCAGCTTGTCCTTCAGCCGCTGGATCTCGATGGCGTTGCGGCTGCCGTCGGGGAGCCGGCGGGGCATCGCGAAGCACGACAGCCCGACGTCGGTGTGAGCGAGCACGAGGAACAGGTCGCCCATCGGCGCCGAGCAGAACCACTTGTGTCCGGTGAGCAGGTGGTCGCCGTCGTCGGCCGGCACGGCCCGGGTCGTGTTCGCCCGCACGTCGGATCCGCCCTGCTTCTCGGTCATCGCCATGCCCGCGAGGCCACCGACCTTGGCCACGATCGGCAGCGGGGTCGGGTCGTAGGTGCGCGACGTCAGCTTCGGCTCCCACTCGGTGGCCAGGTCGGGGTCGGCGCGCAGCGCGGGCACGATCGAGTACGTCATCGACACCGGGCAGCCGTGGCCCGCCTCGACCTGCGTCCACAGGGCGAACTTGGCGGCCCGGGTCACGTGGGGGGCGACGTCGGGGTCGGCCCACGGCCCGCCGGCGAGCCCGTCGGCGACCGCCTGCCCGAGCAGCTCGTGGTACGCCGGGTGGTACTCGACCTCGTCGATGCGGTGGCCGAAGCGGTCGTGGGTGTGCAGGACCGGACCGTGGCCGTTGGCCAGCTCGCCGCGGCGGATCCACTCCGGCTCGCCGACGCGCCGACCGACCTCGATGATCTCGGCGTCGCGGGACCCGGCCCCCTCGCGTTCGACCGCCTCGCGGAGAGCCAGGTCGAGGGCGTAGGCGTCGTGCCCCTCGAGCGGGGGCGGCTGGTTGCGCACCTCGTGCGTCACGTGCGCCATGGCCCGTGTCTACCGCGCCGCCACGACCGGCGCCGCCGCCGTCCGTGCGGAGGTTCCGCCTTGACAGCGCGACCGAGGAGGTCCACAGTGTCCGGCGTGACCGCCGCCTCCCACCTCCTCCTCCTCATGTAGACGGGTGCCCCCATACCGGCACTCGTCGAGCTCCTGAGCCCTCGTGGCCGGGAGCTTTCTTCGTTTTCCAGCCCGATGACCGATTCCGAACCACGACGACCGAACTGCGAGCCTGATCACCATGGCCCCTGAGCCCGCCACCCCGAAGACCATGCCGTTCGATCGGTACCGCCCGACGGTTCCCGTCGACCTGCCGGACCGCACCTGGCCCGACCGTCGCCTCACCGCGGCGCCCCGCTGGTGCGCGGTCGACCTCCGCGACGGCAACCAGGCGCTCATCGACCCGATGGACCCCGAGCGCAAGCTCCGCATGTTCAACACCCTCGTGGCCATGGGCTACAAGGAGATCGAGGTCGGCTTCCCGTCGGCGTCGCAGCCCGACTTCGACTTCGTGCGGCAGCTCGTCGAGGAGGACCTCGTCCCGGAGGACGTGACGATCCAGGTGCTGACCCAGTGCCGCGACGACCTGATCGAGCGCACCTACGAGTCGATCCGGGGATCGCACCGGGCGATCGTCCACTTCTACAACTCGACCTCCACCCTCCAGCGCCGGGTCGTGTTCGGCCTCGACCGCGACGGCGTCACCGAGATCGCCGTCAACGCCGCCAAGCTGTGCCGCAAGCTCGAGCACACCGTGCCGGGCACCGACGTCCGCTACGAGTACTCACCGGAGAGCTTCACCGGCACCGAGCTCGAGTACGCGGTGGAGATCTGCGACGCGGTGGCCGACGTGATCGAACCGACGCCCGAGCGGCCGCTGATCATGAACCTGCCGGCGACGGTCGAGATGTTCACGCCGAACCTCTACGCCGACTCGATCGAGTGGTTCCTGCGCACCGTGCGCAACCGGGAGTCGATCGTGCTGTCGCTGCACCCCCACAACGACCGGGGGTGCGCCGTGGCCGCCGCCGAGCTGGGGGTGCTGGCCGGCGCCGACCGGGTCGAGGGCTGCCTGTTCGGAAACGGTGAGCGCACCGGCAACGTCGACCTGGTGACCCTGGGCCTGAACCTGTTCAGCCAGGGCGTCGACCCCGAGATCGACTTCAGCGACATCGACGCCATCCGCCGGGTCGCCGAGTACTGCAACCGCCTGCCGGTGCACGAGCGCCACCCCTACGCGGGGGACCTCGTGTACACCGCGTTCTCCGGCTCGCACCAGGACGCGATCAAGAAGGGGTTCGCCGCCCTCTACGCCGACGCCGAGGCGGCCGGGCGGGGCCGCGACTACGAGGTGTGGGAGGTGCCGTACCTCCCGATCGACCCCGCCCACGTGGGCCGCACCTACGAGGCGGTGATCCGGGTCAACAGCCAGTCCGGCAAGGGCGGCGTCGCCTACATCATGGAGACCGAGCACGGCTTCTCGCTCCCGCGGCGCCTCCAGATCGAGTTCTCCAAGACGATCCAGGGCATCGTCGAGGACACCGGCACCGAGATCTCGCCCGCGGCCATGTGGGACGCCTTCACCGCCGAGTACCTGCCCGCCGAGCCGCGCTTCGAGCTGCGGTCGAGCGAGCTGGCCACCGACACCGACGGCCGGACGTCGATCACCGCCCACCTGGTCGTCGACGGCCGGCCGGTGACGGTGACCGGGGCGGGCAACGGTCCGATCGACGCGTTCGTCGCCGCCATGGGCTCCGAGGTCGGCGTCGACCTGGAGGTCGTCGACTACCACGAGCACGCCCTCAGCCAGGGCGCGGACGCATCCGCGGTCGCCTACGTCGAGACCCAGGACGGCGACGGCACGATCCGCTGGGGCGTCGGCACCGACTCGAACATCATCACCGCCTCGCTCAAGGCGGTCCTCGGCGCCGCCGACCGCGCCGTCCGCGGGTGAGCGTTACATCCGGGGTCAGACCCCAGATGTAACAGTCAGTCGGCCGGGGCGACCGACGCGAAGGCGCGGGCCCGGTCGAGCTGGAGGAGGCGCTCGTCGGGGTTCGGGGCGCCGACGAGCACGTAGTCGTCGGCGAACTCGGCCCGCAGCTCGCCGGTGTCGTCGACCAGCCAGGGCAGGGCGAGGCGGCGCGGCACCCGGACGATCGGCGGGTGCTCGAACGTCCCGAAGACCTTGTCCCACACCGCGATCGACACGCCGTGGTTCGCCATCGGGGCCCCGAAGTGGTGGTGGAAGTGGTGGCGGCGGACGAAGCGCTGGTAGCGGGTGTGCGGCGCCCGCAGGTGGGCCACCGCGTGCTGGTACTCGTAGAAGAAGTAACCGAACGCCCAGCCGACGGCGACGGTGACCCCGGCGACCGGGCCGGCGGTCCACCATGCGAGCGGCGCCCAGCCGAGCCCGCCGACGAGCAGCATGCCCGTCCAGCTCAGGATGTGGTTGCGGTCGAAGTGCCACTGGGAGTGGACGTGGTGCTCGAGGTGCTCGCGGCTCATGATCCCCTTGCCGTGCAGCTCGTGCATGGCGAAGCGGTGGAGCACGTACTCGGCGAGGGTCCAGAGCGCCCACCCGGCGGGGAAGGCGAGGACGACGGTCACGATGGTGGTCACGGTGGTCTCCGGGTGAGGTCGTGTCGGTCGGGTGAACGGAGGGGCAGGCGGTGGGCCGGTGCTCGGGTCAGGTCGGAGCCGGCCCGGCGGGGGTCGGCAGGTCGGCGGCGACGGCGGACGCCTCGGCGAGGACGGTCGGATCCGCGCCCCAGCCGAGGAGGAACGAGCGGGTGATCTCGGCGCCCAACACCGCCCCGGTGGTGGGCAGGCCGGCGACGATGCCGTCGACGAGCAGGGCGCCGTTGAGCGCCGACACCCATGCGAGCGTGCGGACGAGGGCGCCGTCGAGGGGCCGGTCGATCGGGTCGCTGGCCGGTTCGTGCGGCGCCAGAGCGCCCGACTCGACCGCGGTGGCGAGCAGTCGGCGGGGGCGGTCGAGCACGGCCATCGCGACCGGCACGATCGACAGCACGTCGTCGGTGTCGGCGAGGCCCGGCGTGACGAGCATCCGCTGTTGGAGGCGGAACTCCCGGGCGTGGTGCTCCGGCGCGCCGAGGAACAGCTCCGAGAAGGCGAGCAGCCGGGCCAGGGCAGCGACCGGTGGCGACGCGTCGCACTCGGCGAGGGCGGAGTCGACCGCCACGAGGTGGACGTCGGCCACGTCGGCGAGCACCACGAGCGCGTCCTGCTGGAGCGCGGCGAGCAGTGCGGATCGCGAGGCGAAGTACGTGTAGAGCGACGCCGGGGCGTAGTCGGCGGCCTCGGCCAGCGCCGCCATCGTCAGGCCGTCGATGCCGTCGCGCTCGACGATGTCGGCCGCGAGCTCGATCAGCGCGTCGCGCCGGGCGGCGCGCTTGCGGGTCCGCCGGTCCGGCACCGCGGCCGGGTCCGAGGGTTCGACGTTTTCCGAAGGCACATCGGAAAACGTATGCAGATCGACCCGGCGCCGTCAATCCCCGTTCACCCCGCGACGGATCGCGGGGCGCCGGGACGTTCTGACCTACGACCGTTCCGACGAAACACCGGGAACCCGATGACGCTCACCGCCGTCCGCCCCCTGCATCGGGTGGGGGGAAGGGAGGACCCGCCGACCCCTTGCCAGCGCGCGCCGCAGGGCGGAGACTGGTACCCGACCGGGAGGAAGGTCCCGGAGGAGGGATGGCTGGTGCGCGAGCACGGCACGGGCGCGGTGCGGCGCACCAGCGCGGGCAACGTCGAGACGGACGTAGGCGGGGTCACGTCGGCGCGCTCCGCCCCCGACCCGGCCACACGGCTCGCCGAGCTCTACGAGGCTCTCCTGCCGGTCGTGTTCGGCTACTGCCGCGCCCGCCTGCGGGAGGCCGATGCCGACGCGACGCACGATGGGCGCCCCGGCTCCGCGACGTCGCCGCGTCGAACCCGACCGCGGTGGACGACCTGGCCACCGAGGGCGGCGGGGACACGATCGAGGCGCTCGACGCGCTGTCACCGATCCACCGGGCGGTGCTGGTGCTCCACTACCTCGACGACGTGCCGGTCCGGACCATCGCGACGATGCTGGACCGGTCGCCGGTGGCGGTCGACTCGCTCCTCGCCCGCGCCCGGCAATCGCTCGGCCCAGATCGACGCCGAGGCGGGGCGACCGTGACCCCCGACCGCGCGGCGTTCGACGAGGTGGCGGTCCGCGCCGCCCTGCGCCGGGCCGAATCCCCCCGCGTCCCGTCGGCGGAGCTCGACGCCCGCCTCCGCTCCGAGCTGTTCGGTACCGAACCCGCCGCCCCCCGGCCCGAGGCCGACGCACCGGCCGACGACTCCCACGCCGACCTCGTGGTGCTCGATCTCGACCCACTCGACGCGATCGGATCGGCCGAACCGCCCGACGCGACACGGGGGGCCGGACCCGCCCGCCGGCGCGGATCGGGGGGACCGGCATCCGCCGGCGGGGGCTCGGGGCCCGTCGGACCCACCCGCGCCCGACCCGGGCCGGCCCGGCGCTCCAGCCGCCGCAAGACCGCGCTGGTCGCCATCGCCGCGGCCGCGGCGGTATCGGTGATGGTCGCCGCCGTGATACTCGCGCGCACCCCCGAGCCGGAGGCGACAGTCGACGTCGGTCCCGACCCGTCGACCACCGCCACCGTCCCCGCCACCGTCGACGACGCCGCCGCCGCCCGGGCGTGCGCCCGGATGCGCGAGTCGGCCTTCGCCCCGCTCACCCGGTCCGACGTGCTCGGGCCGCGCAACGAGGACGTGCTGATGACCCGCGACGAGGTACGGGTGGCCGCGTCGACGCTGCTCGACGCCCTGGAGACGTGGCGCTCCGACATGCGCGTCGCGGGCGTGGACGACGATGTGTTCTTCGAGCGCCTGGACCTCGCCGTCGCTCGGGTCGGACGCGTCGCCGGCCGCCTCGAGTCCGACGAGGACCTCACGTCCATGACGCTGCTCGACTGGCTCGACCTGCTCGAGTCGTCCGAGCGCTACCTGCTCGACGCCGAGCACCGCCTGATCGACCTGGCCATCCCGGGTTGCCCGTGACCCGTCACCGCGCCGGCGCGGCCCCGGTCACCGCGCCGGCCGTGCTGGTCGCCATGGTGCTCGTCGCCATGGTGCTGGCCGCCTGCGGATCGTCCCCGGCCGCGGAGGCCGACGCGACGACCACCACGGTCGCCGGTGACCCCGTGCCCGTCGACGTCGCCGCGCCACCGATCATCCCCGACCTGGAGCTGACTCCGCTCGCCACCCACGACCCGGCGTGGGGCGCCATGAAGGGGGCGGCCGACCGCCTGTACGTGGAACGGGAGGGCTCCGAGGACCAGTACCGGATCGCCCGCCTCGACCCCGAGACGGGCGCGATCGCGGCGGAGCGAGACCTCGGCGGCATCGCCAAGTGGACCCCGACCGATCACGGCCTCGTCGTGGTGGAGGTCAGCCAGCACGTCGTCCGCGTCCTCGACCCCGACACCCTTGAGGACCGGCACCGCATCGAGCTCCCCGAGGACATGCGGGTCTTCGTCGCCCACGACACCCCCCAGGGCGATCCGTTCTGGCTCGGTGTACGCCAGTACGACGTGGACCAGATCGCCGGCATCTACACCCGGATGGGGGCCGTGCAGGTCGACCTCGAGCGGGGGGAGGTCGGCCGGTTCGTCGAGCTGCCGACGTGCGGCGCGTCGGCGGTGGTCCAGCCCGACGACGGGCATCTCGTGGCGGGGCTCTCGTGCGTCCACCAGTTCGCGGTCGCCGACCTCGTCACGGGCGAGGTGACCACGTCGGGCAGCTTCGGCGTCCTCCCCCACCTGATGACGCTCGACGGAGTGGTGTGGGCCCGCTTCAAGACCCTCGGCTACCTGGCCCGGATGACGTCCGGGAGCGACGGGGCCGAGATCCTCGACCTCAACGCCGACGGGCCCACGTTCGAGGACGTCACACCGCTGATCGGCCGCGGCGACGGCGTGTGGACCGTCGGGGTCACCGCCGACCCGGAGACCGACCGGGTGCTCCACCGGATCGATCCCGAGACCTTCACGGTCACCGGGCGCGCCCACTTCAACGGCAGCCTGGCGTTCGCCGGTGACCTCGGCTACACGCTGCTCCAGGGCGAGCTGTCGACGTTCGAGCCGGCGTCGGTCACCGAGGCGCCGCCCCGCGAGGTGGTGCGGCCCGAGCCCGGCGCACCCGCCGCGGCCACACCCGACAGCGACGAGGAGCAGGAGGTCATCGACGTGGCGATGAGCCTGATGGACCCGGCCGTCGACAACGACGAGGTCCTCCCCCACCTCGGCGGCGACGAGGACCTCACCGCGATACGCAGCGCCCTGGTCGAGCTGGCCGACGCCGCGTACCCGGGCGTCCGCCCGCGCGTCACCGCGGTGTCGGTCGACGGCGACCGGGCCTCGGTCGGCTACGTGTTCCTCGTCGACGACGTGGTCGCGTTCGTGCCGTTCACCGCCGTGTTCGAGCGCCGCGACGGCACCTGGGTGATCACCCGCGACTCGGTGTGCGTCATCGCTCAGGAGGCCGCCGTCCCCGGCTGCTGAGCGGTTGTTACATCTGGGGTCTGACCCCGGATGTAACAACGGCCTACACGTTGCGGCGGTAGCGGCCCCCGACCTCGAAGAGGGCACCGGTGATCTCGCCGAGGGTGCAGCAGCGCACCGCCTCCATCAGCTCGGCGAATACGTTGCCGCCGGCGAGGGCGGTGGCGCGGAGGCGGTCGAGCGCGGCGTCGCGCTCCCCCGCGTGACGCCGGCGGAAGTCGGCCAGCCGGTCGAGCTGACCCTCCTTCTCCGCCTCGGTCGACCGGGCCAGCTCCAGCTCGCGGTCGGACGGGACGTCGTCGACCTCGTCGGTGGCGATCGGCAGGAACGTGTTGACGCCGATGATCGGGAGCGTGCCGTCGTGCTTGCGGGTCTCGTAGAGCAGCGACTCGTCCTGGATGCGGCCCCGCTGGTAACCGGTCTCCATCGCGCCGAGGACGCCGCCGCGCTCGCTGATGCGGTCGAACTCGGCGAGCACCGCCTCCTCGACCAGGTCGGTCAGCTCCTCGACGATGAACGACCCCTGGTTCGGGTTCTCGTTCATCGCCAGGCCCCACTCCTCGTTGATGACGAGCTGGATGGCGAGCGCCCGCCGCACCGACTCCGGCGTGGGCGTGGTGACCGCCTCGTCGTAGGCGTTGGTGTGGAGGCTGTTGCAGTTGTCGTAGACGGCGATGAGCGCCTGCAGCGTGGTGCGGATGTCGTTGAACGCCATCTCCTGGGCGTGCAGCGACCGACCCGACGTCTGGACGTGGTACTTCAGCTTCTGGCTGCGCTCCGACGCGCCGTAGCGGTCGCGCATCACGACCGCCCAGACGCGGCGGGCGACCCGACCGAGCACCGCGTACTCCGGGTCCATGCCGTTGGAGAAGAAGAAGGAGAGGTTCGGGGCGAAGTCGTCGATCGCCATGCCGCGGGCGAGGTACGCCTCGACGTAGGTGAACCCGTTGGCCAGGGTGAAGGCGAGCTGGGTGATCGGGTTCGCGCCCGCCTCGGCGATGTGGTAGCCGGAGATCGAGACGCTGTAGAAGTTCCGCACCCGCTCGGCGACGAACCACTCCTGGACGTCGGCCATCATCCCGAGGGCGAACTCCGTCGAGAAGATGCAGGTGTTCTGGCCCTGGTCCTCCTTGAGGATGTCGGCCTGCACCGTCCCCCGTACCGTCGCCAGCACCTCCGCCCGGACCGCGGCGGCCTCGTCGTCGGACGGTGAGCGGCCGTGCTCGCCGGCGAAGGCGTCGAGCCGCTGGTCGACCGCGGTGGTGAGGAACATGGCGAGGATCGTCGGGGCCGGACCGTTGATCGTCATCGACACCGACGTGCTCGGGTCGCACAGGTCGAACCCGTCGAAGAGGACCTTCATGTCGTCGAGGGTCGCCACGCTGACGCCGGAGTTGCCGACCTTCCCGTAGATGTCGGGACGGCGGTCGGGGTCGGCGCCGTAGAGCGTCACCGAGTCGAACGCGGTGGACAGACGGGTGGCGGGTTGGCCCTCGGCGAGCAGGTGGAAGCGGCGGTTGGTGCGGAAGGCGTCGCCCTCCCCGGCGAACATGCGCGCCGGACGCTCGCCGTCGCGCTTGAACGCGAACACCCCGGCGGTGAACGGGAAGCGGCCCGGCAGGTTCTCCTCCATGAGGAACCGGAGGAGGTCGCCCTCGTCGGTGGTGCGCGGCAGCGCGACGCGGGGGATCGCCGTACCCGAGCGGGAGTCGCGGGTGAGGGCCGTGGTGATGTCGCGCCCGCGCACGGTGACGGTGTGCTCGGCGCCCGAGTACGCGTCGACGACCTCGGGCCACCCGTCGAGCAGCGCCCTCGCCTCGGGGACGAGCTCGGCGTCGGCCGCCTCGGCGAGCGCGGCGAGCCCGGCCGGGGCCTCGTCGCCGCCGGACGCCTCGACCAGGGCCCGCACCTCGCGGATCTGCTGGCGGCGACGGGCGACGGCCGCCTGCTCGGCGACGAGCCGATGGTGCGAGCGCACGGCGTCGGCCGCCTCGGCGAGGTGGCGCGCCCGCGCCGGGGGCACGACGGCGGTGTCGGCCGAGGACACCTTGGCGTCGACCGGTGGGAGCACGCCAGTCGTCGCCGGCGCCTCGAACCCGGCCGCCGCCAGGCGGTCGCGCAGCTCCTGGTAGAGGGCGGTGGTGCCGTCGTCGTTGAACCGGCTGGCGACCGTGCCGAACACCGGCATCTCCTCCGGCGCGGAGCCGAAGGCCTCCCGGGAGCGCACGAGCTGGCGACGGACGTCGCGCAGGGCGTCCTCGCCGCCGCGCCGGTCGAACTTGTTGATGGCGACGACGTCGGCGAAGTCGAGCATGTCGATCTTCTCGAGCTGGCTGGCCGCCCCGAACTCGGGGGTCATCACGTAGAGGGCCACGTCGCTGTGGTCGACCACGGCGGCATCGCCCTGACCGATGCCCGGGGTCTCGACGATCACCACGTCGGCCCCCCACGCCCGCGCCGCGGCGACCATGTCGTCGATCGCATCGGGCAGCACGGCGCCGGCGGTACGGGTGGCGAGGCTGCGGAAGTAGACCCGCGCCGGGTCGATCGAGTTCATGCGGATGCGGTCGCCGAGCAGGGCGCCGCCGCCGCGGCGGCGGGTCGGATCGATCGCCAGCACCGCGACGGTGACCTTGTCCTCGAAGTCGAGCCGGAAGCGTCCGACCAGCTCGTCGGTCAGCGACGACTTGCCCGATCCGCCGGTGCCCGTGATGCCCAGCACCGGTGCCCGGCGACGCTCGGCCGCAGCCCGGATCTCGTCCCGGTCGGCGGCGGGCAGCGTCCCGGCCTCGAGCATGGTGATCGTGCGGGCCAGGGCGCGCTGGTCGCCGCCGAGCAGGGCGTCGACCGCGGGGGCGCGCCCGGCGGCGAGGTCGACGTCGCTGTCGCGCACCAGCAGGTTGATCATGGCGGGGAGCCCGAGCTGCTGGCCGTCGTGGGGCGAGAAGATCCGGCTCACGCCGTGGGCCTGGAGGTGCTCGATCTCGGCGGGGAGGATCGTGCCGCCCCCGCCGCCGAACACCTTGACCTCTCCGGCGCCGCGCTCGCGGAGCAGGTCGACCAGGTAGGTGAAGAACTCGACGTGCCCGCCCTGGTAGGAGCTGACCGCCACGCCCTGCACGTCCTCCTGCAGGGCAGCGGTGACGATCTCGTCGACCGAGCGGTTGTGGCCGAGGTGGATCACCTCGACGCCCTGCGCCTGGAGGATCCGCCGCATGATGTTGATCGACGCGTCGTGGCCGTCGAACAGGCTCGCCGCGGTGACGAAGCGCACCGGGTGGACGGGCTGGTGGATGTCGGTTTCCATCGGTCTCGGTTCGATCGGATGTGACGTCGGTCAGGCTACGGCGCACCCGGACGCGTAACGAATGGGGTCGGAGGAAAACCGTTACCCACGGTCGGTCGGCGCGAGGCGCCGCGGTCGGTCAGCGCTCCCGGACGACGTCGGCGGGGTCCTTGTCGGTCCGGAGGCCGAGGTAGCGGGGGTGGCGGAGGCGGCCCGCGTCGCTCCACTCGCCGAAGCCGACCTCGGCGACCAGCTCGGGGCGCACCCAGTGCGCCGTCGGCTCCCGGGGCGGGTCGACGACGGGAGGGCCATCGACCGCGATGGGGTCGAGGCGGGTCCGCAGGTCGCGCAGGACGGTGGCGGAGAACCCGGTGCCGACCTTGCCGCCGTAGCGCAGCACGCCGTCCTCGTGGTAGCCGAGCAGCAGCGCCCCGAGGTGGAGGCGCCCACCGGCCGGTTCGGTCCAGCCGACCACCACCATCTCCTGCCGCCGCACGACCTTCAGCTTCAGCCAGTCGCGGCTGCGCCGACCCTGGTAGCGGCTCGCCGCCCGCTTGGCGATCAGGCCCTCCCACCCCGACGCGGCGGCGCGTTCGAGGAGATCGTCGAGGTCGCCGTCGAGCGCCTCGACGACCTCGACCACCTCGTCGGGTTCCACCACCCGGTCGAGCAGCGCCCGGCGGTCGGTCAACGGCAGGTCCCGGACGTCTCGGCCCGCCACCCACAGCACGTCGAACACCACGAAGTGGACCCGCACCGGGGACCGACGCGACCGGGCCTCGTCGTGGACGTGCATCCGCTGCTGGAGCCGGGTGAAGGACGTCGCCCCGTCCTCGTCGTACGCGACGACCTCCCCGTCGAGGACGGCGTCGACGGCCACGGTCGCGGCGAGGGCATCGACCACCTCGGGGTACACGTCGCCCTGACGGATCCGGTTCCGGGACCGCAGGTCGACCTCACCGTCGACGATCCAGGCCAGGACCCGCACGCCGTCGAGCTTGCGCTCGTAGACCCATTCGCCCGACGGGCGTTCTCCGGCGCGGGCGAGCGACGCGGCCATCGGCTCGTACCACCGATCGGGTTCGCCGTCGCTCGCCACCGCCCCATGCTCCCCCACGCCGGCCGAGCGGGCGGCGCGGTAACAGTTTTCCTCCGACCCCACCTGTTACCTGGACAGCGGGTGGCCGGGTTGGGGGGACAGACTGGCGAGGTGCGCGCCGACCGCCTCGTGGCCACCCTGCTGCTGCTCCAGGCCCGCGGCCGGGTCACCGCGGCCGAGGTCGCCCGGGAGCTGGAGGTGTCCGAGCGCACCGCGCGCCGCGACCTCGAGGCGCTCGGCATGGCGGGCATCCCGGTGTACTCCCAGGCCGGACGGGGTGGCGGATGGTCGCTGCTCGGCGGCGCCCGCACCGACCTGAGCGGCCTCACCGCCGCCGAGGCCCGCACCCTGTTCCTGCTCGCCGGGCCGTCGGCCGCGGCCACGCCGGAGGCCAAGTCGGCCCTCCGCAAGCTGGTCCAGGCCCTGCCCGAGACGTTCCGCGCCGACGCCGAGGCCGCCGCCGACGCGGTGATGATCGACCCGTCGCGCTGGGGAGGCGAACCCGCCTCGCCCCCGCCCTTCCTCGACGACCTCCGCCGGGCGGTGCTCGACCGGGTGCAGGTCGACCTCGCCTACACCGATCGCAGCGGGGCCGAGACCGAGCGGCGCGTCAGTCCCCTCGGCCTCGTGCAGAAGGGCCTCGTCTGGTACCTGATCGCCAACACGGCCGCCGGGCTGCGGACGTTCCGCCTCTGGCGGGTGCGCGGCGTGGAGCGCTCCGACGAACCGGCCGACCGCCCGCCGGACTTCGACCTTCCCCGCGCCTGGCAGGACGTCGTCGACGCGATGGGGCGGAGCCGACCGACCGTCGAGGTGGTCGTGCGCTTCCCCGACGAGCTCGAACCCACCCTCCACCGCCACTGGGGTCACCGCTTCTCGGTCGACCATCCGGACGCGCGGGGCGAGCCCGCCCCCGACGAGGCCGCCGACCGTCCGGGCCCCGGCGACGGTGGACCACCCCGGGGCGACGGGCCGCCCGACCCGTCCGCCCCCGACGAGGCCGCCGACGGCTGGTCGCGGGGACGGATCCTCGGCGACACGTGGGAGGGCATCGTCGACCAGCTCGCCGGCTACGGCGGCGCCGTCGAGGTGTTGGCGCCGGTCGAGGCCCGTGCCCGACTGGCGGCGATCGGTGCCGAGCTGGTCGACCGCTACGGATCGGACGCGCCCGAGGCGTTAGCCTGACGCCGATCCGCAGCAGGGGAACAGGGGCGGGACACGGGTGTCCGACGCACAACGAACACCCGACGACCCGGTGATCCGGATCCGCCGTGACGCGCTGGCCGTCATGTTCGGCTACGTCGACGAGACGATCCTGTGCTGCGACTCGACCGGTGTGATCCGCTTCGCGACCGACTCGCTGCGCGACCTCCTCGGCTACGACCCCGGATCCGTCGTCGGCGAGAACGTCCTCGACTTCGTGCACGCCGACCACCTCGTCGACCTGTTCACCGGCATGACCCGCTGGGAGGGCCGCCGGGGCAACATCCGCGGCGAGACGATCCAGGTGCGCGACAGCGGCGGCGAGTGGCGCCGGGTGCACTACGACGTCGTCGTCGAGGCCGACCTCGAGCCGCTCGGCAGCATCGTCGTCACGCTCGCCGAGCCCGGCGCGGTCGACGAGGCGGCCCGTGAGCTGCGCTCCCGCTCGTTGACGGAGCACCGCATGCTGCGGCTGGCGTCGGCCTTCCTCGAGGTGCCGTACGCCGACTTCGAGCAGGGCCTCGACTCCGCCCTGGGGATCCTCGCCGGCCTGTCGTGGGTGACCCGGGCGTCGGTGTGGACCGTCGACGACCTCGACCGCGGGTACCTGACCCGGCGGGCGACGTGGACCGCGCCGGCCAACGCCCCGACGGTCGACCTTCCCGGTCGCATCGGCACCGACGCCCTGATGCTCACGCGTCGGCTCGCCGCCGGCGAGGAGGTCCACCTCGCGCGCCGCGACGACGGGCCCCGCCCGGGGTGGGAGACCGAGCACGCGGTGCTCGCCTCGGCCGGCACCGAGTCGCTCCTCGCGGTGCCGATGACGGCGCACGGCCACTTCAGCGGCGCGGTCGTGATCGAGTCGGCGCTCGAGGGCGCGTCGTACGACGCGACCCACACGTCCACCGTGCGCGCCGCGGCCGCGATCATCGCCCAGGCCCTCGTGCGCCACGAGGCGGAGCGACGGCTGATCGAGCAGGCCCGCTCGGACCGGGTGACCGGGCTGAGCAACCGGTGGGCGTTCGACGAGGCGCTCGACCGGGCGCTCGCCCGCCTGCAACGCGGTGACTCGCTCGGCGTGGGCCTGGGGCTCGTCGACCTCGATCGGTTCAAGGTCGTCAACGACTCGCTCGGCCACGCCGTCGGCGACCACCTCCTCGCGGACGTGGCGTCGCGGCTTCGCTCGGCCGCCGACGACTCGATGGTGATCGCCCGGCTCGGCGGCGACGAGCTGCTCGTGCTGCTCGACGACTCCCCCGACCGGTCCGACGCCCACTGGCGCCTGGCGACGCTGCTCGACGCCCTCCGCGTGCCGTTCACCCCCGGCGGGGCCGGGCCGCTCGTGATGACGGCGAGCGCCGGCCTGGTGCACACCCACGACGGGCACACCACCGCGGGCGAGCTGCTGCGCCGGGCCGACGTGGCGATGTACGCGGCCAAGGGCCGGGGCGGCGACGCCATCGCCCTCGACGACCCGGCCACCGACGTCGACGACGTCCTCCACCTGCGCCGCGAGGTCGACCTGCGCGAGGCGCTCGGCTCCGACGGGCTGGAGGTGCACTTCCAGGGCGAGTGGGACCTCACGACCGACCGGCTGGTGGGCGCCGAGGCGCTCGCCCGGTGGAACCACCCGACCGAGGGGCTGTTGGCCGCCGGCGAGTTCATCCCGCTGGCGGAGGCGACCGGCCTGATCGACCGGCTGGGCCACCGCGTCCTCCGGGACGCCTGCCGCGCCGCCCGGCCGTGGCTCGGCACCCGCAACGGCCCCGAGGTGCTCAGGGTCAACGTGGCGTCGTCGCAGCTCCGGCGGCCCGACTTCGTCCACCAGGTGGTCGACGCCCTCGCCGACGCCGGCCTCCCGCCCCGCCACCTGTGCCTGGAGCTCACCGAGAGCACGCTGCTCGTCGATCCGGCCGCAGCCGCGACCCGCTTCGAGCAGCTCCGAGAGATCGGTGTCGGCCTGGCGATCGACGACTTCGGCACCGGCTACTCGTCGATCCTCCAGCTCAAGCGACTGCCCCTGACGGCGGTGAAGGTCGACCGGTCGTTCGTGTCGGGCCTGGCGAGGGCGTCGAGCGACCGCGCCATCGTCGCCGCGACGGTCAGCATGGCCCGCGGCCTGGGCCTGGACGTCACCGCGGAGGGGGTCGAGACCGAGACCCAGCGCGAGATCCTCCTCGAGCTCGGCTGCACGCGCGCCCAGGGGTTCCTCCTCAGCCGTCCGGAGCCCGCCGCCGCCATCGCGTCCCGCGTCGTGACCTGAGTCCCTCCTCGTACCGATCGCCGACCGTCTCCTGAGGTCCTTCTGGGCCACCCTCCAGGGGTACTCGGGGCCCGCGCCGGTGGACGGGAGCGGGCGGTGCGACCGAGGTCACGGGGGGTGGCGGGCGCGACCCATGCCGCGCGCACTATCGTTTCGTAAGTCGAGGGCGGAACGAGCCGACGAGCCGCCGCCCCAACCAGTCGCTCCGGCTCTGCCGGACCCCTTCGCGGCGCCGGCCGGGGGCACCACCCCTCCCCCGTCCCCGGTCGGCGCCGCTCGATCGCCCCCGCCGGCGACCGTCGAGCGCCACGATCCCTGGCCAGCGACCTAGCCCGGGGGCGTCAGCGGCAGGACGTGACCGGGCCCGTAGCGGCGGGCCACCGCCGTGCGCTGCACCACCCCGCCCGCGCCGTCGGGCTCCGACGAGGTGTTGGTGCACCCGCCGTCCGTCACCGCCTGGTATCGCGTCTCGACGGCGCGGGGCGCCACGACCGACCCGTCGAGGGTCATGCCCTCCCATCCCGACCAGCGCACGGAGGCCGACGGGGCGTCGCAGTCGGCGAACACCTCCGACCACACGACCACGTCGGTGAGGCGGTCGCCACCCGCGTGGAGGTCGCGGATCCACCCGCCATCGACCCACGCCGCCCAGCCCGTGTCGCCCCGCCCGATCACGATGCGGTGCGGCCGACCGGGCTCCCACGCCAGGTCACGGGTGTTGGGGTTGTCGAGCGCGGACGGCAGGGGGCTCTCCGTCCCGGTGAGCTCGCGGCCGTCGGGGCCGTACCCGCCCCAGTTGACCGCCCGGCCGCCGGGGTACCGGGGGTGGTGCTGGAGACCGGCGTGTCCGCCGCCGTACCGCCGACCGGTGCCGTCGCGGAACGACGCCTGGAGCGCCCAGAACGACAGCCGCGGCACGCGGGGCGGCTCCAGCACGGTCAGGTCGACCGCGACCCGCGCCAGCGCGGGCGCCGGTCCGTCCCAGCGCCAGGTCAGGTGGAACGAGGAGGCGCCGTTGGCCGACGGCGGCCGACCCGAGGTGCGCTCCCGGGGCGCCGACGCCCCGAGCCATCGTCGCCAGCGGGAGGTCACGGTCGCGGCGTCGCCGGCATCGCCCCATCCTCCCAGGTCCGACCGGGAGTCGCGCTTCGTTGCCTCACGTCCCGCACGGCGAGGTCGCCCGGATCGGTCGCCGGGTCGACCCGGCCCTTCGGGTGAGATCTCGGGTCGCTCGGCCTCGAATCGGGCCGAGCTCGACTTCGATCCGATCGATCCAGGGGCCTGCCGTCCGTCATCCGCGACCACGTGACCGACGGGGTCGCG
>Ga0123332_1002019_pt1 | contig 19564 bp, 18 predicted proteins | sample BioC12SIPDNA_4_FD_89958 | JGI IMG/M metagenome (GOLD analysis project Ga0123332, IMG submission 89958) | Anaerobic biogas reactor microbial communites from Washington, USA - Biogas_R2_A C12 SIP DNA | ecosystem: Engineered > Bioreactor > Anaerobic > Unclassified | place: Washington, USA...
GATGCCCGAACCGGGGATGCCCGAACCGGGGATGCCCGAACCGGGTACCGCCGAACCCGGAACACCGGGACCGGACCGGGCACCGGGGCGGGAGGGCTCGGGCCGGACGAAGGGCCAGCCGGGCGGGAGATCCGCCACGGGCGGTACCGGCGGAGGCCCGTCGGTCGACGGGCGCCTCGCCTCGTCCGCCGGGACGTCCGACGCGCTCGGATCACCGCCTGCGCCCGGCTCGTCCGGGCTCTCCTGCCAATCCGACATCTGCTCTCGTGGGGGCCTGCGGGGCGTGACCCCGATCGCCGTGAGGCTACCGCCTGCCCCTGCCCGTTCCCGCCTCAGGGACCCGCTCAGGTACGCAGCGCGGCGAGCAGCGCGGCGCCCACCGCACCGGCCCGTCCGGCCAGGCGGGCCGGCACGATCGGGACCCGGTGCCGTCCCTCGACCCCACCGAGGGTGAGCGAACGGACACGGCGACGGGTGCGGTCGATGAACAGGTCGGCGTCGCCCGACACGCCGCCGCCGATGACGACGATCTCGGAGTCGAGCACGTTGACCAGGTTGGCGAGGCCGAGACCGAGCCAGTCGGCGAACTCGTCGAGCACCGCCGTCGCCGCCGGGTCGCCGTCGCGCGCGGCGGCCACGACGTGTTCGCCACGGATCGCGTCGACGTCGCCGCCGGCCGCGCCCAGGTGGGCCGCGTCCGGGGGTGTGCGCCCGTCCAACACCGCCATGCGGGCCAGGTTGCCGAGCCCCCAGCCCGACGCGTAGCGCTCCCAGCAGCCGCGGCGACCGCAGGGGCACTCCGGCCCGGTGGGGTCGACCACCATGTGGCCCGGCTCCCCGGCGAACCCGTAGGCGCCGCGCAGGATCTCGCCCTTGACCGTGAGACCGCCGCCGATGCCGGTGCCGAGCGTGACGAGCAGGGAGTGGTTCCGGCCCCGTGCCGCCCCCCGCTCGTGCTCACCCCACGCGGCGCAGGTCGCGTCGTTGTCGACGACGACCGGCAGACCCAGCCGCTCCCCCACCTCGGCGCCGATCGCCACGCCGACGACACCGGGGAGGTTGGGTCCGTACACGAACGTGCCGGCCCGGTCGACCAGGCCGGGCAGGCCGAGGCCTACGGCCCTCACGTCGCGTCCGGTCCGGGCCCGGACCTCGTCGCGCAGCGCGCTCGCCGTCGCCGCCAGCGCGTCGAGCACGTCGTCGGTTCCCGACGGCGTCGGGGTCCGGATCTCGGCGACGGCGTCGGCGCCCGCGTGGGAGGGATCGATCGCGGTGCCCAGGATCTTGGTGCCACCCAGGTCGAGGCCCACCACCAGCGGGCCGTCGGGCGACCCTGCGCCGTCCACCGCGGCGGGGCTCAGTAGCGGAGCAGGGCGCCGATGCGCCCGTGGACGTCGAGGTCCGCGTTCCCGACGCAGATCTCCACCGCCGCCCCCTGGGCGAGGGCGTCGTCGATCGCCTCCTCGACGACGTCCTGGACCGGGCGGAGCGAGTCGTCGTCGCGGTGCGGCGCGACGGAGTGGAGGGCGCCGGTGCGCTGGCTGCGCCACCCCTCGGCCTCGTACTCGTGGGAGACGATCAGGTGGTCGACCCGTCGGTGGGCCAGGGCGTCGAGGACGGGGACGAGGCCGGTGACCGCGCGTCCGCCGGCGGCGACGGTGTCGATCAGGCGCCGCACGAGCTGGGCCTCGCGGCGGCGCTCGGTCTCCTCCTCGATCGCCACCACCGCGTGTCGGATGACGTCGAGCGACGACTGCGGGGTCACGGGGACCCGGCCGACCAGGCGCTCGCGCAGGTACGCGTGGAGCGACCCCTCCAGGGCACCGGCCAGGTCGTCGGGGGCGCCGATGCACAGGTGCTCGTAGCCCTGACGCTGGAACACGCCGAAGGCCAGCTCGGCCGCCCGCCGGACGTGCTGCGAGGCGAGCTCCTCGACGTGCGCGGAGACGTCGCCCCGCTCGCGCTCGCCCCGCACGTCGTAGGCGCGGGGCAGGTCGTCGAGGTGCTCGCTGTGCTCGACGATGTGGTCGAGCTCGAAGATGAACATGCGCACGCGCTGGCGGTCGACCAGGAGCACCCCGAACCGCCTCCGCTCCTCGGCCACCGCCTCGAGCTGGCCGAGCGCCGGCTGGTCGTTCACGACGACCCGGCTCCGGACCCGCACCGGCATCGGCACGACCTCGAACAGACCGCGCTCCGTGCACGAGAACAGGGCGAGCGAACGCACCCGGGACCGGTCGAAGCCACCGCGGACGTAGGCCTCGATGCGGTCGAGGTCGTCGTGCACGGAGCGGGTCCCGTTGGCCCGGGCGCGCGCCGGCCGAAGGACGAGGTCGAGCTCCTGGTCGATGTCCTTCTGCGACAGCAACCGCCGTCCGTCCACGTCCAGGTAACACGTCGTGACCGGTGTCCCGCCGGTGTCGAACTCGGCCAGGGTGCGCAACGTGTCCTCGCTGATGGCGGTCACGGAACCTCCTCGTCGTCGACGAACCCGAATCGTAGGCACGCCGCCGGGAGGCTGCCGACGGACCCGCGGGCGGTCGCGTCAGGCCCCGTCGCCGCCCCCTGCGACCACCAGCGCGCCGTCGTCGGGGCCCAGCGACGCCGCCCACGAGAGCACCTCGGCGCGCTCGGTCAGCACCACGATCTGGCCGATCGCCGCCGGGTCGACGAGGGCCTCGACCACCGACACCGCGTCGGCGCCGGACAGGTCGCCGAACGGGTCGTCGAGGACCAGCGGCGGGACCGCGTCGCCGGCGAGCCGGTGGTGGGCCGCGACCCGGGTCAGGGCGTTCCAGGCGACGGCGGCGGCGTCGGTCGGGCCGGTCGTCTCCAGGTCGGGGGCGACCGGTGGGCGGACCCGGGCTCGGCGCAGCGACTCCAGCTCGACCTGGGCCATCGCCATGCGGCCCTCGGCGCGGGCGCGACGGTCGACCAGCGACCCGGCCGGCGCGGGGTCGGGCGCGGGCAACGCGAGCGCGGCCACCGCTGCATCGAGGACCGACCGGGCGTCGCGCTCGTCCTCGGCCATGGCGTCGAGGACCGAGGTCCGGGCCGCGAGGTCGCCGTCGGTGGTGGGACGGGTACCGGTCGCGGCGTCCCCAGCGCGATCGAGGGTCTCCAGTCGTTCGCGCAGCACCGCCCGCTCGGCATCGAGCTCAGAGCGCCGATCGGCGACGTCCCTGGTCGCATCCAGCCACTCCCGGGCGAGGGTGGCCACCGCCTCCCGGTCGCTGGCGGCCGCGATGGGCACGCGGGCCTCGGCCAACGCCATCCGGAGGCGCGCCAGCGGGTCGGCCGCCAGGTGACCGCGCAGGGCGACGGCGACGTCCTCGCCGGGGTCGCCGCCGAGCAGGGCGGCCGCCTCAGCCCGGATGGCATCCGCCTCGGCGATCTCCGCCTCGCCGTCGGTCCCGGTGGCCCCGGTGTCGCCGGCGGTGTCCTCGCCGACGCCGGAGGGCCCGGCGCCCTCGATCGTGGCGAGGTCCGCGGTGGCCGCCTCGAGCTCGGCCTCGGCGCGCCGCAGGTCCTCGCGGGCGGCCTGCTCGCGCTCGCGCGATCCGTGCACCCGCATCCGCCCCGACACCATGAACTCGGTGTAGGTCTTGAAGCCGAGGCGGTCGAGGAGCTCCTGCTCCAGGGCCTGGGCCTCCTCGAGGCGACGGCGCGCCCGTCCGACCCCGACGCGACGTTCGCCCGCGTCCCAGGCGAGCAGCACCTCGGCGTGGGCGGCCTCCAGGGCCGCGGTGTCGGGGGACGCGGCCGGCGCACCGGCGTCGGCGAGGGCGCGCTCGGCTGCGGCGACGAGGGCCTCGGCCGCCCGCACGCGGTCGCGGGCCGCCCCGAGTGCGTCGGAGGTCGGCCCCGGCGCACGCTCGCGGCGGAGCGCGACCCGGTCGATGCGACGGCGCGCCTCCTCCCAGGCGTCGGCCAGTCGCTCGGCCTCGTCGACGTCGACGACCCGGTAGCGGTCCAGCGCGTCGACGGCGGCGGCCACGCCGTGCACCGAGTCGTGGCGGAGGTCGGACAGCTCGGCCTCGAGCACGGCGAGCCGGGCGAGGAGCGCGTAGCGCTCACCCTCGTCCGGGGCGCCGGCGCCCTCGGCCGCCGTCTGGTCATCGACCGGCGCCTCCACGGGCGGGGCGAGCGTCGCCTCCGCCTCGGCCCGGCGGGTTCGGGCCCGGCGGAGCGCGGCGGCCGCGTCGGCGCGGTCGTGCCACCCGCGCCGCTGGGCCTCGGCCCAACCGTCGCGGTCGGTGGCCCACTCCCGCCACACGTCCGCGACCGCGGCCGCCGCCGACGACAGCGTGGCGTTCGCCCGGTCGATCTCCGCGTCGAGCCGACCCGCGGTGGCCTCCGGCGCGGGCACCGCACGGTCGTGGGCCGACGGTACGCGGAGGTGGCCCGACGCCACCGCGCCGGACAGTGGTTCGGCACGGCCCTCGACGCTCACGGTGCCGGCGACGAGGCCGTCGCGCACCGCCGCGTCGGGCAGATCGCCCGCGGCCAGCGCGCCGAGCAGCGCCCGCACCGCGCCGGTGACGACGGGGTCGAGCCCGCCGATCACGGTGAGGCGCGGGTGGAGCTCCACGCTCCACGGGCCGGGCTCGGCACCGGCGAGCCGCAGGATGCGCGGCGCGCCGTCAGTCGAGGGGTATGTGTTCGAGGCCGTTCCCGGCGTCATCGGGTCCCTCCCTCCTGGTCACGTCGGCCGCCCGCGCGGCCCGTGCCGCCGCGCCCGACGCGGCCCGGACGATCCGGCCGACGTGGTCGACCACGTCGGGGTCCTTCACGAGGGTCTCGGCCACGTCGAGCAGGGCCCGAGTGGCGTCGATCACCTCCTGGGCGGCGGCCTGGAGCGCGTCGACGCCGGGGGGCGTGGCGTCGCCCGGCGGGCCTTCCTCCCGCCCGCCGTCACCCGTCACCTGATCGCCCCCGTCGTCGCCGCCGACCGGGTCGCGAACCCGACCGCGAGCCGGCCGTCGCGGAAGCTCGCTCCGGTGACCTTGCGGTGCCGCAACGAGTCGGGCAGCACGATCGACCGGCGGTACGGCCCGACCGTGACGATCAGCTCGCCCTCGTGGCGGCCGACGTCGACGTCGTCGCGTCCGGCGAACGGCAGGTCAAGCTCGAGGACCATCCCGTCCCCGTCGTCGACGACGCGCATCGGCTCGCCGTCGTGGAGGCGGGTCGAGGGGTCCTCGTCGCCGTACACGTCCTCGGCGAGGGCCCGCAGCCGGTCGAGGCCGACGACCTCCTCCCCGGCCAGCTCGGCCCGCAGCACCGGGAGGGGCGCGAACCCCTCCTCGATCTGGGTCAGGTGCTCGGCGTGGCTGGCCTTCCAGCGGTCGAACCACGGGTCGGAGATGTCCTCGGGCAGCAGCCGGTTGGCCACGACCGCGTCGACGCCGTACCCGAACAGGGCGAGGTAGGTCGCGGTGCGACGGGCCTCGGCGATCACCATCTTCTCGGGGTTGACGACCAGCCGGACGCTGGTGCGCTCGGAGTCGGCGAGGACCTCCTTGACCCCGTCGAGGCGGGCGTAGAAGCGCTCGGCCGACCCGAACACGGCGTCGCCGGCGACCGGCAGCGACGTCACGCGGGAGAGCACCGGCGCGACCGCCCGGTGCAACCGCCGTGAGGTCGGGAAGACCCGCTCCATGTACCAGCGCAGCACGTCGGGGAGCGACAGCAGGCGGAGGGTCTCCGCCGTCGGCGCGCAGTCGACGACGATGACGTCCCACTCCCCCGACTCGGCGTAGGCCTTGATGTCGACCAGGCCGAAGATCTCCTCCAGCCCGGGGAGGAGGGCCAGCTCCTCGGCCTCGACCCCCTCGACGCCCGCCCACTCGAACACGTCGACCAGCCAGGTCCGGATGTCGCCCCAGGCCTCCTCCATCCGTTCGCGGGCGTCGAGCTGCTGGCCCCAGAGCTGGTCGGTGACCGGGGTGGGCCGCGACCCGAGCGGGACGCCGAGCGAATCGGCCAGCGAGTGGGCGGGATCGGTCGACAGCACGACGGTGCGGGCGCCGGCGTCGGCGCAGCGGAGGCCGGTGGCCGCCGCGACCGTCGTCTTGCCGACGCCGCCCTTGCCGGTGAAGAGGAGGGTGCGCCCGGTGGTCACGGACGCGACCCGCCGCCTTCGACACGGGCCTTGAGGTCGGTCAGCGCGGTCTGGATGATCTTGTGGGCCGTCCGCCGCTTGATGAGGCCGAGGACCGGCACGATCAGCTCGGCCTCGAGCTCGTACACCACGCGGGTGCGGTCGTCGCCGATCCCGGTGAGCTCGTAGGATCCGTCGAGCTTGCGGGTGATGTCACCCTCGGTGAGCACCCACGCCAGGCGGCCCTCCTTGCCGTGGTCGTAGGCGAGCGTGTACCAGGTGCTGACGCCGAAGCCGGCCGCCCGGAACCGCGCGGCCGTCACCCGCCCCTCGGCGTCGCGGCCGAGCACGACGGCCTCCTTGAGGTCGTTCGCCCACGACGGGTAGTCCTCGATGGCCAGGAGGACCTCCATCACCGCCGTCGGCGGCGCGTCGATCATGATCTCGTCGCGCACCGAGTCACCCATCGCCCCTGGCCTCCATCTCGACGTCGTCGGGCGCCTCAGTCTGGCACCCGCCGGGGGGCGCCTCGGCCCGCAGGTCGCCCGCCGCGGGGCGACGGGGCGGGAACGTGCCGTGCCGGGCGCCCCAGAGGCCCGCCAGGCCCAGCGACCACACGGGCGCGAGCGTCGCGAAGGCGGTGAAGGGCCGGTACAGCGCCACCGCGAGGGGCACCGCGGTCTGGACCGCCACCGAGGCCAGCATCGTCGTCTGCACCCGTCGGGGGGCGCTGCCCGCCAGGAGGAACAGTCCCGACACCGCGATCTCCTCGGCGCGACTCCGCTGCACCGCGATCGCGAAGGCGACGAGGAAGATCGCCGACCCGAGCGCCAGCATGGCCAGGCCGGGGACGGCGGACAGCGCGTAGTGGTCGCGGTCGCCGGTCAACGCGTTGGCGATCGAGGTCACGACCGTCACCGCGGTGCCCGCCCACGACCACGCGACCAGGTTGCGCCCGGCCGTCGCGGCGACCTCGACGACGTGCGCATCGGGTTCGGGTGGCATCCGGCGCGACGCTACGCGCCGCTCGGCGAGGTCACGCGGTCGGATGCAGGACGATCGTCATCGACACGGCGTTGGACACGGTTCCGCCGGTGGGAGCGGCCGTCAGTCCGCCCACCGGGCCTCCGCCCACCCCGGCGCCCGAATCGGTCAGGAGCTCCGACACGTGGCCGGCGCCGCTGTTGGCCCACGAGTGGCGCACGACCTGACCGGCGGGCGCCGTCCACCCGGTGGTGGAGCCCGACTTGTCGGCCCAGTACGAGACGACCCAGTCGCCGGTGGCGGCGGTCGCGGTGGGCGTCGTGTAGCCCGAGGCCCCGTTGTGGGCGGCGACCGCCGCGTTGCGGTACGCGGCGAGGACCACGTCGGCCCGCGCCGATCCACCGAGGGTGATGGTGACCGTGGCCCCGACGTCGGCGAGGGTGGCGATCCGGGTGAACACCGCCGACCGGCTGCTGGTGGTGTTCACGTCGCGGAGGCGGGTCCACCCCGCGGGGGCGTTCAGCGAGGTCGTCGCGGAGGCGTTGCTGGTCGCGAAGAGCAGCATCACGTCACCCGCCTCGACCGCGACCGGCACCGTCACCGCGTGCGTGGTCGCCGTGTTGCCCTCGGTGCGGCTGGCGGCCACGACGAAGCCCGTCGTCACCGTGGGCACCTCGACGGTCACCGATTGGCTGGCGGTGCTGGTGAGGCCATCGGCGTCGGTGACGGTGAGCTGGACCACGTACGAGCCGGAGGCTCCGTAGGTGCGGGCGGTGGTGGCGCCGCTGCCGGTGGTGCCATCACCGAACTGCCAGGCCCAGCCGACGATCGCGCCCTCGGGATCGGTCGAGCCGGAGCCGTCGAACGCGCACGTGGCGTTGGTGCACGACGCGGTGAACGACGCCACCGGCGGGAGGCCACCGGGCGGTTCACCGGCCAAGGGGTGCAGCACGACCGTCACCGCCACCGAGTTGGAGACGGGGCCACCGACGGGCGAGGCGGTCAGGCCTCCGGCGGTGCCGCCGGCGACCGGCCCGCCGGAGTCGGTGAGCAGCTCCGAAACGTGCCCGGCGCCACTGTTGGCCCACGAGTGGCGCACGACCTGCCCGGCCGGAGCGGTCCAGCCCGAGGTGGAGGCCGACTTGTCCGCCCAGTACGAGACGACCCAGTCGCCGGTGGCGGCGCTCGCGTTCGGCGTCGTGTAGCCCGACGTCCCGGCGTGGGCCGAGACCGTCACGTTGCGGTACGCCGCGACGACGACGTCGGCCCGGGCCGACCCGCCGAGGGTGACGGTCACCGTCGAGCCGGCGTCGGACGGGGTGGCCTCCCTGGTGAACACCGCCGAGCGGCTGCCGGCCGTGTTGACGTCGCGCAGGCGGGTCCACCCCGCGGGGGCGTTCAGCGACGTCCCCGAGGACGCGTTGCTGGACGCGAACAGCAGGAGGGTGTCGCCGGTCTGCACCGACGCCGGGACCGTGACCGGGTGCTGGGTGGCGGAGTTGCCCTGGGTCCGGGCGGCGGAGGCCACGAAGCTGGCGCTCACCGAGGGGACCTCGACCGAGACCGACCGGGTGGTGGATGCGGCGTTCCCGCGGTTGTCGGTGACCGTGAGCCCGATCGTGTAGTCGCCGGACTCGGTGTAGGTGTGGGTGGTGGTCGACCCGGTGCCGGTGCCTTCGTCACCGAACGTCCACGCCCAGGAGACCACCGAGCCGTCGGCGTCGGAGGACGCGAGGCCGTCGACCGCACAGGTGGCGCCGTTGCAGTTCGCGGTGAACGAGGCGACCGGGGCGATGTCGGACGTCGTCACCTGCACCGCCGCGGTGGCCTGACCGCCGCGGTCGTCGGTGACCGTGACGTTCACGGTGTGCCCACCGGTCGCGCCGAACGAGTGGCTGACGGTCGGGCCCGAGGCGGTGCCGCCGTCGCCGAAGTCCCACGCGATGGCGGTGATCGAGCCGTCGGGGTCCGAGGCGGTGGCGGTGAAGTCGCACGCCATGCCCGTGCAGGTGCCGCTCGCCGTGACCGTGGGCGGCTGGTTCGTGGCGAGGGACTGGCGGGCCCACATCGGCGCGCTGGTCGACCAGCTGAAGGCGGCCGTCACGTTGACGCTGGCGCCGAGGTCGATGCCGACGCTCGGGGTGAACGGTGCCCGCTTGAGCCGCTGTGAGAGGAAGCCGGTGTCGACGTAGTACGCCTGTCCCGAGGCGATGAACATGTTGCCGACGTTGCCGAAGCCCGAGCCCGACAGCGTGTAGCGGTAGGAGCCGATGATCCGGCTCTCGGTCGAGAAGTACCGCATGTACAGGGCGCTGCTACCCGAGCGGGTGTAGTAGAGGCGCCCGTCGTGGTACGCCATGCCGTCCATGTTCGACAGGTCGGACGCGAAGTTGGTGGCCGAGCCGCCTCCGGTGAGGTTGCGCAGGTCGACCGTCGACGCGGCGCCGAGGGTGGTGCCGTCGAAGGTCTGGGCCACGAGCGTGCCGTTGGAGCGGGCCGTGTACAGGACGCCGTCGGCCAGGAAGGCGGCCCGGCTGCCCGACAGGCTGCTCGCGCCGCCGCTGCTGACGATGGTCGTCGCCGCGCCGACGTCGCTGCCGTCGAAGCTGCGGGCGGTGATGTCCGACGAGTACTGCTCGATGGTGACCGGCAGGTTCAGCGGCGCCGGCTGGGGGACGACGGCCGACCCGAGCGGGAAGTAGGCGATGCGTCCCTTGTAGATGCCCCCGGCGATGCGCTCGGTGTCGCTGCCGACGTAGAGGCCGTGCTCGGTGGCCTGCATCTCCCACACGGCGCGGCCCCGCTCACGACCCGGGTTCCAGGAGAGCGGGAGGCCGTTGGCGGGGTCGAGGGCGGCGATGCCCTCGGTCTCCACCGCGCCGCGGCCGGGGTCGTCGTTGCCGTGGGGGTTGTTCGACCAGCGCATGTGACCGCCGACGTAGACCGCCGCGTTCGTCACCTCGGCCGAGTAGTAGCTGTCGCCACCGGAGTACTGGGTCCAGGTCGGGGTCGAGCCCGGCGTGTCGGTGTTCTCCCACCGGGCGACGGCGTCGCACTGGCCGGAGGTGCCGGAGCCCTTGCCGCCGGTGGTGGTGATCACGAAGTAGGACGAGTCGGGGCTGAACGCGACGTCGGTGACGTACTGGGTGAAGCTGCCGCAGGTCGACGCGTAGATCGGTGCGGTCCAGTTCGACACGGTCACCGGGCCGGGGCCGCCGGTGTGGAGCTTGGCCACCTGGTTGCGGGTGAGCCCCCCGGCGGTGCCGAAGTTGCCGACGACGAGGACCGACTGGCCGTCGGGCGCGGCCTCGATCCCCCAGATCCGTCCCTCGCCCTGGCTGCCCCGGTGACGGCCCTCGAACTCGACGGCGAAGCTGTCGTCGACGATGCCGGTCTCGGCGTCGAGCGCGGCGACCCGGCGGTTGCGGCCCTGCACCGAGGTGAAGACGCCGCCGATGATCAGGCGACCGTTCTGTAGGGCCATCTCGGTGACGAGGGCGTCGATGCCCGACTGGAACGGCAGCCGGGCACCGTCGGAGAGGCGGATGCGGGCGACCTTGAGCGACGTCACGCCGTTGACCGAGCTGAAGCGGCCGCCCACGTACACCGACTGGCCGTCGGGCGCGGCGATGACCTTGAACACCTCGCGGTCGAGCTGGGGGAGGAAGTTGCGGCGGATGACGCCCGTGTTGCGATCGAACGCCAGCAGGTACGGCTGATCGACGACCGTCGTGCGGTCCGGGTCGGTGGCCGAGGTGAAGCTGCCGCCGATGACGACGGTGTCGCCCGCCACCGCGATGCTGCGGACCTCGCCGTCGGTCGCGTGGGGGGTGTTGTTCGCCGGCAGGCCCTCGACCAGCGTCTCCTGCGGCCAGCCCTCGGTGCCACCGGCGGGCAGCGCGACGACGGCCCCGATGCCGGTGAGCAGCAGGAGCAGGCCGGCGAGGACCCGACCCGCGATCATGCGGTTCGACGGCGGCCGCGCCGCCTTCGTGATCTCCCCCATGGTGCGGTTCATCCTTCCCTCCGCTCCCTACGGTGCGTCACGCCCGGGTGATGACCCGTGACTCTGCGTGGCGAACAGGCCCAGCGTACCACGCTGCGTGCTGACCGATCAAGGATCCGCACGCAACGTAACGACCCTCCGTCCGGGCGGATCCACCTCCGCCACCCGATCGGAGGGCCGGGTCAACGCCCCAGGTCAGCGAGGGCGCGGGCCAGGCGCGCGGCGAGGAGGTCGTAGCCGAACCCGGACTCGGCGCGGGCCCGGGCCGCCGCCCCCACCGCGTGCCGGTGAGCGTCGTCGGCCAGCAGCCCGTCGATCGCCGACGCGACCGCCGCCGCGTCGGTCGGATCGTCGACGACGGTGCCGGTCTCGCCGTCGGCCACCGCCTCGGCGGCGCCCCCGCTGCGCCCGGCGACCTGGGCGACCCCGCACGCGGCCGCCTCGAGGAAGACGATCCCGAAGCCCTCCTGCTCCAGGCCGAGCCACCGGTCGCGGCACAGCATCGCGAAGACGTCGGCCGCGCCGTACAGCGAAGCCTTCTGCTCCTCGGCGAAACGTCCGATCAGCTCGACCGGCGCTCCCCGACGCCGGATGCGGGCGGCGAGACGACGTTCGTCGCGGCCGCCGCCCCCGATCAGGACCCGCAGCCGGGGGCGCGTCGGCGCCAGCCGGGCGGCCGCGTCGATCAGCACGTCCATCCCCTTGCGCGGCACGAGGCGGCTGATCGAGAGGACCAGTTGGTCGTCGTCGGCGACACCGAGTCGGGCGCGCGTCGCGGCCCTCTCCTCGGGCGTCGGCGGCCGGAACCGCTCGGTGTCGACCCCGGGGGGCACGACGACGACCGGCAGACCCCGCCCGGCCGCCCGCTCGGCCTCGTCGGCCGGGTACCCGCCGGCCGCGACGACCAGCTCGGCGCCGACGAGGACCCGCGCCAGCATCCGGCGGGTGAGCGGGGTGCGGCCGGGGACGGTCACCTCCGCGCCGTGGACCACGACCCCGTAGGGACGGGCCAGGTCGGGGCCGAGGTGCCCGACCGGCAGGGCGGGGTCGAGCAGCACGAGGCCGGCGTCGACCTCGTCGGCGAGGGCGTCGATGCGGCGCGCCAGGGCCCGCGTCGGCAGCATCACCGGCCGACCGATGCGCTCGATCCGGAACGGTTGGGTCGCGTCCCACGCGGCGGCCTCGGGGTGGGGGGTGGTCAGGACGGTGACGTCCTCCGCGGGGAGGCGTCGCCACAGCTCCCACAGGTACTGCTGGATGCCGCCGTCCTTGGGTGGGAAGTCGTTGGTGACCAGCAGGTGCCTCACCGGACCGCCCCCGGGGCGGGCGGCGGGGCGGGCGCGGCCAGCTCGTCCGCGGTGGCGGGTCCGGCGGACGTGCGGCCCTCGAGCAGGTCGTCCCGGCCGAGGCGCCGCGCCGCCCAGGCCGCGTGGGCGGCCAGCAGGTCGTCGTCGCCGTCGAGGACGGTGCGGAGGGCGGAGGCGACCGCCGGGTCGCGCCCGTCGCCGACGTTGCCCAGGGCGACCAGGGCGTTGCGGCGCAGCCACCGGGGATCGCGACCGGCCAGGTACCACCGTCCGTGGCGGGCCAGCAGCGTCTCGTCGTCGGCGGAGAGCAGGTCGAGCAGGTCGACCCACGCCCCCGATCCCGTACCGGCACCCTCGACGTCGGGTCGAGGTCGAGGGTGGAGGGTCACCCGCGACGGAGGGCAGGCGTCCTGGCACTCGTCACAGCCGTAGATGCGGTCGCCGAGGGCGACCCGGTGCTCGCGCGGCACCTCGCCGGGGGCCTGCACCAGCCAGGCGAGGCAACGACGGGCATCGACCACCCCGGGCTCGACGATGGCCCCGGTCGGGCAGGCGGTCAGGCACCGGCGGCACGGCCCACAACCGTCGGGCACCGGCTCCGCGGCGGTGGGGGCCAGGGGGGCGTCGGTCAGGACCGCCCCCAGGACGAACCAGCTGCCGGCGCCCGGCAGCAGGAGGAGGCTGCTCTTGCCGTAGAAGCCGAGGCCGGCGCGGTGGGCGACGGCCCGGTCGACCAGGTGGTTCTGGTCGGCGACGACCACCGCGCGCCACCCGTCGGACCGCAGCGAACCGGCGACCGCCTCCAGCGCCTCGCCGAGGCGCTCGTAGTGGTCGCCGCGCGCGTAGCGGGCGACCCGACCGTGCACGCCGTGGGGCGGCCGTTCGGGGGCCGGCCCGCCGTAGCCGAGGGCGCCCGCGACCAGCGCGCGGGCCGACGGCAGCGTGGCCCGCGGGTCGGTCGACCGGGCCGGGTTGCGGTAGGTGAACTGCATCCCCGCCGCCAACCCGCGCTCGCGCCGCTCCAGCAGGACCCGGGCGACCTCGGGGAAGGCGTCGGCCCCGGTGACACCGGCCGCGTCGAGACCCGCGGCGCGGCCCGCGTCCAGGGCGCGCCGGCGGACGGCGGTGGGGTCGGAGGTGGTCGCGAGGGCCATGGAGACAGCTTCGAGGGGCGCCCGACGGACGTCGGTGTCACACCCCCTCTTCATGATGGCCCCGGACCCGATCGTCGACCGAACCACCGGGAGCTGCCGTGACCCCCTCGCCCGACCCCCTCCGCATCGACTGCGCCGACTGCGCCCTCCAGCACAGCGCGGCGTGCGACGACTGCGTCGTCACGTTCATCTGCTCCCGCGAGCCCGACGACGCCGTCGTCGTCGACCTGGTCGAGATGCGGGCGCTCGAGTCGCTCGGCGCCGGAGGGCTCCTGCCCGCCCTACGCCACGAACCCCGGGCGGGCGGCACGCCGGCCGGCTCCGCCGCCGGCGGATGACCGCTACGGTCGGCCCGCCCCGGCCAGGAGGACGACGCCGTGCCCACGCCCCACATCGCCGCCGCCCCGGGCGACTTCGCCCCGGTGTGCCTGATGCCCGGCGACCCCCGCCGCGCCCGCCACATCGCCGAGACCCACCTGGACGACGCCCGGCTCGTCACCGACGTGCGCAGCATGGAGGGCTTCACCGGCACCCACGCCGGGCGGCCGGTGTCGGTCATGGCCCACGGCATGGGCATCCCCTCGTGCTCGATCTACGCGACCGAGCTGGTCGACCACTACGGGGTCGAGGTGCTGATCCGCATCGGATCCTGCGGGTCCCTGCGCGACGACCTGCCCCTGCGCAGCGTCGTGGTCGCCCTCGCGGCGTCGACCGACTCGGCGGTCAACCGCATCCGGTTCCGGGGTCACGACCTCGCCGCGGTGGCCGACTTCGAGCTGGCCCGCCTGGCGGTCGACGCCGCGGAGGACCTCGACGTCCCCGTGCGCGTGGGCCCTGTCTTCAGCTCCGACCTCTTCTACGCCCCCGACCCCACCGTCAACGAGGCGGCGGGTGCCCTCGGTTGCCTCGCGGTCGAGATGGAGGCCGCCGGGCTCTACGGCGTCGCCGCCGAGCGCGGCGTGCGGGCCCTCACCCTGCTGACCGTGTCCGACCACCTCGTCACCGACGAGCACCTCTCCCCCGCCGAGCGCCAGACGACCTTCGACGACATGGTCCGGATCGCGCTGTCCACCGCGGCGGCCTGCTGACCGTGCGCATCGCCGTCTGGCCCTCCCCCACCGCCCCGTTCGAGGCCACCGCGGCCGTCGTCGCCCACTGCGACCGGACCGGATGGGACGGCGCCTACGTCGTCGACCACTTCATGTCCGACACGCCCGACGGCGCCGCCGACGACGCGCCCGTCCTCGAGGCGCTGACCCTGCTGGCGGCCCTGGCGGGGCGCACGGGGCGGATCCGCCTCGGTCCGCTCGTGCTCGGCAACACCTATCGGCACCCGGCGGTCGTCGCCAAGAGCGCGGTCACGCTCGACCAGGTCTCCGGCGGGCGCTTCGTGCTCGGCCTCGGCGCCGGCTGGCAGGTGAACGAGCACCGGGCCTACGGCATCGACCTCCCGCCCGTCGGGGAGCGCATGGACCGCTTCGACGAGGCGTGCCGCGCCATCCGCGCCCTCCTCCACGAGCCCCGCGTCGACCTCGACGGCCGCCACTACCGGCTCACCGACGCGCCCTGCGAACCGGCCCCGCCGCCGGGCCGGGTCCCGATCCTCGTGGGGGCCAAGGGTCCGCTCCGGGGGCTGCGCACCGCCGCCCGTCACGCCGACGAGTGGAACTCGTGGGCCACGATCGAGCAGTTCCGCGAGCGCTCGGAGATCCTCGTCCGCCACGCCGAGGAGGCCGGCCGCGACCCGGCCACGATCCGCCGCTCGACCCAGGCGTTCGTCCACCTCGTCGACGAGCCGGCCGCCGCCGAGCGGGCGCGGGCCTCCGCCGCGGGTCGCCCGGTGCTCGCCGGGACCGCCACCGAGATCCTCGACCGGCTCGGCGAGTACGTCGAGGCGGGGCTCGACGAGCTGATCGTCCCGGACTGGCGCGACGATCCCGTCGAGCGCCGGATCGAGCGCCTCGACCGCTTCCGGGTCGAGGTCGCCGACGCCCTGCGCTGACGACACCCTGCGCTGACGACGCACTGTCCTGAAGCCACCCGGTGCCGCGACCGGCGGGCGGCGCGATGGTGGGGGCGGCCGGAATCGAACCGACGACCTTCCGGGTGTAAGCCGGACGCTCTGACCAACTGAGCTACGCCCCCGGACACCGCGGGACCGGAGGGGGGAGACGCTACCGGTCGCCGCCCACCGCGTCGCCGTCGAACCCCGACCCGGCGGGGTCGACGTCGCTGCGGCGCCGGGCGAGGGCCACCATCGCCTGGGCGGTCTCGTGCTGGAGCTCGGGTAGCTCGCCGGGGGCGAACCAGCCGACCTCCTCGATCTCCGCGCTGCACGGGCGGGCGGCCTCCGGCGGGCAGTCGGCCGCGAGGCGGCCGCGGAACACCAGGTCGATCCGCTGTGGGACCGGCTCGACGACCGGGGTGGGCTCACCGACGAGCACGACGGCGACGCCGGTCTCCTCCGCCGCCTCCCGCACCGCGCCGACCGCCGGCTCCTCGCCGCGCTCGAGCAGCCCGCCGGGCACCCCCCATCGGCGCCGGTACGAGTGGCGGACCAGCAGGAGGGCGCCGTCGGAGCGCTCCACGAAGCACATCGCTCCGACCGTGTAGGAGGGCGCGATGGTGCGGACCAGGCGCCGCCGCACCCCGACCGGAAGGCGGGCGAACGTGCGGAGCAGGGCGCGGTGCAGCCCGGCGTGCATCGGGCCAGCCTACGGAGCCCCGGCCCGACCGCCCCGCACCGTCGACCGTGGCTCGTCGAGCCCTCGCGACGGGGGTGGGCGTCGGCGTCGTCAGGCGAGGCCGTCGGCGAACGGGAGCGGCCCGACCGACCGGTACCGGTCGCGCAGCGCCTCGGCCAGTTCCCGGGTCGCGCCGGCGACGACCGGCCGGCGCACCGGCTCGGACAGGTCGTGGAGCGGGCGGTCGTCGTCGAGGCCTATCACCTCGGCGCCCGCCTCCCGGCAGATCAGGAGCGCCGCGAGGTAGTCCCAGGGGGCCAGGCCTTCGAGGCTGCAGTCGACGAAGCCGTCGAGGTGGCCGGCGGCGACCGCGGTGAGGTCGAGCGCCGCCGCGCCGAGCGCGCGGCACTGGGCCCAACCGAGGTGGCGGGCGGGCAGCCCGTTGAGGCCGACGATGGCCCGACCGACCTCGGAGCAGCCGCTCGGGCGGAGCGCCCGGCCGTCGCGATGCGATCCCCCGCCCCGGATCGCGGTGGTGCGCACGTGGTGGACGAGGTCGTCGACCAGCGCGGCGCGCGGGCCGGCGGCGTCGACGGCGCACAGGCTGGTGGCCCACCACGAGACGCCCCGCGCCGCGTTGGTGCTGCCGTCGAGGGGATCGACCACGACCCACACGTCACGCCCGCGAGCCGTCCACCCGCTCTCCTCGCTGAACACGGCGAGGCCCGCGCCGTCGAGGACCTCGACCGCGGCCGCGTCGGCCGCCAGGTCGCTGTGGTGCTGGCCCGGGACGCCGCCGGTGGTCCCCCAGTCGGAGGTGGCCTCCAGGGCGCGCCGGATGGCGTCGGAGGCCGCCCCGAGCGCGGCGAGGAGGTCGTCGTCGTCCACCACCGCCGACGGTAGCGCCGCCGTCGAGCGCCCTTGCCGGACCCGCGCGGTGACGTGGCAGGCTGGGGACGCCGTCGGAAGGAGACGAGTGGCCGTCATCGATGTCGCCGGCTTCGTGGCCGAGCAGAAGGAACACGCGATAACGCACGGCTTCCACGTGCACGACGAGCGCCACTTCGTCGAGACGTACTCCCTCCGCCAGGCGTGGGAGGTCGACCTCCACCCGGAGGAGGCCTGCGGCGGGCCGCTCGACATCCACCTCGCCCTCGAGGTCGATCCCCGCGTCCTGCTCAGCTTCGAGGACCTCGTCCTCGAGCTCGACGAGGGGGCCGACCCGCCCGACCTCCACCAGTTCCAGCTCCACTTCTCGTGGTCGTTGCCGCCGCTCCCCCACTCGCCCGACCTGCTGGTGCTGGCCACCGAGCTGGCCGGCGTCGGCGGCACCGAGCTTCCCCTCGAGGTGTCGGCGATCGATTCCTTCGCCACCGTCACCGACGCCCCCGACCGCAGCATCGGCATCGTCGGTCGGGTCGAGGTGTCGCTCACCGAGGTCTACGTCGGCGAGCGGGAGCTGCTCTGCACCGAGCTCGACCGGGCGATGGACGTCAGCCGCTGGCTGCTGGAGCGCTCCGAGGCCTGGCTCGACGGCGCCTGACCGCGCCCGACGCGCGCTCGGCGTCGGACACCTTCTCCCGCGCGGCTCAGGGGCGGGGGTCGAGGCCGCTCACGTCGACCGTCACCCGATCGGGACCGGCCGCCACGGCACGGGCGGTCCCGGCGGGCCGGGCCGCCGGGGACGGACCGGCCAGGCGACGGGCGACGAGCGCGCCGGCCGCGCCGCCGAGCAGGAGGGCGAAGATCGTCTTCACGCCGCCGAGCCTCGCGCGTCGGAACCGGGTTCGGGAGGCCGGGTCCGTCGGGGGGCCTCTGCTACCGTGACCGTTCCTTCCGGGGTAGCTCAGCTGGCAGAGCAGCTGACTGTTAATCAGCTTGTCGTGGGTTCGAGCCCCACCCCCGGAGCCATCCGCCGGCCGACGGCGGCGGCGGGTCGCATCGGTCCGCCGCCGCGGCCCGCGACCGTCGGGGCCTGTAGCTCAGTGGTCAGAGCAGGGGACTCATAATCCCTCGGTCGTGGGTTCGATCCCCACCGGGCCCACCAACCTCGGGCCCACGTCGTCGGGCCGGGAGCGCTCAGTCGCCCTCGAGGTAGTCACGCAGCTTCTGGCTCCGGTGCGGGTGGCGGAGCTTGGCCAGTGTCTTGGACTCGATCTGGCGGATGCGCTCGCGGGTGACGCCGAACTCCCGGCCGACCTCCTCGAGCGTGCGGGTCTGACCGTCGTCGAGGCCGAAGCGGAGCCGCACGACGGCCTGCTCCCGCTCGTTCAGCTCGCTCATCGCCTCGACGACCGCGTCGACGAGCATCGTGCGGGCGGCGGCGTCGGCGGGCGCCTCGGCGTGGAGGTCCTCGATGAAGTCCGACATCGTCGAGTCGTCGGTCTCCCCCATCGGCGAGTCGAGCGAGAGCGGGTCCTGGGCGTGCCGGAGGATCTCGCGCACCCGGCTCGGGGTCATGTCGACCTTGACCGCCAGCTCCTCGACCGTCGGCTCGCGTTCGAGCTCCTGGAGCATCTGGCGCTGGATGCGGTGCACCTTGTTGATCGACTCGACCATGTGCACCGGGATGCGGATCGTCCGGGACTGATCGGCGATGGCCCGCGTGATCGCCTGGCGGATCCACCAGGTGGCGTAGGTCGAGAACTTGAAGCCCTTGGTCCAGTCGAACTTCTCGACCGCCCGCATCAGGCCGAGGTTGCCCTCCTGGATCAGATCGAGGAGCTGCATGCCCCGCCCGACGTAGCGCTTGGCGACCGACACGACGAGCCGCAGGTTCGCCTGGATCAGCTGGGACTTGGCCTCCTCACCGTCGCGGCAGATGCGGTCGAGCCGCCGCCGCTCGGCGAAGGGCAGCGAGTCGAGCCCGTCGCTGGCCGACAGGTCGGCGAGGGTGGCGGCCGCCGCCGCGCCGGCCTCGATGCGCTGGGCGAGCGAGACCTCCTCGGGCCCCGTCAGCAGCGGGACCCGCCCGATCTCGCGCAGGTAGATCCGGACCGAATCTCCTGCGCTGGTCGAGCGGTCGGGTGTGCTCGACGACCGGGTGCGGCGCGTGGTGGGCCGCGCGGCCCGGTTGGTGGCGGAGATGACCCGGCTCCGCTCGGCGGGTGCCGGAGCCCGGGTCTCGGGGTCGTCGACGGTTACGGCGTCGAGCGCGCGGGGAGCGTCACCGTCGGTCGCGACGGCGGGAGCGGGAGTGGGTGGAACCGCTCCTGTTGCTCCGGTCATGACCTCTCCTCGGCCCGTTCGGCCAGCCAACCTAGCAACTGGTCCTCCTCGGTTCTCCCGGGCCGGGCGTCGGGCGCGACGGCGGCGAGGCGCTGCCC
>Ga0123332_1002020_pt1 | contig 19549 bp, 19 predicted proteins | sample BioC12SIPDNA_4_FD_89958 | JGI IMG/M metagenome (GOLD analysis project Ga0123332, IMG submission 89958) | Anaerobic biogas reactor microbial communites from Washington, USA - Biogas_R2_A C12 SIP DNA | ecosystem: Engineered > Bioreactor > Anaerobic > Unclassified | place: Washington, USA...
CGTCGATCGCGTTCTGGGTCGAGTAACGGATGAGCCCCTTCGGGTAGCCCATCTTGTCCATGACCTCGTTGCAGGCGTCGATGCACGCGCCGCAGGCGATGCACTCGTACTGCAGGCCGTTGCGGATGTCGATGCCGGTCGGGCAGACCTGCACGCAGATGGTGCAGTCGATGCAGTCGCCCAGCTCCTCGTAGCCGAACTTGGGCAGCGGCTGGACCTCGCCGCCCAGGTCGCCGTCCCAGGTGATCGTGCCCTTGGCGTGCGCGGCCTGGGTGGCCGCGGAAGGGTGCTTGCTCGCCCGGAACACGTAGTCGTAGGCGGTGCGCGGGTCGAGCAGGCCGCGGGCGCGCTCGAGCACGCTGGCCAGGCCGCGCTTGCGCGGGCCGCGCGGCTCGCCGCGCATCGGGTCGTAGGCGATGATCAGGGTGTTGCGGTCGAACATCGCGCTCTGGAAGCGCGCGTACGGGCACATGTACTTGCACACCTGCTCGCGCAGGAAGCCGGCGTTGCCCCAGGTGGCGAAGGCGTAGAACAGCACCCAGAATGTCTCCCAGCCGCCCCAGGACAGGGTGGACAGGCGCGCGCCCAGGTCGGTGATCGGGGTGAAGAAGCCCACGAACGTGAACCCGGTCCACAGCGCGAACGCGGCCCAGAGCAGGTGCTTGGCGCCCTTGCGCAGGATCTTTTCACCGGTCCACGGGCCGGCGTCGAGCTTCATCCGGTGCGGGCGGTCGCCCTCGGTCAGGCGCTCCATCCACAGGAACACCTCGGTCCAGACGGTCTGCGGGCAGGCGTAGCCGCAGAACAGGCGCCCGGCCAGCGCGGTGAAGAAGAACAGCGCCAGCGCGGCGATGATCAGCAGCAGGGCCAGGAACAGGAAATCCTGCGGCCAGAAGGTCAGGCCGAACACGTGGAACTTGCGCGCCGGCAGGTCGAACAGCACCGCCTGGCGGCCGTCCCAGCGCAGCCAGGGGAACAGGTAGAACATGCCCAGCAGCCACACCACCGCCGCCACGCGCAGGCGGCTGAGCGGGCCGGAGACGTCGCGCGGGTAGACCTTGCGCTCCTTGACGTACATCGAACCGCCGCCGTCGTCGACGACGTCGATGGGGATGTTGCGGCTCATCGCGCGGTTCCGGGACGGCGGCCGCGGCGCGCGGGCGGGCGCGGCCAGGGGGAAAACGGGATCATCGGCAGGTGGCTCCACCGGTTGGCAGTCACGGCGTGGCTGTGGCGGCGCGGACCCGGCCGCCCACCACAAGTATCGCGGCCGGAGGCGCGCAGCCAAAGCGACAGAATGTCCCAGGGGCGGCCCGGGACCGTCGCTGGCGCCGCGCCGCGGCGGGTTTCAGCCGGGGGGCAGGGGCCGGTTGAAGCGGCTCGCCGGGCGCAGGAGGATCCAGGTGAACAGGCTGGAGGCGGCGGTGGCCGCCCAGAACATGAAGAAACCGAACGTGTAGCCCAGCTCCCGGGTCAGCGGCAGCGACGGGAAGGTCATGTCGCGCAGCTCGATCGGGTCGATGAAGGCGAAGAAGACCATGGTGCACACGCCCGCGGAGAAGAAACTCGGCCACGCGATCGCACCGACCCGCTGCGCCATGGGGCGCGGCGGGTGGTCGAAGCGCGGCTGGGTGTAGTCGGTCATTGCCGTCCTGGTGGAGAGTCCGCCTGGCCGGAGTTTGACAAAGACCACACGTAGGCCGCCACCAGTCGCGAGCGGGTTTCGCCCAGAAGCTCCCGGTGGGCGGGCATCACGCCATGCCGTCCCTCGATGATCGTGGTGCGGATGCTGTCGAGGGTGTTAGGGTAGAGGGTTTCGCGGACCGTCAGGTCCGGCGCGCCGAGCTCCTGGTTGCCCTTGCCGTCGACGCCGTGGCAGGCCACGCACAGCCCGTCGAAGTACTTCTTGCCGCGGGCGGCCATGTAGTCGTTGCGCAGGGTGGCCTCGATGTCGTCCGAGCGCAGGGCGCGCACGTAGGCCGCGGTCTGGGTGATGGCGACGTCGCCGCCCATGCCCTCGAGCACGTTGCCCAGCGGCGGCATGATGCCCTCGCGCCCGTCGAGCACGGTCTCCAGGATGCGCTCGGGCGCGCCACCCCAGTTCCAGACGTCGTCGGTCAGGTTCGGGTAGCCGGGCGCGCCGGTCGCGGCCGAGCCGTGGCAGGCGGCGCAAGTGTTGGCGAAGATCGAACGGCCCAGCTCCATCGCCTGCGGGTCCTGCGCCAGCTGCTCCAGCGGCCGGCCGGCGTAGACGGCGAAGGTCTCCTCCAGCTGGCGGTCGCGCCGGGCCTTCTCGGCGTCGTGCTCGGCGGCCGAGGTCCAGCCGCTTAGGCCGGGGAAGTTGCCGAATCCCGGGTACCAGGCCAGGTAGCCGATGCTGAACGCGATGGTCAGGTAGAACATGTTGATCCACCAGCGCGGCAGCGGCTTGTTGTACTCGGTGATGTCGCCGTCCCAGACGTGGCTGGTCTCTTCCGGCGCCGGGTCGCCCGGGCGCCGGCGCGCGGTCCACCACAGCAGCCAGGCGCAGCCACCGATGTTGAGCACCACGAGGACGATGACGTACAGCGACCACGCATTGCTCATCGGGAGGACTCCTGGTCATCTTCCAGCGGCAGCCGGGCCGCCTGGTCGAAGTCGTGCTTGTGTTTCGGGCTCCAGGCCCAGATCCAGCCGCCGACGAAGGCCAGCAGCAGGACCGCGGTGACGATTCCGGAAATCATTGCGTTTCCCCCGCCCGCGGCGCGTTCCGCCCCAGGCCCTGCAGGTAGGCGACGATGGCGTCGAGTTCGCTCTTGCCCGCCACCGCCTCGGCGGCGCCGGCGATGTCCTCGTCGGAGTAGGGGTCGCCCAGGCGCTGCAGCGCGCGCATGCGGCGCTGGACGTCGGCCGCGTCGACCCGGTTCCTGGCCAGCCACGGGTAGGCCGGCATGTTCGACTCGGGCACCACGTCGCGCGGGTTGATCAGGTGGACCCGGTGCCAGTCGTCGGAGTAGCGGCCGCCGACGCGCGCCAGGTCGGGCCCGGTGCGCTTGGAGCCCCACTGGAACGGGCGGTCGTACACGGACTCCCCGGCCAGCGAGTAGTGGCCGTAGCGCTCGGTCTCGAAGCGCAGGGTGCGCACCATCTGCGAATGGCAGTTGTAGCAGCCCTCGCGCACGTACACGTCGCGCCCGGCCAGCTCCAGCGGCGGGTAGGGTTCGACCCCGGGCAGCGGCTCGATCGCCTCGGCCTGGTACATCAGCGGCACGATCTCGGCCAGGCCGCCGAAGGACACCACCACCGCGATCAGCACCGCCATCAGGCCGATGTTCTTCTCGACCTTCTCGTGGGCGTTGGAGTTGCCGCTCATGCCTGGGCTCCTGCGCGCGCCGCCGCCGGCGCCGTGCTGTGGGAAGGATCCGGCGGCAGCACCGGCTGGTCGGCCGCCACCGCGTTGGCGCTGCGGTAGGTCTTCCACACGTTGAGCGCCATCAGGAACATGCCCGCGAGCACCACCACGCCGCCCAGCAGCCGCACCAGGTAGTACGGATAGGTGGCGTTGAGCGCTTCGACGAAGCTGTAGGTCAGGGTGCCGTCGTCATTGGTGGCGCGCCACATCAGGCCCTGCATCACGCCGGCGATCCACATCGAGGCGATGTACAGCACCACGCCGATGGTGTGCATCCAGAAGTGCAGGTCCACCCACTTGGTCGAGTACATCTCGCGGATGCCGAGCATCCGCGGCATCAGCGAGTAGATCGCGCCGATCGAGATCATCGCCACCCAGCCCAGGGCGCCGGCGTGCACGTGGCCGATGGTCCAGTCGGTGTAGTGGGAGAGCGAATTGACCGTCTTGATCGACATCATCGGCCCCTCGAAGGTCGCGATCATGTAGAAGCTGATCGCCACGATGAGGAACTTCAGGATCGGGTCGGTGCGGAGTTTGTGCCACACGCCCGAGAGGGTCATGATGCCGTTGATCGCGCCGCCCCAGCTGGGCGCCAGCAGGATCAGCGAGAACACCATGCCCAGCGACTGCACCCAGTCGGGCAGGGCGGTGTACTGCAGGTGATGCGGGCCGGCCCACATGTAGACCGCGATCAGCGCCCAGAAGTGCACGATCGACAGCCGGTAGGAGTACACCGGGCGCCCGGCCTGCTTGGGCACGTAGTAGTACATCATCCCCAGGAAGCCGGCGGTGAGCAGGAAGCCGACCGCGTTGTGGCCGTACCACCACTGCACCATGGCATCGACCGCGCCGCTGTAGGCCGAGTAGGACTTGCCCAGGCTGGCCGGCATCGAGATGTTGTTGACGATGTGCAGCAGGGCGATGGCGATGATGTACGCGCCGTAGAACCAGTTGGCCACGTAGATGTGCTTGACCCTGCGCTTGGCGATCATGCCGAAGAACAGCACCGCGTACGCCACCCACACCACGGCGATCAACAGGTCGATCGGCCACTCGAGCTCGGCGTATTCCTTGCTCTGGGTGATGCCCAGCGGCAGGGTGAACACCGCGGCGACGATCACCGCCTGCCAGCCCCAGAACACGAACGCAGCGAGCTTGTCGCTGAGCAGGCGCACGTGGCAGGTGCGCTGGACCACGTGCAGGCTGGTGGCGAACAGGGCGCAGCCGCCGAACGCGAAGATCACCGCGTTGGTGTGCAGCGGCCGCAGCCTGCCGTAGCTGAGCCACGGGATGCCCTGGGTGAGGTCGGGCCAGTACAGCTGGGCGGCGATCAGCACGCCCACTGCCATCCCGACGATCCCCAGACCACGGTCATGACCGCGAACTGGCGGACCACCTTGTCGTTGTAAGTTTGTGCAGCGGCCTGTTGCATGGCGCGTCCTGGGAATGAACGGTCGAAGGGTAGGCTGGACGCGGCGGCCGGGCCTTGATCGCGATCAATGCGGTCCGGGGCGGGCCACCGGGGCCGGCCGCGTCCGGGCGCGCCAGCGGCCCGCGCCGGGGCGGCGGCGGGTCTCGGCGTGGTCGGGCCCACGCCTATTATCGCCGCCGCGGCTCCCGGCGGGCGCTGGACAAATTGCCCCACTGCCCGCGCCCGGGCTTGATCAGGGTCAAGGCGGGCCGGCGCGGCGCGGCCGACACTGCGGCGCATGCACACCACCCCCCCTACCGTCCAGCCCGAACCCACCTGGCGCTTCGATGCGGAGCTGCTGCGGCGCTACGACCGGCCGGGGCCGCGCTACACCTCGTACCCGACCGCCCCGCACTTCGCGGAAGGCTTCGGCGAGGAGGATTTCCGCGACATCGCCCGGCGCAGCAACGACGACCCGATCCCGCGCCAGCTCTCGCTGTACGTGCATGTCCCGTTCTGCCGCAGCCCCTGCTTCTACTGCGGCTGCAACCGGGTCATCACCCGCGACGAGTCGCGCGGCCGCACCTACCTGGACCGGCTGCTGCGCGAGATCGGGATGGTGGCACCGCTGTTCGACTGCGACCGCGAAGTGGTCCAGCTGCACCTGGGCGGGGGCACCCCGAATTTCCTGGCGCCGCGGTTGCTGGGCGAACTGGTGGCCGCGCTGGGTCGCCAGTTCAGCTTCAGCCACGCCCTGGACCGGGACTTCTCGGTCGAGCTCGATCCGCGCTTCGTCGCCCCGGACGACATCGAGGTCCTGTCGGCGATCGGCTTCAACCGCACCAGCCTGGGGGTGCAGGACTTCGACCCGCGGGTGCAGCAGGCGATCAACCGCGTCCAGGGGGTCGATGAGACGCTGGCGATCATCGACGCCTGCCGCCGGTTCGGCATGCGCTCGGTCAACATCGACCTGATCTACGGGCTGCCGCTGCAGACCCTCGAGGGCTTCGGGCGCACGCTCGACACCGTCATCGACGCCCGCCCGGACCGGCTGGCGATCTACGGCTATGCGCACATGCCGCGGCTGTTCAAGGCCCAGCGCCAGATCCGCGACGAGGACCTGCCCGATCCCGAAACCAGGCTGGCCCTGCTCGAACTGGCCGTGGAGCGGCTGGGGGACGCCGGCTACGAGTACATCGGCATGGACCACTTCGCCCTGCCGGGCGACGAACTGGCCCGGGCCCGCCGCGAGGGCGGCCTGCACCGCAACTTCATGGGCTACACCACCCACGCCCAGACCGACCTGGTGGGCCTGGGGGTGAGCGCGATCAGCCACGTGGGCGACAGCTACGTCCAGAACCACCGCGACCTGCCGGCCTGGGAAGCCGCGGTCGACCAGGGCCGGCTGCCGCTCTGGCGCGGCCTGGTGATGGGCACCGACGACGTGTTGCGGGCCGAGCTGATCCAGCGGCTGATGTGCCAGGGCGAGATCGACACCCGCCAGGTCGAGCGCGCCTGGGGGATCGATTTCGGCCGGTACTTCGCCGATGCCCTGGCCGCCCTGCGGCCGCTGCAGGAGGACGGGCTGGTGCAGTGCCCCCCCGGCAGGATCCGGGTGACCCCGCGCGGGCGCGCGCTGTTGCGTATCATTGCCATGTGCTTCGACCGGTACCTGGACCAACGGGGCGAGGGGGTGCGGTATTCCCGGACCATCTGACCTGCCATCGGCGATGGCGGCGGAGCGGCCTGCGTGGCTGATCACGATCTCCTGAAGGCGCCCCACGGCACCCCGATCGCCGACGACGGCGACGAGTTCACCTTCTGCAGCACCTGCGCCTTCTCGGCGGCCTGCCTCTCGGAGGGCTACGACAAGAGCCAGCTGCGCGACCTGCACGTGCTGGTCGAGCACGTGGGGCCGTTCCGCGAGGGCGACCACATCTTCCGCGAGGGCGACCCGTTCAACGCGATCGCCGCGGTGCGCGGCGGTACGGTCAAGACCTACGTGAACGACGCCAGCGGCCGCGAGCAGGTGCTGGGCTTCTTCCTGCCGGGCGAGGTGATCGGGCTCAATGCGATCGCCAGCGCCCGCTATCCGTGCAACGCGGTGGCGCTGGACACGGTGGTGCTGTGCCGGTTCTCGTTCCCGATGATGGCCACGCTCGCCAGCCGCATGCCGGGCCTGCAGCGGCACCTGTTCAACCTGCTCAGCCAGGACATCGGCAAGGCCTCGCTGCTGGCCGGCAACTACACCGCCGACGAGCGCCTGGCCGCGTTCCTGGTGCTGTTGTCTCGGCGCTTTGCCGAGCGCGGCTTCTCCGCCACGCGCATGCGCCTGACCATGGCCCGCACCGACATCGCCAACTACCTGCGCCTGGCGCCCGAAACCGTGAGCCGGGTGCTGCGGCGGCTGCAGGACGAAGGCGTGCTCAAGGTCGACCGTCGCGACCTGGAGATCCTGCAGCCGGCGGTTCTGGGTGAACTCGCCCACCACGTCCTGCGCGACTGATCCCGCTCCCGCGTCCGCAGGGCAGGGCGCCCAGGCACCTCCCGCTTCCGCCCCCCGATGCCCCCCTCTCCCGCTTGACGCACGTCAAGGTGCCGCCCACGCCGGCGCAGCACGATGCAACCGGAGGCGGGAAACGCGTCGTGCGCCGGCTTTCGCCCACGCATGTGGCCCCCGCGGCCCGGCGCGAGCCCGTCCCGGGCCGGCCTTCCCACGAGGGGGCAGCGCGCCCGGCAATCAGGAGGTGGCGGGAATGGAGACTGGTCGGCGGATCGATATCGCGCTCAACCCGGAAGTGGAGATCGACGCCGCGCTCGTGGCCGAAGGCCTGGGCCTGGCGGTGGGCGAGTTCCGCCGCCTGATGGAACAGCGCCGGATCACGGTGCTGTGCGAACGGGGGACCGACGAGGACGCCGGCCTGTACCGCGCCACGTTCTACCACGGCCAGCGGCGGGTGCGGCTGGTGGTCGACGCCAGCGGCAGGCCGGTCGGCGGCATGTAGGAGCGGCTTCAGCCGCGACCGGGGCCGCATTGCGCCCTTCCGGGGCGGGCGGTCGCGGCTGAAGCCGCTCCAGCAGGGATCACCGTCCAAGGGCCGTCGTTCCCGGCAGTCCGCCACGGGGAGCCGACCACGGACATTCGATCCCAGGCGGCCGGTCGTGCGCAGGACGCAGGCGCTGGCGGATGCCGGCAGGGGCGCGAGCAGCGGGGAGCGGGGGACCAAGGACCCCGGACCAGGGTCACGGGAATCGCGGCGCCGGGGCGGAGCTTGACTTGCGTCAACGTGCCTGGAAGCCGCTTGCGCGAAGATGGACGCCATGACCACGAGCGCAGTTCGTCCTTCGCCGGCCCTGCTGGCCGCGGCGCCGCACCGGCTGATGTTCTTCATCGGCGCCGGCAACCTGCTGCTGGCCATGGCCTGGTGGGCCGCGTGGCTGGCGGCGCAGCGCTGGCCGGGCCTGCTGCAGGTGCCGCAGGCAGCCACGTATCCGGGCTGGCTGCATGCCTTCGTGATGCAGTACCAGGTCCTGCCGAGCTTCTTCTTCGGCTTCCTGCTTACCGTGTTCCCGCGCTGGATGGGCCTGCCGGACGTCCCGCGCTGGCGCTATGCGCCGGTGGGCGCGGGCATGTTCGGCGGTCAGGCGGCGATGCTGCTGGGCGCGCTGGGGCTGGAGGTGGGGCTGGTGGTCGGCCTGTTCATGACCATCGCCGGCTGGTCCGCGGGCACGTGGACCCTGGCCCGGCTGGTGCTGGCCGAGCGCGGCGCCACCTGGCATGCGCGCTCGTGCCTGGCGGCGATGCTGCTGGGCCTGGCCGGGGTACTGTGCTTCGGCGGCTTCCTGCTGGGCGGATCGCCGTGGTGGGTGCTGTTCGCGGTCAAGCTCGGCACCTTCGGGCTGCTGCTGCCGGTGTACCTGACCGTGGCCCACCGCATGTTTCCGTTCTTCGCCGCCAATGCGGTGCCTGGCTACGTCGCGTGGAGGCCGATGTGGGTGCTGGCCGCGGCGTGGGCGTTGGCGATGGCGCACCTGGTGCTGGAGCTGCTGCACGCCCACGCCTGGTTGTGGCTGGTGGACCTGCCGATGCTGGCGCTGTCGCTCGCGGTGCTCTGGCGCTGGTGGCCGCGGGGGCAGGCGCCGGGGCTGCTGTGGGTGCTGTTTGTCGGCCTGCTGTGGTGGCCGGTGACCTTCGCGCTGTTCTCGGCGCAGAGCCTGGCCTACCTGCTCACCGACGCCTTCATCCTGGGTCGCGCCCCGGCGCATGCGCTGTTCATCGGCGTGTTCGGCAGCCTGCTGGTGGCGATGGTCAGCCGCGTCACCCAGGGGCATTCGGGGCGCCCGCTGCGCATGTACGGCCTGGCCTGGTGGGCCTTCGTCGGCATCCAGGTGGCCACGGTGCTGCGGGTCGCGGCCGAGGTCGCGACCGACATGCAGTTGTGGCAGGCGCTGGCCGCGCTGGCCTGGCTGGGGGCGCTGGCGCCTTGGGTGGCGCGCATCGGACGCATCTACCTGTCACCGCGGGTGGACGGCAAGCCGGGGTGATGCCGCGGCATGCGCCCCGGCTGGCCGGCCACGGGCGATTACCTTCCCCGAAGAGCGAATCCATGATCGAGTTCTACCCGCAGATCAAGCACGCCCACATCGGCCTGGCCCTGCTCAGCGGCGGGCTGTTCGCGCTGCGTGGTGCGCTGTTGCTGGGCGGGCTGCGCTGGCCCAATGCGGCGCCGGTACGCTACCTGAGCTATGCCATCGATACCGCGCTGCTGGCCGCGGCGATGATGCTGCTCACCATCCTGCCCGGCGCGCTGTATGCGAACGGATGGCTGGCGGTGAAGGTGGCGCTGATCGTGGCCTATGTGGCGCTGGGCGTGTTCGCGCTGCGGCGCGGCCGCAGCCGGGGCGTGCGCGCGCTGTGCTACCTGCTGGCGCTGCTGGTGTTCGCGCAGGTGTACTGCATCGCGCGCGCCCACCATCCGCTGGGCGCGCTGGTCCTGTTCGGCTGAGCCGCGCGCTCAGGGCGGGTCGCCGGCCCTTGGCTGCGGCAGCCGCCAGCCGCGGCGGATCGCCAGCCAGCGCACCACGAAGCAGGCCACCGCGCCCGCCACCGCCGCCGGGGCGGCGGGCAGCGCAAGCGCGTGCGCGACCACGACCACGAGCGCGCCGATGAAGGCCGCCACGGCATAGAGCTCGCGATGCAGGACGCTGGGCACCGTGGCCACCAGTACGTCGCGCACGATGCCGCCGCCCACGCCCGAGAGGATACCCAGCATGACCGCGCCGGTCGGGCCCAGCCCGTTGGCCAGCGCCTTGCCCGCGCCCAGGACCGCGAACAGCGACAGCCCGATCGCGTCGGACACCTGCACCGGGTTGCGCAGGCGTTCGACCTGGTCGTGCCAGCGGAACGTGATCAGGCCGGCGACCAGCGACACCGCCAGGTAGCGCCAGTCCACGACCGAGGCGGGCACCATGTCCAGCAGCACGTCGCGGGCGATGCCGCCCGCGGTGGCCGCGGCGAACGACAGCACCAGCACGCCGAACAGGTCGAGCCGGTGGCGCACCGCCACCAGCCCGCCGCTGATGGCGAAGGCGAAGGTGCCGAGGAAGTCGATCAGGGCGACGAAGGTGGCGGTCATGGCGCGCGGCGGGCAGGGGACCTCACGACATCGGTTCGGGTTCGCGCACGCCGGCGATCTTGGGCGGCAGCGGGATGAACTCGGCATCGTCCAGGTCGGGCAGCTTCATCCGTCCCGCGGCCCAGTCCGCGCGCGCCTGCTCGATCCGCTCCTTCGAGGACGACACGAAGTTCCAGTCGATGTAGCGCGGGCCGACCGGCTCGCCGCCGAGCGCCATCAGCACCGCGTCTTCCAGCGCCGCGATGGTCACCGCATCGCCGGGGGCGAGGATCGCCATGCTGCCCGCGTCCACCCGCTGGCCACCGATCTCGACCTCGCCGCGGGCCACGTACACCGCGCGCTCGGGATATTCGGCCGGCAGCGACAGCCGGGCGCCGGCGGCCAGGCGCCAGTGGACGTAGAACTGGGGGGAACCGACCGGCACCGGCGAGGCCAGGCCGAGCAGGCGGCCGGAGATCAGGCGCCCGGTGGCGCCGGCTTCGCCGAATTCGGGCAGGGCGTCGGCGGGGTAGTGCCAGAAACCCGGGTCGCACTCCTCGCGCTCGGCGGGCAGGGCGACCCAGGCCTGGATTCCGTCCATCGGGCCGCCTTCGTCGCGCAGGCGCTCGAAGCGCTCGGAGTGGGTGATGCCGCGGCCGGCGGTCATCCAGTTCACCTCGCCCGGGCGCACCGGCTGCTCGGAGCCGACGCTGTCGCGGTGGGTGATCTCGCCGTCGAACAGGTAGGTGATGGTCGACAGGCCGATGTGCGGGTGCGGGCGGACGTCGGCCTCCCGCGGCAGGCCCCGCGGGATGTCCTTGGGGCCCATGCGGTCGAAGAAGATGAACGGGCCGACCATGCGCCGCCGGGCGAAGGGCAGCACCCGGCCGACCTCGAAACTGCCCAGGTCGCGGGTGCGTTGGCGGATGACGAGTTCGATCATGGCCTGCCTCCGGGTGTCGCGGCGGGTGCCGGTTCCGACATGATGGCAGCTTCCCGACCGGCATTGCCCCGCCACGCACGCCACACAGCGGCCCATCCGCGGCATCCCCCGCCCCAACGCCGCCTGTAGGAGCGGCTTCAGCCGCGACCATCCGTCCGGCCGGTCGGCCACGCCCCAGTGCGGTCCGGCCCGGCACAGCGCGCCGGGCGTTCACACGCTTGCGCGGCATGCTGCGCAAGCCATGCGCGGTCACCCATCGCTGACTCGCCGCCGCAGCGCATCCATGCGCTGCCACCGGCAACCCCGGCCCGTGACGGCCATGGGCCAGTTCCTGTCGCTGCTTCGATAACCACAAAGCCGCAAGAACCTGGCACGCAAGCACCGAACCAATGGACCGGGGAGCCGCGCCCAGCCGGCAGGGCGTCGCGTCCATCCGAAGCCAGGATCGACCCGGGAGGGCACCGATCCCGCCGTTGGGAGAAGAACCACAGAAAAGGCCACCCCCGCGAAGGGGGTGGCCAGTGACCTGCAACACACCGCCGTGGATCAGCGGCCGACGGGGAGCGACAGGTCCGTGCCGGGCTTGATGGGGCCGACCGCCGAGGGCGTGGTCATCAGGTCGTGGTTCCAGCGGTCGCCCTCGACCTTCACGTGGGCGGCGGCGCCGAGCAGGATCGCCTCGATCAGGTTGTGGTTGACGTAGGCGTACACGCCCGGCTGGCGGAAGGTGTACAGGGCGGCGGCCGCCGAGCCGCCACGGACGAACCAGGTCTCCAGGTCCTTGAGCGGGGCGTTGGCGAACTTGCCTTCCTCCCAGACGTAATCGCCGTGGCCGCCGATCAGGTGCGGACGCGAGTCGCGGTTGGCCTGCGAGTGCACGAACAGCACCGTCTCGCCCACCTTGCTCGCGAGCGCGTTCTCGCCCGTGAGCGCGCCGACCGCGCCGTTGAACACCACGTGCGAGGGCGTGAGCGAACGCATCGCCTCCAGGGTGTCGGGCAGCGACTCGGCGTGCGAGGCGTAGGACTTGAAATTGCCGTCCGCGTCGCGCGGGATGTAGAACTCCGTCTCGCCGATGTAGTAGGCACGGTCGTAGCGCAGCGGCTTGCCGTCGCCGTCCTTCAGGCCGTCGCGCGGCAGCACCATCACCGTGCCGTGCATGCCGGCCACCACGTGCCAGGGCGTCATCGGGCCGCCCGGGGCGCAGTGGTAGACGAAGGTGCCGGCGCGCGTGGCCTTCCAGCGCAGCGTCACTTCCTCGCCCGGCTGGACCACGGTCAGGTCGCCGCCGCCCATGGCGCCGGTGGCGGCGTGGAAGTCGATGTTGTGCGGCATCGAGTTGCTGGCCGGGTTGACCAGGGTCAGCTCGACGTAGTCGCCCTCGTGCACCACCATCAGCGGGCCGGGGATCGAGCCGCCGAAGGTCATCGCGTGCATGGTCGTGCCCTGGTCGTCGATCACGATCTCCTTCTCGACGATCGGCAGGGTGAACTGCACCACCTTCGGCCCCCCCTTGGCGACCTGGTCATGGTCGTGGACGAAGGGCGGGCGCTTGAGGGTGACCTGCTGGCGGGGCAGGGCGGCCAGGTCCGAAGCCTGGTCGAGGGTGGCGTTCACCAGCTCCAGGGCATCGGCGGCCTGGGCCGGTGCCGGGGCACTGGCGCCGATGGCCAGGGCAAGGGCGGAAGCGAGAAGACTGGCGTGCAGGAGTGTCATGAGGTCCTTCCTCGATATCCACGTCTGTGGGTTCGTGGATATCGTCGTGGCGGACCCCGCCGCGGCCCTTGATCGAAGTCAACCACACGCCCGCGTACGGCTGTTTCCGGCGCCGATCCGCGCCGCGCTTGACCTGGATCAAGCGCGCGTTTTCAGCCGCAGGGCCGGTCCCGGGCGAAGGGGTTGAGGCGGCGTACCCAGCTGTCGCCGCAATCGACGTCGGCCGGCTGCGCGGCCGCTTCCTCCTCGGCCTTGCGCCGCGCGGCCTCCAGCCGGGTCCGCTGGTGGGCGGCGATGCTGGCGCGGATCCGCGGCAGCGCCGCCAGCGCCGCGCGCTCGCCCTCGAGGATCGCCGCGTGCCGCTGCTCGAAGCTGACCGGGCCGATGTCGTCCACCCGTGGCCGGATCACCACGTCGGCCCGTTCCAGCTCCTGCCGCCCCAGGGCCTGGCCCATGATCGCGATCGACTGGTTGACGATGCCGGCCAGCGCGGTTGGCGTGGTGCCGCTGGCCTTGGTCGAGATGTCCACCGCGATGACGATGTCGGCGCCCAGCTGGCGGGCCGCGTCCACCGGTACCGGGCTGACCACGCCGCCGTCGACGTAGCTGCGGCCGCCGATGCGCGCCGGCTCGAACACGCCTGGCACGCTGCTGGAGGCGCGCACCGCCTGGCCGGTATTGCCGCGCACGAACACCACCCGGTCGCCGGTGTCCAGGCGCGTGGCCACGGCGGCGAAGGGCTTGCCCAGGCGCTCGATCGTGCGGCCGCCCACCTGGCCGTTGACGTAGTCCTGCAGCGCCTGTCCCTGCACCAGTCCGCCGGAAAACAGGCGGATGTCGCGCAACGTCGATTCGTCCAGCGCCGCCGCGCGCTCCTGCAGCGTGAACGGATCGATGCCGGCGGCGTACAGCGCCCCGACCACGCTCCCGGCGCTGGTGCCGGCGACCACGTCGGCCCGGATGCCGTGGGCCTCGAGCATCTTGATCACGCCGATGTGGGCGAAGCCCTTGGCCGCGCCGCCGCCCAGGGCCAGGCCGATGCGCGGCGGCGCGACGGGCTCGGGCGCTGCCGGCGGCGACGCGGGCGGCGGATCGGCGGGCGCCGGGCCGCGCGCGCTGCAGGCGGCGAGGGCGCCCAGGACCAGGCCGGCCAACAGTGCGCGACGGGATCGGGACGGGGGCGGGGACGTGCGTGACATGCGGCGAGGATAGCCGGCGACGGCCTGTCGCCCGCTGAAGCCGCGCCTGCCCCGGCGCGACCATGAAAAAGGGCCGGTGCTGGACCGGCCCTGTTCCATCGGATTCGGAGGTGGTGGAGCCAGGGAGGATCGAACTCCCGACCTCGTCATTGCGAACGACGCGCTCTCCCAGCTGAGCTATGGCCCCACTGCGGGTGGCGATTATACGGATGTCGCGCCGGCCTCGCCAGCGGGTTCGAGCAAGGGCGCCAATGCCGGCTCGAGCTGGGCGCGGCGCCAGCCCGAGAGCACGCCCGGCCAGTCCTCGCCGTCGAGCAGCGATTCCAGCCAGCGGCGCGAGGCCAGGACCCCGTCGGGCAGGCCCAGTTCCCCGCTGCGCGCGGCCACCGCGTCCTGCAGGCGGCGCAAGGCCTTGCGGTCGCGTTCGCCGGTGCGCGGCGGCGGTGCTTCGTTCTCGTCCGGCAGCGGCGTGGTCAGCGCCTCCCACAGCTGCGCCGCGAGCTTGCGCGGCGCCTTGGGATGGGCCTGCAGCACCCGGTCGAGCGCGTCGCGGTCGGCGGGCGCCTGGCGGGCGAGCATGACGGCCAGCTCGTTGTCGAGCACCCAGGCGCGGGGGCGGTCGCTGCGGCGCGCCTGGCGCTCGCGCCAGCGCAGCAGCCGCAGCAGGCGGCGCTGCCCCGCCTCGTCGAGGAACTGGGCGCTGCGCATCGACAGGTGCGGCCAGCGCTCGCCCTCGTCGCTGCGGGCGGTCTCGAGCATGCGCGCACAGTCCTCCTCGAACCACGCGCGGCGGCCCAGCGCCTGGAGCCGCGCGTCGAGCGCATCGTGCAGCGCGAACAGGTGGCGCACGTCCTCGGCCGCGTAGGCCAGCTGCGCGGGCGAGAGCGGCCGCCGCATCCAGTCCGACCGGGTCTCGCCCTTGTCCACGGCGATGCCCAGCAGGTCCTGCACCAGGCGCTGGTAGCCCGCGCCGGCGGCGATCCCCGCCAGGCCGGCGGCCACCTGGGTATCGAACAGGGGTTCGGGCAGGGTGCCGCAGGCGTGGCGCAGCGCGACCAGGTCCTCGCTCGCGCTGTGCATCACCTTGGTCACCGAACGGTCGGCGAGCAGCGGCACCAGCGCCTCGGCCATGCCCGGCTCGAGCATGTCCAGCAGCAGGATCCGCGGTGGCTCGTCGGCCGCGCCCTCCAGCGCCAGCTGCACCAGCGACAGCTTCGGCCAGTAGGTGCGCTCGCGGATGAATTCGGTATCGAGCCCGACCCGCGCCAGTGCGGTGGACAGGCAGGATTTCAGGTCGGCGGGGCTGCCGATCCAGGACACTGGCGAAGACGACATGGCGCGCAGCGTACCGGCGGCCGGGGCGGGGTGGCAATGCGCGCCCGCGCCGGCACCGGTACCTGGCGCATCGCGTCGCGGGTCGTCGATGGCTTAATCTGGTGCCGATGCCGTCGATGTCGCCCGCACTGCGTGGAGCCTGGATCGTGCTGCTGGCCGGCGTCGCCGCGGTCGCCGGATGCGCGCGCGACGCCGCGCCGCAGGAGGGCGTGCCCGAGGCGCCGGTGGCCGGCGTGGAGGCCGGCCCCGCGGGCAGCGTGACCATCAGCGGCGACGACAGCGCCGCGGGCGAGCTGACCTGGCGGGCGCCCGCCGTGGAGCTGGAGGGCGCCGATCCGCGCGAACTGCGCAGGCGCGCCGAGGCGGCGCTCGCGGCCGGCCACCTGTACGAGGACGCCGACGCCGCGATCCCGATCTACCTCGCGCTCTCGACCCTGCCCGAGCACGCGCGCCCGGCCGCGGGTGGACTGCAGCGCGCGCTGCGCCAGCTGTTGGCCGACGGCCGGGCGGCGATCGAGGCGGCCGACGGCGACGCGCCCGCGGAACTGGCGCGGGCGCGCCAGCTGGCCGCCGTGGCCCGCACCGTCGACGCCACCGACGCCGCGGTGGTCCGGTTCCTGGAGCGCCTGGACCTGGCCGAGCGCGTACACGCCCTGGCCGATGCCGGCGACCGCGCCCTGGCCGAAGGCCACCTCGGCGAGGCCGGGGGCGGTGCGCTGGCCGCGTTCCGCCAGGCGCTGGAGCTGCAGCCGGAGAATGCGCGCGCGCTGCAGGGACTGGCGGCGGTGGAGAGCGCGCTGATCCGGCGCGCCGAGCTGGCGGCCGAGGCCGGCGACTTCGACATCGCCGAGGCCTGGCTGTCGCACGCCGGGACGGTGCGCCCCGAGACCGGCCTGGAGACGGTGGACGACGCCCGCGAGCGGGTGGAGCGGATGCGGGCCACGCGCATCGCACGGCTGCGCGACCTGGGCATCGCCGCATTGCCCAGGTTCGGCGGCATCGACGTGGCCCGGCGCCATCTCGCCCAGCTGCTGCGCATCGCCCGGCCGGGCGACCCGGCCGCGGCCGAACTGCGCGAACGCATCACCCTGGCCGTGCACTACGGCATGTACGCGCCGGGCCAGGTGTTCACCGACGCCATGTCCGGCGGCGGGCGCGGCCCGCAGATGGCGGTGGTCCCGCACGGCGCGTTCACCATGGGCGCGGCGGCCGACGAGCCCGATTCCAGCGACCACGAGAAGCCGGCCCACGTGGTCCGCTTCGAGCGTGGCTTCGGGCTGTCCATCCGCGAGATCACGGTCGGCGAGTTCCGCCGCTTCATCGCCGCCACGGGCCATCGCACGCGCGCCGAACGGCGCGGCTTCTCGATGGTGTACGACGAGCGCAGCAACAACTTCGTGCGCCGCAGTGGCGTGGCCTGGCATTCGGACTACCTCGGCCGCCCGGCCGACGACGGCCTGCCGGTGATCCACGTGAGCGCGCGCGATGCCCAGGCCTACGCGGAATGGCTCTCGGCCCAGACCGGCAAGCGTTACCGGCTGCCGAGCGAGGCCGAGTTCGAGTACGCGCTGCGCGCCGGAACCCAGGGGCGCTGGCCCTGGGGCGACGGGCCGCCGCCGCCGCGGGTGGCCAACACCACCGGCGGGCTCGACCGCTCGCCGGCGGGGCGCGCCTGGGCGAACGCCTTCGAGGGCTACGGCGACGGCTTCTGGGGGCCGGCCCCCGTGGGCAGCATGGAGCCCAATGCATGGGGCCTTCACGACCTGGCGGGCAACGTCAGCGAGTGGGTGGCCGACTGCTGGCATGATGGCTACCGCCGCGCGCCGACCGACGGCTCGGCCTGGGTCAACCCCGGGTGCCGCGACCACGTGATCCGGGGCGGCTCGTGGGCCAGCTCGCCGGCGCAGACGCGGGCGGCCTGGCGCGCGCCGGCCAACGTGGACACCACCAATGCGCGGCTCGGGTTCCGGGTCGCGCGCGACCTGTAGGCGGAGGGAGCTGGCGATGCGACGCGATCCGTTCGGAGGCCCCCGGGCCGGGCAGCCGGCCCCGCGCCGGCGCGGGATCAACCCCCGCTTCCTGATCCTGCTGCTGTTTGCCGGCTACGGCCTCTATTACTGGTACTCCAACCAGTCGCTCGACCCGATTACCGGCGAGTCGGTGCTGATCGACCGCAACCTCTCGATCGAGGACGAGAAGGCGCTGGGCCTGCAGGCCTACCAGGAGATCCTGCGCCAGGAGCGGCCGGTGCCCCCCGACGCGCAGATCGCGCGCCAGGTGCGCGCCATCGCCGAGCGCCTGGTGGCCCGGGTGCCCGAGGTCGAGGCCGCCCTGGCGGCCGAGCACGGGCAGGCGCCGGCCGGGTTCTCGCGCGGCTTCGACTGGGAAGTGAACGTGATCGAATCCGACCAGGCCAACGCCTTCTGCCTGCCCGGCGGCAAGATGGCCGTCTACACCGGCCTGGTGCCGGTGGCGCGCAACGAGCACGCGATGGCGGTGGTGATGGGCCACGAGATCGCGCACGCGCTGCTGCGTCACGGCGCCCAGCGCATGGCGCAGCAGAAGCTCAGCCAGGTCGGGCAGATGGCCGGCGCGATGAGCGGCATGGATCCGCAGCAGCAGCAGATGGTCATGGCCGCGATGGGGTACGGCTACCTGCTGCCGTACGCGCGCAAACACGAGACCCAGGCCGACGAGGTCGGGTTGATGCTGGCCGCCGCCGCCTGCTTCGACCCGCAGGAGGCGGTGCCACTGTGGGAGCGCATGGGCGAGGCCGGCGGCGGCCAGGCGCCGCCCGAGTTCGCCTCCACCCACCCGAACCCGGGCACGCGCATCGCCAACCTGCAGGCGCTGATGCCCAAGGCGCTGGCCTATCGCGAACGGTTCTGCGGGCAGGGCGCGGCGGACGGGCCCTGAAGCCGGGTGCCGCCGGGCCGGCCCCCTCAGAAGCCCATGTAAAGGCCGCCGTTGACCGGGATGTTGGCGCCGGTGATGTAGCCGGCGTCGTCGTCGCTGAGGAAGGCGACGACGCGCGCGACCTCGTCGGGGCGGCCAAGCCGGCCGACCGGCACCCGGTCGACGATGCCCTGGCGGATCTCCTCGGGAATCGCCATAACCATCGCGGTTTCGCAATAGCCCGGCGACACCGAGTTGACCGTGACGCCCTTGCGCGCCACCTCGCGCGCCAGCGCCATGGTGAAGCCGTGCATCCCGGCCTTGGCCGCCGAGTAGTTGGTCTGGCCGAACTGACCGGTCTGGCTATTGACCGAGCTGATGTTGACGATGCGACCGAAGCCGCGCGCGACCATTCCGTCAACGGCGTGGCGGCACAGGTTGAACACGCTGTCGAGGTTCACCGACAGCACCGCGTCCCATTGCGCCCGGTCCATCTTGCGCAGCGTGGTGTCGCGGGTGATGCCGGCGGCGTTGACCAGGATGTCGGGACCTTCGCCCGCCGCCTCGAGCGCCTCGACGAAGGCGCCACAGGCGTCGAAATCGGTGGCGTCGAGTTCGCTGAAGCGCACGTCCAGCCCCTCGACCCGGCGCAGGAAGCCGTCGATGCGCTGCCGGTCGCCGCCCAGGTCGGCGGCCACCACGCGGCGGCCGGCGCTGGCGAGCGCGATGCAGATGGCGGTGCCGAGCCCGCCAATGCCGCCGGTCACGACGGCGGTTCGCTTGTCCATGGGGAATCTGTGGGGGTCGAACGAAGGGGCGCCGCGGCGCGCGGCCGCGGGGCGGGGGGCTGGGCCCCCGGATCGGGATCAGCGGCCGCGCTTGTCCTGCGCGCGCCGGTCCGGGTCGGGCTTCTGGCCGACGCTGCCGGTGAGGTTCTTCTGCAACTCCTTCCACATCTCGAGGTTGCGCTCGGTAAGCTGGTTCATCATCGCCCAGGGCGTCTGCCCGAGCATGCCCCCCATCTGCTGGCGGAACTGCTGCTGC
>Ga0123332_1002022_pt1 | contig 19532 bp, 23 predicted proteins | sample BioC12SIPDNA_4_FD_89958 | JGI IMG/M metagenome (GOLD analysis project Ga0123332, IMG submission 89958) | Anaerobic biogas reactor microbial communites from Washington, USA - Biogas_R2_A C12 SIP DNA | ecosystem: Engineered > Bioreactor > Anaerobic > Unclassified | place: Washington, USA...
CCGGCGCCGGCGACCTGGCGCTGCTCGGCTCCGCCGCCCAGACCCCGCTTGGATACCCGATCGTGAAGGTGCCCTCCTTCGCGGACGGCCAGGTGGTCTTCTCGGATCCGATGAACTTCATCTCCGTGAACACCTGGGACGTGCGCATCCGCAAGACCAGTGAAGGCAAAGAGGCCGTCATGAACGATATGCGGTACGGCTCGATCTTCCTCGACGATGACCCGATCATCGAAGAGCTCGACGCCGCCGTCATCATCGAGAACATGACAATCGTCTAACCCCACGACCCCTGATGATCTCCGGCGCCCCCGGATCCATTCGGCCGGGGGCGCCATCCACATGACCCCAAAGAGGAGGTCCACGTATGTCGAGCAAAGCGCGCAGGCCGGCCCCCAAGGCCGACCCAAAGCCGCAGCCGGAGCCCGAGCCCGAGGCCCTCGAGCCCGAGGCCCTCGAGGCTGAGGCAGCGGACGCGCTCGAAGGTGATCCAACGGCCGAGTTCGACGTTGACGCCCTCGAGCCGGAGACGAAGCCCGAACCCGAGCCGGACCCGAAGAGCGTCCACGTCCCCTCCGGGATGGCAGACGTAGCCAAAGAGACGGTGCCGGCGCCTGCACCCGATCCCACAAGCATTCCGGTCGCCGAGACGATCGTCCTTAACGGAGCGGCGTCATACGGGCCGGTCACCATCAACGGCCAGCTCACCCGCTGCCGCAAGGGCGTGCCCTACCACGTCCCGGACGTGACGGAGCGGGCCGCCATCCTTACCACCGGCCGCTTCCGCGGCGCAAGCAAAGACGATATGGCCCGGGCAGAGATGTCCTCGGCTGGCCCCGGTGGGGCCATCACCAAGGACCTGCTGCCGCCCGGTGCCATCAAAGGAGGGTTGATTAACCCATGATCAGTCTTCAGAAGCTGAGCGGCGGCGAACTCGGGACGCCTGAGTTCCAAGCCCTCTACAACAAAACGGTCAGCGGGATCCGCGGCGGGAAGGTGACCCTGAACGGGGCCAACCCGACCCCGATCGCGTTCAAGGACGACACTGCCGCGACCATCTTGGGCGCCGACGATGGTGCCACCAAGAACCTGGGTAACGGCAAGACGCTGGTTGTCAACCCGGACGGAGCCGGGGATGACACCGTGACCTTCGCGGCCACGGCGGCCACCTCGGTGTCTGACGCGAGCCCGTCCGATGACATCAGCGGCGGCACCGACAACAAGTTCATGATCTCGGTCGACGGAGACGAGGCCGAGGAAGTGGAGCTGGTTGTAGCCGCGCTGAACACCGGTGTCGCGATCGCCGCGGCCATGGAGGCCGCCATCCAGGCCCTCGGCGGCAACAAGACCGGCGTCACGGTCGCCTACACTACCGTCTACACGGTCACGTCCGGGACCCTCGGGACCGGCTCCAGCGTGATCATCACCGACGCCGCCGCGGACAACGTCGCCGACGATCTCAAGCTGAGCGCCGCCAACGCCGGCGTCGAGACGGCCGGCACCGGCGACTTCGTCGACGCCGCCGCCGCCACCCCTGCGGAGATCGCAGCGGCCATCAATGACGCGGCCACCGGCTGGACGGCCACGGTCGAAGGCAACAAAATCCGTATCACCAGCGCCACGACCGGCAAGGACTCCTCGCTGGTGGTCAACTCCGCCTGCACCGCAGACACGGTCCTCGGTATCACCGGGTCCGCCTACGGTGGCCAAGGTCTCGAGTACGACACCGACATGGCCAATGGGGACTACATGGTCCTCGCCACCCTGAACGGGGTCGCACAAACCAACCTGGCCGCCAAATGCCTCAGCATAACCAACCGCACGGCCGCCGGCTTCTCGGTGGAGTGCGAGACGGTCGCGGCCGAACACGACGTGGACGTGCTGGTTCTCGGCGTCGCGGCCTAATCACGATCCAACGGCCGAAGGAGGCTTCCAGTGGCTCTAGTGATTCTCACGCTCGAAGAGATGCAGGCCCACAGCCCGCTGGCTGAAGTGCAGGCCCTCACGACGGGGACGCTCGAGCCGCTGGAAGCCCAGGCCCTTGACCTGCTCGAACAGGAGCTGGGCAGGCGCCTGACCGTGGACACAGTGGACCAGGCGGTCACGGTCACGGGGAACGGCATGGGGATACTGCCGCTCCCGGAGCGCATCGATGCCATCACATCGGTGGTCTCCGATTGCCTGGGAGACATCACCGACACCGTCCAGGCCGCCGCCAACGGCTGGATGCTCGAGGGGACCTACCCGTGGCGCTACCGCTTCCGCTCTCCGGTCACCGTGACCGGCAAGTGGGGGATCGCATGCCCGGACCGGGCCAAGCGCGTCCTGATGGACCTGGTGGAAGCCATGGCAGTACGGCAGGGGGACCTCGTGAGCAGGCGCAACGAGCTGGCCCCCTGGGGCTCGGTGTCCGACGGCGGCATGCGGGCCGATCGGGACTCCCCCCACCGGGAAGCGACCCTCGAGAATCTGCTGCGCTATGACATGCGCAAGAGACTGGCCGGCCTCTACCGGCCCGACGTCGTGGCGGCCTTCTGATGTTCGATCTACTCGTAGACATCTACGAGGTCCCAGAGGAACTCGTGAACGCCGAACCGGTGCAGTCCGACGGCACGATCCTACATGCCAACGTGCCGGCCTCTTTCCTGCGGGTCTCCGGCAACCGCCGGTATCTGTCGGCCGGAGCCGGGGTGGTGGTGGACGCCCGGATGGCGCTCGAGTACCGCGCCGGCATCACGGACAGCTGCGAGGTCAGGAACGTCCGGACCCGCGAGGGCTCCGCCGTCCCAGGGGTCCCGAGCGCCTATCACGTCCTGTACGCGGACGAGGGCCGGCGGCGCCAGCACGTGGAACTCGACCTGCAGATCCTCACGTGAGCGATGTAGAGATAGCCCTGACGTTCGAGATGGAGCCGGTGGAGCCTGCGCTCTTCGAGCGCCTGCGGGAGGCCTTTCGGGAGGAATTCCAGCACGCCTGCGAAGACATCGGGATCCACGTCTCCGAACGGGTCAAGCGCATCATCATCGAAGAGAAGATCTGGTACACCGGGACGCTGCTCAACTCCATCACCTGGTCGCTCATCGAACAGACCGCGGCCTCGCTCGGGGTGGCCGTCGGGACCAACATCGGCTACGCCAAGTACCAGGAATACGGCACCGTGCCGCACTTCGTACCCTTCCACCTGGCCAAGATCCTCTACGACCAGGCGGTCTACGACTGGGGATGGCTCAAGGTCGAGCCCGGCACGGTGAGCACCCGGCTCAGCAAGAAGGTCCGTAAGGGACCGGGGGGCATGTTCAGCATCACGGGCAAGCACCAGACCTACCTCACGCGGGATCCTACACGCCTATGGCTGCGACCGGCCCCGGGGGCCAGACCGGTCTGGGGCGTGGTCGTATCGGGCAGAGCGCAACCGTTCCTCTGGCCTGGATGGGAACAGTCGCTCGAGTACTGCGAAGACCGACTCCACGAGGCGTGCGAACGGGCCGCCGCCCACCTATAGGAGCGTGAGATGCCGATAACGACATGGCCGCATGCCCACCTGGCCCACGCGGTGGCCCTGTACCTCATGAACGTGACCTCGGCGGGGCCCCGGGTGACCACCCGGATCCCGCGAGAGCGCACCTACCCGCTGCTCGTGGTCCAGCCGGCCGGGCTCGGTCCTCTGGGGACGGACTCCGCCATACAGGCCGATGAGCCGCGGCTACAGATCGACGGATGGGCGGAGACCCAAGAGGCCGCCTACGCCCTGGGGGCTGAAGCGTTCCGGCTGCTCGATGCCCGGTTCAATGGCGCACCCAGGTGCGTCGACTGGATGACCGAGGATGAAGCGGTACCCGGCCAGTGGTACGAGACCAAGATCGAACGGATCCGCCGCGCCGGCGGAGGCGAACTGTACTTCGATGAGATCGCCCGGGTCTTCCGGTCGACCGTCTTCTACTTCGCCAAGATCAACCTCTAGGGGAGGCCCCGATGCCCTCAGTAGTGCTCTCAGACGGCGCCCGGGTGGTCACGGTGGAGGAAGTGCAGGAACACCGGCCCAAGCCCGCGCCCCAGATGGCCGTGCTGCCCTCGGTGACCGGCGAACTCATCATCTACGAAAAGGTCGGGCGCCTCTGCGAGGTGCCGATCGCCGGGCGGGTGAAGACCAAGGATGAGGTCACGTTCCTGGAGGACTTCATCGCCGACGCCATGGAACTCAGCGTGACGGAGCGTGACGGGACCATCACCTCGGGCTGGCGCATAAAGACGGATCCACAGCCGAACATCCATCGCAAGGACGGGGACTCGGCCGATTGGATGATCCAACTGACACTCTGGAGGCTCCCATGAGCAAAGACGTGGCCCTTACGGCACAGGGCACCCCCGCGATCGTACTGGGCGAAGACCGATACCCGATGGTCTTCACGATTGCCGGCATGAAGGCATTCGCGGAACACAGGGGCATCACCTTCGACCAGCTGATGAGGGACGGGTGGGAAGTCGACAGCCTGACCGAGCACGACCTGCGGGTCCTGGTGAAGATCGCCATGACCGGAGGGGAGATGCGCCGGGCGCTCTTTGAGACCGAGCCGGCCCGGCCGATATCCGATGAACTCGCGGCCCGGGTGGTGGACCTCTCGCACCCCACGGAGCTGATCATGCTCCTTCTCAGGCTGTGGAACGAGCCCCCGGCGGGTGCGCCGGACCCTCAGAAGAGCGAGTCATCCCCAGCTGGGGATTGACTCTCCGGGCCATCCACCAGGCCGGATACCGGATCCCTGACCTGGCGTGGCTGAAGTGGAAGGACCTCCAGCACCTCTGGGGCGGTGACGAAGACTCGCGCGTGCAGCCCGGGCGCGCCATGGAAGCCGATTCGGCCGCCTTCACCATCTAGGAGCGAGCATGAGCTTTGACTTGGAAGCCAAACTGCGGGTCGACTACTCCGACCTCGACCGCATGCAGGAGGAGATCGAGCAGCGCGCCGAGACGGTCGACTCAGAGGCAGCGGTCGACGTCGACACCGGCCGGGCCGAAGACAAACTTGATAGCCTCAAGAGCAAGGCGGGCGACCTCACCGACTCGCTGGGCCGCACCCAGCGGGTGGACGTCGACACCTCGACGGCCGATCGCAAGCTCTCCACCCTGACCGACGACTGGCGTAACCGGTGGGAGAAGGCGATCAACGAGATCTCGACCAACCTCGCCAACATGCCGGCCGGAGGCACGACCAAGGGTGCCTGGATGGGCGGTCTCATGGCACCCAAGACCGGAGCCATGCTGGGGGCCGGGATGGCGCTGGGCGGGTTCGCCCTGGCGGGAGCGACGGCCGGATCCGCGCTCGACGCGGCCAAGTCCCGAGCCCTCATGGAGCGCTCCACCAAACAGATCTTCGGATCCGCCGCGGACCAGTATGAGGCGGAGGCCGAACGGCTGGCCAACTCGACCGGCTACATGACCACCGCCATCCAGCAGGCGCAGCTCACCCTACAGAAGAGTCGGGTGGCGACCGGGCTGGCTGATGCCGGGGGCGGGGCCATCAGTCCCCTGGTGGGACGGGTGGCCGACATGGCCGCTACCTCGGGGCTGCCGCAGTTCGCCGATGACGTGAATGCCGTAGCCAAGGCCGTGGCCTCTGGGCTCCAGGGGACGTCCACGGCGCTGCTGGATTTCGGGGTCCGGCTGGATGACGCCTACGTGCTGAGCCTGGGCGTGAACAAGGGCTTCAAGGCCATGGAGGATGCCATCACGCCGGCCCAGATGGCCCAGGCCCGCTACAACGCCATCATGGAGCAGACGAATACGATCAACGGCCAGGCGGCCGACACCCAGGACGACGCCGCTCGATCGCTGCAGAAGTTCCATCAGGCCATGGAGTCCGTCAAGGCTGGCGTGGGTGAGGCGCTGATGCCGCTAGTCAACACCCTCGCGGACTTCGTGGCCAACATTCCCAAGCCACTGCTCAAGGCCGGAGTCTGGGGAGCCATCTTCGCGGGGCTGGCCACCGGCCTGGGGGGGCTCCTCATTGGCTTAGCGGCCCTCAAGCGGGCCTTGGAAGACCTGGGGATCACGGCCACCAAGACGGCCGCCCAGGTGAAGCTCTCCGAGATGTCCCAGGGGGGGACCGGGATCCCGGGCAAGGGTGGTCTCCCGGGGACCGGCGGCGCCGGAGGCACGGGCGGCTGGCTGGACAAACTCGGAAACCTGGCCAGCAAGCTCGGATATTCCGGTGGCGGACTCAGTGCCGGCGCGGGATACGCGGGAACCGGCACGCTGGCGGCCGGTGTCGCGGGTGGCATGGTCCTGGCTCTGCCGGCTGCGGTCGGGGCCGGGCTTCTGATGAAGTACGGCTCCAACATGGAGAAGAACGCCCAGACTGACCTGGACGCGGCCACCGAGCGTTACCTGAAGTCCAGCGTCCTTAACGCCAAGGCTTCGGGCGGGCAGATCAGCATCCCGCTCGAGGCTGTTCCCTATGCCCAGCAGCAGGGGTTCCAGGTCGAACCCGTCAAGCCGGGCGCAAACGAGTTCCGCATCATCATCAGCGATCGCACGGACGCCGGCATCGCCGTCCAAGACGATGCCAGTTGGGCAGAATCGAACTACTAGGAGGCTCCCATGAGTCAGCGCACCATGACGGCGAACGAATACATCACCTGGACGGACATCCTGGCCCAGGCCATCGGCGTGCTGCTGACGGCCAAGGGTGCCGAGGCCACCGAATCCACCGCCGCCTACCACGCGGCCGAGTTCCGCAACGCCATAACGGCCCTCACCGAGGATGACGAGGCCCAGGTCACGGCCGACTTCATCGACGTGGCCATCGCGCTCGTCACACAGGTGGAACGCGAAAGCGAGATCCAGACGCTCTTCGCGCGCTTCAACAGCGCCGTGACCAGCCACCTGGGCGGCAGCGTCAACACACTGCTGACCAACGCGGGACTGCGGGTCCACCACTACTGGAAGCGGGCCGGCAACCTGGCCATCCTGGCCGCCAACGCCTTCCCGCCCATCACCACCATGGGGACCTTCGCGGCCAGCGGATCCGGAGCCGGCACCTGGACGGAGGATCCGGACACCGAGGGCGAGATCGACACCACCAACTACGGTGGAGCTCAGCTCGAGGTCGAGGTCGTCGAACAGACGCTCGGTGCGGCCGCCATCACGGTGACGGTCACCGGCGTGGACGCCAACGGAGACGAGCTCGAGAAGTCCTCCACCGAGATCCCGCTGGAATCGATCGTGGGGACCAAGGCCGACGTGGGGACCTCAGACGACCGGTTCGCCGCTGTGACCAGCGTCGCCATCGCGGGCGGCACCAACGGCGACGATCTCAGGATCCAGAGCAAGGAAGACCGCACCCTGCCGTAGGGAGGCACCATGGCGAAGAAGAAGACGACCCTGGTCACGATCACGTACTGTGGCGAGGGCATCTACACCTATGACGGCGGCCAGGGAGTGCTGCGGCCCGGAGAGGCGGCCCAGGTCCCGATGCCGCTGGCCGACCACTGGCGGGTGCTGCTGGAGGCCGGGAAGGCCACCCTCGCATGAAGCCCTGCTTCGTCATCGGGTGTGAGAGCACCCGCGACTACCCCGGCGACACCCCGGAGGCGTACTGGCGCGTGCTGTTGCCGGCCCGCCATCTCAAGGCCCCAGCCGCGGTCCTGGGCTCAGGCGACCTCGAGCAGACCCTCCGGAGCGCCGATGCCCTGTGGATCTACGAACCGACCAGCCCGGGTGCCGTGCATGTGGCGGAGCTCGCCCGACGGCTTGAGAAGCCGATCGTGTGTGACTGTAGTGAAGACATCTGGCGTCGCGGAGAGCAGGACCGCGAGTACCACCAGAGCCGTATCCGGGCGGCCACCGAGACCATGGCGCTCGCCGACCTCATCGTGGTGGCGAACCCGCTGCTCGAGGAACCCTACGCCGACTACGGATCCACGGCCGTGCTGGAGACCGTCTTCCCCCTCGAGGGGTGGACCCGCAACGCGCCCGGAGACATCCCCACCATCGGGTGGTGGTCGGACGGCCGGCAGAAGGCCGGATCCGAGCTGGTCGCCGAAGCCGTGAGGCGCCAGATGGCCCGGGGAGTGCACGTGTGGCACATCCAGTTCAGCCACCACGCCCCGCTGGTGGCCGGCCTGGACAAAGACAAGAGCCGCCAAGAAGCCCGTAAGCTCGGAGTCTTCCGAGCAGACAACATATCCCAGGGGTCCGACGCCGTGCTCCGGTACTACCGGGACCGCCTGGCCCCGTGTCTGGTGAGCCTCGAGTGCTATGCCCCGGGGCCCTACGCAGACTCGGTGAGCGACGTCCCGCTCCTGCGGGCGGCCGCCATCGGGATCCCCAGCCTGACCACCCGCGAGCACGTGCCTCCCGGGTGCGTGGGGGCTACGCCGACCGAGTGGCCCGACACCCTGGAGCGGTTGCTCACCGACACATTCTGGCGCGAGTCCCTCGCGGCCGACGGCCTGCAGTGGGTCGGCACCCGCAGCAGCTTCTCCCGGTATGAGGCCGCCCTAGCGGCCATCGCCGCCCTGTAGCACATCACCACGCGGCTCTCCCGAGCCGCACCCCAACATCCCAGATCCCACGAAACAGGAGGGACCGAAATGCCTGTCCATGGAATACGCAAGACCTCGAAGGCGTCCGTCGAGAAACTCCCGGACGTGTCCGGCACCCCGATCACCTACGCAGGAGCCGTGGAAGACACCGTCGAGGTCACCGAGCGCACCAACTCCGAGCCCAGCGTGGCCGCCGGAGCCACTGGCTCGGCCGGCGGGTACGGTGGCGTGATCGAGCAGCAGGTCGCGACCATCCTCCCGCAGTACAAGCTGGCCGGAGCCGTGGTGTGGGAGCTCGTGACCACGATGTCGATCGAGTCGTAGGTTCCCCATGTCTGAACCCCTCTTTGCAGACCTCAACGGTAGCAACTGCCTGGTCGGCGGGCTGACGGCCATCTCGTTCTCCGCCAGTGAGGACATCCACACCGACTACGCCATGGCCACCGCCGTCTGCAAAGGGGGCGAACAGACCAAAGGCTCGGTGGTGGAGGCCGTCATCGGCGGCGAGAGCGTCGGTGAGTGGGTCATTGACGACTGGCGGCTGGTCTACTCCGGGACGGAGACCTGGAGGCGTCCACAAGGCGGATCCTACGGCCACATATCGCTGGTCCAGATGACGCTGCGCCGCAAGGGCTGGCTCCAGGCCCGTGCCACTCTCTCCAGATCGCTCCTGGGGTCCGACCGCTATCCCCCGAAGTTCTGCTCGACCGACCACTTCGAGGATCTGCGAGATGACGCCAAGGCCCGGGCGGCCGCCGGGGAGATCCACTACGCCCAGATGCTCAGAGAGCTGGGGGCCTGGATCGTCGTGTCCTCCGGCAAGGACATCATCAGCTACCTCTGCGGCCTGGTAGGCCTTTCGGTGACGTTCCGATCGTCCTGCGACTGCGTGGCGCCCGAGTACTTGCCGGTCACCAAGAGCGTCATGGCGGCCTGCCGCGAGGTCGCATCCTGGAGCGGTGGAGACTGCTACCTGGCCCGGGACGGCACGCTGATCGTCTACGACTTCAACGAGGTCTTCAACCGAGGCCAGCAGGTCCCAGTGCCACAAGTGGTGACCAAGATCGAGTACGGCGAGAACATCCCCTACATCAACCAATGCACCGTGGTGGGGAGCGGGCCGTCGCGCTACTGGGTCCCGCCCGAGCCGCCGCACTTCCGGCCCCCCGGGGGGAACCCCAACATCCCACCATTCGACCCCGGCCACGCCGGCTACTGGCGCTACGGATCCGTCAGAGGCGTGGAGGTCACCGAGACCTTCAGCGATGGGCTCCCCACGGTGGAGCAGCGGGTGGAGATCAACGAGTACGACATCAACCCGTCGGTGGCATCGAAGCTCGCCAAGTCCATCCTGGCCAAGGCCGTCCTAGCCGCCTACTACGTGAGCTACATGGGCCCCGGGATGGGGTCCCAGAGTTGCGAGCCGGTCAACTCGGCATGCTTCGCGGTCAAGCACAGCCTGACCTGGAACGGCAGCGCGTACCGCTACTTCGTGACGATCGAAGGCTGCCGCGCGGTCGCGTCGTTCAGTACTGAGGCACCGGACGGGTGGTGGTGAGATGGCAACCGGTAGCAGCGATCGCATACTCGGCGTAGGGGCCCGGCTGAAACCCACGACGCCGGCCAGCCGAGGCGTCCAGGAAGAGGCGCGGGGACGGCAGGCGCGCAATGCCCAGCCGGCCAGCAGCGCCACCTTCCAGTACCGGGTGCTGGCCGACTTCGGACAGGCAGAAGGCGGCCAGATCACCACCGAGTGGATCGACTTCGGCCATATCCAGTTCACCAAAGAACCGGTGTTCCTCTCCGGATCCAAGCGGGTGGCGCAGCCGGAGGAGGCGACCCTGGCCCAGGATGGGAGCAACTTCGACCCGACCGAGCACTTCACCGTGCCGGGGGATGCCATGGTCCTGTGCTGGCGGACAAACACCAAGGGGCACTACACGGGCGCCAAGCTCGTGCTGTTCGCCAGCGCAGCGGTCCCGGACACCTACAAGGTCGTCATCTACGGACTTTTCGTCGGCCAAGCCGTACGCGGACTCTAGGAGGCAGCAGTGGCGGAGACAAGGACAGATCGCAGCGACTATCTGGGGCTCCTGGCCCTGATGGTGGCGGCGGCCGACACCCAGGGGTGGGCCTACCCCTACTGGAACATCCTGCAGCTAGACGCGGCCCTGAACGGGCTGGCCAACGCTGCCCGAACCGGCGCCGCACCACTGGTGGCTCCGGCCGTGGCCCCGGGCCTCAATCTGGTGGAGTCCGGAGGCACCCTGCCCGGCGGGCAGACGATCGAAGTGGTCCAGACCTTCGTGGACGAATGGGGTCGAGAGACAGTCGCCGGCGCCCAGGGATCCCAGTCGACCGGCACGGGGATCACGAATCCGGCCGTGGCCCCGACCCCGGGCACCCCGAGCAGCGAGGCCACCGGCTATGGCGGGGGCACGCTCATCATCGTGTTCACCTGGGTGGATGCGAGCGGCGGGGAGACCCTGGCCTCGCCGGCCGCCACGGTGGAGCTTCCCTATCTCTCCGGTCTGTACTCCCAGCTCGAGATCACCCTGCCCAGCACCCCGGCCGCAGCCGGGGCCGCCCAGGCGTGGGTCTACGTCCAGCACCGCGCCGGGAACGTGGTCCTGGCCAAGAAGATCACAGATCCCGACCAGAACACGGTGACCCTCGATGGCAACACCGCCGACTGCTACCTCACGCCTCCGTACGTCAACACCACCAGCAGCGTCAAGTCGATTGAGATCACCGGCCAGACGGACGCGGCCGCCGAGAAGACCCGCTTCTATGTCCGGAGGATCGGCGAGGAGTGGACCGCGGGTGATCACCGGCTCACGGCCGGCGGTCTGGATGAGTGGGACATCGCCACCGTGAGCTACCCGATCGTCTGCACCGGGACCAACGTGGTCCCCGGGTATCCTCCCACGGTGAGCCAGGTGAAGGCCATCCGGCCGATCGACCTGGAGACGGAGACGAGCGGCACCCTGGACGACTCGCACCTTCCCGACACGGCTGTGCTCGAGGCGAAACTCGTACGGTCGCTGGGCGAGTCGCTCATGAGCGGCTGCGAGGTCACAGCGCATGCCCCGGCCGACATGGGCGTGAACGTGGGCACGGGAGAGGTGCTGCTTGAGGCGGGGCGCTTTGTCTACGAGGAGGACAGCGACCTTGTCATTCCTCTGGCGGACCCAGGCAATCCGCGCATCGACATCATCTGCATCGCTGACGACGGCGCGATAGAGGGTCCGACGGAGAACGCGGCGCTGAAGGGCACTCCGGCGGCGGAGCCGGTCGTGCCTTCCACTCCGGCGGGCTACATCAAGCTGGCAGAGGTCACGGTGGGCGCGGCGGAGACGGAGATAGACGCGCTGGACATTGAGGACGCGCGCTGGCTGGTCCCGACGCTGGTGGCGGCGGTCTTGGAGTTCAGGGACGCAGACGAGGTGATAGCGGACGATCTCCAAGATCACATAGACGATGCCGACGCGCATTCTTCGCACGCGGTGGCGAAGGACACGGTGAACCAGGCGTGCCCAAACAGCGTGAGTACGGACTTCACGATGACGGACATGGAGAATGCCCTTATCACGGAGGTGCTGGCGGTGGCGACCACGGGCGGAGCCATCGACTACGATCTCTACTTCTACTCCGACAGCGGGCGGACGGTACTGGAGTATCAGGCGGGCGAGGGCAGCGGAGCGGGGATCCAGGTGGCGACGTTCCGCGACCGGATACCGTTCGAGTGGTTCGGAGGGACCACGATCTACGCGCGGGTGACGAACTACAGCTTGGCCGACATCAGCAACTTGGCGCTGACGATCAAGTACAGGAAGTGACGCGATGGCTAACTGGTACTACGACCCGATAGACGGAGACAACGGGAACAGCGGCGACTCCTGGAGCGTGGCAGCGACAGGTGAGGACGGGGTGACGAACGGCACCACGACGTTCACGACGGCCACAGGTGGGCTGTCGGGTATGGCGGGGCGCTACATACGCATCCTGACCGGCCTGTATCTCATCGAGAGCGTGGTGAGCGACACGGAGTGCGTACTGGACAAGCCCATCGGCGGCGGCAGCGGGCGGCACTGGTGCATAGGCGGAGCGGTCAAGCAGTACAACTACCTGCCGTATAGCACGTACTTCGCGAATGGCGACGTTGTCAAGTACCCGAAGACGAGCGGCTGGGAGAGCGCGGGCACGATCACCTACACGAGCAACAGCGATGAAGTGGTGATCGGCTCGGGCAGGGTGGCGCTGGTGGACGACTGCGAGAGCGCGTGGACAGGCACGACCGATATGACGGTGACGCTGAACGAGTCAGGCAGCTATCTGAAGTTCGGCTCGGGAAGTCTGAAGATGATCGTAGCTTCCGCGTTCACAACGGGGAAGATGGCGTACTACGACTTCGGGGAAGGCAACGAGCTAGACCTCTCAGCGTTCCAGGGCGTGTCGATGCTGATGAAACTGAGCGGCTCTCTCGCGGCCGGTTCGCTCCAGCTCTGTCTGTGCAGCGACGCGACAGGCGACGTGGTGGTGGACACTATCGATCTGATGCAGGGAGACACGGACCTGTACACGGGTGTCTGGACGCAACCGCGCGGGTTCAAGAGCGGCGGCGGCAACCTCGGGTCGAGCATCCGGAGCATCGCGTTCTATGCGGCGGTGGACCCTGGTACGCCGACGATCTACATCGACAATATCTACGCGATCTTGGCGGAGTCGAACGCGAACCACATCTGTCACAACTGCCTGATAGGGCAGGGGAACACGATAGACGACGAGATGTGGGCGATCTTGGGCTTCACGGACACGACGCACGTGAAGCTGGTGGGTCCGTGGTACGGCGGCACGGAGGGAGCGCAGACGAGCTACAGGGTGGAACCCGCATACTACTGGGGAACGTACTTTATGCTGAGTTCTCCATCTACAACCTTGGGCTTCGTCTACGGGACGGAGATCGTCAACTCGGGCGGATGGAACACGAGCACGGACACGCAAGACGGCGTGACGTGCTGGCGGGGAATGCCGCAAAGTTCGAGCTACTACAGACCGGTCTACGGTCCAAGCTACGGTTACTGGGCAGTAGAGAACTTCATCTTCACGCGAGGCTTATACATCAAGAAGTACACGAACTGCTGCCGGGTGGAGAAGTGCGGCTTCGTGGGCACGACGGATCAGACCAGCACGAGCCTCGGCATCGACTACGGGAGCTACGGCTCCTACGGCTATCAGGCGCACGTGGTCTACCGCGATCTGTGGTTCACGGCGATGAAGGGTCAGGGCATCTACGCGGTGAACAGCGGGCTGGTGGACACGTACGCGGACCAGCTCATCGACTGGGTGTGGGACAACATACGGGTGATCTCCAACTATGGCATTTACACGAAGGACATGGGGCGGCTCCGGGGCAGAGACATCAAGGTGAACAACTGCTCAGAGAACTACCAGAGCTGGTACGTGTACCAGGGGCATCTGGACATGGACATTGTGGGGCTGGAGCTGAAAGACAACAAGCACGCGACCTACGCGGCGCTGAACATCGAGAACAGTCAGGGGCGGGTGCGCATCTGGAATCTGGTGACGAGCGGGAACACGGAGACGTTCAAGCCGAGCAATGTGGAGATTGTCTGCTACAACCCGGACATTGACGACAGCACGATCATCGACGCGGAGTTCGGGGAGCGGGGCAAGGTGGCGCTTATGAAGCGCGACGGAGACGCGGAAGACCATGCGATCTGGGTGGCGCGGGGCACGATCACGTCGGAGCTGAGCATACGGCACACGGCGGCGGACTTCGCGTGGAAGTTCAGCCCGACGCACACGGAGGGACTTCCCATCCGGCACAAGCTGGCGGAGATAGCGCTGGAGGCAGGAGTGGCGGCGACTATCGGGCTGTACCTGCGGCGGGACAGCACGGACGTGAACGCGCGCATGTGGATTCCGGGCGGCAGGCTCGCGGGCATGAGCGCAGACGACTACACGGACGATCTGGAGGCGGGGGCGAACGTCTGGGAGCTTCTGACGTGCGCGGTGACACCTTCGGAGGACGGGGTGATCGAGCTGTGGGTGGACGTGTGGGGCGGCACGACGAACAGTGTGTACGTGGACGATCTCTCGGTGACGGTGTGACATGAGCCTGTATGACGACGCAAGAGCGCTGGCGCTGGTGAGCACGGAGCAGGCAGGCCCGTACTGCCTGATCGCAGAGGTAAACGTGATGGGGCTGAACGTGGTGAGCATGAGCACGGGGCTGTGCTTCTATGGGATCTCCGCAGGCGGAGAGCCACCACCTGAGCCGGAGGGCGAGCTGAGCAGAGTCTATCCAGGGATGGTGCGCGTGTATCCAGGCATCGTTCGGGTGTACCCGACATGAGCTTCAAGACAAAGCGCTGGGCACCGTGGCGGACGGTCACTGTCTCGGACTACGTGGCGGGCTACAAGTCTTACCAGACTCCGGGCGGCGCGGGCATCAACACGGGCGGCTGGGCGGTGCCGTTCGGCGGGAAGATCGTGGTGATGGGCTACGCGGCAGACGACACTCCGCTGTACACGTTCTACGACCCGGTGACGGACACGTTCAGCGGCACGACTAGGCTGCCGGGAGCGGGCACGTGGTACACGCACAGCAACTACCACGGGAACAGTTCCTGCTTCGTGGTCTGGGGGAACACGTACCTACTGATCTGCCCGCTGAGCGTCGGCTACTACTTCAGCAGGGCAAGGTTCTGCGGGTTCGACGCGGGGCTGGGCTTCCACGACCCGGACTTCTACTGCGGCGGAAGGACCACCGGCTACATGGGCGGCGGGCTGGGGGTTTCAGGAGGCGAACCGTGCTGCATCTCTTACCAATACGAGAGAGGAGAGACGGGCACAAGCGCACTAGTGAAGCATACGCTGGCAGGGGCGAGCGTGGTATATGCGGGAGACATCTGGTTCGACGCGATCTGGGGGAGCACCTACTTCGGGATGCGACTCATCGAGGGCTACTGGGTCTGGTACAACGACGGGGTGAAGCTGTATTCCAGCCCACCGAGTTCAGGAGAGGGTGGCTGGCTGGCGGCGGGGAGCTTCGGCGCTGGCTGGACAGGAACGAACCCGGCGGCACGGCACTTCACTCCGAATCCAGCGGGCGGCGCGACGTGGATGTGGACAGTGCCGGAGGGAGAGGACGGCTTCTGGGCGGTGGCGACCGCTCCGCTCACTCCGGCGGGAGACAGACCGTGGGGCGGGTATGCGTGGGAGTACCGGCGCATGCAGGACGGCGGCTACAGCCTCAGCGACCACGATCTCGACGGCATCAATCACGGCGTGAGCTACCCAGCGGGGCCGGGAACGGGGCCGATCACGAAGGTGAGCAACGGGTGGTACGCGGGGCTGAGCAGCGACTCGAACGGGCAGCTACAGGTGTACGTCCTGGACCCGGCGCAGCCGGGGCGCATGAGAACGACGCGGCGGGCGGCATCGGCCACGGCTTGCTTCATGGGGGACTACGCGATAGGCGACGACCTGAAGTTGGCACACATACTCCCGCTGCCGGACGACAGAGACCCGAGCGCGACGGCGGTTCCTCCGCAGGACCGGCAAGACGGCTACATCATCGGCAGCCGCGAGCTCTTCAAACGGCAGGGGGCGGCGATACGGCTGGTCCGTCCGATGAAGCTGAAGTTCGACGGCTACAGCTTCGGGGAGGACTGGTGGTGGCCGGGAGAGAATCCGGACCACACCCTGGACTCGACGCTGGGCTTCTTCGCCGGTTTCCCGACCGTCATGGGGCGATATCCGGACTACATGTGGGGTCGGTTGAATCCACTGGGTGGCGACGTCAGCCGGGGCATAGGGATCCCCGTGGAGAACCTGAAGGCGCAGGATCTGGACCCCATCTACGTGGTGCGGAACAACCAGATCATCACCGGCACCCAGAGCTGGGTGACCCCGGGGGCGACGGGATACGCGATCCTGCGCGGGAGTCTGACCGACCCGAGGCTCTGCTACCACGAGGCGTTCTCGAACGTGGGGAGCGCTCCGCAGTGGAACGCACGCGCCGGGTTGATCGTGGGTGGCGAGTGGCAGACGCTCGTCAACTTCGAGGAGATCGACATGCCTCCCCTGGGGAACGACGGGTGGACGGTCATGGGGCTGTGTCCGATTCCCAGGTGCAGGAGCCTGCCCAGGGGCGGCTGGCTGGTGAACGCGGAGCTGTACTTCGCCCCATGGGATACCTGGGAGTGGGACCCGGGGCCGCGCGACCTCACGTTCAGGGACACGGGCAACGGTTGGGTACCCGCCAAGCCCGGCTACATCGGCCCGCTCCCGATCGAGGACTGGAGCCCAAAGCTGCTCACCGGATATGACGAGTGGACACGCGGCCGAAGCGACTACGGACCAGCGGCGCTCATCGTCTTCGACTACGACGGCGAGTTCGTGGAGTGCCTGAACAGCGAGACCATGTACCCGCCCTACGCGGGTAGCGAGATAGCGGTGCTGCCGGGGAGCGTGCTGCGGGTCATGTATCGAGTCAAGGGCGGGGGGACATACTCCGACTGCGCCGAGGGATGGGGCTGCTATCAGAACAACTCGGGAGAGGCCGACTTCCAAGCGCCGCTCTTGGCCGTCTATGACCTCGAGCGTAACGGGCGCATCGTGCCGGGGGCGGGGAGCTTCCGAGGCTTCGTGGACATGAGCGAGCTGGGGACATACGAGTCGAAGGCGGCCGGCTGGCGCTGGAGTGCTCTGAGTGCGGCGGTGAGTTGGGAGTACCCCAAGAGCATCTGGTCACCGTACTCGCGGGTGAAGCTACGAGAAGGCATCGGGGGGAGTGGCGTCACCATGCTGGGTGGAACCGGATCCGGGCGCCCAGGGGTGCGCGGCGTAGGGGGCCGACACCTCCAGTAGTCACTCGCGGTCCCAAGCCCTCAAGGTGACGGGTTGGGCCTAGAACCCGTCGATTTCAACAAACCTCTCTACTGATTCTCCTTTCGCGAGACTTCCGAGAAAACCCGTCAAACCCGTCACCACCTGTCACCACCAGGAGGGCTTCTCCATGCAACGGCTGCCCATCGCCATCGGGGGGATCATCGCTGGCTTCATCCTCGACCAGATCGCCGAACTACTGTGGCGTCATCTTGTCCCGCGCTGGGTCCGCGTGCCAGTACCCGCCTCTGCGGCCGCGACGCCCGAACAACTCAGAAAGGCGGGTGTCCTGTGATCGACATGCCAACCTGGGCCGCCATCATCGGCTACATCATCGGGATAGCCGGGGCCGCCGGTGCCGGGCTCGCCGTGGCGTTCTCGAAGTACCGGGCCAAGACCAACCGCGAGCGGGAGGACTACATCAAGGCGCTCGAGGATCGCAACAAGCTTCTCGAGACCATCAACGCGCGCCAGACGCAGGAACTGAACGAGGTGAAGTGCCAGACCAGCGAACTCAAGGGCCAGGTCCAGCTCCTGAGCCAGCTCGTCATGGGGAAGTGCCCCTGGGCAGACATCGACCCGGACAACGGCCGGTGCCGCTACTGCAACCGCAGCCCAATCTTCACTGTGGACACCGGCTACGGCGGCGGAGAGAAGAGGTGACCCCATGAGCCAAGCCGACGTCTTCAAAGCGACTCTGGAGGCCCAGCTGGGCGAGCCCTACGTGCTGGGCGATGAAGGACCCGCGACCCACGACTGCTCCGGCCTTCACTACGAGGGCCAGCGCGGCGCCGGCGTCCTGTGGCGGGGCCGGCCCTGGCCGCGCGAGACCGCGAACGACTACAAGAACAAGGCCGTGCCGGCCGGTCCACCCTATCGAGTCGGGTGGCCGGTCTTCTTCATGGGCACGAGCGGACACGCCTACCACGTCGCCTCCATCACCGAGGTGGATCCGGACGGCCGGGACGGCTGGACGATCGAAGCCCGCGGGCGCCGCTGGGGCGTCGTGCGGTACCGCATGAGTGACCCCCGGAACGGCGTGCTCGCCCGAGGAGGCAAGGTCTACCGATACCCGGGGATCGACCTGGGAGAACTGGAGGATGAGATGGACCAGGTGACCTTTGACAAGATGGCCGACGACTGGGCCAAGCGCAACATCCTGGCGGTCTGGCCGCCGGACCTCAAGGAAGCGAGCGAGGGCTGCGCCGAGATCGGCCTGCTCGAGACCAGGCACAAGGGCACCGCGGCCGTGAGCGTGAACCTCTTCCGCGTCGCCCTCTGGCGCCTGGCGAAAAAGGCAGGGTTGACGTGAACCGGATCCGGGGCTGGCTCCTGGCCCTCATCATGGCCGCGATCGTGGCCCTCTTCATCTGGGCGGCCCCCGCAGCGGCACAGTGGGAAAAGACCCCGGACGCACGCGCCATCCAGGCCATCTACCGCGAGGCCGGATCCCCACTCCCCTGGTGGACCGTGGCGGCGTTCAAGTACACCCACCCAGACTTCGATGTGGCGGGCTACCTGGCCATCATCAAGATGGAGTCCTCGCTCAAGACCACCGGTGGATCCGCCCGCTATCACAACCCCGGCAACATGCGGTTCGCCGGCTGGCGTGAGCCCGGAGATCCCAAGGTCTGGTACCTGTGACAGAACGGATCCTGGTACTGCCGAGGCCAGGGGACCTACGGAACCTACTCGTCGCCCTACTGGGGCCAACGCGCAGCCATCCGGCTGATCTATCAGCAGTACAACGCAGCACTCCTCGCCGGCGACTGGAGCGCGGTGGGCCGCTACTACGGCCACGCGTAGCGGGATGCTCCCGCTGGATCGCCCATGTGAGAGCCGCCCGCGATCGCTTCGCCCAAAGAGCCGCCGCCTATGGCTGCGCCTGGTGACATCTTCCACGTCTGCCGTCACTACCGACCCGACCGGATCGTGGCTCCGCTCGACCGTCAGGACATCGCCGACTGCGTGACCTGCGCCCATCAGTACGGGGAGCGAGCCTGCCCCATCTTCCGCGCCCGGTTTCTCCGAGCCCTCGGGCTCGAGACCGCCAAGACCCAACCAGAAAGAGAGGCA
>Ga0123332_1002023_pt1 | contig 19525 bp, 11 predicted proteins | sample BioC12SIPDNA_4_FD_89958 | JGI IMG/M metagenome (GOLD analysis project Ga0123332, IMG submission 89958) | Anaerobic biogas reactor microbial communites from Washington, USA - Biogas_R2_A C12 SIP DNA | ecosystem: Engineered > Bioreactor > Anaerobic > Unclassified | place: Washington, USA...
ATCTTCGACCACCACTTCGTCGAGTTCACCTACGCCGACGGCGTGAAGGTGTTCAGCCAGAGCCGCCATCAGCCGGGGACGTGGGACCAGGTGGACGAGTTCGCGCATGGGACGAAGGGCCGCCGCAAAGTGGCCAACGGCAGCGGCCCCAAACTCGAGAGCGACAACCCCTACGTCCAGGAACACGTGGATCTGATGAAGGCGATCGCCGCCGACACCTATCTGAATGAAGGCTGGTTCGGCGCGGTGAGCAGCATGACGGCCGTGCTCGGCCGCATGGCCACGTACTCCGGCAAGGTCGTCAAGTGGGACGACGCGGTGGCCCATGGCCAGCAGGAGTCCCCGGAGACGATTGCCTGGGACGCCACGCCACGCAGCCTGCCGGACGACAAGGGATTCTACCCGTTCCCCATCCCGGGTATCTCGCCCCCGTTCTAAGCCGAGATGCGGCCGGCTGTCCTCTTACGTCCCGTCCGATCAGGCGGACGGGACAGGACGGACGGGACCCGTACTTCAGTCCAGATAGCCCCACGCGCGGAGCTGCACGTCGAAGTCGGGTGGCTCCGCGGCTGCCGGTGGACTGTCCTCGGCATGGCCGGGCGGCCGGCTGCTCGCAAACCGCAGCAGATTGACTAGCAGTCGGCCGGCCACCGGATGCCGCGGGAGCTGCTCGCGGATCCGCAGCGTATTGAGCACGAACCGGCCCGCGCCCAGATTGTAGACGGCGACGGTCAGCCCGGACGCATAGTCCTGCGACGCCTTGATGGCGCCGGCCACCGCCTCGTCCGGCTGATCCTGCCCCGACCAGACGGCGTCGGGGATGAGTTCCCGGTAGTAGGCATAGTCCATCAGGCCGCCGGCCGGCAGCGCATCGAAGATGGGATGCCGCTTGCACCATTCGTCCTTCAGGTACAGCCAGCCATGGATGGCGGTGAGTGTTCCCTTGTTCGCCAGCGGCAACCAGCCCGTGGGGTCGCTGCCGCGCTGGAAAACTTCCGGTGCGAGGAAGACGACGGTCTGGCCGCGCACCATGCGACGCGCCAGGTCACAGAACAGGTCGCGTTTGGGTTCGGCGATGGTGCCGGAGACCAGCACCACCTCCTGCTTGGGTGGCGCTCCGACAGTCAACGGCCGGGCGTTGATCTTGTGGTCGGTGAGCCAGGCCAGCAGTTCGGGATCGTGGCCGGCGAGCAGGACATCCGTTTCCACCGGTGGCAGTTGCGCCCGGTCGCTCACATGGAATGACACGTCGCCGCCCGTGGCGGCGGCCCCTTCGAGAAACGTGGCCAGCAGCCGATATTGGCCGGGCGGCCCGTCCAGCACGACATCTTCCTCCCACACCAGTTGCGCCAAGGGGGGCTCCGGCGACGCGCCCGGCTCGGGAATCGTGACCGTCAGCGAGCGATCGAGCACGCGCGCCAGGTCGGGGCCGACCACCTGGATCCGCACCGGGTACGCGCCCGGCCGCAGTGCATCCTCGTTGGCCAGCACGGCCTCCAGGTGGATGGTGTCGCCGCACGCCGCGTGTACCGGTTCGGCAAACAGGCACCAGCGCAGTGGAGCCCAGGCCTCGTAGAGCGCGTCGATCGTGCCCGGTTTGAGTTCGCGGAACAGCGTCGTGAGTCCTTCACCACACATGACGTGATCGATCGCGCCGGTCAGGCTGTGCCCCACCAGGTGCGGATTCGAACGGATGGCGTTGAGTCCCAGGGTGCGCTGGGGGGCCATCTTCCGGAGACTCTCGGCAAAGAAATCCTCCGGCCGCGCATAGATGTCGTCGAGTCGCCACTGGGCCCAGTCTGCCAGGAACCGATTCAGCTTGTCACGGAAGAACTGGGCATCCTCCACCTCCGGCGCACCCGCCTGCTCGAAATGCCGGACGGCACGCCACAGATCGACGGCGCTGCCGATCCCGTACTCGGTCAGGAAGACCGGTTTTTCCGGGTTGGACATCGTGCGGAGTGACTGAATAATGTCACCCGTGTGCGGCACGCGCGGATAGTAGTGCCGATCGTCGAGGGTATCTTCCCAGACGCTGGAACCGGGATTCGCCAGGCTGCCGATCCGAGCGCTGGCGGCATCCGCGCTGTAGAGCGCAAACGTCGCCGCGTCGGGTGTGGCACCGGGTGCCAGCTGGCCGTAGCACCACGCACCGCGGGGATTCTCCTCTGCGGAAAAGTCAGCCGTGGCATCGCTGCCGCGCCCGGTGTCGTACGTGACCGTGGCGGACAGCCCGGTCGTGTCGGCTCCGTAGTTGCCGTTGCCGACGCCGACGACCCAGTCCAACGTGTCGTGGCGCGCGACCGCCAGCTCCTGCAGATGCTCGACGGAGTTGCCCCCGCCGCGCAGATTGAGCAACTCAGTGAACAGCGCGCGGCCGTTGTGCAGCAGGTGCACGTCGGTCGTGGCGGACTCGGCCAGTCCGGTGAAACGTGTCGCAACCCGCACGGTGCCATCCTCGGGCGCCGTCCACCGCACCACGCTGTATTCGCCTTGCGGGCCGGGGTGCAGCGCCAGGTGCCCTGCCGGCCAGGTGATCCCCAAGGCGCGGATGACCTCCGCGGTCTTGTTGATGGCAACCCATGGCTCCGTCGGCACAACACGCGGCCAGATGGCCAGACCCGCAACGCCGCCGATCCCACCGAACCCGGCGAAGTCGTACCGGCCGCTGTTGAGCATCACCAGCCGCGTGTCATCCAGCTGCCGCACGAGCGGCAGCATCTCCACTGCGTGGCGAAAGGCCGGCCCGTCCGGCGCCTCGTTCAGCAAGCCCCAGATCACGACACTCGCATGGTTCCGGTCGCGCTGAATCAACTCCGTCACGTTCTGGTCGAACAGCTCCGTCATCCGCGGCGAGTCGGCAATCGGCATCGAGGCATACGACTCCTCGTACACCAGCAGGCCGACCTCGTCGCACAGGTCAAGCTGGACACGCGAGGCGCCCCCCCAGATGAACCGGACCATGTTGAAACCCATGACCTTCAGGTTCAGCAGATCGCGGCGCAGCAGGTCGGGGTCGCGCGGGAACTGCAGGCCGATCGGATAGTGGTTGCAGGTGTGCGTACTGCGCACGTACAGCCGGCGACCGTTGAGCCGGAAGTAGCCATCGGCGAAACGGAAGTCCCGGAATCCACACTGCACCGACTGCTCATCACAGCCGGCCGGCCGATCGGACTCGACGCGCGCGACCACACGGTACAGATACGGATCTCCCAGGTTCCAGAGTCGCGGCTGCGCCAGCCGAAGCTGGCCGTCAATCGCCGAGGTCCCGGGCGGAAACGTGTGTGCCTGCTGCGCTGCCTGCTGCGTCTTGCCGCCGGCCGCCGGCGCGGCGCTCAACAAGAGTCGGCCCGCGACTGGCTCGGTGGTGGTGTTGTGGACCACCGCCAGCACCTGGATCGCGCCGGTCCGAACATCGGGGCGCACTACGAGATCCTCCAGGTACACGCCGGGCACGATCAGCAGTTCGACCGAGTCGACGATGCCGCCATGATTGAACCCGGCGCCGGCCGAGTAGGGTATGACTTTGCAGCGGCGTGCGGTCTGGTTCAGGACGATGCCGTCGATCGGTGCGTGGGTCGGATTGAGGACCCGCACTGCCAGTTGGTTCGGCTGGCCCGGCCGGATCGCCGCGGTCACGTCCAGCACGAAGGGGGTCTCGCCCCCTTCATGCCCGCCCACGGGCACGCCGTTGAGCCAGACCTCGGCCAGGTAATCCACCGCCCAGAATCGCAGCAGGTAGCGGCCTGCGGCGGGGGCGGAAGCCGGAGCCACAAAGTCGCGCCAGTACCAGGCCACACCGTGATAGCCGGGAAATAACTCTTGTATGATCCACGGCACCCGGGTCGTCCGCGCCTCTGGGCGCGGCCGTGCGAACCACGCCTCCTCCCGACCGGCATTCTGCGGGTCGGTTGCGAGCAACCAGTCGCCGTCGAGCGAGACGACACGTTCGCCGGACGCGAACGCAACCGGCGCAACTGGCGACACAGTCGCCAGCAGGAACACGATGGCCTGGACAGATCGGGACATGGGCACCTCCTATACAGGTTTGTCGCCTTCCAGTGTACGGGAGCTGGCGTTCTCTGAACACTCAACGAACACTCGGCTCAACCTGCACCGGGCGCGCGGATACCCCGACTCGTCCCAAGCGGCCAGCAGGAACTCGGCCCGCCTCAGGCGATAAGTTGTTTGAGCATGGCGATGGCGCCGGCGGTCATGGTCCGCGTCGACGTCGGCAGGAACGGCGGCAAGTCGATGATCTTGGGGACCGTGACTGCCGAGTACTCCGCGTCCCGGTAGGCGTTCGGGTCCGGCAGGTAGCCGATACTGTCATCGGTGTAGCCCACGACCAGCGTCTCGGGCAAGGGTGAATCGCGCTGGATCATCAGTCCGTAGCAGCTGTACAACTCGCCCGGATGGAACACCAGGCCGACCTCACCCAGCTGCATGACGCTCAGCGGGATCGGCAGCGTCGTCTGGCTCAAATCGCGCTGGGCCGAGCCGCGATACCAGTCTTCGGCAAATCCCGCGTCGACCCAGTTTCCACTGGTGCATTTCGACGGGTCCGCACGGTACTCGTCGAGCCACTGGCGGAACGTATCGATGTCGAGCGGCATCGGGAACTGCTGGGTCGCGACGCGCAGCTGGTCCACCGGCACCGACCGGGCGCTGTCCAACGCGCTGGCGATCGCCGCCGCCACGGGTTCGGCGGTGTTCTCGATCGAACCGATCCAGTGAGTGGCATCGCCGGCATTCACGTCACCACAGTGCCCCTGCAGATAGGAAGGCGCCAGCTGGAACCGCTGCTGGATCAGGTCCTCGACCATGCCCGGCCAGTCGGGACCGGCCAGTTCATCCTGGAAGCAGACAGGATGCGCGGAGAAGTGATACCACAGCAGATCACGTTTGTCCGCTCCGCGCTCGAAGTGCAGCACACGGACCACCGAGTCGAGCCAGCGATCGTCGTCCGTCGAATCCTGGGTGAACTGCTCGTCGGTCTTCCAGGTCTGTCCCTCCTTCATTGTCCGGTTATTGCTGGCGCCCGGCGCGCGGCTCTTGCCCACGCTCAACGCCGCTGGCGCCAGATCGGCCTTGGCCAGCTCCACCGCCTGGCACAGTTTCTCTTCGAAGGTTGCCATGTACTCTGGTGACAGCGCGCCCCATTGGCGCATAGCGCGGAAGCCGGGCATCGAATGTGAATGGGTGGCACACAGCCGGATGTTCGACACCGGAATGCCCAGCTGCGCCGCGATCCGTTGCTGCACCCGCCGGGTCATCTCCCCGGAAAACGAGAGGAGATCGGCGGAGACCACGGCCGCCTGCACCTCACCCAGCTGCAGCATGATCGCCCGCACGGCCGTGGCGCGGCGGATCCCTCTGACCCGCCGTTCCTGGCCGACCGGCCGGTGAAAACCGTGCAACTCGATGCCCAGCGGCGGTGTCGTGTCCACCACCCCTTCCCCGACCTCCAGCACCGGCTTGCCTGCACCCGCCAGGCTGGACCGCATCGGCAGCGCGCACGCCGCCGCGCCAAGGGCTGTGCTCTTGAGAAATGAACGTCGGGTCTGGTTGTCCAGTTTCATGATCGTCTCCGGTATCATCTGCGCCCGGTCCGTCCCCGGGGCCCTGCCCGACGGATCGAGCTGCGACACGTCATCGTTCTGATACATCGACCTGATACTAAGCCACGTCGCCGAAATGCGGGCCCCATTGGCGCGCCAGCTGGCGTCCCAGTTGCGTCAGCGCGCGCTCCTCGTCCTCGGAGAGCGGCGTGTATTGCTTCACCAGCTCGAGGTTCTGCCGCAACTGGTCTACATTGTGTACCCCCAGGTTCACCGTGCAAACCCCCGGCGTGCCCAACGCATACCGCACCGCGTTCGGAAGGTGCGCGACATCCATCTCGGGCGGCGCCTCGGGGTTCTCGTACGAACCGGCACTTCTGCGCGCGCCGCCAAACACCTTCATGGCTACGATGCCCACGTTGTGCTTGCGCGCGACCGGCAACACCTTGTCTTCAAAGCCGTACGTGTGGCGGTCGACGAAATTGATGACCGCCAACAACACGTCCACTTCCCCTGTTTCCAGCAAGGGGACGCATCTCTTGGGGCGGTTGTGCCCGGAAATGCCCAGGAAGCGGAACCGGCCCGCCTTCTTCTGCTTCACCAGCCAGTCGAATACGCCGCCTGGTTCCATCGCCTTCTCCACATCGTGATCGCCCGCGCTGTGATAGTAGACCAGATCAATCCAGTCCGTCTTGAGCAGCTCGAACGACTTGTCCAGCGATTTCTGCGCCTCGTCGACCGTGTCGGCCAGCACCTTGGTGGCCAGGAACACGTCTTTGCGCCGGGCGCCGAGCGCCATGCCAACCGATTCTTCGGCTTTCACGTAGGCAGGTGCCGTGTCGATCGAGGTGATCCCCAGATCGATCGCCAGATTCACAATCCGGGCGACCTCCGTCGTGGAGATCTTGGGGCACAGACTACAGGGTGCCGTGCCCAATGTCATCGTGGTGACAGACGCGCCCGTGCGCCCGAGCACCCGCCGTGACAAAGGTGTGGCCGAAGAGGATGCCGCCTGTACCGCCGTCTCCCGCGCGGCCGCCACCCGACCCACCGCGCCTGCGCCTACCAGCAAACCAGTGGTCATCAGGCCAGTCTGCAGGACAAATGCGCGCCGCGACACGGCAGCACGGGATTGACGCTCCTGGTTTGCGTGCGGCACATTGCCGAGCGTCCACGGTTCCCGCATCGGCCGGGACAGCAGAGCATTGGCCTCGTCATCGCCGGGGAAGACTTCCTGATCCGGATCCCAGGAGAGCCGGCGGCCGAGCTTGACCGCGATGTTGGCCAGGTGACAGATCGTCGACACCCGGTGCCCGATGTCGGCCGGGAAGTACGGGTCCTGGCGGCTCTTGACGCAGTTGATGAAGTTGCGGTGCTCGCCCGCAGGATCGGTAAACAGGTGGAGCTCGTCAGGGCCGATGACCGAATTGAGAATCTCGTCCGAACTGGCTTCGAGCTTGCCGCGCCAGCCGCGATTGCCGACCCAGCCGTCGGTGCCGATGAACTTGATGCTCGGATCACCCGGTTGGCACGTCATGACCACGCCGTTGGCATACGTGTAGGTGACATCGTAGTCTTTGATGGTGTCGTAGAGCCCGCCGTGCCAGAACGTCCCGGTGCCCTCCACCATGACCGGTCCGGTCCGTTCGGTGTCGTTGCCCCACTGCGCCGTATCAAACAGATGGGTGCCCCAATCGCAGATGATCCCGCCGGAGTAGCTGGAGACCCAGCGGAAGTTGAAGTGCACGCCGTCGGGGGTGTACGGCGCCGCCGGAGCGGGACCGAGCCACAGGTCCCAATCCAACTCCGGGGGCACGGGCTGCGGTGTCGCGTCACCGGGCCGGTTGGGCAGCAGCGGCAGCAGGACTTCGATCCGCTGCAGCCTGCCGATGCGCCCGTTGCGGACCAGTTCCGCCATGCGGTGATAGACGGGCAGCGAGCGATCCTCGGTGCTGGTCTGGAACACCCGGTTGAGCTGCCGGACTGTCTGCACGAGGATCTTGCCCTCGCCGATCGTGTAGGTCGGCTTCTCGCACTGCACGTCCTTGCCCGCCTGCATCGCCAGGACACTCATCAGCACGTGCCAATGGTCCGGTGTGGAGATCATGACCGCGTCGATGTCGTCGCGGGCCAGGATGTCGCGGAAGTCGCGGGTGGTGGCACAGTCCGCCGTGCCGTAGCGGGCGTCCACCTGCTGCTTCGCCTGTGCCATGTGGTTGCTGTCTACGTCGCACACGGCCCGCACGCGCGCGTCGGGCAACTCGAGGTAGGCGCGCAGATTCCAGCCGGTACCGTGGCTGCCGGTTCCGATGCAGCCGACCGTGATCGTGTCGCTGGGCGGCACGGCACCGCCGTATCCCAACACGGTGGACGGCACGAAATAGGGAGCCGACCACACGGCCCCGGCGGTGCCCAGCGTCCGGCGCAGGAAGGTGCGACGAGGCAGAGTACCGGTCATGGCAAGTCCTTTCAAGCGAACGGGTGGACGGGATTGCCTGTGCGCCCCTTGACCGCCATCATACTCCGTGGTGGCGCGGACAACGAGAGCGGGCGGGGGTCGATACGGGGAGGGCACGGCAGTGACGGACGGCGCATCAGCCATGTCGGGCTCTGGTGTGACTCCCGCCGTGGAACTGCTCTCGCCGGCAGGAGACTGGGACTGCGCGAAAGCGGCTGTTGCCAACGGCGCGGACGCCGTCTACTTCGGGCTCGACTCCGGTTTCAATGCGCGGGCGCGCGCGGCCAGCTTCGCGCTGGAGGAGCTCCCGGAACTGCTGGCGTTCCTGCACCAGCACGGCGTGGCCGGCTACGTCACGATCAATATCCTGGCGTTCTCCAGCGAACTGGAGTCGCTCGAGGCGACCGTGCGCAGGATCGCCGAGGCCGGTGCGGATGGCGTGCTGGTCCAGGATCTGGGGCTGGTCCGGGTCGTCCGGCAGGTGGCGCCCGAGTTGCCGATCCACGCCTCCACCCAGATGTCGCTCACCAGCGCGGAGTGCATCAACCAGGTCCAGCAGCTGGGCATTGAACGGGTGGTCCTGCCGCGCGAGCTCTCGATTCGCCAGATCGCGATGATCCACGCACGGACGACGGTCCAGTTGGAAGTCTTCGTGCATGGGGCATTGTGTGTGGCGTACAGCGGCCAGTGTCTGACCAGCGAGTCGCTCGGCGGCCGCAGCGCCAACCGCGGCCAGTGCGCGCAGGCCTGCCGGCTGCCGTACGCGCTGATCTGCGATGGCCGCCAGGTCGACCTGGGGGATCGGCAGTACCTGCTCAGTCCGCAGGATCTGGCCGCCTATGCGCTGATTCCGGAGTTGATTGCGGCGGGGGCGGCCGCACTGAAGATCGAGGGACGACTCAAGACCCCCGAATACGTGGCCAACATCACGCGGCACTACCGGCGGGCGATCGATGCCGCCCGGTCCGGGACGCCGCTGGAATTCTCCCCGCAGCAGGTGGAGGAAATGGAGTTGTCCTTCTCGCGCGGGTTCTCCGTCGGCTGGCTGCGCGGGTGCGACCACAAGGCACTGGTGCCAGCCACCAACTCGGCCAAGCGGGGCGTGCTGGTGGGCACGGTGCGCGGCGCCCGCCGCGGGCGGGTCCGCGTCGATCTGCAGCGGTCGGTTAAAGCGGGGGACGGGCTGGTGTTCGAAGGTGACCGGGCAGCGGGCCGGGAGCAGGGTGGCCGCGTCTTCCAGGTGTGGCAGGCGGGGCAGCCGGTGGACGGGCCGGTTGCGTCGGGCCTGGCGGAATTCACATTTCACGGCCAGTCGGTGGATGCCCGCCAGTTGTGGCCGGGCCAGAAGGTCTGGAAGAATGACGATCCCGCACTCTCCCGCCGGCTGCGGAAGTCCTACGCCACGGGGAACCTGCCGCGACGTGCCGTGCCGCTTGCCGTCCATGTCGATGCGCGGGTGGGGCAGCCGCTGCAGGTGCGCGCGCAGGGGCCCGGGCTGGCCGCCGTTACCTGTTGCAGCTCCGACCCGCTGGCCGCCGCCACCAAACACCCGCTCACTGTCGATACGCTCCGCAAGCAGCTGGGGCGACTCGGAGGCAGCGGGTTCGCACTCGAACAGCTCACGGCGTCGATCGGTGGGGAGCCGATGGTTCCGCTGAGCGTCCTGGGCCAGCTGCGCCGCGATCTGGTGGCACAGCTCAACGCAGCCCGCACGGCCGCGCAGCGACCGCCCTGCCAGTTGAGCGCAGTGCCGGTGGTGCCACGGCTCCGGCGCGACATCCAGGAACACGACAGGTCACGCCCGGCCGAGCCACCCGCCCTGCCCCAGCTGCTCGTGCTGTGCCGCTCGCTCGTTCAGGTGCAGACCGTGCTGGAACTCGATGTGCCGCTTATATATGGCGAATTCCAGGATGCGCGCGCATGCCAGGAGGCTGTAGCGATCACGCGCGGCGGCCCGACGCGCCTCTACCTGGTCACGCCGCGCATCCACAAGCCGGGAGAGTCCGGTATGTTCCAGACACTCGCACGCTACGAGCCCGACGGCATGCTCGTGCGGAACCTGGCCGGTCTGGAGTTCTTCACCAGCCGGCATGTGCCGTGCGTCACCGACTATTCGCTCAACGCCGCTAACGAGCTGACGGCCGCCTACCTGCAGCAACAGGGCGCGCAGCGCGTCACCGTATCGTACGATCTGAACCGCGAACAGCTGGTCGATATGGCGCGCTGCGCCAACACCGACCGGCTGGAGGTGGTCATCCACCAGCACATGCCCATGTTCCACATGGAGCACTGTGTGTTCTGCGCGGTGCTGTCGCCCGGTACGAATCGCACGAACTGCGGCCGACCGTGTGACCAGCACGTGATTCAGCTGCGCGACCGCGTGGGGAGCCGGCATCTGCTGGTGGCCGACGCCGGTTGCCGCAACACGCTGTTCAACGGCATGGCCCAGAGCGGTGCGGAGGCGGTGGAGCAGCTCTTGGGATTGGGCGTGCGGCAGTTTCGCGTCGAGTTCCTGCCCCAGGAGCTTCCAGGCGCAGTCCGCCGTTGTGTCCGTCTGTACCGCGAGCTGATCGATGGGCGCGTTTCCGGACGGGATGTCTGGACGACGCTTCGGGCCGCCAACCGGGCCGGGGTGACACGCGGCACGCTCGAACAGCGGCGTGATCCGCTGGCGATTCTCTAGTACGGGATGCGGCGCATGGTTCCTTCTGCCGTCACGACGCTGGTGCTGGCGACCGGCAACCAACACAAGGCGCGCGAGCTGGCTGCGCTGCTGTCCCCGCTCCGCCTGCGACTCGTCTCCCTGGCCGACTTCCCGGCCGTCAGACCGGTCGTGGAACGTGGCACGACACCTGCAGACAACGCACGGCAGAAAGCGTGCGGCTACGCGCGGCAGCTCGCACAGTGGGTCCTGGCTGATGACACCGCGCTGCACGTCGATGCGCTCTGCGGCGCACCCGGTGTGCGGTCCGCACGGTACGCCGGACCACACGCCACGATGGCCGAAAACCGGGCGAAACTGCTGGCCGACCTCACCGACGTCCCGGACCCACACCGCACCGCACGTTTTGTCTGCCACCTGGCTGTGGCCAATCCCACCGGGCAGATTGTGGTCGAGGCGGCGGGGGTCTGCCCCGGCCATATCCGCCGCACCCCGGCCACCGGTGAGTATGGCTTCGGATACGACACGCTGTTCGAAGTCGCCGCATGCGGCCAGACACTCGCCGAACTCGCTCCAGATATGACGGCCGCCGTCGGGCATCGCGGGCACGCCATGCGCGCCTTGTTGACCAGGTGGCGATGACTGGAGATGAGAACGGGCGCGAGCCGGAGAGTGGGCCACTGACAAACAACAACTCCGAGGTAGTCTCGATTGCCACCTCGGAGTCGAAACACGGCTTAGCCAACATCCCACCAGCCGCGGCCGCACTGGCGGGACACAGCTGGCGGACTACTCGATGATGATGGCCTCGCACGGGCACCCGTCGGCGGCTTCCTGGCAGGCCTCTTCGTTCGCTTCGGGGACGGGGTTCACCTTGACCACGACAACGCCATCGCCCATCTCGAACACTTCGGGACAGGTGTCCACACAAACTTCACAACCTGTGCAGAGCGTCTCGTCGACTCGCACTTGCATCGGAACGTCCTTTCGATAGGAAGGGTAGTTGGATTTGATTGTGCTGGTCGCCCCCGCAACCTTCAGTCGCTGGCGATGCGTTCAAGAATACACGCGCGGCTAACAGGGCAGAAGCCCCCTTCTGCGGAGTGGTCTATCGCATGGCATGGGTGGCCGCCGGGCGTCGTTAACTGATCTCCCAGCCGCTGCGATAGGATTCTTTAGTCCGTAGGGGCCGGCGGGTCGACGGGTTCCGAGGCGGCGGACGCGCGATCCGGCGGCAGGACGCGCTGCAATGCCGCCCGGATCCGCTGTTCCGAACTGGGGCCGACCCATTGCCAGTCGTCGTAAAACCCGTCCTGGAACGCCGCGTCGGTCGCGACGTAGCCAGGCCAGCACTCGCCGAACCCGATCGACATCACGAACGCATCGGGACGCATCTGCTGCGCCATCAACTGCAGACCGACGAACGACTCGCCCGGGAAGAGCACGATTTGGGCGGGGCCCAGGTCCAGGCACGGGAAGTCGATCGGCTGTCCCGCCGCCACCCGCTGCCGGCTTGACAGCCCCATCGCGGCCAGAATGCGCTGCTCCACCGTGCGGCTGGTGTCGTCAAGCGCCGCGCGGAGTGCCTCTTCCGTCAGACTCGGATCGGGGTGGAATTCCAGTTGCAGCTCGGTGTTGCGCAGCACACTCTGGGTCAGCGGCGTGCGGCGCGTGTTTTCCCAGGCGGCAACCATCGCCCGGTACATCCGGTCGACCAGCGCGTGGCGGTCGTCAAGCGAGCCGGTGTTGAACTTGCCGGCGGTCACATCGCCGCTGCACCCGCTCACATAGATCTGCGCGATGGATGGATCATCGCGTTGCCGGCGTTCGCGCGCCAGGCCGACGAAGTCCGAGGTGACTTCGCCGCGCCCGTAGAAACTCATCGGATGCGTCGCATAGGCGTGCAGTGCCAGGAGCGGCACGTCACCGTCCCAGAAGGAGATCGTTTTCAGCCAGGGGTCAATCAGCCCTTCAGGCTGTTCGCGGCAGAAGGGGTCGCCGCCGCTACTGCTGCCCCGGCCGAACGTCACGCGGCCGTCCGGGTACACCACGCGGCGATTCGAGGCCACCGAGTCGACGCGCGCCTGGCCAAGTCCCAGGTGAGTGACGCGTCGCGCACCGGACAAGCTCTCCCGGAGCGCCGCGGCCACCCGCCGCACCGCGTCGTCATGAAACGCCTCATCATACAGCTCGCCGGGCAAGCCGGCGTCCGCCAGCAGCCGCGCGGCACCGGCATCGGTCACCGGCGCGTCGTGCTGGTGGACCGAACAGACCAGGACGCACTGACGCGTCGTGCCCGCCGCTGCCGCCAATGCGTCTCGCCACTGGTCATACGCACCGTTGCGGATCTCGCACCAGTCCACCGCGCACAACACGATCGGCCGCTCGCCCCCTTGCAACACGAAGCCGTGCGCGTAGAGCGGGTCGACAATCTTCACCGACTTCGTCGGCAGAATGCCCATGCAGCGATGCTGCAGCGGGATCGTCACGTCAACGGAGAATACCGCCAGCGAGAAATCCGCCGCCAGCACCGCCGGGGCGGACGCCGCGGACCAGATTCCTGCCACTCCGGCCACGACCCACAACAGACCAGCCCATACGCGATGCCATACACGACGCCGATTGATCGACAACATCAGTACACCTTTCCGCCCCGCACCCGCACACCTACCCCCCAACACAGAACACCACACACCAGACACACTCACCGGCTCAGATCCGAGCCGCCCCGCCGCACACCACGGCCGGCACCGCCAGTATAACCGCTCCACCGCCAGAGCTGTGCCAGGGGGCGGGAAGAAACAGTCGGCGTTGCCTGGACGTACTGCGGGGTCCGACTGCCGCCGCGCAAGGATAGCTGGCGCCTGCCGACTACTGGAAACCGCTGGAAACTACTGGAAGAAGTATCCGGGCAGTTGCGCGGTGTGCTGCATGGGGGCCGATTCGTAGACGTGGAACTCCGCCCAGACTGGGAAATGGTCCGAGACTTCGAGTGCCTGGTCCATGGTCAAACGGAATACGGACTGGACGTCCACTACCCCCCACCGCCCGGTGAACTCGGACGTTGCAAAACGGTTGAACAGGATGTTGTCGTAAGTCTTCGTCTTCCGGGTGTTGGTCGTGATGCCGCTGACGACCCAGGTAATGCCGGGCAGCTGGCCCAGGAGGCCAAGCTGGTGCTCGTTGGCATTGAGATCGCCCAGCAGGATTACGTCGTCTTCGTCCGCTCGCGCCGCCTGCATCACCTGGAACACGCCCGCCAGCACGTCGACTTCGGAGGCCACCTCGTCCGGATCGGTGTGGATGTTCACCAGCCAGAAGGAGAATGGAAGGCCGGCACCGCTGCTCCGCGTGCGGAACCGTGCGACGAGTGGTTCGCGATGCAGCATGTCCGCGGGATCCGACATGCTGGCGACCGACGAGCGATCCACTTCGATCCGCTGCGTGTCGTATACAAAGGCGTACTGTTCGGTGCTGATCGTGCGGCCCACCCGCGGGCCGATGACATAGTCGTAGCGGCTGCCATCGGCGTTGACCACGGCCAGGAAAGTCGGCATGAGTTGATCGTCCTGCGTGCGGATCTCCTGAATCGCAACAATGTCGAAGTGCCGCACGACCTGCGCGAGCGTCTCGACCACCCAGGGCTTTCCCATCTTGGTTGTGCCGAATACCTCAATGTTGTAGCTGGCAATGCGGATCGTCTGGGCAGACTTCGCCACGCGCGCCGCGGACGTCGCGCCGGGGTAGGTGGGCACCTGCGCGCCGGGAACGGTGGGCACCTGGTAGCCGGCTCCCGAAGTGGCGTGAACCGCCGCCTGATGCTCGCGCAGTTTCTTCTTGAGGAATCCCAGCTTGCCCTGCCAGGCCTCGTCCGGCGCCAAGTCAATGACTTTGTTGACCCGCTCGTCACTCAGGATCTCGTTGACGGTCTTGTTGCCCAGCACTTGCTGGATCAGTGGTCCCACCAAGGGCATGCCGGGGATAATCCAGCCGGCGATGCTGCTACCCGTGACCACCGTCCAGACAATCCAGATGACACGCGACAGGACGACGGAACGCGCCCCTTTACGGCGGGTGGATGTCGACCGTCTGCGTGTCATGCGGGCCTCCCTGCCCTGCCGTTCCATCAGCCGCACGCATGCGTCCTCGAGTGGAAGTCAGAGGCTGTCCTGTCATTGTCCAGGGATTCCGCCGCCAGCCGCGCCAGGCGGGGATCGCCGCTGCTCTTGACCCGCTCCAATGCCGCGATCGTCGCGGCACTCTGGTCCCGAATCCGGCCCAGTGCCCATGCCGCCCGCTGACGCACGGCCGGATGCGGCGACGTCTCGAGAACCGAAACCAGCGCCGGAGCGGCCGCGAACGCCTCGGGCCCCGCCCGCCCGAGAAGCGTCACCGCCCAGTAGGCAACCAGTTCCTGCGCAGCGGCCGCCAGGCTACAGAGCGGCTCGAGGGAGCTCGCCGGCGGCGGACCCAATTCCTCCAGCGCGGCAACCGCCCACTCCCGGACCACTTCTTCTTCATCCCCACACGCCCGCACCAGCTCCACCGCCACGCACGCAGCGTCTCCGCACCGCCCCAGCCGCTCGGCAGCTTGAGCGCGCACGCTGGCTTGCTTATCCTGCAACTGCCGTGCTAGCACTGTCACGTCGGACATGTGTTGGCCCTTGAGGTCCTGATCGATACTCCCGCCAACTTGAGGCCCCAGGGGAATAGTCAATCCGCGACAAACAGGCAAGATCAGTTTGTCTGGATTCTCGGGGCTCCTCGAGGCCTGCGGACGAAGAGGAGAATGCCTGATGTGGTGCACGCCTTGGAGATCGTCACGAAGCGAGTTGGTGTCGGGTGCCTGCAGGACGGGCGGTACGACCGTGGCGGCGGGGCCGGGCGGTCGGGCGGGGTGTCGTGCGGCCGGGAGGTGCAGCCGGTTTCGAGCTGCGCGGTGGGCAGTCGGATGTGTGCTGGTCGCGGCCGCCACGTGGCTGGTACGTCCGGCGATTGCTGGGGCGGCAGGCGGGGACGAGCGGGTGCAGAGCGACCTGCCGCGGTTTCTACCCAACCACGGCAACAGTGTGTACGAGGTGTCGGGGCTGTTGCGCACCTGGCCGCCGGAGGGTCCGCGGCAGCTATGGCGCGAGGAGATTGGCTGGGGCAAGAGCGCGGTGGTGGAGGTGGGTGGTGCCGCCTATACGCTTACCGAGACGGACGAGCAGCAGTATGCGATCTGCCTGGATCCCGCCACCGGCGCGACGCGCTGGAAGCGTCTGCTGTTGCCGAAGCCCAACCGTCATTTTGCCTGGGGGCCGGTCACGTCGCCGGTAGTGGATGAGGACCGCCTGTACGTCGTGCCGTACGACACCTTCGAAAAGGACGTGTGGGAGGTACGGTGTCCCATCATCTGTCTGCGGACCGACGGCACGGAACTGTGGCGCGCGGACCAGACGTTCTGGGCCACGGAAGCCTCGACGCCGCTGGTCGTCGGGGACACGTTGTACGTATCGGCCGACAACCCGCATCGCGTCGTCCTCGTGGCGCTCGACAAGTACACCGGCGAGCTCCGCTGGTCGACCGTGGCGGAATCGGACAAGCAGAACGAGCTGGGTGCTCCGGCCTCGCTCACCTATCAGGAAGTCGATGGGGTACCGCAGGTGATCGTAGCCACGTACGGCACCTGCGAAGTGCTGGGGGTCCATGCCGAGACGGGCGAGATCATGTGGCGCTATCCCTACCCTGCCGACATCGCCATCGGTCTGGTCAGTACACCGGTCGCCGTCGGATCGCGACTGTTCGTCTGTGGCGGCGAAGGCAAAGGCAAGGACTTTGCCGTTTGCCTGCAGATGAGTGCCGCGGATGGCCGGATCAGCTGCCGGGAGCTCTACTTGACCACGGAGCTGCAGAACAACATGTACAACACGGTCGCGATCTATCAGGACGCGGTGTTTGGGTTCGGTGGTGGTGCGCGCGCGGGGAGCCTCCAGTGTACGAACCTGGACGACGGTCGCCTGGTGTGGGAGCACAAGCACCGCGACTGGACCAAGGACCAGAACCTGGTTGTGGCCGACGGACTGATCTTCGCCATCACGAGCGGGGGGGAACTGGTACTGGCGGAAGCCACCCGCGCGGGATATCACGAACTGGGGCGGGTCAAGGTGCCGGCCGATCTGGACAAGCCGCAGCAGCCGACGATTGCCAACGGTCGGCTGTACATCCGGGGCACGGACACGGTGGTGTGCTACCAGGTCGGTGCGCCGTAAAGGGGGCGCGGCGCGCGAGTTGCCCGGCATGCGGCGCACACAGCGGCCCACATGCGCCATAACCCTGGGTGACGTGCAGCCGCTGCAGCGCCGCCGCGCGCCCCTGCGGGTCCGCGTCCGCCACCGCCACGATCTCGCAGCCGGGAATGTTCCGCCACACCTCATCGAGGCCGTGGCCGTAGTCCCCTCGGCCTGTGTGTCCGATCACGGCAACTCGCATGGTATCCACAGCAGACCTCCATTCGGGGAAGAGGCAACAGGTGACAGGCGGGCGCACGTGGTATTCTAGTACATGGGGGCGACGTTCGACATCGAGAGGCAGAGTGTCTGCTAAGGGCGACGCCCGCATCCCCGGGCCCGGGACCTCTTCCGCTGGACGCGCGATCGTGCGACATTAGTGCATGGCGAGCTGGTCCCCCGTGACTGACGGTCCGGTTCGATGATGACTGCCTGCAAGAGAACTGCTGACGAGGAGCTGCCATGAAAGACCCATTTGTTGCGCACACGCTCGGGGAGGTCAGTCAGCGCCGTATTCGCGACGACGTGTACCACTTGGCCTCCAACCCGCTGCCGATGCGCAAACTGAACCTGACGTTGCCGAATCACGAGAAGAGCACGCTCGAGGAAGCCGACGACTTTCTGGCCGGGCAGTTGGAGGCCTGCGGTTACACGGTCAGGCGAGAGGGGATGCGTGTGCAGGCCTACCGGTGCGACACCAGCAAGCCGAAGGCCCACCAGTACTCGCCGCCGGCCCCTGAGGATCCGTGGTACACGGCCTACAATCTCCTCGCCGAACGCCGCGGGGAGTCGGTGCCGGAAGAGATCATCGTGCTGCTGGCACACAAGGACTCGCAGAGCTGGGTCCACTCGCCCGGCGCTTACGACAATGCGGTGGGCACCGCGGCGATCCTGGAGATTGCCCGGATCGTCGCCCAGCTCGAGTTGCGGCGCACCGTCCGCTTCCTGTGGTGCAACGAAGAACACTCGCCCTGGACGAGCGTGCTGGCGGCCAACAACATGCGCCAGCGCCAGGACAATCTGGTGGCTGTGTTCAACACCGACAGCCTGGGGGGCAAGAGCCAGCAAGACATTGATGCCGGCGTGAAGACGAATGCGACACTCTACACCGTCGACGAGGGCAAGACCCTGGCCGACCTGATGACGCACGTGATCGAGACCTACTCGCTCGGCCTGCGCCAGACGGTGGTCAAACGCGAGCACCCCGGTGACGACGATGGCTCGTTCGTCAATGCCGGCTACGGCCGCACCATTGTGAACCTGGGGTCGTTTCCCTACACCGACCCGAATTACCACACGGAAGAGGACGTGGTGGACAAGGTTGACTACGAGAACGTGTTCCTGGCCACCCAGGCGATCCTGGCCGCCGTGTTGCACGTCGACCGGGAGTTGTGATCGGCCGGATACCGGCTCCCGTCGACCTGGCAGCGGCGGCAACTCGTTTCTGGCGTGCGGGCGTACGGCACGGCCTACTTGTTGGCCGTGTGACGTGAAGTCCGTAGGGTGTGACGAGCTCGCGTCACGCGCTCCATCCACCGTCACGCGGCCGTGCCGCGAGCGATGCCACACCATGGCGTTGCAGGTGGGTGGTGCAACCGCGCTCGCCGGCACGGCACCGATTGCCGCTCACATGGTGTGACTGCGCTCGCCGGCGACTGTTGTGATTGTGGGGGCATTCTTGTGGCGAGCTGGTCACACCCTACCGGATGCCGGATCAGCGCGGCGTCTGTGGCTCGGCCGACATGTTCTCGGGCGCGCGTACCCACGGGTGGCGCCGCGAGGCGCGGCTTACCCCGGGCTGTGATAGGGGCGCCGCGCTACGGCTCAAGACGGCAGGTCGCGTGGCGCGAACAGGTCACGAAACGTGACTTCCATCGACACACGAACAAAACGCGATTGCTGCCACGATACCAGTTGCTTTTCACGTGCATGTGGCGTAAATAATGCAACTGGAGAGTAAGTCGTGGCACACGGTCCGCTCCTTCAGCACGGCTAACAAGTAAGTCACACCGACATGCTTCTTCGGCACGGCTAACAAGTAAGCCGTGCCACACGGAACAGCTTGGGCGGCAGGTCAGCTCTTGAGTCCCTGGAGGTCGATCTCGAGCTTCTCGTTGCTGGCCAACAGTTGGTCCCAGTACACGACCTCGCCGAGGTAGGCGGACGTGCGGCCGAGGATGGTGACCAGGTTGCTGCGCACACTTTCCGGCACGGTCGTGTTCGCACACTCCTGGGCCAGGATGCTCCGGTGGAACGTGGCGATATTGGCTACGGCCCCTTCCTCATAGATGGCCGGTGACGAGCCACCCCGGTAGAAGTTGTTGCCGCGGATGAGCACCTGGCCGCCGTAGCTGGTTTCCAGCACACCTTCGGTGCCGAACATCCGGTTGAGAATACCTTCGGGCTGCGTGCCGTGCCCGGCGAACTGCCGCGAGCTGAACGCGATGCCGACATTGTCGGGGTACTGGAACGTGACACTGAACGTGTCCCAGCAGTCGCCGAAGTCGCGCACTTTGCGCCCGCCGGTGCCGAACGCGCACACGGGGGGCTGCCCCATGATCCAGCTGGCGACGTC
>Ga0123332_1002025_pt1 | contig 19513 bp, 4 predicted proteins | sample BioC12SIPDNA_4_FD_89958 | JGI IMG/M metagenome (GOLD analysis project Ga0123332, IMG submission 89958) | Anaerobic biogas reactor microbial communites from Washington, USA - Biogas_R2_A C12 SIP DNA | ecosystem: Engineered > Bioreactor > Anaerobic > Unclassified | place: Washington, USA...
CCGACCATCCAGCAGTGGGTCGCCATATTCTGCATCACACGACTGAGCAGCGGATGACCACTGGGATATAGTTCGGCCGGATACAGTTTATTCACGGTCCAAAGTGCCTCAACGTACTCGTCTTGGGCCTCTTGGTAACGTCCCATGCGATCAAAAAGAAGCGCGCGATCATGGCGTAAAACAGCCATCTCCAGGAGCTTCGATCTACTGGACATTGTCGTGTTATCTGTAGATAGAAGATCTACCGCTTGCCCATAGTAGTGCTCAGCAAGTGCGTAGTCGTCACTTTCTCCAAACGCGTACGCCAAATTGCGCATCAGTTCAGCGCACTCAACTGCGTCGCCATCAAGTGGAGACCGACCTATACGTGCAGCATGTCGAGAAAGTAGTGCATGACGGCAGATCTCCAACGCCCGCTGATCTTCCTGTGACACCGCCAACACCAGCAGATTGCACAGAACCGCATCCAACATACCGGGGAAGCGAACATCGTGATTGCCATCACTCAGCAGCTTGTCTCGGACGTTCTCCAACGCACTGAGTGCCTGCTGATTATTGCCAACATCCCGATGCAGTGCACCTTTCTCGAAAAGCATCCGCATCGTATTCACGTAATCTTCATCTGAACGGGTGATCAGCACCAGGCGCAGGCTGACATCATAGGCATGTTGCGCGTAGGTCAGGGCGTTTTCGTACCTTCCGAGGTGGCGCAAAACGTTACTGCGCGCGACCAGATATTTGGCATACTGTCGTTGCTCATGGAGCGTGTAGGCCAAGCGAACGCGGTACTCGAATTCCGATACCGCGCGCGACCAGTAGTCATCGGCCGCCCGCAGGTCACCCTCGCTCATGCAGATCTGGGCCAGCGCGTCATAGACTTCGGCGATCAGCACGTGCATGGCACCATTTGGATCCTGGTCCAGACACGCGCGGCAGATATCTACGGCGTGCGTGTAGTGCTCGCGCGACTTCACACGGTCGTGGCGGGCATGGAACGCCTTACCAATGTACTGATGCAGAAGCGCTTCGACGGCGTTGGCCTCGGCCTGGTCATGATGCGGGCACAGCGCACGGCAGGCCTGCAACCCTATCTCGCCCAGACTCGCGAGCTGAGCATAATCCTGGCACGCTTCGGCGACGTTGCACATACTCAAATAGACTCGGATGATGTCGATATGCCCGGTGGGATACTGCGACACGGGATACATTGCCTCGTACAGGGCCACGAGTTGCCGGAGGTGTTCCATGGCCTCTTCGTACTGTCTGGTCTGATAGGCGTGATTTGCGCTGAGGATCAACCGGTCGCGTTCAGCCATCAGTGCCGTCTGCCGAGCGTCGAGCGGTGGTTTCTCTTGCGTTGGGCCGGGAACCTTCTGCTGGGGCTCTCCCGCGCCGACCGGCGGGGGAACCTCGCAGCATGTCAACGTCAGGGCGGCAAGCAGGCCGGCCAGCATGGTGGGCCGAGGCCAGCGGGGGCCATGGCATGGCGTGCGCCGGTCGGTCCGGCATCCGGTGGGGCAGCCACAGAGCATGCGTCAGTCTCCTTGTACGGGGAAGCTCACCGCATGAATCAGTTCGAAGTGCGGGCGCAGGCGGGTGGCGAGTTCCTGATGCAGCTGGAGCAGCGGATCATGGATCTCCCGCGGGCGGTCGAGCAGGGCGTCGCGCGACTGCGCGACGGGCAGCAACCGTCCGGCGTGGAACCGCACCGCGTGGGGCCGGCACGCAATTGTGGTGTGGGGCAGGGTGGAGAGCAGTTCGCGCAAGGAGACGTCGGCCGGCAGGGGAGAGTGGCGGGCCAGTAACAGGAGCGTCTCCATACCGCTCTGCGGCGCGCGCATCTCCCAACCGGTATCCGGCTCGGACGGCAGCGTCAGGCCGCTCACGGGCAGGCTCTCGGCCGGCAGGTCCTGCCAGTTCCCGCCGCGCCACGGATGGACCGGTGCCGGCCTCCCCTGCGCGTCGAGCCACACGATGTAGGCGTAGGCCGGGTGGTTGAGTTCGATGGCCAGCCGCACCTGGTCGCCGGGGCGCAGGGGCATGGCCTGCGGATCGTCCAGACGCACCCCCTGCCGCTGCCAGTGGGCCGGATGCCAGACGGTCAGCTCGAGCGACCCGTGCAGGGGCAGGATCCGGGCGCCGGCCGGATGAGCGTAGTGCAGCCACAGAGCCACGGCCGCCGACACGAGCAGCAGCGCCAACAGCAGGAGACCGCCGTAGAGCGCCGGCGATCTGCGGCAGGCGGAGTGGTCCAGGGCCCTGCGCAGGTCCTCGGCCACGTCCGCCGCCGTGGCATAGCGGTCCGCCGGCTGGCGTGCCAGGCAGCGGAGACAGACGCGTTCGACGGAGCGCCCGATGCGGGGGTCGATCTGGCGCGGCGGACGCGGGTCGCGCGAGAGAATCTGTTCGGTGAGTTCCTGGCGGTCGCGTCCCTGGAACGGCTGCCGCCCGGTCAGCAGTTCGTAGAGCATGACGCCCACGGCCCAGATGTCGGCGCGACCATCCAGCTGGTGTGCTTCGCCCCGCAACTGCTCCGGCGCCATGTAGGAGAGGGTCCCGGCATACTCGCCCCGCCGTTCGCACTGCTGGCTCTCGCTCAGCGCCAATCCGAAGTCGCAGACATGCGGCTGGAGCAGGTCGTCCAGCACGATGTTGCTCGGCTTCAGATCGCGGTGGATGATCCCGGCGCGGTGAGCCACCGCGATGGCGTCCGACACATCGGCCAGGATGCGGCAGCCCTGATCGGGCGGGACGGCCCCACGGTCGAGCAACTCCCGCAGCGACTGGCCCGGCACGTACTGCATCACCTGGTAGACCGTCCCGTCAGGCAGTTCAGCGGCGTCGTAGAGCGCCACGATGTGCGGGTGTTTGAGACTGGCCACGGCCCGCGCCTCGTCGACGAGCCGCTGCCGCTGGTCGGCGCTGCCCAGGCGGGCCAGGCGGGCCGGGTGTGGTACCTTGACCGCGACCTCCCGCTGTAGCTGTTCGTCCCAGGCCAGATAGACGGCCGCGAAAGCGCCACTGCCCAATCTGCGCCGCACGCGGTAACGGCCGATCCAGCTGCCCGGCAGGAACCGCACCGGCACCGCCCGCGCACAGGCCTCCTGGAACGCCGCCTCCACGCTGGCCACCGCGTCCGGAAACCGCGCCACATAATCCTCCCGGCACGGCTCCTCGTGCAGGCTGCGCCGGTAGTCGAGTTCCAGCAGCAGCAGTTCCTTGAGCAGCGCGGACCGCCGGGCCGGCGGAACCTGCCGCAGGTACCCCTCCACCACCGGGCGGCGTCCCGCGAGCCACTCGTCCTCAAACGCGAGACAGATCCCGTCCAGCTCCTGGCGGTCTGTCAGGGTGAGCGACTCGTCGCGTCGCAGCAGACTCATCCCAGCAACTCCTGGATCCACGTATCACGCAGCAGACGCAAACGCCGTTCGATGGTCGCCACGGAGCGGTTGACGACCTGGGCGATCTCCTCGTTGGTGAATCCATCCAGCTTCAGACGCACGATCCGGCGGAGTTCGTCATCCAGCCGCTCCAGCAGTTCGGACATCGACACGATCCGGTCGGGGGACGGCGTGTGTCCCTCGACGCGGGCCAGCAGCGTCTCGCGTTCATCTTCCCGCTGCGGACCATAGGTCGACTCGTTGTGCACGCGGCCACCCCCGCGTTTGACCGACATGTGCCGGCGGACGCAGTTGACCGCCTTGCGGTCGGTGATGGTGACCAGCAGCGCCCACAATTCGGTCCGCGAGCGCAGCTCGGGGAACTGCCCCTCCTGCATCCGCGCGAAGAACGACGCGAAGGCGGCCGTCACCAGATCCTCTTCGTCCACCACGCGTCGCGCGGCGCCGTTGAGACGCCGGCGGGCGACCTGCAGCAGGAGCGTATAGAAGCGGTTCCACAACGGAGTCGCCGCCCTCCGATCGCCGGCGCGCAGACTCTCGATCCACTCACTGACCGAATCGGATTCCTTCATGCGCTCAATTCCTGCCAGCAATCATGGTGCGGGCCGAAGTCGCCTTTGCTTGTATACCAAGGGCGCTCCCGACTCGCAACAAATTCCAGAAAATCCGTGAGGGGTGCTGCCGCATTTTGGTGATTATCCTGCTGACGTTCGCGACCGCTCGAACGGGGAATCGCAAACGAGCATCGCCAGCCATCAAGAATTTCGGAGATTTTTCCTGCGTCAGGAGGATGAGCGCCGCGTCGGAGCGTTGTTGACCTGCCCGCGTTTCGCGTTGCTACTTGGCGCTCATCCTCCTGACGCAGGTGCGAGATCAGTCGAGCGTGCGTGTCAGCAGCGTCAGGAACTCCTCCAGTGTGCGGAGGCGTTCGTCGCCCGAGAGCGTCGCGGCTGCGATGCTGGCGTCGGGCGAGCTGGCCACCGACGCGTCTATGGGGACCGCTGACTCGAACACCGCTGATTCGAGCGCCGCCGACTCGAGCGCCACTGGCCGGCTGCCGGGCGCCCGGCGCGTCTCGACCGCCTGCTGCGGCGCACGTTCCCCAGGCCCGACCGCGCCCGCCAGGGCGAGCGGGACATACGCGCCAGACAGATCCGCCGGCCTGCCGGCCGCGGTGGCGGCAGACGCTGAACGCAGCGGCACGGCCACTCCTTCCCCTGCGCCGGCCGCCTGCAGCTGCAGGTAGTTGATCACCAGCAGCGCGTCGAGCGGAGAGATGTACCCGTCCCCATTGACATCCCGCAGCGGCGGGCCGCTCGGTACGCCCTCCAGCCTGGCCGGCAATCCGCTGTTCAAGTAGTTGATCACCAGCAGCGCATCGATCGGTGACACAACACCGTCACTATTGACGTCCAGCGGATGATGCAGGTTCTGCCAGCTGGGCATGACATTCACGACGACCGTCGCGACCACCTTCCGACCGGATGGATCAGCCACCGTGTAGGTCCAGGTCTCGGTACCCGTGAAACCAGGTGCAGGGGCGTAGACCAACTGCTTCCCGTCAGCCGCGATGGTCACTGTGCCACCGTGGCTGGCCGGGCCAACCGCCACGATCTGCACGGCGGCGCCGTTAGTCACATCCACGCTCGTGCCGGTCCAGACAATCTCGTCCGCGGGCACCGCGGCGCGCGGCTCCCACAACTGCACCTCGCCGGCCGACGGCTCCGTGGCCGCCACGGCGTCAAACGCCGTGTTCCAGGTGAACTGGTCATCGTTGGCCATCACGTTCAACACATTCCGTACGCTCTGGAAGCTCACGGTGTACTCGTCATCCAGGGCGCTCGCCCCGCCTGCTTCAAACGGCATTTCGAACAGCAGTTGCTCGCCGTCACCCGGCGGCCGATCGTCCGTAAGCTGCGACCCCACACCCTGGACGCGGCCCTCGGGCTGCACAGCACCGGCACCGGGCTCCTGAAAGGCCTCTCCAAAGTCGATTTCAAACCCCAACGGCAGCTGGTCGTTTAACATCGGCGCCATGCGCATCTCGTCGAACAGCACATCAAGGTAGGCTGCGTACACGCCGCGCTCCGGGTAGAAGTCGCTGCGCAGGTCGCGCACCCAGGCGCGCAAACGCAGCGGATCGCCGCTGGTCACTCGCCCCACAGGCTGTCCCGTTCCATCGACCAGTTCCAGACGCACGCCTACGCGTGGTGCTCCCACCTGGAGCACCACTTCCGCTTCGCTCTGGGCGAACCAGGGATCCTGCGCCGCGTAGACGAACCGGTCGGTCCCCACGAAGTCCGGCTCGGGGGTATAGACGAAGCTGCCATCGGGTTGCAGTTCCAGGCTGCCGTGCTGTGGCGGTTCGACCAGCAGGGCGCGCAGCGGGTCGCCCTCTGCGTCGTGGTCATTCTGCAGCACACCTCGCAGGGCATCGACGCGCAGCACTTCGTTGCGGCCGAGTTCGTACTGGTCGTCCACAGCGTCCGGGGCATCGTTCACAGCGTACACGTCGACTGTAACTGACGCTGTCCGCACACCGCCCACCGTGTAGGTGAACTGTTCCGTTCCCGAGAAGTCCGCCGGCGGCGAATAGAGCAGATGCAGGCCGTTGGCCGAAATCTGTACTTGGCCTCCGCAGCTCGGCTGCGTCACCGACGTAATCACGCCGGCGCTGGGCAACGTGACCTGGAGGGTCGTCTGACCGTACACCGCTTCCGCATCCGGCACGACGACCGGCGGGCTGTAGGTCAGGACGTCATGGGCCGGACTGATGTCGGCTGGATTGGAGGTGAATTCTGCCACGCCTCCGCGGAACTGGTCGTTGGCCAGCACATCCAGCAGCACGTGGCGGCTGTCTTCGGCAATCCCGGTGAACACGTCGTTGCACAGCGTCATGCGGCCAGCCGTGAACCGCACGCGAAACACCAGGTATTCGGCCGATCCCAGCGGCGCAAACCCGGTCTGAAACGCCCCCGCTTCATCGATCAGTCCGGCGGTCTTGGCCACCCCCCAGGGACCGTTGGCATAGTGCGGGCCGAATTCAATGTCAAACCCGCGCGGGTTCGCAGACGACGGGACGATCGACAGGAGATCGGCAGGATAGTTGACGTCCAGGTACGCAGCGAAGATGCCCGGTATGCGGGCCCCCTCCCGCACGTCCTGTACATAGACGTTCAAGTAGATGTCAGTACCCGGCGTCGCCTGCTCCACCGGTTCGCCCTGCAAGTCGGTCACAGCCAGGCGAAAGGCGACCTGTGCACTCGCCAACTCACCTTCAGCCTCCACGGGCGGAATCTCCGCGAGAGACAGAGCCCCCGTCAACAGCTGGCGTCTTTCCAGCGGTTCGAAGGCCAGTCGCCGCCGGGTGCGTGCTAAGCGCCTGCTGGACGGCGGTCGGCAGGCTGCGGACCGCGCAGATCGATATGGCTGCCAAGAACGACTCAACTTCCCCCCCTCGTCCCACACGCCCCCGATGGACACTGTGCCAGAACGCGCGGCACCGGCCCGCTCCGCTCGCGCACAGGGAGGCGCGGGACGCGTCGCCAATCCGGCCTTGAGCACGCCGGATATTGTAGACGATGGCGCGGAAGGGGGCGAGCAGAATCCGCCGGCAACGCTTAGGGAAGACCGGGCAGCCAGTCGTCGATCACGGCGTGCATCACGTCGGTCACGGCATCCGCCACCAGGTCGGCCAGCTTGCGACGTGCCTGTGTGACGTCCTGGGCGAGCAGCGTGAGAAGCTCGTCCTGGTGCCGCAGTTGGAGGAGTCCGGCCGGGTGCAGATCGCCGCCGACTGGATCGGCCGTGTCCGGGGCGCTGGCTTCCCCTGGCACCCGGCGCTGGCCGACGTCGCGCAGCAGGGACTCATGGTCACGTGCCGGCCACCCCGCTTCGCCTTCGCCGCCCCCGGTCTTGCCTCCGCCGTCAACACCGCTGGCACCGCTGGCACCGCTGGCAGAGGGTTCACCGGAGCCGCCGCTGCCGCGCCGGTTCAGCTCGTTGATGACCCGCAACGCATCGACTGGCGAGACGAAGTTGTCCCCCGTGGTGTCCAGGTAGGGGGGCGGGGCAGCATCGCCGGACGGCGGCAACAGGGCATGCCCACCGACACGGTTCAACTCGTTGATGACCAACAACGCATCGATCGGGGTGAGCAGGCCGTCATTGTTCACGTCGAGCGGATCGAGCGGATTGCGCCACGGCGGGGCTGACGGGCTGACTCGACCGGCGAAATCGCTGGGCCGTTCGGTGTCGGCAGCCCACACCATGGTTCCCTGCGCATCGACCACCACGTCGCGGATTCCGGATAGCGGATCGGCCACTTCCCAATCGCTTGGCGGTATGGCCAGTACCCGATATGCCCCCGGGGGCAGATGCGGCAGAGCATAGGCACCCGATGCATCGGTCGTTGCCGCCGTGGCCGCGCCGACCCGCAGATTGTCGAGTTGAATCACGGAGTCGTATGTGGACTTCACGATGGCGTAGGCAATCTGCGGCGTCGGTGTATTCCAGGTCATGGTCTCGACAGCACCCGCTGCCAGGTACTTCGTCGTGTACCTTCCCAGGAGTCCGCCGGCCTGGTCATAGACTTCCAGACGCCCGTAGCCCCCCGTCGCCGGCCCCACCGCATCCAGGCTGATCGTCGTAGTCGGGCTGTCCAGATCGATGCGCAGGTTGCGGCTTTCAAACGTCCACTCCGTCACCCATTCGTCGGCCACACCATAGCGGACTGCACCGAACAGCTGGGAACCGGACGCTGCCACGCTCCCAACGCGTGCATCCTTGACATCATATCCCGTCGCGGCGAGGGTTACGTCATTGAGCACACCATTGAGCAGCGTGTACTGGGGATAGTGGTCGGGTTCCAGGGTCTGGCGAATCGCGACCGCCTGGCCGGACTCGTCGACCACCTGCAGCGTCCAGCCGGGGATGCCGCGTTCCGTGACGTCCCAGACACCGTCGGCATCCAGGTCATACCAGACGTAACCCTGCACACCTGACGGCGCCACTGCGGTGGGGAAGGCGGTCGTACCCCAGAACACGTCCTCCGACACCACCACCGTCTGCCCCGTCCAGGGATCCACCGCCTGGGTCCGGATCAGGATCTCCTGGCCCAATTGCATGGGAATAGACAGGCTGATGTCCGTCTCGTACAGGTTGTAGTCCTGGGCCACCGTCCACGTGACGCCGCCGTCGAGCGAATAAACCGCCTGGCTGACGCGGTTGATCGTAATGTCGTTGCGGCGGCCGGAGGAGTTGAAGTTGGGCAGCGTCTGTACGGCGGAATGCCCGGAGAACCGATAGGCCTGAGCCACTGGGTCGTAGCGGCCGGCCCCGGTCAACGTCAGGGGCACGTCCAGCACGTCGAAGACCCCGTTGGCATCCGAGTCCTGCCAGCCGATCATCGCCAGTGACGACATGGAGCTGGTATGGTTCTGCCACGCGGTGTTCAGCGCTTCGCCCGCATACATGATGCTGGGCTGGAAGACGTAGTCCGGGTCCGGGTTGTCCCAGGCATTCAAGTTCTGAGTGTTGTAGTATCCGCGGCGGCCGGTGTAGGTGCCGGCCCCGGTGTATTCGTCGAGCGCGTAGAAGATGTGTCCGGTCTCGTGCGCGAACGTGCTGGCCGGCCGCCGCGACGGCGCGACGAAGAAACGTCCACCGGAGAAGGCGAACGCCTGCGAGAAACTGCCCCCCGCCTTGAACCGGCCGTCGGCATCGTTGTAGTCGTTGACGACAAAGATCGTGAAGGCCCAGTCGGCTCCGTGCTTCAGACGCTGCGACTGGTTGAACGCGCGGATGTCGGTCTCGAGCACGCCGGTGGTGTCGTAGCCGACATTGCGGAGGAATTCCGGCACCCATAACGCGTAGTCATTGGAGATCCGGTCGATCGGCTCGTAGCCGGTCGGCACCGGGTTGTGCGCGTACTCGAAATCGCAGATGAAGTTCAGCGCGTGGATGGGATCGATACCGTCGTAGTGCTCCGCGTAGAAGTTGACCAGCGCATCTTCCCACCACTGGAGCCCCTCCTCGACGCGGTCCTTTGTGAGTTCGATCCAGTTCGGGCCGCTGGCGCTGATCGTATTGCCGAACGCGTCCAGCACCGGTTCGCCGTACTGGTCCCGCACGAGCGGGTTCCAGTCCTGCGTGCTGGGGTCGATGCTGCCATCGGATTCGAGGAACACGACGGTGGCCACCACATTGCCCAGCATGTACTCCGCCGTGTCCGCACCGGCGGCGCCAAACGGCAGGCTGGCCAGCAACATGCGTGGCTCGAGTCGTTCGAATCGTACCGCGCGGCTGGCGCCGCGGCGGTGCTGCGGCCGCCGTTGCGGCTGCCAATGTCCCGGCTCACTGGACCGTACACGCATGGGAGAACCCGACTCACGTCGTTGCGGCGAAGAGATCAGTCTGGAGTAGCACCTTCAGCCCCAGAATTTGATCATAGTCGTGGTTCCACGGAGTGGCAACGAAATGGCATGCCGCCCCCACTCCGGAGCGCGGCCGGCGGGCCGGTTGTGGCAGTCGTGCGTGTCACACGGGGCCCCGGCGCCCCGCCGGGGTTCCGGCGGGGCAGATTCCGGAGTCTTCCGTCACGCGCCCAGCCGGGCGAAGACGGAATCGTGGGCGTCGGCCAGGCTGACCAGATCAGCTGCTTCCCCGGCCAGATCCTCGAGCAGGTCCTCCAGATCCGCGGCCTGCAGATCGGTCAGACCCCGCTCCCGTGGCAGCTCCGCCGGCAAGGTGCCAGAGTCCGGGTAACCGGTCTCAGGCTGCGCGGCAGCCGCATCGATCGCCGGAGCGGCCGGGGCGGTACTGGTGGCCGAGCTCACCAGCAGCTGGCCGCCTGACAGGCCTGTGTTGAGCCCGATCTCCACCAGCGCGACGGCGTCGTCAGCGGCGGCCAGCAGATCGCCCGCTACTTCGCCTTCACCTTCTCCCTCGCCATTGAGGTAGTTGATGATCAGCAGCGCGTCGATCGGCGAGACGTAACCGTCACCGTTGACGTCGTAATACGGCGGTGGCGTGAATTCGGGCAGCGGCGGCACCGGCAGCGGCTGCTGCGATATTCCTGGGTTGAAGTTCAGCAGGTTGATGATGAGCAGCGCGTCGAGCGGCGAGATGTAGCCGTCGCCGTTGACGTCCCGCGCCAGACCGTGGTTCTGCCACGGGTTGGCCGAGACGGTCACGACATAGTCTTCCACCTCGCCGTCTTCCGCGATGCCGGTCGGTGCCAGGCCACCAGTACTGCTGAACCGGAACCGCATGAACGTCGGCACATTCACGGCGGTCGCAACGACCTTGAATGTCAGCGTGTTGCTGCCAGCCGCGAGGCGGTGGCTGGAGAAAATCTTCTCCCCAACGTCGTTCCAGTCGCCGTCACCGTTGGCGTCGAACCACACGTCCAGGAACCCGGGCGCCGACGCGACCACGTTCATGACCGCGTTCTGACCGGCCGTCATGGGACCGGCGAACACCACGCCGTCATCACTCAAATCGGCACTGGCCAGCGCCGACGGCTGACCGTCCGGTTCCGCGTCTACGAACGCGCCCAGGTGGAATCCTGGCACGATGCGGTGCCCGGCCCCGTTGTTTTCGCGGAGGACCGGGTACACGGCCGGCGCATCGCCGTAGTCCGTGCCCAGACCGGTCAGGATGGTGAAGCGTGTGGTACCGTCCGGCCGATTCGGCCGCAGGTCGTTGCCAGCCAGATCGTGGATCGACGTCAGTGTGTCGACGGTCAGTCCGGTCACGCTGTCCATGCCGTCCAGGAACAGGTAGGCGCCGAAGGCCTCGCTGGTGACCCCCACCAGTTTGCCCTGCGCCACCGCGGCAGCGATGGCCTCCGAGACAGCCTGCGCGATGTCTTCACCGCGCCCCGGAGCAATCACGATCGGGATGGCGTCCTCGTTCTGCGTACCGGGCTCGCCGGTCTGGTCGAGCGTCGTCGCCGACGTGTCCAGATTCGTGCTGTCGTTCCCGCCAATGTGCACGCGTCCCTGGCCGGCGTTCCGCGGCGCGAGAGACATACCGCTGGACAGGATGGCCTGGACCAGCGCATTGGCTACTTCGTCCTGGGTGGACGTCTCCGTGAACGGGACACGCACGCGGCCGGTGGCGACCTGGCCGTTGGAATCGAGTTCAAACGACTTGGTCACCGCACCATGACTGAGCAGGAACGTCTCACCGTCCACCAGCGCCGTGCCACCCGTCGCCGGTACCAGGATGACGTATCCGGTGTCGAACTCGAACGTGACACTGTTGGCGGTGGGCGTGGCAAGATCCTCAATGGTGAACGAGTCTTCGTCGGCCGGCGTGGACGTCAGGAAGTTGACGACTTGGCGCTCGGCGTTCACCAGGTTGATCTCATACTGCCGATCCCGCTCCCAGATGCCGGCAATCGGTGACAGACGGATCGTGTTACTCGTGGTGTCGTAGGCAAACGAGTAGTCCACGCCGCGTACCAGCGTCCTGCCGTCGCGGAGCAGCATCACGGTCGAAGCGAGCACGGAGGCGTCATTCGGGCCGGTGCCTTCGCCGCCACCAGCGGCCATGTCTATCAGCTGGATGCTGAAGTGCGTGAGTGTCGTCGCGACGTTCACGATCGTGTCGCGCGGGTTGGCGTCATGCCCCTCTCCGTCATTGTCGCGCGGGTTGATCAACTGGGCATAGGGGCCGATGAAGTCGACCCGGTCCACGGCACCGCGGTCCTTGTACACGTTCTCGCCCTGGCCCGCTGGCGGGTTGACGTTGGGATCGTCCTGCCGCAATTGGCCATAGACGTCGCGCGCCGGCGCCAGAATCGGGGACTTGGAGATGCCCAGCGGATCCTTCACGAAGAACAAGTTCTGCCGGTCATCCAGCGAATCGATCGAGCTGTCGATGGCCTTTGAGCCCGCTGCCGGCAGGAAGTTGTAGTTCGCCGCATCGACGAACAGCGGGTCGTCCGGGCCGAGCACGATCGCGTAGGCGCCGATCACCCCCGTCGTGGACAGTGTCCCGACGTTCTGGAACAGCAGACCGCCCATTTCCGTCGTTGTCGACGTGGCATCGATGCTGATCCCGGTGGCCACGTTCGATACGATTGTGTTGAGGATCGTCGGGCTGGCATTTTCCGATACCTGGATCCCCACGCCACCGCCGTTGCCGTGGATCGTATTGTTGACGATGCGTCCAAAGGGCACGCTCCCCAGTTCGCCGGTGGTGGCCGGATCGCCGCTGAACAGGATGCCCCCCACCCCGCTGTTGGCAATCACGTTGTTGATGATGACCACGCCCGGCGTCAGGCGTTCGGCGTTCCGCACGCGCAGGTTCGCGGCAGGACCGGCGTGCGGGAGCACACCGGCGGCTGGCACCAGGTCGCTGCGACTGCGGTCGCCGGCATCGGCCACGATGCCGAACCGCGCCGAGTCGCGCACGATGTTCGAATGGATCAGGATCTGCCCCTGATCGCGGAACACATTGCTGTCGCCGACCATCTGATGCTCGACGCCCAGCGCCTCCGAGTACCCGTAGGTAATCACTTCAATCTCGCCGAAGTCGAACGTCGGGAACACGTCCCCGGTGGCGTTGCCGAAGAGATTGATGACGTTGCTCGTGCTGGGGGCCGCGTAGAGCGGCGTGAACACACTGGGGCGCGGCGGCGCCGCGGGCGTCACGACCTCGCCGTCCGCGAGCGCGGCCACGATGTCGATGATCACCTGCGACTGGCTGCTGTTGATCGCGTCGCGAATGCGGCGCGCGATGACATACGCGGGCTCAGCCGCGTAGGAGCCGGTGACCGGGTCGTAGGCCGTCGCGTCAAACGGCACCATCAGGTTGCCGCTCGCCACGCCGTCACCGACGTCCAGATCCTCGAACTCGAACACCACCGTGTTCACCCCGTCGCTGATCTGGAACGTCTGCCCATCCCGTAACTGGTCGGCCGAGGGGGCCACCAGGGAAATGTGCTGTCCCAGCCGGTCGTTGGTGTCGAAAGAGCGGCCGCCACAGCCGAACGGAGGCATCCCTTCGAGGATGCAGAAGGGCATCGCCGCACTGCTGGTCATGTAGCCGTATTCCGGACCGCGGCGGACTTCCACCTGGTACATCCCCTGCAGTTCCGAGAAGTCCGGCACCTGCGGGTTGGCCACGAAACTGGCATCTCCGACGGCACCCGTAACCAGTTCACCCCGCTCGGCGAACCCGATGATGATGTCGTCGATATAGACCCCCTCATAGTTGTTGTTCATGCCGCGCAGCGAACCGGCGAAGCGTCCCGGCAGCGCCGGCGGTCCGGAGGCATAGAAGCTGCCGAATTCGTCGCCCTGCAGCTGGCCGATCACGCTCAGCGGCCCCGCGTCGGTCACGGAATGGCCGACCAAGCGGACGCGGTCCTTGTACATGGTGATATTCTGGAAGCCATCCTCACCGGGCCCGAAATCGCCGCCGGCAAACCGGTCTTCCAGCGCCTTGCGGACCACAGCGGCCACCTGGTCGGAGGACATCGACACCGTCACCACCATCGGAATGTTCGTGCCGTCGACACCCGGCTCCGCTTCATGGATCAGTGCCGAATCCAGCACGTCCACTACCCCGGGGGCCGGCAGGTTGAGCCGGTTTCCATCGCGGACGACGTCGATCGACCGAGCCAACAAGGCCTGTTCGATCCGCTCTGCCACAGCCGTCGCGCTGTCGGTTGGCAGCAACATGATCGGGATGCCATCGGTGACACCGTCGAGCAGCGGATCGAATTCAAACCGCGTACCGTAGGCTTCGAAACGTGTGCCGTCGGTGAAGACAGCCGCGCTGGGGGCCACCAGGATGTGGCCGAAATCAAACTCGAAGACGACCCCGTCATCGATTACCAGCGTTTCGCCGTCGCGGACCCTGCTGGCCGCCACCCCGCAGATGTCGACCCCGGCCGTACCGCCGATATCCAGGCTGGCTGCCGTGGAGAAGTCGAATCGCAACCTCAGGTTCTCCATGCCGGCCCACGGCGCCAACTGGATGCGTGCCTGCCGCCAGCTGTTCGTGTTGTCGAAGAGCTCCTGCACGCCGCGCCGCCCGTTGACCTGATCCATCTGGGGAATGGCGCCTTCGCCCAACTCATACTCGTCGTCCAAGAGTCTATTGCTGCGGAACGAGTTGTTGGTCGCCAGCAGCTGCCATTCGCCTCCGTCCGCACTGATGAAGACGCGGAACGCGTCCCGCATCGGATCGAGCGGCTGGGGATTGTACAGCGCATTCTCCGTCTGGAGGAAGTAGTTGAAGTACAACACCGGATCATCGCTGGCCGAATACCCCTGAAGGCTGAAGGCATTCGTCTCGAGGCTGCCGTGAGCGCCTCCCGGGAAGTTGTAGTTGTTGCGATTGGTTGGATCGAGGCTGGTCCAACCGTTCGCACTGACGTCCTGGAACCCGAAATAGTAGCTGTTCCCGCCGTTCCGCGCGAGACGGCTGCCGTCCACCGGCACCGTGATGCCGTGCCCCGGATCATTGGCGCGATTATTGGTGACGTGCCACAGGTTCCTGTCGAGGTTCGAGAAAGCCATCCCCGTCACTTCGCCGACCGCCCCCGTCTGCACGCTCGTCTGCCCATCGACGAAGATGGGCTGGAGCTGGCCAAGGGTATCGAAGGCGTACAGGCGACCGCTGCGGCTGATGCCGAACAGCAGATCGGCGTAGGCGCCGTTCTGCAGCTGCTGCGGACCGACCGACAGCCCGGCGAACTCGATGCCCTCGATGTTCGTGATGTACTGCGTGGACAGGCTGGAACTGCGGTAGTTTCGGATCTGGTACAGGCCGCCCCGATCGTCCACGGCGTACATGTTGTTGTTCACGATTGCGATGCCGGTCACCTGGCCACCGGCTCCGCTGTTGCTGGCGATCAGCGGTGCGTCGGCAAACGCCTGGCCGTTGACGATGTTGACCACGCCCGTTCCGGCGCGGGCCACAACTTCCGGAAACAGCTCGCGGTTAATGTGCTGGGCCACCACGGCCGCAACTTGATTGGCCGTGTCGGCCGCCCGCAACGGCACGCGAACGTTCCCCGCACTGACTCCACCGCGCGTCCCTTGATCCACGAAGATCGGTACGCCCTTGAACCGCCCCACATTACCGCCGAGGAAGTTCGTCCGGGCGCCCATCGAGCTGGCTTCATAGTTGATGAAATACCCCCCGCCATCCTGATAGTTGAAGAGCGTGTTGCCGCTGAAGTTCCGGAACTGCGTGCCGTTGAGCGAGAAAGTGTTGGCATTCACCACGGTGATATCGAACAGGCCGTTGGCGAACACCTGCCCCGGCATGAACCGCACCAGGTCCCCCACCATGTCCCGGATCATGACCGACTGGCCCGTGCGCAGTCCGTGGTTATCGGACGTGATGACGATCGGCGCCCCCGCGGGGTTCGATGCGTTGGTGATGGTCCGCCGCACGTTCAGTTCGTTCGCCAGCTGCTGCTGGAACTGCGCCTGCGTCATGGTTTCTTCGAACCCCATGAGCAGTCCTTCGATGTCGCTGAACGTAGGATGGTCCGGATTCGCCAGGTAATCGAAGATCGGCACCAGCGACAGGCCGGCGCTGGCTTCCTGGAACAAGATGTGAGGGGTTTCGGGTGTAGCGCGTCCCAGCGGGATCTGCTGGGAATTGACCAGCACATAGGCCACGTCGTCGTCGACCGTCTCGTACACCGCCCGCGACTCGGCAGCCGTGTACTGATTGACGTAACTGGCCAGCCGCTCCGCCAGCTCTACCGCCGTGTCGAAGGAGGTGACCGAGAACTGCACGTTCCCGGCCGCCACGCCGTCACCCAGATCGATCTCGAAGGTGGTCCTGCCGTCGGTGGTCACGACGACGAAGGTCTCGCCGTCGTTGAACCGAGCACCGTTGATCACGGCGACAATCGGGGCATCCCCCCTTTCGCCCGACAGCTTCAGCGACGTCTCGAGGTGCAGCCCCCAGACGTCCTCCGACGGGCGCAGGGCGACGCCCTGCGGCGAGACGCGCAGATCGTTCGCCAGGATCCCGGCCACCAGCTGCGTGAAGATATCAAATCCGTCGGATGTCGCGTCGAAATTGATCGGCACCGCCTCGATGTTGACCAGCCCATTGCCGAGGCTGACATCTTCAAACTCAAACAGCACCGTCTTGTTGCCGTCACTGATGGTCAGCGTTTCGGCGTCGGCATAGCCGCTGTTGGGGATCAGGATCGTTTCTTCCGCCACCAGCGCCACCGCCGGCTGGCTCAGCGTCGACAGAATCGTGTTGGAGGTGTCGATCAGAAACCGGCCGTCCATGTGGATCCGCGCATCGCGGGTGAACGACACCAGGTCCGGCCCGACCGCCGCCGCCCGCACCGGGAAGACGGTGACCGCGTTCAGGCTGCTCACCACCCGTTCCTGCAGTTGAGCCTGCGTCGTGGTGGCGTCGTAATTGACCAGGACCGAGCCGGACGTCTCCCGCCCATCCCCTACATCGGTGTCCTCGAATTCCAGACGCACCATCGCGCCGCTGGTGGCATAGAAGGTGAGCACCAGGCCGTCGGGGATCGTCGCACCGGCCGCATAGTCCTCGGTATCCGCCGGGATGACCAGCGTGGACCCGGTATCGAACTGGAAGAAGTCGCCGTCGAGGATCATGAAGTCGCCGTCGCGGATCACCCGGCCCGTCGCTGGGTCGATGAGTACCATGACTTCCGGTCCGGTGTCGAACTCGAAGCTCTCGGAGTCGATCTGGAACCCAGCGCCATCCTGGATGCTGATCGACGCGTCAAACGGGCCCGTCAGATCGGTGGCGTCGGCAGTGGTGATGGTCGACCCGGTCGTGATGATCTGTCCGCGTTCGCGAATCTGGGTGCCGGCGCCGTTGTGCTGGCACTCGTTGCCGCCCGGCGGGCAGCCGGTCCGGTCGCTGCCGGGCGAGTACATGCTGTTCCCGACGCCGGTGTTCGCGTCGAACTGGTACAGGATATTGGTTTCCCGCGTGACCAGCCCCCACCCGGCATCGCCCCGGTCCCCCACCGCAAACAGATCGTACTGGCCGTTACCGGCGAAGGTGATGGCGTTGAAGAACACGCCGACACCTTGGCCACCCCCCGCCCGCACAGATCCCTGGCCGTTCGGATTGGGGACGTAGGTCAGCAGACCATCGTCGCCCAGGTTGGTGGCGGCAGCCGTGCCGGTGTCGATATGCAGGAAGTTCCCGACGGTCCCGTCGGTGCCGAGCTGAGCGAAGTACGACTGCGAGAACGAGAACATCTGGCCGTCGTACCGCATGGCGATATCGCCGATGTACGGCAAGCTGCCCCCCACGGAAATATCACCGAGCGTCGTTTCCAGCGCGCCGGTGAACGGGTCCACGGTATGGATCTTCGCCCCGTAGGTGGGCTGCTCACCCGGATACGTGGCCACAAACAGCGTCACGTCCCCGAGCGTGAACGGCACGATGCTGATGTCGTCCAGCAGGTCGACCGTCGGCGAGCCGGCGATGTTCGAGCCCCCGGTCTGCTCCACCCGTTCTTCGGCGATCCGCCTGATCGAGTTGATCGGTTCGAGCCGGACCAGCGGGTTGGCCGGATTGGCCTGCGTGAACTGGCTCAGTTCGTTGGGCATCCGACTGCTGTTGGTGACCGCCAGGTAGTAGGTGCCCTCGGGCAATGACTGCGCGCCGATGAAGGGATCGAGCGTGCCGGCCGACCCGCGCGACGTGTCGTCCATGTCGGCGCCGTTGAGCGGTGCCGGCTGGTCCTCGGCGATGTTCGAGTTATCCCGTCCGCGAACCCCGCTGGACGACAGGATCAGGTTGAAGTTGCGGTCAAACACGGCCAGGGATGCATCCGAGCGCCCCAGCTGATCGGAATAGTCCACGTCGAAGATCGTCGACAGGTACAGGAAGGGATTGACGATCCCGGACCCCTGCACGGAGTCGTAGTTGATATCGAAGCGGTAGAAGTCCACATCGGAGGCGGCCGTCAGCTCGCCCGCGATGCTCAGCGCCGCGCGATCCGTGTTGAGGATGTTGCCCAATGCCTGCGCGTTGGCGATCACATCGTTGGCCGAATTGTTGGCCTCGCTGGCCTCACCCAGCAGCGGCGAGTGGATCGGCTGGCCGTAGACCTCAATGCCGTACGTGCCGTAGCGGATGTCGGCGTAGCGGATGGTGCAACCGGGCACCTCATCGATTTCCCGCAGCCGCACCTGGAACTGGTACCGCCCCATCGTCTGGCCGGCGTTCAAGTCGGCCAGGTTGTCGCTGCTGCTGCGGACGCGGATGTAGAACGATGTCAACGCGCTCCCCACGGCACCGGGCAGCACGACGCGCATGCCCGCATCGCGCGGGTTGGTCGTGTAGGTATCACGCCCCTGGAGGTAGGGGGACTTCTGCAGCACGTTGGCGTCGATCGAGGGGTTGGCCTTCACGATCGATTCCGCGCGGTTCGACTCCTGGAACGAATTGTCCGACCGGGCGATCAGCTGGCCGTCGGAACCGATCAGTTCGACGACGGTGTCGAGCGAATGCCGGGTCCGGTCGAAGTCGATCCAGATCTCCGTCCCGGCGCGGGCCTGGAAACTGTACACGTCGATGTCATTGCGGTCGTTGAGCAACCCGTGGACCTCGAAGCCCAGCCGCAGGTTCTCGTCGCCGTTCTTCTCGCTCGACGCCAGGGCCCCCAGGATCTCGGCCTGGCTGGTGGTGGCGTTGGAGCCCGGCGCGACGACGTTGGCCGCCTCGGATTCCACGTACACGTCAACGTTGCGGTCGTGCGCGTACTGGTCGATCAGGATGCTGCGCCAGTCGCCTGGTCCCGGCAGCGTGGCGCTGCCGTCGTTGTTCGTGTCGGTCTGCGGCATGCCGTCCGACACGCGGAACCCGGCTCCCGTGGTGTCGTCGCGCAGCGACGTGAAGACCACCGGCGAGCCCGGCTGGCCGATTACCTGGATGATGCCGCCGATCCGGTCGTCGATGTCCAGCGGCCGCCCGGTCGCGGTGAACCCGGCCGTGGGCCCGAACAGCTTGACGACCAGACTCTCGGTGGCATTGCTCTCGAGCCGCAGTCCGCCATAGGTATGGAAGTCGGAGATGTAGATCGTGTCCAAGACGACGTGCGTGATGTCCGTGTCGTCCCAGAC
>Ga0123332_1002030_pt1 | contig 19483 bp, 16 predicted proteins | sample BioC12SIPDNA_4_FD_89958 | JGI IMG/M metagenome (GOLD analysis project Ga0123332, IMG submission 89958) | Anaerobic biogas reactor microbial communites from Washington, USA - Biogas_R2_A C12 SIP DNA | ecosystem: Engineered > Bioreactor > Anaerobic > Unclassified | place: Washington, USA...
CAGGACGATCCCCGCGCCCGCGGCGATCTCGCCGATCCGCTCGGCGGGCACGCCCGTGACCTCGAGCCGGTCGGACTCGGTCTGGGTCACGGCGGCCGAGGTGGCCCGCAGGGCCTCCTCGAGCGCTGCGGCCTGGGGCGAGCGGACGACGACGGCGCCTCCCGCGGCCCGGGCGACGATCTCACCGACGGGGGCGTCGGCGATGACCTTGCCGCGACCGAGCACGATGATGTGGTCGGCCGTCTGGGCCATCTCGCTCATGAGGTGCGAGGACAGCAGGACCGTGCGGCCCTGTGAGGCGAGGAAGCGCACGAGGTTGCGCACCCACAGCACGCCCTCGGGGTCGAGGCCGTTGACCGGCTCGTCGAGGATGAGGGTCTGGGGGTCGCCGAGCAACGCCGCGGCGATGCCCAGGCGCTGGCCCATCCCGAGGGAGAATCCGCCCACGCGCTTGCCGGCGACCGACTCGAGGCCGGTCATCTCGATGACCTCGGCGACGCGCTTCTTGCTGATGCCGTGCGTCGCGGCCATCGCGAGCAGGTGGTTGTAGGCGGTGCGCCCGGTGTGCACGGCCTTCGCGTCGAGCAGCGTCCCGACCTCGGCGAGGGGGGCGCGGTGCTCGGCGTAGGCGCGCCCGTTGACGCGCACGCGCCCCGCGGTGGGGCGGTCGAGTCCGACGATCATGCGCATCGTCGTGGACTTGCCTGCACCGTTCGGGCCGAGGAACCCGGTGACACGTCCCGGCTCGACCGTGAAGGTGACGTCGTCGACCGCCGTCTTCTTGCCGTACCTCTTGGTGAGGTTCGTGGCTTCGATCATCTCGACTCCTTGTTTGGCTTGTGCTTCCAACCTAGGAACCGGCGGCGCGCACGGGGACGCCCGCAAGACCGAATTCGAGGGCGTGGGCCCTACGCCGCAAGGATGACCGCGTCATCCCCGTGGGGGTGCGAGGGGCCTTGGTGGTGAGCCTTGAGATCTACCTTGTCGGCCCTGCTGGCGAGGCTTGGTCGCGAGGTCAGCCGACCTCGGGCACCGGGCATGCGACGCCCGTGGAGTGCACGGGGCAGTAGCCGTTCGGGACCTTGAACAGGTACTGCTGGTGGTACTCCTCGGCGTAGTAGAAGGGCCCGGCCTCGTCCGCGCTGCGGATCTCGGTCGTGACCTTGCCGTACCCGGCCGTGGCGAGCGCGTCGGCGTAGGCGTCGCGGGTCGCGAGGGCCGCGTCGCGCTGCTCCTCGGTGGTCCAGTAGATCGCCGAGCGGTACTGGGTGCCCACGTCGTTGCCCTGGCGGAAGCCCTGGGTCGGGTCGTGCAGCTCCCAGAAGCGGCGCAGCAGCTCGGTCGTGGGCAGCACCTCGGGGTCGTAGGCGACGAGCACGACCTCGGTGTGCCCCGTGAGGGAGGTGCATACCTCCTCGTACGTCGGGTTCGGGGTGAATCCGCCCTGGTAGCCCGCAGCGGTCGTGACGACGCCCTCGAGGCGCCACATCTCCTTCTCGGCTCCCCAGAAACAGCCGAGCGCGAGACCGATCACCTGCGTCCCCTCGGGCCACGGGCCCTCGAGCGGGGTGCCCAGGACGGCGTGCCGCTCGGGCACGGGGAAGGGGCGTGCGGGGCGACCGGGGAGGGCCCGTTCGGGGGTCACCATGACCTGGCGCAGGGCGCCCGTCAGGAACTGGTTCAGCATGGGTCCTCCTTCGTCGCGGCTCGACCAGCACAACACGCGCGGGCACCGAATCGTTCCGCGCGGAGCGAGCCCGGCGCGCTCAGCCGAGGTGGCGGTGCACGAAGGTGTTGCGGAACTTGCCTGCGGGGTCCCAGCGGGCGCGCAGCTCGCGGAAGTCCTCGATGCGCGGGAAGAGGCTCGCGACCTGGCGCCTGGTGTCGACGAACACCTTGCCCCAGTGCGGGCGGGCACCGAAGGGGGCGAGCGCCTCCTCGAGCGCGGCGGCTGCTCCACGCACCTGGACCGAGCGAGGGAACCACGTGAAGTGCAGACCCACGGTGTCACGCCCGTACGCGCTCGAGAGCCAGTGCTCGTCCGGGGCGATCGTGCGGATCTCGCTCACCTGGACGAGCTCGGCGAACCGCGGGGCGAGTGCACGCAGGATCGAGATCGCCTCGACGGCGTGCTCGCGCGGCACGAGGTACTCCGACTGCAGCTCGGCACCCGCGCTCGGCATGTGGTCGGCGCGAAAGTGCGGGAGGCGTTCGTGCCACGGCCCGGGCACCCCGAGCTGCTCGGTGCAGTGCACGGGGTCGACGTGCGTGATCGGGTGGAGCTTGCGGTCCGCCGACGGCGCCCCGAACAACTCGCCGAGCGGGGTGTAGGCCTCGCCCGGGGCGAGGCGCGTCTTGCGCCACACCTGGTCGACGACCTCGGGCTGCCACGTCGTGAACAGCGAGACCGAGTCGGCGCTCGAGGTCACTGCGTCGAAGTTCTCGAGAGCCTCGGACCACGCGAGGCCCGTGTGGACCTCTTGGGCGACGTCGTACGTCTCCTCGACGTCGAGCACGACGCGCGTGACGATGCCCAGTGCCCCGATCGCGACGACGACGCCGTGGAAGTCCTCGTCCCCGCGGCGCACGCGCCGGGGCTCGCCGTCGGCCGTGACGATCTCGATCTCGGCGACCGCGCTCGCGAGCGTGCCCGAGCGGTCGCCCGAGCCGTGCGTCGCGGTCGCGATCGCCCCGCCGACCGCGAGATGGGGAAGCGAGGCAAGGTTGTGCAGCGCGAGACCGTGGGCGTGCAGCGCCTCGGCGAGCTCGGCGTAGCGGGTGCCCGCGGTGACCTCGACCGTGCGGCGGTCCGGCGCGACCGTGACCTGGGGGTCGATCCGCTCGAGGCTCACGAGGTCGCCCGAGGTGTCGGAGATGTCGGAGAACGCGTGCCGCGAGCCGAGGGCGCGCACGTGCTCGCTCGCGGCGACGATGCCGCTGACGTCCTCGACCGTCTCGGGGTGGTGGACGCGGGGCGAACGGTATGCGACGTTGCCCGCCCAGTTCGTCATGGTCACCCGGTCACTCTAGGGGTGTCACCCGTGCGGGGTGCGACCGAGGTCCCTTGCCACGCCAGGCGCGGTGGGCCGCGCTCACCCGTGCGCGCAGGACCACTAGGCTGCTCGCGCGGAGGTGGCTCGTGATCGAGATGATCCTGATGGCCCTCGTCGCGGGGGTCGTGCTCGGCGGCCTTGCGGGCGAGGCGCGGCGCCAGCAGAGCGTGCGCGCGTACGTGATCGTCGTCGTGGCCTACCTCGCCACGGTCGGGGGCTTCTTCGTGTGGGCAGGTGGGTCGCTCGAGCCGTGGGTGCTGCCCCTCGTGATCGCGTTCCTGCTCGTGTTCGTGCTGTGGCTGCCCAAGGCGAAGAAGGCGCGGCCGGCCCCTGCCGACGAGGACTGACGTGAGACGCACCGTCGTCGGCCCGCGGTCCTGCCCGGTGAGCGCCTAGCCTGGTCCCGTGACTTCCCACGACCTTCCTGACTGGACCAAGTCCGGCTTCGCGACGCGCGCGATCCACGCCGGCCAGGACCCCGACCCCCTCACGGGGGCCGTGGTCCCGCCCATCTACCAGGTCTCGACCTACAAGCAGGACGGCGTCGGCGGCCTGCGTGGGGGCTATGAGTACTCGCGCTCGGCGAACCCGACGCGCACCGCGCTCGAGACGGCCCTCGCGAGCGCCGAGGGTGGGGACGCGGGCTTCGCGTTCGCCTCGGGCCTCGCCGCGGAGGACACGCTCCTGCGGGCGGTCCTGCGCCCGGGCGACCACGTCGTGCTCGGCAACGACGCGTACGGCGGGACGTACCGGCTCATCGCGCGCGTGTTCGGGCCGTGGGGGATCGAGACGACCGCGGTCGACCTCACGGACCTCGACGCGGTCGCGGCTGCGGTCGAGCCGGGCCGCACGAAGGTCGTGTGGACCGAGACGCCCACCAACCCCCTGCTCGGCGTGGTCGACATCGCCGCACTGAGCGCCGCGGCGCGCGCTGCCGGGGCGGTGCTCGTGGTCGACAACACCTTCGCGACCCCGTACCTGCAGCAGCCGCTCGCGCTCGGGGCGGACGTCGTCGTGCACTCGACCACGAAGTACATCGGCGGGCACTCCGACGTCGTGGGCGGCGCGCTCGTCGTCGCGGACGGCGCCCAGCTCCCGGTCGGCCTCGAGGGTCCGACGGGCTCGACGCGCCTCGCGGACGCTGTCGCGTTCCACCAGAACGCCTCGGGTGCGGTCGCGGGGCCGTTCGACGCGTGGCTCACGCTGCGCGGGCTCAAGACGCTCGCGGTGCGCATGGACCGGCACTCGTCGAACGCGCTCGAGGTCGCGCGCTTCCTCGCCGACCACCCCAAGGTGACCGAGGTGATCTACCCGGGCCTCGAGTCGCACCCCCAGCATGAGGTTGCGGCGCGGCAGATGACGGGCTTCGGTGGCATGGTCTCGCTGCGCACGGGATCGCTGCAGTCCGCGCTCGAGCTCTGCGACCGCACGCACGTCTTCACGCTCGCGGAGTCCCTCGGGGGCGTCGAGTCGCTCATCGAGCACCCCGGGAAGATGACCCACGGCTCGGTCGCGGGCACCGCCCTCGAGGTGCCCGAGGACCTCGTGCGGCTCTCGGTCGGGATCGAGAACATCGAGGACCTCGTCGCGGACCTCGACGCCGCGCTGCGCTGACGCGGCCGACGACGGCGCCCCGCGGCGGGGCGAGGATCGCTCGGTCGCCTGAGGCATGGTCGTCCGGCGGTGAGGAGGGGCCCCGGCCATGGCCGGGGCCCCTCCTCGCCCGAGCGTCCGTCGGGGCTCAGCGCACGCGCACGGTGAGCTTCTTGGACTTCGTGGGCTTGAGGTAGCGCTTGTGCTTCGTGGCGGGGGTGTACTTGGCGCGGATCTTGTGCTTGCCCTTGGCCAGGCGGGGTAGGCGCACGGTGACCTTGCCCTTGTGGCGGGCCTTGAGCTGCACGGTGCGGGTGCGCTTGCCGTAGGTGATGCGGACCTTGCCGGTGGGCTTGGTGGTCAGCGGGGTCGTGACGCGCACGGTGACCTTGGGCCGGGTGGTGCGGGAGATCCTCTTCGTGGTCTTGACCTTGACCTTGGGGGCGACCTTGGTGACCTTCGTGGTGGTGGCTGCGCTCGTGAGGAGCGTGGCCGAGCTCCCGGTGGGCACGTAACGCACCTGGACCTTGCCGCGGGCCTTGGTGCGCGGGACCTTGACGAACCGCGCCCCGCGGTGCTTGGCCTTGAGGGCGAACGAGCGGGTGGTCCCAGCGAAGCGGACCTCGATCCTGCCGGTCGGGGCCGGCGTGGCCGAGGAACGCACCGTGACCTTGAGGCGCACCTTCGAACGCGTCGTGCCCTTCTTGACCACCTTCGCCGCGACCTGCGGGGCGACTGCCTCCGGCTGAGGAGCCGGAGGGGGAGCGTCGCGCAGCGGGAGCACGACGTCGCTGCGGGGAGTCGTGGTGCTGGCCTGTGCCTCGAGGGACGTCGGGACCGTATGGTCGGAGGTCCAGTAGACGATGGTCCCGTCGGGCCAGGTCAGGCGCAGCTGGTAGTCCTCGCGCGGGTGCGTGCCCTCGAGTGCGAACGACCCGTCCGCGCCGACGTCGCCGCTCGCGCGAGGGGTCCAGAACGTCTCCCCGTACTGCGAGTGCTCCCGGAGCGCCTCGATGCGAGGTGCGTCCTCGGTGTCGTGCACGAAGCCCGCGGGCAGCTCGACCGTGCCCGAGAGCGTCACGAGCGGCTCGATGATCGCGTGGACGTCACGGGCACCGGCGGTGAACGTCGCGGCGTCCCGCTCCTTCACGAACAGCACCCCGCCCGCACCCACGTACCCGAGCGCGCCCTCCTTGCCGCTCGGGGGGTAGCGGTTGTCGACCCGGAGCAGCACGCGCTCATCTGGCCACAGCCCGGGGATCGTGAAGCCGCCGTCCGCCGCGACGTACACGCTTTGCTGCGGCCCGCTTCCGCGCGCCGTGACCTCGAGGGTCGCGCGCACGACGTCGGGGTGCACGACAACCTTCCCGGTGATCGTCTCGGCTGCGCTGAGCGTGACCTCGACGTTCGACCCGGCCGGGACGTCGACGGCCTCCTCGATCGTGCGCACGATCTTGCCGCCGGCGCCGACGTAGCCCGAGAGCGCCGCGGCCGGGGCGAAGACCCGAAGGCGATAGCTCGTCCCCTCCTTGAGACCTCCCACGAAGAAGCGCCCGTCGGCCTGGACCTTCTCGTCGTACATCGTGGCCGTGCCCCAGCCGCCAGAGGTGCCTTGCTCGTACGCCCGGATCCTGACCTCGCTCAGGTCGACCCCGGCGACGGGTGCGACCGTGCCGCTCAGCCCGGGCCGTGCGACCCCGGGTCCGCCTGTGACGCGCAGGTTGGTCGCGCCGACCGGGATCGCGACGCGGTCCGCACGGTCGGGCGACAGCGTGCCGTCCGCGGTGACCCATGCGCGATTGAGCCAAGGCTGGTTGGCCTGGAGGTAGAACGACTCGCCGGCCGGAAGGTCGGTCCGGGAGAAGGTACCGTCCGCATCGACGCTGATTCGACCGTCGTCGGCGGTGCTGTCGAAGGACTCGCGGAAGAGCCAGAAGGTCACGTCGCCGTGCACGAACTCAGGAAGGATCTCGCTCAGGTCGAGCTCACCAGCGATCGTGCCCGCCCGCTGCGGCGCGAGGGTCACGCCCGAGGTGCCCGCGGTGAAGGTGTGCGCGTTGTAGCGCGACACGGCGAGCGCGCCGTCCTCGCGGGCCCACCCCCGCTGCGCCTGCCCGCTCGGGTCGCGGAAGGTCAGGCTGTACGGGGTCGACGCCTTCAGCCCGGTGATCGTGAATGCGCCGGAGTCGTCGACCGTCGCGGTGAGGGCGGAGTTCTCCGACGAGCTCGTGGTCGCCGTGATGACCAGCCTCGAGAACCACGCGGCTCCCAGGTCCCCGGCCGGCGGGACCACGCTCCCGGTGATCTCGGTAGCGGTCGTCGCGTGCGCGGGCACGGGAGCGCCGACGGCAGCGAGCGCGCAGGCCAGGAGCGCGACGAGCACGATACGCACGGGGCGGGAAGCGAGGGTGTGGTGCACGAGCAGCCTCTCGAACGGGCGAAGATCAAGCGGAACGTCCGAATTGTTCTCACCCGTCGGGAGCGCTTCCACCGTGTCCCACGTGATGGGACGCGCTCCCCACGCCTACCCTGGGTCCGTGGCCACCGTCGACCTCGCTGCCGTCCGTGCGGCCGCCGCCGCGCTCGAGGGGGTCGTCGCCCGGACCCCGGTCGAACGCTCACGCGTGCTGAGCGAGCTCGTGGGCGCCGAGGTGTGGCTCAAGTGCGAGAACCTGCAGCGGGCCGGCTCGTTCAAGATCCGCGGGGCGTTCACCCGCCTGAGCCGACTCTCGCCCGAGGAGCGTGCGCGCGGCGTCGTCGCGGCGAGCGCGGGCAACCACGCGCAGGGAGTTGCCCTCGCAGCTCGTGAGCTCGGCATCAAGGCCACGGTCTTCATGCCTGCCGACGCGGCGCTGCCCAAGCTCGCGGCGACGCGCGACTACGGGGCCGAGGTCGTGCTCGGCGGGGCGAGCCTCGACGAGATCATCCCGCGCGCCCACGAGCTCGCCGAGCGCACCGGGGCGACGTTCATCCACCCCTTCGACCACGCCGACGTCGTCGCGGGGCAAGGCTCGCTCGGCCTCGAGATCCTCGAGCAGGTGCCCGACGTCCGCACGATCCTCGTCCCGCTCGGCGGTGGAGGGCTGGCGGCGGGCATGGTTGCCGCGCTGCGCGAGGCCGCCCCCCGCGTCCAGGTCGTGGGCGTGCAGGCCGAGAAGGTCGCCGCCTACCCCACGTCCTTCGCCCGCGGCCGCCCCGTCGCGGTCGAGGTCGCGCGCACGATGGCCGACGGGATCGCCGTCGGCTGCCCGGGCGAGGTTCCCTTCGACATCCTGTCCGCCGCGCGCACGCCCGTGCGGACCGTGACCGAGGAAGACCTCTCGCGGGCGCTGCTGCTCATGATCGAGCGCGCGAAGATGCTCGTCGAACCCTCCGGCGCGGCCGGCGTCGCGGCCCTCCTCGCCGACCCGGGCGGGCTCGCGGGGCCCGTCGTCGTCGTGCTCTCGGGCGGCAACGTCGACCCCCTCGTGCTCATGCGCATCCTGCGGCACGGCATGACCGCCGCAGGCCGGTACCTCGGGCTGCACATCCGCATCGCCGACCGACCCGGCGGCCTCGCCGCGCTCCTCGGCGACATCGCGGAGGCAGGGGCGAACGTCATGCACGTCTCGCACGTGCGCACGAGCTCGGACCTCGCGGTCGACGAGGTCGACGTCGACGTGCGCATCGAGACCAAGGGGCCCGAGCACTGCGGCGAGGTCGTCGACCGGCTGCGCACGGCGGGCTACGCGGTCCGGGTCGACTGAGTCGCGCTGCCGCCCGCCTTGCGCAGACGGGCGAGCGGATGTCGCGCATTCGGGTGAGATCCGCGCGCGAGCGGGTGCGATTGACCTCGGTCCCTTCCCTCCCCGCGTACGGGAGGGTTGGGTAGAAAGGGTACGAACCACCACATAGCACCCTTATGGCGACCGCGACCTCGCACCTCGAGCGCCCCCGGAACGGCGGCGCGCAGGCGCGGGCGCCCGCGGGCCGCGAGCTGCTCCCGGAGATCCAGGCGCTGCGCGCGCTCGCCGTCACGACCGTGCTCGCGTACCACCTCGCGCCCTCCCGCTTCCCGGGCGGCTACGTCGGGGTCGACGTGTTCTTCGTCATCTCCGGCTTCCTCATCACGGGCCACCTGCTGCGCGAGCTCGACCGCACGGGTCGGGTCCGCCTCGCAGCCTTCTGGGCTCGCCGCGCGAAGCGCCTGCTGCCCGCCGCGCTCCTCGTGCTCGCCGCGACGACGCTCGCGGTCCTCGCCGTCGTCCCGCGCGTGCTGTGGCGCCAGCACCTCGGGGAGGTCCTCGCCGCGACCGCCTACGTCGAGAACTGGCGGCTCGCCGCCGATGCGGTCGACTACCTCGCCGCCGCGAACCAGCCCTCCCCGGTCCAGCACTTCTGGTCGCTCTCGGTCGAGGAACAGTTCTACCTCGCCCTGCCCCTGCTCGTCCTGCTGAGCGTCCTCGTCGCCCGCCGGGCACGGCTCGCGCCCCGGACTGTGCTCCTCGCCGTGCTCGTCATCGTCGTGGGCGCGAGCCTCGCGGCCTCGGCGCTCGTGACCGCGAACAACCCGGGTCTCGCGTACTTCAGCTCCGCGACCCGCGCATGGCAGTTCGCCGCAGGCGGGCTCCTCGCCTTCGCTCCGAGGAGCACCCGTGCCCCGCTCGCGGTACGCACGGCCGCGGCACTCCTGGGCCTCGGCGCGCTCGCGGTGACCTTCGCGCGCTTCGACGACCACACGCCCTTCCCGGGGACCGCGGCGCTCGTGCCCGTGCTCGCGACCCTCGCCGTGATCTGGGCCGGGACGCTCCCGTGGCGCTGGACCCCGAGCGGCCTGGGGGCCATGTGGCCCGTCGCGACGGTCGGGCGCACCTCGTACGCGATCTACCTGTGGCACTTCCCGCTCATCGTGCTCGTCCCCCTTGCGACCGGCATCCGGCTGCGCCTGATCGACATGGCCCTCGTGACCGCGGCGACGCTCACGCTCGCGTACGCGACGACGCGCTGGGTCGAGGAGCCCGTGCGATTCTCCCCGCATCTGCTCGGACCCGGGCGCCGGCCGTGCACCGTGGGGGTGTGGAGCCTCGCGGGGATGGTGGGCGTCGCCGCGCTCGCGGTGGTCCCGCTCTTGCGCGCGAGCGCCGCGCTCTCGGACGCGTGGGCCGTGCGCGAGACCGCCTGGGCGCAGGACGTTGCGTGCCTCGGCGCCGCAGCGCTCGACGGGCGACCCGAGCACTGCGACCCCACGGTCGCGCGCGGGCTCGTCCCGCACCCCGTCCTCGCCCCGCAGGACCGCTCCGAGGTCCCCGGGTGCTGGTCGGGCAACGGTGAGAGCGCGCTGCACATGTGCTCGCTCGGGACGCAGGCACCCGGCGGGCTGCGCGTCCTCGCGGTCGGGGACTCGCACTCGCACATGCTCGTGCCCGCCTACCAGGAGGTCGCGACCGAGCTCGGCTGGCGCATCGACGTCGCGGGGCACGCGAACTGCTACCTCACACGCGCGAGCACCCCCGACGAAGCGCGCTCCTTCGAGGAGGCATGCACCCGGTGGCGCGCCGCGGTCGAGGAGCACCTCGCGAGCAGCGAGCCCTACGACGCGGTGCTCGTGGTCGCCTCGCGCACCGCCGAGCTCGCCCGTGCCGACGGCGAGCTCGACCGCCCCGCCGCGACGATCGCGGGCCTGCGTGCGGCGTGGACCGCGATCGAGGCGCGCGGGGCCGCCGTCGTCGTCCTCGCCGACGTCCCGCACCCGAGGCGCGACGTCGTCGAGTGCGTCGTGCGGCACGGCGAACGCGCGAGCGAGCGGTGCGGGACCGCGCTCGGGCCCGCGAGCACACCTGCCGACCCGCTCGTGAGCGCCGCCGTCGAGCACGGTGCGCCGCTCGTGGACCTGACCGACCTGATGTGCGACGAGCAGCAGTGCCACGCGGTCGTCGCGGGGGCTGTCGTGTGGCAGGACCGCGGTCACCTCACCGCGACGTTCGCCCGCAGCCTCGGACCTGCCCTCGCGCAGCGCCTCACGGCCATCCTCGGCCCGGGCCCGCGCTCGGCCGAGGCGAGCGCCCCGTGACGCGACGAGCGCCCCGCGAGAGGCTCGCGGGGCGCTCGTCGTCAGGGTCGCTCAGCCCTCGTAGGGCTTCGCGGACTTGATCTTGACCTTGATCGTCTTGCCGTTGGGCGCCTGGTAGCTCACGGTCTCGCCCATCGACCGGCCGTAGATCGCGGCACCGAGCGGCGAGTCGGGCGAGTAGACGTCGAGGTCTCCGCTCGCCATCTCGCGCGAGCCGAGCAGGAACGTCATCTCGTTGCCCGCGACGTCCGCCGTGACGACCATGCCGGCCTCGACGACGCCGTCGTCCTCGGGCGTGCCGACCTTGGCCTTCTCGAGCTTGGCGCGCAGCTCTGCGGCGCGCGCGTCGTTGAGAGCGAGCTCCTCACGGGCGGCGTGGTAGCCGCCGTTCTCGGAGAGGTCGCCCTCGGCGCGGGCAGCGGCGATGCGCGCCACGATCTCGTCGCGGCCCGGACCCGTCAGACGCTCGAACTCGGCCTTCATCCGGTCGTACGCGTCCTGGGTCAACCACGTCGTGGTCTCGCTCATCACTCCACTCCTTCCGTCGCACCATGCTCCGAGGCGCACCGGTCCGTCCGGTTCGTTCGGGGCTTGGTGCCTCGACCTCCCGGCGGATGTGCCGGAGCACGAGAGGGTGCTCCCGGCCGCACCGGGGCGGCAACCAAAGGACCATGATAGCAAGCCGTGGTGCGTGCGGGCCGGGACCTGGGGGACTTCTGGTCAGTCCTCGACGAGGTCGCAGCGGTCCACGAGGGCCGTGACGGCCTCCTCGGCGGTCGGGATCGCCTCGACGAAGCGCGTGACCCGGTACTGCGAGGGCCCGACGACGACGTCCGCGACCCCCACCTGCGCATAGCTCTCCGAGAGGGCCTCGACGCGGCACGTCGCGACCGTCCCGGGAGTCATGATGACGTCGAAGGTCACGTCGGTGCGGCTCGGGTCGTGCACCTGGTAGCCGATCGTGTCCCAGCGCACGGGCTGGTTCGCGAACACGAGCGCGACCCACACCGCGACCGCGAGCGCCACGAGCGCGCCGACACCCAGGGCGACGCGCGACACCCAGCGCCGCGCGGGCGTCGTCGTCGTCCCGTACCGCTCGGCGAGGTAGGCCTCGGGGGTCGTCATGGTTCTCCTTCTCGGCTCTGATGAGACCATTGTCCCTGTATCGAGCACCGCCCGGTCCACGGGCGGTCGAGCCGGGAGGTCTGGTGAGTTCTCAGCCGCTGCGTCTCATGGCCGTGCACGCGCACCCCGACGACGAGTCGAGCAAGGGTGCCGCGGCGACCGCGCGCTACGCCGCCGAAGGGGTCGAGGTGCTCGTCGTGACGTGCACCGGGGGCGAGCGGGGGGACGTCCTCAACCCCAAGCACCCGCCCGTCGAGGGTGGGCTCGAGGCGATGCGCGCGGTGCGCGAGCGCGAGATGGCCCAGGCCGCCGAGGTGCTCGGCGTGCAGCACCGCTGGCTCGGCTTCGTCGACTCGGGGCTGCCTGAGGGGTTCCCCGACGCGCCCGTGCCCGAGGGATCCTTCGCGAGCCTCCCGCTCGAGGAGGCGGCCGCCCCGCTCGTCGCCGCGGTGCGCGAGTTCCGCCCGCACGTCATGACGACCTACGACCCGAACGGCGGGTACCCGCACCCCGACCACATCATGTGCCACCGGGTGAGCATGGAGGCCTTCGTCGCGGCGGGCGACCCCGAGCGGTACCGCGGCACGGGGGAGCCGTGGGAGGTCGCGAAGCTCTACTACAACCACTCCTTCTCGCTCGCTCGCGCACGGGCGCTGCACGAGGCGCTGATCGCGCGCGGCCTGCCATCGCCCATGGGCGACTGGGTCGAGTCGCGTGAGGCCCGCGAGATCGCCGAGCGGCCCGTGACGACGCGCATCGAGTGCGCCGAGTTCTTCGACCGCCGCGACGCCGCGCTCGTCGCGCACGCGACGCAGATCGACCCCGAGGGTTGGTTCTTCGCGGTCCCGCGTGATGTCGAGGCCGAGGTGTGGCCGACCGAGGACTTCGAGCTCGCGGAGTCCCGTGTGCCGACCGAGATCCCCGAGGACGACCTGTTCGCGGGGCTGCGCGAGAGGAACGCGTGATGGGTCCTGTCCACCGGCTGCTCGGGGTGCTCGCGCAGGCGACCCCGTCCCCGAGCCCGACGCCGGGTCTGCGCGAGGGCCTCGAGGAGAGTGCGATCTCGCCGGGTCTTGCGGGGTTCCTCGCGATCTTCGGCGTCGCGCTCGCCTCGGTCCTGCTGTTCTACTCGATGACGGGCAAGCTGCGCGGCGTGCGGGTGCGTGACGGCGTCGCGACGACGGTCGAGGCCCCCGTGCAGTCTGACCCCCGGCCGGCGCCCGCCGGGAGCGTCGCCGACGACGGCGTCCCCGCCGCCTCGAGCCAGGACAGCACCGCCGACGACGGCGCCTCGGGTTCCCCGGACGACGGCGGCCCGGCAGGGGCGCCCGAGAACGACGACGACGCGCCAGGCGCCGAGGGGTCCGCCCGCTCGTGAGCGAGCGCCCCGACCGCGTCCGGGTCACTCTCGGGCAGCTCGACGTCGGGCGGGACCGCGCGGCGAACGTCGAGGCCGCGTGCGAGGTCGTGCGTGCTGCGGGCGAGGATGGCGCCCGCCTCGCGGTGCTCCCCGAGTACGCGAGCTGCTACGACCATCGGGGCGTGGGTGTCGAGCACGCCGAGCCGCTCGACGGCCCGTTCCTCACCGCACTGCGCGAGAGCGCCGCGCAGCACGGGGTCGCCGTCGTCGTCGGGACGACCGTGCCCACGCCCGAGGGTGAGCCGCACGGCCCGCGCGCGCAGAACGTCGTCGTCGTGCTCGGACCGGACGGCGGGCTGCTCGGGCAGTACGCCAAGGTGCACCTGTACGACGCGTTCGGTGCGCGCGAGTCCGGCCGCCTGCGCGCGGGCGACCCCGCAGCGCCGCCGCTCGTGGTCGACGTCGCAGGGCTGCGCGTCGGGGTCCTGACGTGCTACGACCTGCGCTTCCCCGAGTCAGCGCGTCGGCTCGCGGTCGCGGGCGCGGAGCTCCTCGCGGTGCCCGCGGCGTGGGCGAGCGGACCGGGCAAGGCCGAGCAGTGGCGCACGTTGCTCGCGGCCCGGGCGATCGAGAACACCGCGTTCGTGGCCGCCGCAGGGCAGTGCGGTCGCGGCCGCACGGGTCGTTCGTGCCTCGTGGGACCCGACGGGCAGGTGCGCGTCGAGGTCTCCGCCGAGCCGGGCACGGTCACGGGCGAGATCGACCTCGCCGAGCTCGCCGAGGCACGGGCACGCAACCCCGTGCTCGAGCTGCGCCGCTTCGACGTCGTGCCGCGCAAGGGCTGAGCAGGTTCAGCGCGCGGCGAGCGTCGCGAGGAACACCGCGACGAGGTGGCACGTGTAGCCCACGACCGTCAGGACGTGGAAGATCTCGTGGAAGCCGAACCACACGGGGCTCGGGTTCGGTCGCTTGAGACCGTAGATGATCGCGCCCGCGGTGTAAGCGAGCCCGCCCGCGAGGATGAGCCACACGACCGCGGCACCGCCGGCGGTCCACAGCGGCCCGAGGTAGGCGACCGCGACCCAGCCGAGCGCGAGGTAGATCGGGACGTACAGCCAGCGTGGCGCCCCGAGCCAGAAGATGCGCATGAGCAGGCCCACGAGTGCCCCGGACCACACGATGAGGAGCAGGGTGCGTGCGGTCGCCTCGGGCAGCAGCACGACCGCGAGCGGGGTGTAGGTACCCGCGATGATGAGGAAGATGTTCGTGTGGTCGAGTCGGCGCAGCACGGCCGCGACGCGCGGGGACCACGTGCCGCGGTGGTAGACCGCGCTCGTGCCGAACAGCAGGACCGCGCTCAGCCCGAACACGGCCGCCGCGACGCGCGGGGCGACGGGGGGAGCGAGCACGACGAGCACGATCGAGGCGGCGAGGGCGAACGGGGCGGTGCCCGCGTGGACCCAGCCGCGCAGCTTGGGCTTGACCGCGGCGGCGACCTCGGTGAGGCGTTCCTGGACGCCGTCGAGCGGGGTCGTCGCGCGGCGGTGGTCCTCGGGCGATGCGGGTGCTGCCATGGGTGCTCCCGGGGGATGCGGACGGTCGGTCAGAGCATAACCTACGGGACCGTAGGTTACTCGAGCGTAACTTCGCGCGACCTCCCCCGAACATCCACACCGAACGCCCGGGACGGCGCGCGGCTGACGCTAGGTTTGTCCCAGCCAGCCCGTCGACGCGCGCCCGAAGGAACCACGTTGCGCCTGCCACACCCGCTCTACCGGCTCTACGAGCGACGACTGCTCAACCGGCTGCGCGGCGCGAGCATCCCCCGCCACGTGGGCGTCATGATGGACGGCAACCGCCGCTGGGCCCGCTCTCTCGGCGCGCCCGCCGCAGCCGGGCACCGGCGCGGAGCCGACCACATCGCCGAGTTCCTCGACTGGTCCGAGGAGGTCGGCGTCGAGGTCGTCACGCTGTGGATGCTCTCGACCGACAACCTGCACCGCGACCCCGCCGAGGTCGCCGACCTGCTCGAGATCATCTCGACCGCGGTGCGCCGCCTCGCCGACGCACGCCGCTGGCGGCTCAAGGCCGTGGGGGACCTGCGACTGCTGCCCGAGGACGTCGCCCGGACGCTGCGCGAGGCCGAGGAGCGCACTGCCGACGTCGGCGGGATGCAGGTCAACGTCGCGGTCGGCTACGGCGGACGCCACGAGATCACCGACGCCGTACGCGCCCTGCTGCGCGAGCACGCCGAGGCCGGCACACCGATCGAGCAGCTCGCCGAGGCGCTCACGGTCGAGCACATCGCCCAGCACCTGTACACCCAGGGCCAGCCCGACCCCGACCTCGTGATCCGCACCTCGGGCGAGCAGCGCATCGGCGGCTTCCTGCTGTGGCAGTCGGTGCACTCCGAGTTCTACTTCTGCGACGCCTACTGGCCGGACTTCCGCCGCGTCGACTTCCTGCGCGCGCTGCGCTCCTACGCCGCACGCGAGCGGCGCCTCGGCCGCTAGACCACGCCGTCCCCCGCCCGGGTGACCCCCAGGTGAACACTCCCGCACGACCCGCGTGTCGCACCGGACGCCGTCGGCCCCGGGCGTAGCGTCACGAGGGACGGGCGGCGCCGTCGCCCCGTGGGGAGGATCGCCTTGGCTCGAAGCGCAGGAACCCGGACCACCACCCGCGACGAGGAGGGCCCGGGCGCCGCGCCCCGCGCCGCCTCCCAAGCCGCCGACGACGGCGCCCCGCCGCGCCTCACGTACGTCCTCGACACCTCGGTGCTGCTGAGCGACCCGCGCGCGATCATGCGCTTCGCCGAGCACGAGGTCGTGCTGCCCGTCGTCGTCGTGACCGAGCTCGAGGCCAAGCGCCACCACGCCGAGCTCGGCTATTTCGCGCGCTGCGCACTGCGCCACCTCGACGACCTGCGCGTCACGCACGGGCGTCTCGACGTACCCGTCCCGATCGGGGATTCGGGCGGGACGCTGCGCGTCGAGCTCAACCACTCCGACCCCCAGGTGCTCCCCGCAGGGCTGCGCCTCGGCGACAACGACACGCGCATCCTGTCCGTCGCCGCCAACCTCGCAGCCGAAGGGCGCGACGTCGTCGTCGTCTCGAAGGACCTGCCGATGCGCGTCAAGGCCTCCGCAGTGGGCCTGCGCGCCGAGGAGTACCGCGCCGAGCTCGCGGTCGACTCGGGGTGGACCGGGATGGACACCCTCGACCTCGACGAGGCGCAGATGGCCCGGCTGTGGGACGAGGAGTCCCTCGAGCTCGTCGAGCTCGCGACCGCCCAGGACCGCGAGCTGCCGTGCCACACGGGCCTCGTGCTGCACTCGGCGCGCGGCTCGGCCCTCGGGCGCGTCACGCCCGACAAGCGAGTGCGGCTCGTGCGCGGGGACCAGGACGTGTTCGGCGTGCACGGACGCAGCGCCGAGCAGCGCATCGCGATCGACCTGCTGCTCGACGAGGAGATCGGCATCGTCTCGCTCGGCGGGCGCGCAGGCACCGGCAAGTCGGCCCTCGCGCTCGCGGCCGGCCTCGAGGCCGTGCTCGAGCGGCGCGCCCACCGCAAGGTCATGGTGTTCCGCCCGCTGTACGCCGTGGGCGGGCAGGACCTCGGCTACCTCCCGGGCGACTCCGCGGAGAAGATGAACCCGTGGGCGCAGGCCGTCTTCGACACCCTCGGAGCGGTCGTGAGCCGCGAGGTCGTCGAGGAGGTCATGGACCGGGACCTGCTCGAGGTCCTTCCCCTCACGCACATCCGTGGACGGTCGTTGCACGACGCCTTCGTGATCGTCGACGAGGCGCAGTCCCTCGAGCGCAACGTGCTCCTCACGGTGCTCTCGCGCATCGGGCAGTCCTCGCGCGTGGTTCTCACGCACGACGTCGCGCAGCGCGACAACTTGCGCGTCGGGCGGCACGACGGCGTCGCGGCGGTCATCGAGGCGCTCAAGGGCCACCCGCTGTTCGCCCACATGACGCTCACCCGCTCCGAGCGTTCGCCCGTCGCGGCGCTCGTGACCGAGATGCTCGAGGGCATGGACCTGTGACCGTGCGCAGCTGACCGACCCGGCGGCCGTCCGCGCGGGTCGGGGCCACCCGCTTCGCTGCCGAGACCCTCGCGCGCTCGCGAGCGGCACCGTACTCTCGACCGGATGATGCACCAGGGGACCGGCAGGCCGGTCGCGCGAGCACGCCACGCCGCGCTCGTCGCGGGGGTGCTCACGCTCGCAGCGTGCAGCGCGGGACCGCCGTCGGCGCCCGAGACGCGCACCGTGACGGTCACGCCGACGTACGAACGCTCGACCGCGCCCGCCCCCGAGCTTCCCGAGCGGCCCGAACCTGTGCTCGACACGGGCGCTGTCAACGCGGGGCACCCCGCCGCGACGGCGGCCGGGATCGAGGTGCTCGCCGAGGGTGGCAACGCGGTCGACGCCGCGATCGCGGCAGCCTTCGCGGTCACGGTCGCCGAGCCGTTCGGCTCGGGCCTCGGCGGAGGAGGTTCGGCGATCCTCGTCGCGCCGGGTGAGGACCCGGTCAACGTCGACTACCGCGACGTCGTGCCCGCCTCGGGGGTCCCCGCGGACTTCACGGGCGTGCCGGGCCTCGTCGCAGGGCTGTGGCACCTGCACTCCGAGCGCGGGACGATGCCCTGGGCGCGCCTCGTGCAGCCCGCGATCGACCTCGCGCGCGACGGGGTGCCGGTCTCGCAGATGCTGCACGACCAGATGCGCATGCGCTACGGCTCGGGGGCGGTGCAGGGGCTCGAGCACTTTGCGCCGGGCGGCAGGCCGCTCGCGAAGGGCGATCTGCTCGTCCAGGAGGAGCTCGCGCGCTCGCTCACGATCGTCGCGGAGGACGGCGTGGACGGCTTCTACCGCGGCCGGCTCGCGGCGCAGCTGGCGAAGGCGCACAAGAGCCTCGACGCAGCCTCGCTCGGGGCGTACGAGGTGCAGGTCTCGCCGCCGCCGCGCGGGCAGTTCGGCGAGTACACGGTGCTCGGGGCGAGCCCGGCCCTGCCCGGTCCCGGGTTCATCCAGCTGCTCCAGCTCGTCGAGGCGCTCGACGTGGCCTCGACCACGCCCGGCTCGGCCGAGTACGTCAACGTCGTCGCGACCGCGCTGCGCCGGGCCTTGCGCACGATGAAGAACGAGATCGGCGACCCGGCCTTCGTCGACGTCGACTCCGACACGCTCACCGACCGGGAGGCGAACGCCCGCCTCGCGCGCGGTCTGGGGCTCGCGGGTCCCGACCCGCAGCCCGACCCCACCTCGGACCCTTCGCCGGACCCGACCCCGAAGAAGCCGCGGCCCACCAAGAAGCCCAAGCCCGACCCGAAGCCGGACCCGACGCCGACCCGTACGACCGAGCCGGAGCCCGAGCCCGACCAGGAGCCCGAGCCCGAGGACACCGAGACGCCGCCCGAGGGCCCCGACGACGTCGAGCCGCCGCCGGGCGACGCGGGCGGCGCGTGGGAGCCCGTGCCGTGGGACGAGGAGCAGACCTCCCCGGGCGAGACGACGCACCTGACGGTGGTCGACTCGAGCGGCCTCATGGTCACGATGACCAACACGCTCACGAGCCTGTGGGGCTCGCGCCAGTACGTCGGCGGGTTCTTCCTCAACGACCAGCTCAACCGCTTCGCCAAGATCGCTGGGCCCAAGAACACGCCCTCGCCCGGTCGGCGTACGGTCTCGTGGAGCCTGCCGGCGATCCTCGTCGACGCCGAGGGCCGCCCGGTGCTCGGGATCGGCTCGCCCGCAGGGGAACGCATCCCGGCGATCCTGACGAACGTGCTCGTGCGCTGGGGACTGTTCGGCCAGGACCTGCAGACCGCGGTGAGTGCCCCGCGCTTCCACGCGGCGGGACGTGCGCTCGACATGGAGTGGTCGCCCGGGCGGGGCGATCGCGAGAAGCTCGAGAAGATGGGCTACCAGATCACCGCGCCGATCCCGCAGAACCTGTACTTCTACGGCTCGGTCCAGGCGATCGAGGTCGACTGGGCGACCGGGACCGTCTCGGGCGCCGAGGACACTCGCCGTGAGGCCTCCTTCGCCCTCGCCCCCACCCCCACCGACTGACCCGCTCACCGGGCCGCCCAGCCACCCGCCGACCCGCCGCCGGGCCGCCCACCAGCCACCCCGACCCCTCCTGTGAGCTCGGCAGCTTGCCGTGGTCTCGGCAGTGCGCAGTGCCGATTCGGCGGCGAACTGCCGACTTCACGGGTTGGGGGCTGGTCGGGGGTGGGCGAGTGGGGGGAGAGTGCGCGGGTGGGTGGTGAGGGAGGGCGGCGGGTCAGCG
>Ga0123332_1002032_pt1 | contig 19479 bp, 20 predicted proteins | sample BioC12SIPDNA_4_FD_89958 | JGI IMG/M metagenome (GOLD analysis project Ga0123332, IMG submission 89958) | Anaerobic biogas reactor microbial communites from Washington, USA - Biogas_R2_A C12 SIP DNA | ecosystem: Engineered > Bioreactor > Anaerobic > Unclassified | place: Washington, USA...
CTCCGCCGGACGCCGCGCCGCCTGATCACCCTGGCGCTCCCCGTCTTGGCCGCCGCGCTGATCGTCACGGCTGCGGCGAACGCACTGGCCGACTATTTGCCGCGCCCCCATGTGATTGGCTCCGGCGATCTCCCGTCCGACCTGGTCCGGGTCGAGGCGACCTATGGCGATGAGATTCGCGCGTTGGGGTATGCATACTACGACAGCGACTTCCGGCCCGGCGGCTACCTGGCCTTCGAGCTGTTCTGGCAGGCGCTCCGCCAGCCGGCAGAAGATTACGTCGTATCGATCCGCCTGGTCGACCACCAGAGCCAGCAGATCGAGCAGGTCGACAACTCAGTGCTAGGGCGGCTCGGCACGCCCGAACACCCGCCCACCCGCTGGCGGCCGGGCGAGGTGTTTTACGAGCGCTACCTGATCACGCTGCCCAGCGCGGATGACGGCGAGCCGCACAGCTATGACATCCTGGTGAGCCTGTACGACTGGGACGATTCGCGAACGCTCCCCATCAGCGCCGCCACAGCGGACGTGCTGGACAACCACCTGCGCCTGACGGCGGTCAGCGTGATCGCGACTCCGCTCCCCGCGCCCGCGGAGGGCGGGCTGGTCGAGTGGGAAGGCGCCGTCAGCCTGGCTGCCGCGACCTGCCGAATCACGCCGGAGGGCGAACTGCAGGTCGATCTCGACTGGTCGGCGATACGGCGCCCGCCACAGACCGCCCACCTGTTCATCCATGTCTGGGAGGGCGAGACGCTGGTCGATCAGGCCGACCTCCCACCCCATACGATTCCGCTGGACGCCTGGCTGCCGGGGATGGCGTTCCACACGACCTGGCGCGCGCCGATCGCCGCGGATGCGCCGGTCGTCAAGATCGGCCTGTACGATGTGTTTTCGGGGCGCCGCTGGGCCATCACCAGTTCGCCCGGGCTCACAATGGCAGATAACATGGTAGCGTTGCCCTGCCAGCGGTAGAAAACACACACTTAATCTTGAATTCGGCGCTGTCGCTGTTACAATTGCATATCTTGATCAATCACATCCAAAGTCTCATGCAAACAATTCACGCCTCAAATCAACTCACCATCGAGCTCAGCCCCACCACCTGGCGGCTGATGAATGGCTCGCAGCCTTCCGACCTGTCCGCGACGCGCCCCACGCTGGTCGAAGCCCGCCAAGATGGCATCTACTGCTCCGGCGATTTCTGCAGAGCGCGCGACTTGCCGGAGGATGGCCCGCTGGCCCCGGAGGACATCACGCGCGTGGTGCTCGGCTGGGCGCCCGAAACGCAGAACTGGCACCTGGGGCTGATGCTGGCCCCTCCGTCCGACTCCGGCGAAAAGATGCGCTGGTGCGGGCTGGCGAGCTGGCCGAGCAGCCCGGTCGATGACTATCTAGAGGAGGCTACCGCCGCCGGGCAGGCGCTGGCGGAGGTGATCGCCCGGCCCTTCCACGTGGTGCCGCCGCCCGCCCAGCCGGCGCTCGCGCCGCGCCCCGAGCCGGTGCTGGAAACGCAGCCGATCGAGATCACCGAGCAGATGGCGCCCGCCGAGGCGTTCTCGCCCGACATCGCGCCTCAGGATCCACCCTTTAAGTTCGAAAACTGGGAGCTGATCGCGGTGCCGGGCGGGCTGGTCTGGCAGCGCCGCGGGCGCTGGGTGGTCGCGATGGCCTTCCGCGCAGCCGCGCTGATCGCGCTGGCGCTGCTGTTCGTCATCATGAGCGTCGGCTCGCAGGTGAGCGGGCTGGCGGGCGTCAACCCGGATTGGCTGCCCTGGGTTGGGCTGGGCGTGGCTGTCGTCATGGCGATCACGGCGGTGCGCAATTTCACCGATCTGCTGAACATCACCAACATTCTGATGGACACCACCCGGCGCGAGGTCCGCTGCCAGGGCCGGTTCTCGACTCGCGTCAAATGGAGCCTGGCCTTCGATTCGGTGGATTTCGTCCTGCTGTCGCAAACATCCCCACGTCCGCTGGGCAAGGCCAGAGACGATAGGGCCATGCGCACCGCGCAGGATGTCTGGCTCTATCTCTACGATGGCGACCAGTTCTGGCCGGTGGTCACGCTGGGGCGCGTCGATGGGAAATCGCACACCTGGGAGAGCATCCGCGCCCTGCAGAAGCAACCCGGCCGCCGGGCGCTGCGCCTGGCCGATTACGACACACCGGCCCACCACGCAGCGCACGCGATGTCTCGAACCATCGAAACCGGCCTGTGGCTCGATATCATTTAGGGCCCGCCGGCTTTGACATCGCCTCAGCGCCATGCTACAGTTGCGCTAGGTTGTGGGGGGGCCGGCGAGAGAAGACAAGATGGGCTTTGATCCCTTTTCGCGAATGACAGACAGCCGGCAGACGACGCGCATGGTGTTGCTGGCGATCATCCTGCTGACGCTGCCATGCTACTGTCTGGGCGCGGTCATGCTGGCCTATGCGCCGGACAGCGGCCCCCGCCGCACGAGCGTCCCGGACAATGCCACGCTGGGCGGCGCGACAGCATCCCCCCGCGCCACGGGGACGTTCACGCCGTTCTTCACCGGCACGCCGACGCCGTTCGGCAACCAGTTGGGCGCCACGCCCACCCAGATCTACCTGATCCCGACGGTGTGGCAGCCTACCCCCTGGCCGACACTATTCCCCACGCTAACGCCGTACCCCACCGCCACGACGGCGCCGACGCTCACGACCGCGCCGACGCTCACCCTGCCCCCGTCGGCCACGCCGACGAACACGGAACCCGCGCCGCCCACCGACGCGCCGCCACCCACGGACGCGCCGCCGCCGACCGATCCGCCCCCACCCACTGACGCGCCGCCCCCCGACGCGCCCATCGAGACTCCCACGCAAGAGACGTTGTAATCGAGCTCGCCGTGTCAGGACAATGACTATGCCGCTGGATTTGAAAGAACACATCAAGCACTTGAGCGAGCTGGCCGCCCCGGCTGGTCACGAGGGCGCCGCCTGCGACGCGATCCGCGCAGCGTGGGCCGGTCTCGCCGACCACTTCGAGGTGGACGGCCTGGGCAACCTGATCGCCACCAAGACCGGCAGCGGGCCGGAACCGCGCCGCAAGGTCATGCTGTGCGCCCATATGGACGAGATCGGTTTGATCGTCGCCGAGATCCGCGCTGGCTTCATCCGCGCTGGCATGCTGGGCGGCATCGACGCGCGGGTGCTGCTCAGCCAGCCGGTGCTGGTCCATGGACAGCGACCGCTGCCGGGGGTCTTTGGAGCCGCGCCGCCGCACATGGCGCGCAACCGCACCGAGTACCCGACCCTGGATGAGCTGTGGATCGATGTCGGGCTGCCACACGAGGACGTCACCGCGCTGGTCCGCGTGGGCGACGTGATCACCTTCGACGCGCCGGCTATCGAGCTGAAGGGCGACCGGCTGGCCGGAAAGTCGTTCGATAACCGCGTGTCGGTCGCGGCGATCACCGTCTGCCTGGAGGAGCTGGCGACGCGCCAGCACGCCTGGGATGTCGTGGCGGTGGCGTCCGTGCAAGAAGAGGTGGGGAGTCACGGCGCGATCGCGGCGGCGTACCGCGTGCAGCCCGATATCGCCATCGCCATCGATGGGACCTTCGCCGCCCAGGCCGGGGCCAACGACGACGAAACATTTAAGCTGGGCGATGGCCCAACGCTCGGACGCGGGCCGAACTTCCACCCGCTGCTATTCAAGCACGCCCGCGAGGTCGCCAAAGCCGAGGAGTTCAAGCACCAGATCGAGGTCCTGCCCGGCAACAGCGGCACCGACGCCTGGCTGATCCAGGTCAGCCGTGAGGGCGTGCCCAGCCTGCTGTTCAGCATCCCCATGCGCAACATGCACACGCCGGTCGAGGTGGTCGACGTGCGCGACGTGCGCCGGACCGGGCGCTGGATGGCAGCCCTGATCGCTGGGATGGGACCGAGCTTCCTGGACGAGATCGCGTGGCCCGAGACGGCCCGGGAGGAAGGCGAAGCATGATCCTGCGCGAGTTGAGCAACGCGATCGGCGTGTCCAGCGACGAGGGCCCTGTGCGCCAGATCATCCTGGACGCCATTCGCGACCACGTGGACGACATCCGGATCGACGCGCTGGGCAACGTGCTAGCCGTCCGGCGCGGGACCGGCCAGGTAGACCTGCGGGTGATGGCCGCCGCTCACATGGACGAAGTGGGCATGATGGTCATCGGCTTCGACAGCGACGGGGGCATCCGCTTCCGCGAGGTGGGCGGCCTGGACGCGCGCATCCTGCCCGGCGCGCGCGTGCTCGTCGGCCCGGACCGCATCCCCGGCGTCATCCAGTGGGTGCCCATCCACCAGAACACGGATAACAAGACGGTGCCCATCGAGCGGCTGCGGATCGACATCGGCGCGGCCAACCGCGAGGCGGCACAGGGCGCGGTCGAGCCTGGCGACCTGATCGCGTTCGACACGCAGTTCGCCGAGCTGGGGCCAACCGTGCGCGGCAAAGCGTTCGACGACCGGGCGGGCTGCGCGTCGCTGATCGCGCTGGTGCAGGGCGACCCATTCCCGTTCGATCTGCACGTGGCCTTCACCGTGCAGGAAGAAGTCGGGCTGCGCGGGGCGGGAGTGGCCGCCAACGCCATCCGGCCCGATGTGGCTTTCGTGCTCGAAACCACGGCTTGCCACGACCTGCCCGAGGACCCTGACGAGCCGGACCAGACGACGATCACGCAGTTGGGCGGCGGCCCGGCGATCACCGTGGCCGACCGCAGCATGATCAGCGATCCGCGCCTGGTGCGGCACCTGGTCCGCGTGGGCGAGGCCGAGGGCATCCCGCACCAGTTCCGGTCGCCGCAGCACGCCGGCGGGACCGACGCGGGGGCCATCCACCGGACCCGCGCGGGCGTGCCGAGCGTGGTGGTTGCCAACCCCTGCCGTTACATTCACGGGCCTTATTCGATCCTGAGCCTGTCCGATTTCGAGAATCAGAGCCGGCTGCTGCGCGCCGCGTGGATGGCGCTCACGCCGTCCGTAATGGAAAGGTGACTATCGTGGAAGCACTGATCAAAAAACTGGCCGAAGCCTGGGGCCCTGTCGGATTCGAGCACCAGGTGCGCGATCTGATCCGCGAGGAAGTCGCGCCGCTGGCCGACGCGATTACCGTCGATCCGCTGGGCAACCTGATCTGCCGGATCGGGGACGGGGAGACGCGCGTGATGGTCGCAGCGCATATGGACGAGCTGGGCGTGATCGTCAGCCACATCGATCGCCAGGGATACGCCCGCTTTGCCAACCTGGGCACGCTGCTGCCAGGGACGCTGCTCGGCGCGCGCGTGCGCTTCGAAAACGGCGTGATCGCCAACATCGGCGTGGAAAACCAGTTCACCAAGCGCCGCGAACTGCCGAACTTCGACGGGTTCTTCATCGACATCAGTCAGGACGCGAATGGCAACGCCCCGGTCCAGGTGGGCGATCCCGGGGCGTTTGTGCGCGAGGTCGTGTGGCGCGGCGAGCGCGTGATCGGCAAGGCGCTCGACGACCGGCTGGGCTGCGCCGTCCAGATCGAGGCGATGCGCCGCCTGAAAGAACAGGGCACGCCGCACACCGTCTATTTCGTGTTCACCGTGCAGGAAGAAGTCGGGTCGCGCGGGGCGCGCCCGGCAGGCTACGGGCTGGACCCGCACATCGCGTTCGCGCTGGACCTATCGCCCGCCGGGGACGTCCCCAAGCCGAAAGAGCCGGGGATCAACCTGGGCGGCGGTGCCGTGATCAAGGTGCGCGATTCCCGCCACATCGTCCCGGCGCCGGTCAAAAACCTGATGATCCGGCGGGCCGAAGAGCGCGGCATTCCCTACCAACTCGAAGTGATGACGCTGGGGACCACAGATGGGGCGGAGATTCAGCTTGCGCGGGCCGGGGTGCCCACGGGCGCCGTCGGGATTCCGGCGCGGTACGTCCACACCCAAAGCGAGACAGCGGACCGGCGCGACATTCACGCCACGATCGACCTGCTGGTCGGCATCCTGAGCGAGCCTATCGAGCTCTAGCAGCGGGCGGGGGCGCAGCCCGCCGGGGATGTGCCCTCATTCCACCCATACCTCGACGTGCTCGCCGCTCTCCACATCTTCGATATCGGCCAGCTTGCCGCTGGCGCCGCTCTTGATGGCCTCCATGATCTCGTCGTAATTCACGTCGGCGTTGGTCGGGGTAAACCGCGCGCCGAGCTTCACGCCCACATTCACCAGACTCATGGGGATGTTGACGTTGACTTTCGTCTTGCCCGTGCGCAGATCCGTGATCCGGACGCGCAGCAGGCGCGGATCGCGGGACGGTGGCGGCGGCGGGGCAGGTCGCCCGCCCCGGCTGAGCGCCTGGAGCAGGGTGGCGCCTTCCTCGGCGCTGACTTTGCCTTCCTGGATCATCTGCAGGATCCGCAGTCGTTCTTCTGAAGTCGTCATACCGTTGTGTATCCTTTCAACCGGCAAACCGCCGTGCCGGGTTTATCGCTGCCGGATCATGTGCACCAGGGCGCGCTCTGGCCTGAAATGAAATTCGCGTAAGGCATCGCTCGCTGCCTCGTCGTCGGCGGGATGTTCCGTGACCAGGGGCTGCGTCCAGCCCCCGGCCCGCTGGATCAGGCCCGCGATCAGCGGAGCCTCGAGCTCGCCCTGCCGCTCCGGGCGCACCAGCAGATCGAACAAGGTGGTCGAGCCACCCAGCCGCGTTTCGTGGTGCAGCGCCGCATCGACCGCGCCATCCGGGCCGGGCACGACCCACGTTGTCACGCTCCGCCCGCTGACCAGCCGCCAGAGCGTCGGCCACCGCACCGGGCGAAGTTGGGACGGATCGTTCGGGCGCAGCCAGCCCATGCCGCCGCGCTCATTGGGCCGGACACGCCGGGCCAGTTCCGCCACACCGCCCGCATCCGAGCGCGCCATGCGCCGGGCCGCCAGCGGCGGAGTATTTCCGTCCGGGAGCCGCAAGTGCGTCGCGCGGCGCCAGCGGGTGAAGGTGCGCTGCTCCGCGAAACCCAACTGCTCGTACAGCGCCCGCGCCCCGTCGTTGTCGGCATCGACTTGCAGAATGGCGAACGCCCCGCGCTGCTCGACCAGATCGAGCGCGGCGTGCATCAACTGGCGGGCGATTCCCCGCCGCCGGTAGTCGGGATGCACCGCCACGTTGGCGATGATCCAGCCGCGGCCAAAGCCCGCCGGCGTCACGGAGACGTTGCCCACCAGGCGACCATGCTCGACCCAGACGAAGCCGGTCATCATGCCGGGCACGGCGGTGCTCAGCCGGCCCAACGTCCACCCGACGGGGCCGGACCGGCCAAGCAGGCGCATCTCGTGAATGGCAGACCGCCCGCTCGCGTCGAGGGTAGGGGCAAAACAGAACTCGATCAGGTCGGCTATGGCGGCCAGATCGCGCGGCAGCTGGGCCGGGCGCAGCCCGCTGGATGGGCGCTGCGCCGAAGCTAACCCTGCGGCTGACATGTCCCTCCCCTAAGGTTCGAGTGCCGCCAGCAGCCGTTCTGCCTCATCAATCGTGATCTTGCCCTCTTGCACCATTTTCAAGATCATCAACCGCTCCTGCTCGGTGACCGGGTCGAGGGGCGGGCGGGGCGGCATTGGCGGCGCTCCCCAATGGACGTGCCCGGTGGTGATGGGCCGGCCCTTGCGTTTTTCCTTCTTGCGCTCCATTGTGCGCCGCAGGCGCTCGGCGGTGCGTTCCGCCTGGCGTTGGGCGCGCTCGGACAGCCGCTCGGCCTGGGCGGTCCAATGCTCGGTGTGCGACCGGATGCGCTCGTCCAGCCCTTCGAGCTGCTGGCTGAGCTTCTCCTCGAGCATCGACATGCGGGCCTCCAGCTCCTCCTCGATCTGGACGCTGAGGTTGAGCATGTAGTCCTCGCCTTCGCCGACCAGACGCAGCTCGGCGGCATTATCTATATAAATGGTAGCACTACCCTCGCCCAGCGTCACTATCTGGCGCCCATTCTCGTCTTCTTCGCGCACGTCGGCCTCGACATCCAGGCCAACCGAGACGTGCGGCGGCAAGATGAAGCGGGCGCTGGCCTCCGGCTCGACCCGGCACAGGATGTCGCCGCCCACCCGGAAACGGTACTCGTTGCCCGGTAGGAACGCGATGCTCAGCAGCAGATCGGCCCCGACTTGCTCGACCACGCAGTTGCCATCGATATTGCGCAGGAACAGATCCGCGCCGATCCGGTTCACCCGGACCGATCCCTCGACCTCGCGGATGGTGGCATCGGCGCCGACCGCCGCCACGGTGACGTCACCCTCGGCCCATTTCACGCGCAGATCGCCGCCCACGTTACGGATCTGGACCGCCGCGACATTGCGCGCCGTCAGGTCCGCGCCCACCTGGTTGACCTCGAGAGGACCTTCCAGATCGGTGATTTTCGCATCGCCGCCGACGCGCTGGATGCTGACCGCGACATCCGACGGAACCATGATCCGGCAATCGCCGTCACACATGACGACATACGGCTGGCCCTCGCCCAATTGCTCGATCGAGCCGCCGTCGGCGTCCAGAATGAGCACGCTGTCTTCGCGCCCGCGCAGGCGCAGGTCGCCGCCCACGGACTTGATGATCACCGTACCCGATACATTCTCCCGAAATTCTCGTCCCATCATTCCACCTCCACTCCCGCCGCGTCAATCGACGAAAATGTGCACATACTCGTTGTCGTCCAGATCCTCGACTTCAACCAGGGTACCGGACATCTGCTCCTCGTCCAGGGCGCGCAGCACATCGTCCATCATGTCCGGGTCGATCTCATCGCTGAAGCGCGCGCCCACGCCCAGGCCGAATTTGACCAGACCCAGCGGTACGTTCACTCGCACCCGGTTGCGCCCTGTCGCCAGATCGCTGACGTGGATATGCAGCCAGCGCGGCCTGGATGAGGACCGAGCCGGGGGCATAGGCGGCTCTGGCGCGCTGTCCGGCGTGGGGGGCATGAGCGGCCCTGGCTCCGCAGCAGCGGCCGGTTCGAACCGGACCGGCTCCGCTGCCGGCTCGGGGGCGGGCGGGGGAGGCGGCGGCGCGCTCGCCTCGTTCAGCATTTCGGTAGCGCGGGTTACGTCAATCCGGCCCTGCGCCAGCATTTCAAGGATTTCTTTTCGCGTTGGCATGGTAGACACTCCTCGCCAATCAGGGCAGCTCGCCGCGCAGCAGCTCGACCGCCTCTTCCGATGTTATACGCCCGGCAGCCAGGTCATCGAGCACCCGCCGCCGCGCTTCCGGCGTCAAGTCTTCCTCGGTCTCGGATCCGGGCAGCTCGTAGCCCATCGCCAGAATGATCTCGTTCAGGCGGCTGCGAACCGTGGGGTAACTGACGCCTAATTCCTTCTCGACGTGCTTGATCTTGCCGTCACAGCGCAAAAAGACCTCGACAAACTCCAGTTGATCAGGCGACAGCAGCCCCAGCCGCCCGATCGAAAAGCGGCCCTCGATGGTCACGTCACAGTCGGGGCAGTACAGCCGGGTGATCGTCATTTCGTTGTTGCAGACCGGGCATTGGCCGGGCATAGGGTATACGGGATACATGGGTTGTTTGCCTCACAGCGCGCGATTTTTGCCTGATCATAGCAAAATCGGTTGACTTCGTCAATGATCCCATGAACATTTTTAAACTTTGTGTTTCATATTATTGATATGGCCAGTAATTTATACGACACGACAGGCGCCAATTGGTCACCCCGTCTGCCCGGCGAGCCATGGATCCCCACGGAGTCCTCAACCGTAAACTAAAACCAATGGACTCGTACAATACATGAACAATGTTGGTATTGGGGTACTATCGAGGTGGGTGTGAAATGTGCGATAAGCTGAAACAAACGCGATTCGCTCGCGCAGGGGGATTTACCATCACCTAGTCATGTATAATGAATGTAGCATCGAGAAAGGAGGGCGCGTATGGCCATCTGGCAGTGGTTGTGGGCTCATCCCCGCCGGCCCGCCTCAGCGCGGGGGCAGGGTCTCGTCGAGTACGCCTTGCTGCTGATCTTCGTCGCCGTGGTACTCATCGCACTGCTGACCATCCTGGGGCCGGGCCTGCGGGAGATCTACCAGAATATCATCGACAACCTGTAATGCCATTCATCGTCCGGCGTTAGCGCTTCCATCCATCACCCATTCATCCGTCCTGATCGAGACCTCGCTTATGCGGGGTCTTCATTTTTGGGGCACCGGCTAGTCCGGCGGGGAATCGCCGGGAGGGGGCTCGCCTTCCGGGGATGTGCCGCGCCGGCCGCGCTCGCGCTTGATCTGCATCGTGTGGCCCAAACCCGGCTCCCACTCGTCACCGAGCGCGCCCACCGCCCGCGTGAGCTCCAGCCCGCCCAGGTTGCGCGCGATCACTTCCAGCATGCGCGGCTGCGTCCAGATCACGGAATCGACCTGCACGGCGACCGCGCCGGCTTCGATGAAATCGCGGGCATCGTCCGGCGAGTGAATCCCGCCGCTGCCAATGACCGGAATTCCGGCGATCTGCGCCACCTGCCCCGTCGCGCGGAGGGCCTGCGCCTTGAGCCACGGCCCGTAGATCCGGCCCCCGACCAACTGCCCGGTTTCGGGATCGCGCGTCGTGCCGCGCGGCGGCGCGGCGATCACCAGGGCGCCCGCCCCAGCGGCCTCGGCGGCGCGCGCCAGCGCCACCGCCTGGTAGAGCGGCACGCGCACCAGCAGCGGCAGCAGCGTGTTCGCCTCGGCTGCCGCCACGATCTGCGCGACGTCGTCGGGCGTGGCCTGGTCGTGCAGGCCGATCTCCAGCGCGGCGACGCCCTGGCAGCGCTCGAAGGCGCTCGCGCAGCGGGCCACGTCGGCGGGCGAGGTGGCGACCACATGGACGATCACCGGCACCTCACTGCGCGCCCAGCGCCCCGCATACAGCTTGATCACGCGGTTCGCGCCGGGGTTGGGCAGCCCGGTGTGAATCAGCACGCCGGACGGCAGCGGCACCACGCGCGGCCCGCGCGCCACCTGCCGTGGCCGCCAGGTGACCGGGTTGGTCACGATCGCGCCCAGCTTGCCCACATCGATCAGGTCCCGGTAAGGAGAATAGTCGAACCCGAAGGTGCCCGCGGCGGGCATCACCGGGTTGTTGACGATCAGCGAGGTCTTGCCGGGCCGCGTCAGCTCGATCATTTGCCTGCCTCACAGGGCTGCCACGCGCCCGCGGACCGCATCAGGGCGGCGAACGCGTCATCCGGCATGGCGAGGCCATCCACCGGCGGCCAGTGGCGGTGGAACGACTCGACCGTCCGGACCGCCTCGCGCACCGTGGCCAGCTCCCGCCGCCGCTTGAACAGGGCGTGCTGGGTACGGTGGCACAGCATCGCCGCGTGTTTGGCCTCGATCCAGGGCGTGATGTCCAGCCCCAGGTGGGCCGGATCGCTGGTATTCCACAGGCGGTCTTCTATCCCCGGCACCAACGCGCCCACGCTGTAAAACAACACATCCGGCACCTGCTCGCGCACGGCGCGCGCCACGGCCCGGTGCATCTGCACGTGGGCGGGATGGCCGTATTCACCGTCGCTGCCGTGGCTGAGCACCAGCGAGACGTCTTTTTCCAGGATGTGCGCGGCCACCTGCGCGACCAGCGTCGCCTCGTGCGCGGCGAAGCCGAACAGCTCTTCGTCCGGCCCCATGACCGGGTCTTCGTAGCCCAGCCAGGTCAGCCCATCGACGCCCAACGCGGCCGTTGCGCAGCGCAGTTCCTCCAGGCGCACGGCAGCCAGCGCTTCCGGCGTGGACGCTTCCGCGACGCCGCCCGACTCGCCGCCGCGCCCGTCCGTCGCGCACACCACGTAGACCGGCACGCCCCGCGCGTGCAGCATCGCCAGCGTGCCGCCAGCCATAATCGTCTCGTCGTCGGGATGGGCGCCAAAGAAGATGACGCCGCGCAGGTCGCTCATCGAAAGGCCACCTTCTTGAGATCAATTGCCGGACCGTCGGTGCAGGCCAGCAGATCGGTTTTCTGGCCCGGGATCTGGCAGGCCAGGCAGGCGCCGGTCCCACACGCCAGCCGGTAATAGAACAGCCCGAACACGTACCCTTCCGGCACATTCTGGACGCGAAGCTGGCTGATCGTGTCGTACAGCCCGGCGTAAACGTCGGCGTAGGCATACGAGGGCGCCAGCGCGATCACCTGATCGGCCCAGGTGATCGTCTCGACCTGATCCGGCCAGCGCCAGTCGGTATCCGCCCGCAGAATCTCGACTTCCGCGGGCAGCAGCTCCAGCGGGTATCCCAGCGCCTGCCCGCCCAGGACGAGCGTCACCGCCGCGCCGCGCGCGCACAGATCCGCGGCCAGCCACACGAACGGCGTCGGCAGGGCATCGTTGGCGATCAGCAGCATATGCTGGAGGTTGGCGCGCAGCGGGAAGACCCGGCCCACCGGGGCCAGCAGGCTCACCACCTGGCCAGGCGCGTAGGAGCGCTCGACCGGCACTTCGACGACGATCTGCCCCGCCCGCACGCCGACCGGAATCCATTGCTCGCGCAGATAGGACTCGCCGCCGTCCAGCGGCGCGGCGAACAGCGACTGGCCGGCCTGTGTCTGGGCCAGCGACGCATCAACGGACAGGTGAAGCTGTTGGAGAGCATCCGACACGCGCCGGACACGTTCGATGATGGCTTGTGTTTCGCGCATGGGCCAGAGCGTACAACGGGCCGCCAAGATTCGCAAGTTTGCTCGCGTTTGTTCGTAAACGGCTTGTACTACCCAGGGCTTCAGGGCACACACTCATATTATTCTCATCTATACCTATGCTAATTCTCACATTGACAGGCTATAAACAGGGCATACATTGGTGATCACATGCATCCCACATCTGCACAACCGATCACAATCCAACCAGACAAGCACAAAAGGAGAAAAACACCATGCGTAAACTGACAGTTTTCGGAGTCCTGCTCGCACTTCTCGTCGCGGTCGCGCTCCCGGCGGGCTCGGTGGCGCGCGCCCAGGATGACTCCGGCACCAATCAGGTTGGTGCCAGCCCGAATATCGTCGAGGTCGCCCAGAACGCGGGCAACTTCACCACCCTGCTGGCGGCAGCGGAAGCGGCCGGCCTGGCCGACACCCTGGCAACCGGCGGCCCCTTCACCGTCTTCGCCCCGACGGATGCCGCGTTCGCCAGTGCGCTGAACCTGCTCGGCATGTCGGCGGATGACCTGCTCGCCAACGAGGCGTTCCTGACCGAGATCCTGACCTATCATGTCGTCTCCGGCGAAGTGACTGCGGCTGAGGTGGTGGAGCTGGACAAGGCCACGACCCTGCAGGGCAGCGACATCAACATCGCGCTCGGCCCTAACGGCGTGACGCTCAACGGCACGGCCAACGTCGTCCTGACCGACATCTTCGCCAATAACGGCGTCGTGCATGTCATCGACAGCGTGCTGTTCCCGCCCGACAACATCATGGGGACCATCAGCAAGAATTACTACATGAGCACGCTCCAGGCCGCCCTGGAAGCCGCCAACCTGGACGGCGCGCTGCTGGGCAAGGGTCCGTACACGTTGTTCGTCCCGACCGATGACGCTTTTGCCACCCTGCTGGCCACCCTCGACGTGACCGCGGACGAGCTGCTGGCCGACACCGCGCTGCTGACCGACGTTCTGCGCTATCATGTCGTCAGCGGTAAGCTGACCGCGGCGGATGTGGCGGAGCTCAGCTCGGTCAAGACGCTCAACGGCGCGTCGATCAACATCGAGGTGCGCGATGGCGCCGTCTTCCTGAACGATGGCGTCATGGTGACCCAGCCGGACCTGATCGCGTCCAACGGCGTGATCCACGTCATCGACGGCGTGCTGCTACCGCCTCAGTAAGCGCCAGCCGAAGTTCCAACCAGTACTAACGACCGAGGCCGGGAACATTCCCGGCCTCGTGCTTTTGCGGTGGAAGTAGTCTGGAGTGCCCTGCGCGCTCACAGGATCGCCGTCACCAGGGCCAGCAGCACGCCGCCCGCCATTACGCTGCCAAGCTGCCCGGCGGTGTTGGCGCCCATGGCGTGCATCAGGATGAAGTTCTCGAAGTCTTCATCCTGCGCCACCTGTGCGGCGAGCCGCCCCGCCATCGGGAAGGCGCTGATGCCCGCCGCGCCGATCAACGGGTTGATCCGGCCGCCGGTGAGGCGCGCCATAAACTTGCCGAAGAGCAGCCCTGCCGCCGTGTCGAGCACGAAGGCCAGCAGGCCCAGGACCAGGATCTGGACTGTATCCAGGTTCAAGAACTCAGCCGCGGTCATCGTGGCGCCGACGGCCAGCCCCAGGAATAGCGTCGCCACGTTGATGATCTCGTTCTCCGCGGCCAGCCGCAGCCGGTCCACCACGCCGCTTTCGCGCAGCAGGTTGCCGAGCATCAACATGCTGATCAGCGGCGTCGCCTCGGGCACCAGCAGGCCCACCGCCAGCGTGACGATCACCGGGAACGCCACGCGCGCGCGGCGCGAGACCGGGCGCGGCGCGTATTCCATGCGGATGCGGCGCTCCTCGCGCGTGGTGAGCAGGCGCATGATGGGGGGCTGGATGATCGGCACCAGCGACATATACGAATAGGCTGCCACCGCGATCGGGGCGAGCAGCTCCGGCGCCAGCTTCTGCGCCACGTAGATCGAGGTCGGCCCGTCGATGGCGCCGATCACGCCGATGGATGCGGCCTCGTTCAGCGGAAAGCCGAGCAGCGTCGCCAGGATCAGCGTGCCGAAGATGCCAAACTGCCCCGCCGCGCCCAGCAGCACCATGCGCGGCATCGCCAGCAGCGGGCTGAAGTCGATCATCGCGCCCACGCCGATGAAGATCAGCAGCGGGAACAGCTCGTTACCGATCCCGGCCTTGTACAGCACGTCGAACAGGCCGCCGTTCTCCGTCATGCCGGTCAGCGGAATGTTCGCCACAATGCAGCCAAACCCGATCGGCAGCAGCAGTACCGGCTCGTACTGTTTGAGCACGGCCAGCGCGATCAGCACCAGCCCGGCGGCGATCATCACGCCGTTGCCCAGCGTGAAATTCGACAGGCCCTTGGTCAGTTCGGGCCACAGTTCGGAGAACTCCATGGTCGTGTCCGCCTCTCCGCGCTCAGCCGGCGTATTCGACCAGCACCTGGTGGTGTTGGACGTGCTGGCCGACAACCATCGACACGGTGGCGATCTCGCCGTCGCGCGGCGCGCGAATGATGTTCTTCATCTTCATCGCTTCCAGCACGCACAACTCCTGACCGGTGCTCACCTGGTCGCCTGGTTGGACCGAAACAGACACGATCACGCCGGGGATCGGCGCGTGGACGGCGCTCGCGTCCGATTGGGGCTTCGCGGCGGGCGCGCTCGCCGGAACCTGGGCCGGCGCTGGGGCCGCGCTGGGGGCGGGACCTGCCCCGCTACCGATGGCTTCCGGCCAGACCTCGAAGGTCTCGCCCTCGACGACCGCCACAATGGGCCTCGCGTTCAGATCGCCGATCTCGACCTCGTAGAGTTTGTCGTTCACCCGGACAATGACTTTCATCGTATGGGACCCTTCCGCGTGAGTTGCTGGCTGCGCTGAACGGCCTGCCAGGCGGTCACAATCGCCGTTGGCGGCAGTGGAAATTCGTGCGGCACGTTCTGGTTGGCCTGGCGGGACAGCGCCACGGCCACCGCGGCCAGGGCGGCGCGCCGCCGGTCGGATTCGATCGCTGCCTTGTGCGGGGCGAGCTCGTCGACAGTGAAGCGCATCAGGACGGTCATCACCGCCCACAGCAGCAGGATCGCGCCGAAGACCAGCGACATGCCGATCACGGTGATGGTCAGAGCGTCGGTCAAGTTTTCACCCATCGTCGCCGCCTCTCTCAGACCGGGATATTGCCGTGCTTGCGCGGCGGGGCGGGCGTGTACTTGTCGCGCAGCGCCGCCAGCGAGGCGATGATCTTGGCGCGGGTCTCGCGCGGCTCGATGATGTCGTCCACATACCCGGCGCTGGCGGCGTGGTACGGGTTGTTGAAGCGCAGCCGGTAGCTTTCGGCCAGCCGTTTCTGCTCGGCATCCGGGTCGGCAGCCTGGCTGATCTCGCGCCGGAACATGATGTTAACCGCGCCCTCAGCGCCCATCACCGCGATCTCGGCGCTGGGCCAGGCGTAGTTCACGTCCGTGCCCAGGTACTTACTGCTCATCACGACATACGCGCCGCCGTAGGCCTTGCGCGTGATCACGCTGATCTTGGGCACCGTCGCCTCGGAATAGGCGTAGAGCACTTTCGCGCCGTGGCGGATGATGCCGCGGTGCTCCTGGTCGATGCCGGGCAGAAAGCCGGGCGAATCGACGAACGTGACCAGCGGCACGTTGAAGCAGTCGCACATGCGCACGAAGCGCGTGATCTTGTCGGCGGCGTCGATGTCGATCACGCCCGCCATCACGCTCGGCTCCTGGGCCACGATCCCGACACTGTGTCCGCCGATGCGCGCCAGTCCCACGATCGCGTTCAGCGCCCAGGTGGGCTGTAGCTCGAAAAACTCGCCGTGATCGACCACGTGGCGGATCACCTTGTGCATGCTGTACGGCTCCGACGGGTCGAGCGGCACGATTGCGTTTAGCTCCTCGTCCATGCGCAGCGGGTCGTCGGTGGGCGGGATGTAAGGCGGGTTTTCGACGTTGTTCGAGGGCAGGTAACCCAGCGCCCGGCGGCACAGGGCCAGCGCTTCCTGCTCGGAATCCGCCAGCAGGTGCGCCGTCCCGCTGATGCTGGCGTGGACCTCGGCGCCGCCCAACTGCTCGGTGTCCACGTCCTCGCCGGTCACGGTCTTGATGACTTGCGGCCCGGTGAGGAACATGAACGAGTGCTCGCGCACCATGATGATCAGGTCGGTGAGGGCGGGCGAATAGGCCGCGCCGCCTGCGCACGGGCCGAGCATCACGCTGATCTGCGGGACCACGCCCGAGTAGAGCGCGTTGCGGCGGAAGATCTCGGCGTAGCCGCCTAGGCTGCGCACGCCCTCTTGAATGCGCGCGCCGCCCGAGTCGATCAGGCCGATGATCGGCGTGCCGTTGCGCACGGCCAGGTCCATCACGCGGCAGATTTTATGGCTCTGCATCTCGCTGAGCGTGCCGCCGTACACGGTGAAGTCCTGGGCGTAGACGTACACGGTCCGCCCATCGACCTGGCCGTAGCCGGTCACGACGCCCTCGCCCATGTACTGGTCGGTCGCCAGCCCCATCTCGTCGTCGGCCTGGTGCGTGATGTACGGTTCCAGCTCGTTGAATGTGCCCGGATCGAGCAGCAGGGCCAGCCGCTCGCGGGCGGTAAGCTTGCCCTTGGCGTGCTGTGTGGCGATGCGCGCCTCGCCACCGCCCTGCCGCGCGCGCTCGCGCATGGCGCGCAGCTCCAGAATACGGGGATCTTCTTGCGGCATAAGGATGTCCTCGACTAAACACTATTAGCGATGGTGAACACAAAAACGATTTTGCCGCCAGTCCATTGAGGATGGCTCAATTTTAAGTATACAGGGCATGCGGCGGGCCTGCATAGTCGATCGTCATCTTTCGCAGCGGCGGGATGGCACAGGCGAAAACGCGGCGGCGCGGGGATCATTTGGAGTGCGCGTCGCCCGTCACCGGGGAGGCGGGCATGGAGGCCGGCGACTCGCTCACCTGGCCGTCGCCCAGCTCGGCGATCAGCATCCCGGCCAGGATCAGGCCGCAGCCGGCCAGCTCCCGGGCGCCCAGGACTTCGCTCGCCAGCGCCCAGCCGAACAGGGCGGCGAAAACCGGCTCGAGGCTGAACAGCAGCGCGGTGTGCGTCGGCGTGGTGAAGCGCTGGACGTAGACTTGCAGGCCAAAGGCCAGGGCCGTCGCCGCCACGCCGGTGAACGCGATGGCGAACCACGTATCGCCGGGCAGGCCGGCGCGCGGCGTCTCGAAGGCAAACGCCGCTCCGGTTGCCAGCACCGCCACCGTCGCGATCTGGACCACCGCCAGCCGGACCGCGTCGAAATGGGGCGAATAGCGCGAGACGGTCACGATATGCAGCGCGAAGGCGAACGCGCAGCCCAGCACCCACAGGTCGCCGGACTGCACGCTCAGATCGCGATCGAGCGACAGCAGGCCCAACCCGACCGTCGCCGCGACGATCCCTGCTGCTGCGCCGCGCCCCGGCGGGCGGCGCAGCAGCAGGGTCGCCAGGACGGGCACGATCACCACGCTCAGCCCGGTGATGAAGCCCGCTTTGGCGCTGGTGGTGGTTTGCAGGCCGATCGTCTGGAAGATGTAGCCCAGCGCCAGCCAGATCCCGATCAGCCCCCCGGCGAGGGCTTCCCCCCGCGTCAAACCGCGCATCCGGCGCCAGAACAGGATCACGAGGAACACGGACGCCAGCCAGAAGCGCCAGCCGACGAACGTCATCGGCTCGACGGCGTCCAGTGCGTTCTTGACCAACACAAACGTCGAGCCCCAGATTAGCGCGATCAGGGCCAGCGTCGCGTCCGCCTGCCAGCGTGTCATCTAGCGGGCCCGCTCCACGATCTGCCGCATCTCGTCCTCGCTGAGCGCGATCGGGTTGCCCTTCATCGAGCTGGCGACCGCCGACTTTTCGATCAGCGGCGCCATCTCGCCATCGGTCAGCCCGTAGCGATCCAGGCCCGGCACGCCCAGCGCGGCGACCAGATCCGCCACCCAGGCCGCGCCATCTCCCGGCGTCGCGCCGTCGCGCCCGGTCAGGATGCGCGCGATCTCGGCGTAGCGAGCCAGGGCCGCGCCCTGCGGCTGGCGCGCTGCCAGGGCGCGGATATTCACCGCCATCGCGCCCGGCAGCAGCGCGGCACAGACCGCCCCGTGCGGCGCCTCGAACATGCCGCCAAACGGCCCGGCGAAACCGTGCACCGCGCCCAGCCCGGCGTTGGCCAGCGCCAGCCCGCCGAACAGGCTCGCCAGCGCCATATCCTCGCGGGCCGCCGCGTCGTCGCCATGCTCGAACGCGCGGCGCAGCGAGCGCGCGGCCCGGCCCAGTCCCTCGCGGCAGAGGGCGTCGGTCATCGGGTTGGCCCGGACCGAAACGAACGGCTCGATCAACTGGGTGAGCGCGTCCAGGCCGGTCGCCGCCGTCACGTCCGGCGGCAGGGTGAAGGTCAATTCGGGATCGACCAGCGCCAGCCGGGGCAGCATCAGCGGGCTGCGCAGGCTGACCTTGACTCGATGTTCCGGCGAGGCCAGCACAGCGTTACGCGTCACCTCGGCGCCCGTGCCGGCCGTGGTCGGGATGGCGATGGCCGGGAGGGGCGGTTTGGCCAGGGCCTTGCCGCACCCGATCACCTCCAGGTAATCCAGCGGGTCGCCGGGATTGGTCGCCAGGGCGGCGATCACCTTGGCCGCGTCGATGGCGCTGCCGCCGCCGAAGCCGATCACCATGTCGCAGTCGGACTGGCGCGCCTGGCGGACGCCGTGCTGGGCGAGCTCGACCGTCGGCTCCCGGTAGACCGCGAAGGTGACCGTCTTGACGTCGTGCCCGTTCAGGTGCTCGACGAGCGGGGCGGCGCGCTCGGCGCTC
>Ga0123332_1002033_pt1 | contig 19473 bp, 15 predicted proteins | sample BioC12SIPDNA_4_FD_89958 | JGI IMG/M metagenome (GOLD analysis project Ga0123332, IMG submission 89958) | Anaerobic biogas reactor microbial communites from Washington, USA - Biogas_R2_A C12 SIP DNA | ecosystem: Engineered > Bioreactor > Anaerobic > Unclassified | place: Washington, USA...
ATCATCGGTCACGTGAGCATCATACGGGGATTCACGGCGAGCTTCGTCCCGCACCGCTATCCTGGTGCTCATGAGAGGCAACGCGAGCGGCGCGGCCGCCCTGGCCGCCGGCGCACCCGAGTCGTGGGAGTGCGCGTCGTGCGGGCACACGAACGCGGGCCGCGCGACATGCGAGGCGTGCGGCGTCGCGAAGCGCTACCACACCGACCCCTCGCTCGACCTGCCCCTGCGGCCGCGTTGGACTGAGACGTCGGGCTTCTGGTTGGGACTGTCGTGGTCGGTCGCCGCGCTGGCTGGTCTGGTGCTGCTGCTGTTCCCCGACCTGCGTGAACGGACCGGCATCGGGCTGTGGTTCATCATCCCTGAGGTCGCGCTCGCCGGCTACGCCGCAGGCTCCTCGTTCCTGTCGGCGGTGTGGGAGCGGCGGTTCAACCAGTTCGAGTTCGAGGTGCCCGCGCACTCCGCCACCGGCCAGCCGTTCCGCGTCAACCTCACCCTGGTCCCGTACGAAACACTCGACAACGTACACATCACCATGCGGCTCGTCGACAACTTCTACACGCGTTCGGGCGACAGTGGGGTGGAGACGAGTTCGCGCACGCTCGGCAGCGAGCGCGCGTTGATCCGCGGGCGCCTGCGCGGACGTCGCAGCAACGTGTTCGCCGTCGAGTTCCTCACGCCCTTCCCCGCCACCAAGCACAGTGACGTCATGGCCGAGATCACGGCCGACGTGCTCGACGTCGTGGGGATCGTCGTGCCTGCGGTTCGCTGGAACGCTCGCAACCTGCGCGAGCACGGCGGTTACTACGTCGAGGCGGCCGTCAGGGTGGGACTGGTGCCTCGCAGGCTGAAGAAGCGCGTCATCGCCTACTACATCGGCGAGCAGATCTACTTGGGTTGACCCTCGCCGCTCACGGTCGCGTCGGTTCGCCGCTTGAGTCATCGAGGTCCACCAGCCACTGCCAGCGCCGAAGCGACACCACCGGCCCCGCATCCGACCTGCCCACCTCAACACCCTCGGAGCGGAGCAGGGCGACCTGCAGCTCGCCCGCGCCGACCTTGTACGTCGAGATCCCGCCGCTCGCGTTGATGACCCTGTGCCACGGGACGTCGTCTTCGGCGTCACCGAGGCCGTGCAACACCGCGCCCACCTGCCTCGCCGCGCGAGGGTTGCCTGCCAGCAGCGCGACCTGGCCGTACGTCACGACCTTGCCGTGCGGGACCGACCTCACGACCTCGATCACGCGCTGACGGAAGCTCTGCACGCGGCCAGTGTAGCGGCCCCTGGGGTGGTACGGTGGCGCACCAGGTTCAAGGGTGGCTCCGGAGGTCTCATGTCGTGCACCGCGTACCTCATGATCGTCGAGGCGGGTACCGACGGCGTGGCGCTGTCGACGGTCGACGGCGTCTCGTCACTGCCGCGCGTCGACGCGTGGGACGGCCGGACCGAGACCCTCGGCAGGCTCCTCGCAGGTCGTGACGCGCACGGCGCCCCGACCGGCACGCCGTGGCACCCCGTGCTGCCTGGCCTCACGGTCCTCGCCAGCCTGGCGCACCAAGGCCGTGACGACGAACAAGGGGACGACGGCGACATGCTCTTCCTCTGTGAGCCCGCGTCCGGCGCGACCCTCGACGGCCTCGGCCTGGCGCGCTGGACAGGCAGCGACGACGACCTGGTCGACCTCCCCGACGGTTTCGCGACGGCCATGCGCGCCGCCTACGACATCGCGTGCGGCTCGGGCACGGAGCATGGGATACCGTGGCCGCGCTCCAGCCTGCCCGGGTTCACGCGCGAGCTCGCGCGCGCATTAGCATCGGACCCGGCAGCCGCCCTCCACGCGACCCTGCCTCGCGCGGGCGTGCCTGCGCGAGCCACGGACCTCACCCAGCTGCAAGGCTGGTGCCTGTCGAGCGTGTGGTGCAACGACGAGGTCGTCGTGAAGGTCACCAACCCGAACTGGCCGCGCGAGCCCGACATCAACAGGTTCCTGCACGGCGTCGCTCCGCACCTGGTGGAGGAGGTCATCGCCAGCGGCATGCTCACGGACGGGCCAAGCCAACCGGCGCCATGGATGCTGCAACGCCGCGCCCGCCCGCGCACGGCGGACCGGCCCGTGACCGCCGGTCCATGGCAGGGCTCTGAGCCGGCTCCAGACGACCGGGCCCGGCTGCTCCGCCTCAGGCTGCTCACCGTCGCTGCGCTGGCCGAGCTGCAGTTGACCCTCGCCGACGACCCTGGGGCCCCGCGTGCGGCTGGGGCCGACGACCGGTCCATCGAGGCTGTGACGGCACAGCTGCAGGAGCTGTGGGATGCGCCTGAACTGGCCGCGACCCTCGAACCGAACGAGAAGGACGCCTTGCCTGCGCTCGACACCTACCTGCGCGGGCGCCTCGCCGACCTCGCCGCCCTCGCGCCCGTCCCCCTCATGACGCACGGTGACCTCCACCTCGGCAACGTCGTCGACGTGGGTGACGGCTCGGTGCGGATCATCGATTGGACCGACGCGGCCATGAGCTGGCCAGGCGTCGACGTCCGCGCGCTCTTGCCGCCCACCTCTCAACCCGAGGAGCGCGAGGCGGTGCTGACCGCGTACGAGCGAGCGATCGGGCCAGACCATGCGCGCGCGGTACGGCCCGGCTGTGAACTCGCCGTGCTCTTCTACGCCCTGAGCTACACGAAGATCGACGCCTTCCTGCCCGCCAGCACCAGGTGGCACTTCCATGGCACGATCACTCGTATGGTCAGGCACCTCATGAAGCTGGCTGCATGACAGGATCGCCAACCCCCGTACTCACTCGGGACCTCGCCGTCAGTGTCTTCGTGGTGTGGCGTTCGCAGGTGCTCCTGCACCGGCACCGGAAGCTGGAACTGCTGCTGCCGCCCGGCGGTCACGTCGAGCAGGGTGAACTACCGGACGAGGCTGCGGTCCGCGAGGTCCTGGAGGAAGCCGGTGTGGCGGTCGAGCTCGTCGGACCTCCCCCGTTCCAGGCGCCCGGCCCCCGCCAACTGACGCGGCCTCGCGGTGTGCAGCTCGAGAGCATCGGGCCGGGACACGAGCACATCGACCTCGTGTACCTCGGTCGACCGCTGGAGCCGTACGACGGACGCCTGTCAGGCGACGAACCGTCGTTCAGGTGGTACGACGGCGCGGCAACACAGACGCTCGACCTGACCCCCGAGATGGCTGCGTGGGTCGAGCTGGCGTTGACCGAACTGGCCTGAAGGCCGCACCATGGTCGTGCGTGTTGAGGGGGTCTCCGGCGGGCGGGTATACTGTGGGCTGCCGCGCGGACGGGTGACACGGCCACTACACGCGGTAGGGCGCGGCGCCACCAGGCGCCGGGCGGTCGGTCGGCGGGGCGTAGCGCAGTCTGGTAGCGCACCTGCTTTGGGAGCAGGGGGTCGGAGGTTCGAATCCTCTCGCCCCGACCACGCCTCGGCCACAGGGGCATGCGGGAGTAGCTCAGCTGGTAGAGCGACAGCCTTCCAAGCTGTATGTCGCGAGTTCGAATCTCGTCTCCCGCTCCACAGCCACGTCTCGAGTCGACGCTCGCGTCGACACCCGAACGTGGGTCCGGCACTTCTGGTGTCGGCGTTCACGCCGACGCCAGAAGTGAAACGCCACCGAAGGTCGCGCGGGCACCAGTAGCTCAGCGGATAGAGCAGCCGCCTTCTAAGCGGTAGGTCGAGGGTTCGAGTCCTTCCTGGTGCACCACTCCCCGAGTAGGGCGCCAGTGTCACGCGCCGCCCCTGGTCTGCTACTATCTATGAGCCCAGCGTGGTGGGTGTAGCTCAGCTGGTTAGAGCATCGGATTGTGGTTCCGAGGGTCGTGGGTTCAAGTCCCATCATCCACCCCACGAGCGGGGCAGTGCCCCTGAGACGGGCGGGGCTCCAACAGGACCCCGCCCGTTCCATTGCGCGAGGATGGCGGAATTGGTAGACGCGCTAGACTTAGGATCTAGTGGCCTAGCCGTGCGGGTTCAAGTCCCGCTCCTCGCACCATCGGCGGCAAGCCCCGGGGCTTGCCGCTCACTTTTGCCGAGGTCAAGCAGTCAAGGAGTCGTATGAGAACCGAAATCGTCGCCAAGGGCCCTGTCGAGGTCACGTTGAAGGTCGTCGTCCCAGCCGAGGAGGTCGACGAGGCCTTCGAGGGGGTGCTGACTGCGCTCGCGCGCACCGCCCGCATCCCCGGGTTCAGGCCGGGCCGCATCCCGCGCGGTGTGCTGGAGAAGCGCGTCGGTGAGGACGCTCTCAAAGAGGAGGCGAAGGAGAAGCTCCTCGATGACAACTACGCCCCTGCGATGCGCGAGCACGAGTTGACGCCCATCAACGCGCACTTCCACGCCGCGCCGCCCGAGCGCGGTCAGGAGTACGCGTTCGAGATCCATGCCGAGCTCTACCCGGTGGTGGAGCTGGGCGACCTCGAGGCCATCAGCATCGAGACGAAGGCGACCGGGATCGACGACGCCATGGTCGCCGACGCGATCGCGCAGTTGCAACGCGAGAACGCCGTACTGGTGCCCGTCGACAGGCCCGTCGAAGCGGAAGACTGGCTCCTGCTCGAGACCGTGACCGATCCCGCGGCGTCCGAAGGCTCTGACGATGCTGCCGACGCCGCCGCGACCTCAGAGGCTTCGGCCGCCGAGGCGAGCACGTTCCCTGTCGACCTCGAGACGGCAGGCGAGGAGCTGCGCTCGCAGCTCCTCGGGGCGACGATCGGTCAGACCGTCCCCGTCGTGCTGACCGACGAGGTCGTCCCCGACGAGGACGGCGAACCGACGAAGCGCACCCTGCACGTCAAGGTCCACGACGTGAAGGGCAAGGAGAAGCCGGAGCCGGGTGACGAGTTCGCGACCCAGCTCGGTGTCGACTCGTGGGCCGAGGTCGAACAGCGGGTGCGCGACAGCATCACGTCGGACCTCGCGCGCCAGACCTACGACGCGCGCAGGTCCGAGCTCATCGACACGCTCGTCGCGGGCGCGACGCTCGAGGTGCCACCCAGCCTCGTGCGGCGCCGTCAGCAGTCCCTGCTCGAGGACCTGGTGCAGGACCTGCGCCGTCAGGGCCAGACGCTGGAGAGCTACGTCGCGCGCCTCGACGCCCGCGGCCAACGCGAGGAGTTCGAGTCCGAGCTGCTGCAGTCGGCCGAGCGCAGCGTGCGCAGGGACCTAGTGCTCGAGCGCCTCATGGAGGTGCGCGGCACGCAGGTCAGCGAGGACGAGCTGCAGGACGCCGTGAAGCTCATCGCCTCACAACGTAGGCAGGACGTCGGTCGCTTCCTTCAGGACATGGGCGACCGCTGGCTCGAGAACTACCGCTTCCTGCTCACGCGTGACAAGGCAGTGCGTGACTTCATCGCGGAGCTCACGGGCGAGAGCGCCGTGCCGGCGTCGACCTCGACGGAGGCGCTCGAGGAGGCCGCCGAGGGCGCCGACGCGGCCACGTTCGACGAGGAGCACGACGTCGTCGACCACGACCATCACCACCATGACCACGGGCACCACCACGACCACGGCGACGAGGATGCGCACCGGTGACGTTTGCTAGGCTGAACGTATGCCGTTGATCCCGTACGTCATCGAGCAGACCGGCCGCGGCGAGCGCACGTACGACGTCTACAGCCGCCTGCTCAAGGAGCGCATCATCTTCCTCGGGTCGCCGATCGATTCGGAGACCGCCAACGTCATCACGGCTCAGCTCTTGCTCCTCGACTCTCAGTCGAGCGAGCAGCCCATCAACCTGTTCATCAACTGCCCTGGCGGCGAGGTGTACGCCGGACTCGCCATCTACGACGTCATGCAGTACATCTCGGCGCCTGTGCACACCAACTGCGTCGGCATCGCGATGTCGATGGGCTCGGTGATCCTGATGGCGGGCGCCAAGGGCAACCGCGTCGCCTTGCCGCACAGCCGCATCATGATCCACGCGGGCTCCGCGGGGTTCCCGCGCTCGAGCCTGCCCGACCTCGAGGTACAGGCGCGCGAGTTCACCGACATCCGCGACATGATGGAAGAGGTCTACGCGCGCCACACCGGTCACGACCGGTCCAAGCTGAGGACCGACATGGAGCGCGACCGCTTCATGTCCCCGCAGCAGGCGCTGGAGTACGGGCTGATCGACAAGGTCGTCGAACCTCGCACCTCCGGCCGCTTCGAGGGTTCAGGGAGATGAGCCAGGGACTGAAGCGCTGCAGCTTCTGCGGTCGCAGCAGCGCCGAGGTCCGCCTCATGGTCAGCGCCCCGACGGAGGACGTGCACATCTGCCACGACTGCGCGGGCAGGGTGCACGACCTCGTCATCGAGGCCACTCCGAGCTTCAGACCCACGCTCAGGCACTCGACCCCTCGTGACATCAAGCGGAGCCTCGACGACTACGTCATCGAGCAGGAGGACGCGAAGCGCTCGCTTGCCGTCGCGGTCTACAACCACTACCGGCGCCTCAGCCACCCCGGTTCGGAGATCGAGAAGTCGAACATCCTGCTGATCGGTCCGTCGGGCACGGGCAAGACGCTCCTGGCGCAGACCCTCGCCCGCACGTTGAAGGTGCCGTTCGCCATCGCCGACGCCACCACGCTCACCGAAGCCGGCTACGTCGGTGACGACGTCGAGAACATCATCCTGCGCTTGCTGCAAGTGGCGGATTACGACGTCGAGGCCGCGCAACGCGGCATCATCTACATCGACGAGATCGACAAGATCGGCCGCAAGTCGGAGGGCCCGTCGATCACGCGCGACGTCTCGGGCGAAGGCGTGCAGCAGGCGCTCCTCAAGATCATCGAAGGCACCGTCACGCACGTGCCGCCGCAAGGCGGTCGCAAACACCCGCACCAGGAGCTCATCGACGTCGACACCACCGACGTGCTGTTCATCTGCGGCGGTGCGTTCGAAGGCATGGACGAGATCCTCGCCCGCCGCATCGACGTGTCGATCGTCGGGTTCCAACGCTCCGACGTCGGGGAGCGCACCGAGTCCGTCGCCACTGCCGAGATCCTGCCGGAGGACCTCATGGCCTTCGGTCTCATCCCCGAGCTGATAGGTCGTCTGCCACTGACCGTGCGCCTCGAGGAGTTGAGCCTCGAAGCGCTTGTCGACGTGCTCACCAAGCCGCGCAACGCCCTCGTCACGCAGTACACCGAACTGTTCGCGCTCGACGGTGTCGAGCTGACCTTCGAGGACGACGCGCTGATCGCCATCGCGGAGCGCGCGAAGGCGCGCAAGACGGGCGCTCGCGCCCTGCGCTCGGTGATGGAGAGGGTCTTGCAGCCGCTCATGTACGAGGTGCCCGGCAGCGGCATCTCGGCGCTCACGATCCGGGCGGTCGACCTCGACGATCCGTCGCGGGTGCTGGAGAGGGCCGAGCGGGTCAAGAGCGCCTGAGCGCCCTAGGCCGCGACCGCCCTGCAACGCTCGACGACGGTCGCGAAGCGCGCGACAGCCTCCGCGACGTCGGCGCTCGTCGTCGAACTACCGAAGCTGAACCTCACGCTCGCCTTCGCTCGTGACGGGCTCAGGCCCATCGCCACCAACACGTGGCTCGGTTCGAGGCTGCCAGCCGCGCATGCAGAGCCCGCGCTGACGTAGACCCCTGCGTCGTCGAGGGCCATGAGCAACGCCTCTCCGTCGACACCCTCCACGCTGACGTTGGAGTGCTTGACGCCGCGTGGCGCCCCTGCCCCGTTGAGCGTGACGCCATGCATGCGCAGGCACGCCTCTTCGAACTGTGATCGGAGAGCCGCGAGGCGGCGCCTCTCCCCCACCCTGCGCTCCTCCGCCAGGTGCAGCGCAGCTCCCATACCGACGATCGCGCTGACCGCGTGCGTGCCCGGCCTGAGGCCGGCCTCTTGCGACCCACCCGACGTGAGGGGTTCAAGGTCGACACCGTCGCGTCGCGCGAGCACACCTACGCCCTTCGGGCCGTTGACCTTGTGGCCGGACAGCGCCACCAGGTCGGCTCCCGTGGCGGCGAGGCTGACGTCCTCGAGCCCTGCAGCCTGGACGGCGTCACAGAAGTACAGCGCCCCCGCCGCGTGCGCGGCGTCGGCCACCGCGGCGACGTCGGTGAGCACTCCCGTCTCGTTGTTGACGTGCATGAGCGCGACCAGGGCCGTCCCGTCGTGAGACGACCTGCCCTCGAGCGCCTCCACGACCGCAGCCGCGGTCACGGCGCCCGCCGCGTCGGGTTCGAGGATGACGACGTCGCGTCCCGCGCTCGCGACCGCGCGTGCGCTGTGGAGGACGGCTGCGTGCTCGACGGCGCTCGTCACCAGTGCCCCTCTGCGCAGCGCCATCACGCCCTTCACGGCCAGGTTGTCGGCCTCGGTGGCCCCCGAGGTGAAGGTCACCTGACGTGGTCTGACACCGAGGACGGCAGCGACCTGTTCGCGGGCCTCTTCGACACCGCGCCGCGCCAGCCTGCCAGCCGTGTGCAGGCTCGAAGGGTTGCCGCTGACGGTCGTGAGGTACGGGAGCATGGCCTCGAGCACCCGCTCATCGAGCGGCGTCGTGGCTGCGTGATCGAGGTAGATGCCGTGTGTCATGTCGGTGGCCGTCTGCTGGCCCTGCCGCCGTGCCTGTCCGGCTGGCGCCGGCTCGGCTCGTGCCGGCCACGCCTCGGCCGGAGCGTGGCCTCAGCCTGCTTCTACGGCGAAGCCCCGCACCTGAGGCAGCTCGAACTGCTGGGCGTCGTTGAGCGCCTGACGCTGCGCGACCAGGTCGGCGAGCGTGGTGGAGCCGAGCACCTGCCGCACAGCGAAGTCGACCCTGCGCCACAGCGTCTCCGTGGAGCAGTGCCCGGTCCGCAGGCACGATTCATGGTCGTCGATGCAGGCGACGGGAGCGATGCTGCCTTCGAGGAGTTGCACGACCTCGAGGCTGTCGATCTGGTCGGTGGGGCGCGCCAAGCGGTACCCGCCGTGTGCGCCGCGGATTGACTCGACGATGCCCGCCCTGCGTAGGACGGAGAAGATCTGCTCGAGGTACTGATGGCTGAGGTCTTGACGTTCGGCGATGGTGCGCAGGCTGACGGCCTCGTCACCCATCATCGCGAGCTCCACCAGCGCCCGCATGCCGTACTGTGCTTTGGTTGAGACCCACATATCAGACCCCTAGCCAAGGATAGCCGACGGCCGCAGGAAGCAACGTTTTCGGAACCGTTCCGACTATCTTCACCGAGTATAGCCCCGGCGTCGGGGGCGGTCAACGCGCCGCGGTCGTGTCGTCGACGAGGTAGCCGAGCGGGTCGACGGCTCGTCCGTCGAACCTCAACTCGAAATGCAGGTGCGGGCCCGTCGAGGCTCCCGTGCTGCCGACGTAGCCGATGACGTCACCCTGGCGCACGACCTGCCCCGCGGCGACCGCGACGCTGCTCAGGTGGGCGTAGCGCGTCTCGCTGGCGTCGCCGTGATCGATGGCGACCGCGTTGCCGTACGTGCCCCACCAGCCTGCGCGCTCGACGATGCCGTCACGCGCGGCCCTCACCGGGGTGCCCCATTGGGCTGCAAGGTCGATGCCTGCGTGGTGCCTGTTGCCGTTGACGGCGACGTTGCGCCAGCCGAAGTACGAACTGATGCGGGCCTGGACGGGCCTGATGAACGATTGCGGCCGGATGTCGAGGTCGACGAGGGCAGCGAGCACGACGGGAAGTGCCTTCGACTGCGCGTCCCGCAGCGCCTGCCTGGAAGGCGGCTCCTGCGAGAGAGCGACCGAGCCGAGCACGAGACAGAGGACCGCACCGAGGGCCAGTGCGGCCCGTGGTGCGGTCGGGAGTGCGGTGCGGGGCGCGGCTTCCACGCCGTTCAGCTTGCGCTCAGCCCTGGCCGAGGGTTGAGAGGAACTCCGCATTGCTCTTGGTGCGGCCCAGGCGCGACAGCAGCATCTCCATGGCCTCGGCAGGGTCCATGTCGGAGATGACCTTGCGCAACAACCACATCTTGGCGAGCACCTCTTCGCCGAGGAGCAGGTCCTCGCGGCGGGTGCCTGACTTGAGGATGTCGATGGCCGGGAAGATGCGGCGCTCCTCGAGGTGCCTGCTCAGGTGCAGCTCCATGTTGCCGGTGCCCTTGAACTCCTCGAAGATGACGTCGTCCATGCGCGAACCCGTCTCGATGAGGGCCGTCGCGAGGATGCTGAGGCTGCCGCCGCCACGGATGTTGCGGGCGGCGCCGAGGAAGCGCTTCGGCCAGTGCAGCGCATTGGAGTCGAGACCGCCTGACAGCGTGCGCCCCGTGGGCGGGGTCACGAGGTTGTTGGCGCGCGCGAGGCGCGTGAGCGAGTCGAGCAGGATCATCACGTGGCCGCTGTCCTCGACGATGCGGCGCGCGCGTTCGTGCACGAACTCCGCCACCCTGATGTGGTTGGCGGGGGGCTCGTCGAACGTGCTGGCGATGACCTCGACGCCCTTCACCGACTCGCGGAAGTCGGTGACCTCCTCCGGCCGCTCGTCGACCAGCAGCACGATGACCTTGATGTCGGGTTCGTTCTGCGAGACCGCGGTGGCGATCTTCTTGAGCAGCGTGGTCTTGCCTGCCTTGGGAGGCGCGACGATGAGCCCGCGCTGACCGCGGCCGATGGGCGCCAGCAGGTCGATGACCCGCGACGGCAGTTCGTTCGGCACGGTCTCGAGCTTGATGCGCGTGTCGGGGAACGTCGGCACCAGCTCCTCGAAGCGCGGGCGCTTTGAGGCCTGGAACGGGTCGACGTTGTTGACGGCCTCGACGCGGATGAGCGTGCCGTAACGCTCGTTGTCGCGGGGCCTGCGCGCCTTGCCGAGGATGTAGTCGCCGGTGCGCAGGCGGAACTGCTTGATGAGCCCCGCCGACACGATGACGCTGCGGGTGTTGTTCTGCAGCAGCGACTCCTGAAGGAAGCCGTAGCCGTCGGACGAGATCTCGAGGTACCCGCGCACCAGGCGCAGACCCTCCTGCTCGGTGGAGCGTTCGAGGATGGAGATGGTCAGTTCGTCCTTGTCCATCTGCCTGTAATCCTCGAGGCCCACCTCCTTCGCGAGCAGGTGCAGTTCGGGCAGGATCTTGGTGTACAGCTCGCGGAAGTTCAGGCCGGCCTTGCGGTTGGCGCGCTGGCGGCGGTTCCTGCCGTTGCGCCCACGTCCACCGTGGTCGCCCGAGTCGCCGCCGTCGCTCGCGTCGTCGTCGTCATCGTCGTTACGCGACTCCGAGCGGTCGCTCGTGCGGGCGTCGCCACGGTCGCGGGAGCGCTGCGCGCCCTGGTGGGAATCGCGCTGGCCGTCGCGCCTGTCGTCCCTGCCTGCGCCGCGCCGTTGGTCGCGCGCATCGTCGCGAGTGTCGCCGCGCTCCTCGGCGCCGTCGGCCTGACGCTCCTGCTCGGAGCTTCGCTCGTCGCCTGCTGCGTCGCTACGGTCCTCGCCTCGCACCGCCGCGTCGTCGGCCTTCGCCTCGTCGGGCCGGCGTTGCTCCTCGCCGTTCGCGGCGCTCTTCGCCTTCGGCGGCCTGCCTCTCCGCTTCGGCGCGGGGGCGGCGTCGGCCGCCTCGGTGGCGGCGTCGGCTGCGACGGTGGCGGCAGCGCCGGTCGAAGCTGCCGCGCTCACGGTCGAGGTGTCGTCACCAGCCTGAGGCTCTACCGGCGTCTTGCGCGGCCGTCCCCGTTTGCGGGGTGCTGCTGCCTCGGTGCCGCCGGCGGCGACGGTGTCGGCGTCGCTACCTGACTTCTTTGTGCTTGGGCTCATCGGTTCTCCGTTCCCATCGAAGGGCTCCTGCTCTACTGCTTGGTTCTGGCGTTGTCGACGTGTCCGGCTCGGGGGCAACCCGACATGCGATCGTTCGGGGGTCTCCGCATCAGGAACGGCACGACGGTGTGAGGACCGTACGTATGCCAACCACTACCGCTCAGGTGCGCTAACCGGATTTGCCAGGAAACGCAGCGGCGTATTGACGTGCTCATGGCCTGCTGCTAGCTTTGAGTATATGCATCGCCGCTTGCGCTTGTAAAGCGGCGGGCACACGGTGGGTTCACCTGCCGTGCGGCTGTGACGGGAACAGCCAGGACGACCGCAGGCCCATGAGCGAGCCGGGGATGGTGCGAGCCCGGTGGGTACAGGCGCACCTGCATCCTCCCCGAGCCGCCTCCTGAACCGGCCGCCCGTGAGGGCGGGCTCAAGTAAGCGAGGCCGAGTGACGCTCGACACCGCGTCAGACCCTCCGGAGGTCCGGGTGGTCGCGAAGGCCGAGGTCGCGAGACCGAAGCGAAGTTGGGTGGTACCGCGCTCCAGGGCGCCCCAACGCCGAACCGGCCATGGGGCGCTTCGTCGTCAGTTGACGCCCCTGCCTTGGAGGTCGCGATGTTCGATAGCGTCGAACCCAACGTGAGTTTCCCAGACCTGGAGCGCAGGATCAGCGACTTCTGGCGCGAGCACGACATCTTCAGACGTTCGCTGGCCAAGCCGGCTCCGCGCGGCAACTGGGTGTTCTACGAGGGGCCACCTACGGCCAACGGCAAGCCGGGCGTCCACCACGTCGCGAGCCGCGCGTACAAGGACCTGTTCCCGCGCTTCAAGACCATGCAGGGGTACCACGTCGGCCGCAAGGGCGGCTGGGACACGCACGGCCTGCCCGTCGAGATCGCCATCGAGAAGCGGCTCGGGTTCACCAACAAGCAGCAGATCGAGGAGTACGGGATCGAGGAGTTCAACCGCCTGTGCCGCGAGGACGTGTTCAGCAACATCCAGGACTGGAACGCGATGACCGAGCGCATCGGCTTCTGGCTCGACCTCGACGACGCGTACGTGACGTACCACAACAGCTACATCGAGTCGTGCTGGTGGATCATGAAGTCGCTCTACGACCGCGGTCTGCTGGTCGAGGACTACAAGACCACCTGGCACAGCCCGTCGAGCAACACCACGCTGGCGTCGCACGAGGTGTCGCTGGGGTACCGCGAGGACGTCATCGACCCGTCCATCTACCCGAAGTTCCCCGCCGTGTCGTCCGAACTGGTGGAGCGCGGCCTGCTGAGCGCGGCCGAGGAGCGCCCGGTGTACTTCCTCGCCTGGACCACCACCCCATGGACCCTACCCGCGAACACCGCCCTCGCCATCGCGGACACGGCGACGTACGCCCTGGTGGCGGGACCCCGCAGCCACGGAGGCGCCGACCAGACCGACTTGTACATCTTGGCGGCCGAGCTGGTCGACAGGGTGTTCGCAGAGGGGACCGCGACGGTGCTGGGCACCTTCCCGGGCAGCGCCCTCGTAGGAGTCCACTACACGCCACTCCTGCACGGAGCCGTGCCTGAGGGCACCGACCTGTCGACCGGCTTCCGCGTGGTCGCGGACGAGATCGTCTCGCTTGACGACGGCACAGGCATCGTCCACTCGGCCCCGGCCTACGGCGACCTCGAGGTGGGTCGGCGCCACGGCCTGCCTACGGTGTTCTCCGTCGACCTCACCGGAGCCGTCATGCCTGAGGTGCGCGCGTACGACGCCGACACCGCACCCGACGGGACGCCGGGCCCGTACACGGGCGTCTGGTTCAAGGACGCCGACGACGCCATCGCGGCCGACCTGGCGGACCGCGGGCTCATGTACAGGGTCACGACCGTCTCGCACACGTACCCGTTCAACTGGCGCGACGGCAAGCCGCTGATGAACGTCGCGAAGAAGAGCTGGTACGTCCGCACCACGGCAGTCAAGGACCTGCTGCTGGCCAACAACGATGCGGTCGGTTGGCACCCGGATCACGTCCGCACGGGCCGGTTCGGGAAGTGGCTCGAGAACAACGTCGACTGGGCGTTGAGCCGCGAACGCTACTGGGGCGCGACGCTGCCCATCTGGCGCAGCGAGGACGGCAGCAAGACCGTGTGCGTCGGCACCGTCGCCGAACTCGAAGACCTGACGGGACGCGACCTCACCGACCTCGACCTGCACAGGCCGTACGTCGACGAGATCACGTTCGAGGTGGACGGCGTCACCTACCGGCGCGAGCCGTACACCATCGACGTGTGGTTCGAATCGGGCGCCATGCCGTACGCGCAGTGGCACTACCTCGGCGACGCGTCTGCCCCGGCGTCGAGCGCACCATGATCGAGAACTTCCCCGCCGATTACATCTGCGAGGCGATCGACCAGACTCGTGGCTGGTTCTACAGCCTGCACGCGCTCGGCACGCTGCTCACCGACCCTGGCGACCCCGCGAGCGGCAGGCCGCCGGGAGCGCTCGCGCACCTGTCGGGTCCGACGTCTGCGTTCAAGAACCTCAACGTGCTCGGCCACATCGTCGACGAGAACGGCGAGAAGATGTCGAAGTCGAAAGGCAACGTCGTCGACCCGTGGACGGTGCTCGACGTGCAGGGAGCCGACGCGTTGCGCTGGTACCTGTACAGCTCGTCGCCGCCTGGCACGACCAAGAGCTTCAGCGCCGGCCTCGTCGACGAGGCGCTACGTGACTTCTTCATGACCCTATGGAACGTGTACGGCTTCTTCGTGCTCTACGCCAACCTCGAAGAGCCCGACCTCGCGGCCGCACCCGCTGTCGAGGACAGGCCGCTCGTCGACCAGTGGCTCGCGGCGAGACTCGACCAGCTCGTCGAGGACGTGACCGAGGCGCTGGAGGGCTACGACCCCACGCGCGCGAGCCGCGCCATCCGCGACTTCGTCGTCGACGAGCTGTCCAACTGGTACGTGCGTCGCAACAGGCGACGCTTCTGGCGAGGCGCGAGCGCGTCCGACGCCGACAGGGCCGACTCGCGCGCCGCGTACGCGTCGCTGCACACTGCGCTCGTCACCGTCACCAAGCTGATGGCTCCGATGGCGCCGTTCACCGCGGAGGAGCTGTACCGCAACCTGGTCCTGTCCGTCGAACCGTCCGCGCCGCCGAGCGTCCACCTGTCCCAGTGGCCGTCACCGCGCCACGCTGCTGGCAGTGAGCGGGACGAACGCGCAGGACGGGCCGCGCTGCTGCGCGACATGCGAGCACTGCAGAAGGTCATCGAGCTGGGGCGCTCGGCGCGCGCGGCGTCTGGCGTCAAGCTGCGGCAACCGTTGTCCGAGGTGCTCGTCCGCGTGAGGAGCGCAGAGGAGCTGGCAGGAGTCAAGGCGCTGCGCGACCAGCTGCTCGACGAGCTCAACGTCAAGGACGTGCGGTTCCTCGACGTCGACGACCGGTTCGTGGACTACCAGGTGAAACCGAACCTGCCGCGCCTCGGCAAGCGGCTCGGCAGGCAGTTGCCCGCGATCAGGACCGCCCTCGCTGCGCTCGACGGGCGCGAGGTCGCGGCTGCGGTGAGCGAGGACAGGCCGATCGAGCTCGACCTCGGCGACCAGCGGGTCACGCTCGAGCCGGCCGACGTGCTCCTCGACGCTGTCAGCCCGGACGGCTTCGCGGCGGTCGAGGAGCGCGGGTACCTGGCGGCGCTCAACACTGCCGTCACCCCTGAGCTCCTGCGCGAGGGACTCGCTCGTGACGTCGTGCGCCTGGTCCAGAACGCACGCAAGACCGCCGGGCTCGAGGTGAGCGACCGGATCGTGCTGAGCCTGGCGGCCTCCGGCGAGCTGCTCGAGGCGCTGCGCGAGCACGGCGCGACCGTCGCGGCCGAGGTACTGGCGACCGGCTTCAGCGTCGACGCCGGGACCGCAGCCGACCTGCCTACGCCGTCGGGGCCGACCGTCCACCGGGAGACCCACGACGTCGCGGGCCACACCCTTGAACTCGCGATCGCGAAGGCGCGCTAGGGACGTTCGCTACTCGGAACGTCCCGCACGGCGCGCTATGATGCCGCAGGACAGACCGACCAGCGACCACCCTTTCACATCGACCATGGAGGTCACACGATGAAGATCGGAATCAACGGCTTCGGGCGCATCGGCAGGCAGATCTTCCGCATCGCCACCGAGCGCGGCCTCGACGTCGTGATGGTGAACGACCTGACCGACAACGAGACCCTCGCGCACCTGCTCAAGTACGACTCGAACTACGGGCCCTTCCCCGGTGACGTGTCCCATGACGACGACACCATCATCGTCAACGGCAAGAAGGTCATCGCGACGGCTCACCGCGACCCCGCCGCCATCCCGTGGGGCGACGCAGGCGCCGACATCGTCGTCGAGTCGACGGGCATCTTCACCAAACGCGAGCAGGCTGCGGCCCACCTGAAGGGCGGCGCCAAGCGCGTGCTCATCAGCGCCCCCTCGCCTGACAGCGACTTCGACATCATGCTGGGCGTCAACCAGGAGAACTACGACGCGGCCAAGCACGTCATCGTCTCCAACGCGTCGTGCACCACCAACTCGCTGGCCGGCGTCATGAAGGTCCTCGACGAGGCGTTCGGCATCGAGCAGGCGATGATGACCACCGTCCACTCGTACACCAACGACCAACGCATCCTCGACGCCCCACACAAGGACCCGCGCAGGGCGCGCAACGCAGCCACCAACATCATCCCGACCACCACCGGCGCGGCCAAGGCGGTCGCCAAGGTGCTGCCGCAGCTCAAGGGCAAGTTCGACGGCACCTCGCTGCGCGTGCCGACCCCGACCGGCTCGATCTCCGACATCACGCTGCTCCTCGAACGCGAAGCCAGCGCCGAGGAGATCAACGCGGCTCTCGAGAAGGCCGCGCAGGGCTCCCAGAAAGGCATCATCCGCGTCACCATGGACCCGATCGTCCAGCGCGACATCGTCGGCGATCCGCACTCGGGCATCGTCGACGGGCTGCTGACCAGCACCATGGGACGCATGGCGAAGGTGATGGTCTGGTACGACAACGAGTGGGGCTACTCCAACCGCATGGTCGACGTGCTGGAGCTGATGGGCGGCGCGCGCTGAGCACCGCCTACCGCACGCTCGACGACCTCGACGTGAAGGGTGCGCGCGTGCTCGTGCGCCTCGACCTCAACGTGCCGTTGCGCACCCAGGGAGAGACGCGCGTCGTCGGTGACGACACGCGTATCCGCGCCAGCCTGCCGACGCTGCGGCGCCTGCTCGAGTCGGGTGCCACCCTCGTGCTCATGAGCCACCTCGGCAGGCCGAAGGGTGGCCCCGCCGACGAGTACCGACTCGGCCCCGTCGCCGAGCGTCTCGGCGAGCTGCTCGGTGTGCACGTGCGCTACCAGCCCAGCTCCGGTCCCGCCTCGAGCGACCAGCAGGCGTTCGTGGCAGCCGCGCCCGCCGGCAGCGTGACCCTGCTGGAGAACACCAGGTTCGACCCTCGCGAGGAGCGCAACGACCCCGCTCTCGCCCGTGTGCTGGCCGGCTACGCCGACGTCTACGTCGACGACGCGTTCGGCTCGGCGCACCGGGCGCACGCGAGCACCGACGGCGTCGCACGCCTGTTGCCCAACGCGGCTGGCGAGCTGATGATCGGCGAGCTGCGCGCGCTGGGACGCCTCATGGACGACCCGCAGCGCCCCTACGTCGTCATCCTCGGCGGAGCGAAGGTCTCCGACAAGCTCGCCGTCATCGAGAGCCTGCTGGACCGCGCCGATTCCGTCATCGTCGGAGGCGCGATGGCCTACACGTTCATCAAGGCGCAGGGCGGCGACGTCGGTGACTCGCTCGTCGAGGACGACATGCTCGACGTCGCGCGTGACATCGTGCAGCGTGCGCGGGGCGCGGGCGTCGACCTGCTCTTGCCTGCCGACTCCGTGTGCGCGTCGGCCATCGAGGCCGGCGTCGCCACCTCGGTCCACCCGTCTGACGCGATACCCGGCGGCCTCAAGGGCCTCGACATCGGACCGCGGGCCGTAGCCGAGTTCACTGCCGCGCTGAGCGGTGCACGGACGGTGTTCTGGAACGGACCCCTCGGCGTGTTCGAGGTCGCAGAGTTCGCCGACGGCACCATGGCCGTCGCGCGGGCGTTGGCCGGGCTCGACGCGTTCACGGTCGTGGGTGGCGGCGACAGCCTGGCAGCCGTGAACCGAGCGGAGGTCGGCGACCGCATCGATCACCTCTCGACGGGTGGGGGCGCCTCTCTCGAGTTCCTCGAAGGGCGCGAGCTGCCAGGCGTCGCGGTCCTCCGGTCTTGAGCACCCGATCGACCCCTGCGTTCTTCCACCTCGACAAGGCGCTGTTCGGCCCCACGGCGACCATCCATGCCGACATCGCCAACCTCGCGGGCGACTACAGCTACCTGACCACCGGCTACTACGCGTCGCTTGACGCCGAGCTCGCTGGGCTGAAGGTGCTGCCGACCACCGCCGACGCGCTCGACGCGTACGTCGTGCCCATCGCCATGGAGAAGGCCGCGAGGGCCGACCTGCCGGTGCCGCCGCACGAGATCGTCACCGATAGGTTCCCGCCCGCGCCGATGCTCGCGTACCCCATCAACCCGTTCAGTTGGAAGGGTGAGCTGCTGCTCGACGACGCCGCGGTCGAGTCACGACGCAAGGGACTGACGTACACGGGCAAGTACGCGGTGCTGGTGCAGCCGTTGCCGCACGATCACCGTATCGACGTGCTGCGACTCGTGATGGGCAGGTCGCTGGTCGCCGAGTACACGGACCTTGCCCGGCAGCTCTTCGAGGTGTTCAGGCTGCCCCTCATGCGGGTGCGCATCATCGTCACACCGAAGGCGTACCTGCTCTCCGCCATCGAACCGCTGCGGTTCGATGAGCTGGTCAGCGAGGAACGCGCCTGCCTGGAGGGACTCGGCACATGGCGCGGCTAGCGATCTTCACCGAGCGCTACACCATCAGGTCGTCCGTCGAGCTGACGGCGCTCACCAACTTCCGCCTCGCAGCCTTCGAGCAGGGTCACGAGCTCGACTTCCTGTTCAAGAACGAACTGAAGTACCTGCGCAACTACGACGGCATCCTCATCCGCGCGCTGACGGACCCGCTCAACACCACGTACGTCGTCGCACGCACCGCCGAGATGCTCGGCAAGCGCGTCCTCGACCACTCCGACGCCATCCTCATCTGCTGCGACAAGGTCAACATGTACGCACGACTCGCCGCGAAGGGCGTGCCCATCCCCGAGACGCGGTCGTTGGAGGAGAGCGACCTGTCGGCCGTCAACGCCGCCAGGCTCCTCGAGGAGCTGGGCGCCCCGTTGGTGCTGAAAGCGCCGAACTCGTCGTTCAGCGCGTACGTCGACAAGGTCGCGACGCCTGACGCGTTCGTGAAGGTCGGCAAGCGCTTCCTGAGGCGGGCGGACAGGATCGTCGTGCAGCAGTACATGCCGAGCGACTTCGATTGGCGCGTCATCACGCTGGCAGGCACCGTGCTCGGCGTCGTGCGCTACGAGTTCGCGCCCAACCAGTGGAAGTTGATGGACAGGACCGAGTCGGGTGAGTGGGCGAAGGTCGTCGGCATCGACGTCGCCGACGCGTCACCCAAGCTGCTCCAGGTCGCGCTCGCCGCCGCCAACGCGACGGGCGAGAGCCTCTACGGCATCGACCTGAAGGAGATCGACGGCGAGTTCTACGTCATCGAGGTCAACGACAACCCGACCATCGCAGCGGGCGAAGAGGACCAGGGCAACCCGGGGATCTACGCAGCGGTCATCAG
>Ga0123332_1002034_pt1 | contig 19469 bp, 29 predicted proteins | sample BioC12SIPDNA_4_FD_89958 | JGI IMG/M metagenome (GOLD analysis project Ga0123332, IMG submission 89958) | Anaerobic biogas reactor microbial communites from Washington, USA - Biogas_R2_A C12 SIP DNA | ecosystem: Engineered > Bioreactor > Anaerobic > Unclassified | place: Washington, USA...
ACAACGGCGTCGGTCCGACCCGGATCGACGATGTCATCGTCGTCTTCAAAGCCTATCCGACCCGGGTCGGCGAAGGCCCCTTTGCGACCGAGATGACGATGGAACGGTCGCACGAACTCGGTATCGAGGAGTTCGGCACCGTCACCCGCCGCCAGCGCCGTATCGGCACATGGGACGGGAAGATGGCCCGCTACTCGGCGATGATCAACGGGTGTACCCAGGCGGCGATCACCGGCATCGACCGGATCGACCCGGCCTGTTTCGGCGCGACGGATTACGGCCAGCTGACCCGGAAGGCGAAGGACTTCATCGCGCAGGCCGAGAAGGATATCGGCAAGCCCGTCACCCTGATCTCGACGGGCCCCGAGATGTCGCAGATCATCGACCTCCGGGGCGAACTATGAGACGGGATCTCATGGAGATCCTCTGCTGCCCGGTCTGCAAGGGCGATCTGCTGCTGACCGCGACCGAAGAGAGCGGCGGGGAGGTGCTGGAGGGCACCCTCCGGTGTGCGGCATGCCGCGTCGATTACCCCATCAGCGAAGGCATCCCGAACCTCCTCCCGCAGACGGCCTGCGAGGACTGATCCCGCCGATGTCGGAGATTCATCTCAACCGCCGCGGGATCAACGCCATCGAGGTCCCGGGCGAGGTGGAGGCGGCGCCGGGAAGCGATCTCTCCCTCCGGATCGTCAACCACGGGTCTCCGCTCCACATCTCCCTCGCCACGGCGAACTCTGCGGCATTCACCGACTTCATCCACGAGAACCTCTACGTGGGCGTCGATGCGGAGTTCCATATCCCCATCCGCGAGGACGCTCCCCCCGGGGTCTTCTCCGTGGAGGTCATCGCCGGGTACGGCGCCCGACGGGCGGCGTTCCGGGTCGCCGTCCGCGAGCGCAAAGCCCCGGAGCCCGAGCCGGTCGACGCGCTCCCGGCGGCGGCCCGGGCGGTGTCGCTCCCATCCCTCCCGCTCCCGCCCCTTCCGGTTCTCGCCCCCGTTGCCACAGCCCTGGTGCTCTACGGGCTCTGGATCGCATCGGGGATCGATCTCTTCAATGCCGCCGCGTTTGCGGTGCTCCTCGTCGGGGTCATCCTCGCATGGCAGCGGCAGCGGTCGTAGTCGCCGCGTCGCTGCTGGTTGACCGGCTGGTCGGGGACCCGCACTCCCGCTACCACCCGGTGGCGGTCCTCGGCCGGTTCATCGGGTGGTGGGGAGTCCCGTCCCGCTACCCGGTCCGGGTCCAGCGGGCGGCCGGGGCCGCGGGGACCATCGCGACCGCAGCGCTCTTTGCCGCCCCGTTCGCCCTCGTCCAGTTTGCCGCCCCCTGGTTTCTCTACATCATCCTCGCACCCTTCCTCCTCAAGGTCTGCCTCGCCTGGCGGTCGCTTGAGGAGCATACCGCCGCCGTGGTGCGGGCGCTCGAGGACGGCGGCATCGACGCGGGCCGTGCCCGGGCCGGGATGATGGTGAGCCGGGATACGGCGCACCTCGAGCGCGAGCACGTCCTCTCGGCCGCATACGAGTCGATGACCGAGAACCTGGTGGACAGCATCATCTCCCCGCTCTTCTACTTCGGGATCTTCGGCCTCGCGGGGGCCGCGGTCTTTCGGGCGATCAACACCCTGGACGCGATGCTCGGCTACCGCGACGAGCGGCTCCGGATCGGGTGGTTCCCGGCCCGCGCCGACGATGTCGCAAACTTCATACCGGCACGGGTCACCGGCCTCGTCCTCCTCGCCTACTTTGCGGCGAAGGGGCGGTTCGCCCCGGCGTATGCGGCGCTTTGCCGGGATGCGAAGGAGCGCCCCGGGTTCAACGGCGGGATCCCGATGGCCGTCATCGCCGGCGGGGTCGGGGTCCGGCTCGAGAAACCCGGGATCTACACCATCGGAGACCCGGAGCGGACGCTTGCGGAGGCGGGCGCCGGGATCGTCCGGGCGGTCCGGGCGGCGACGATCATCTTCGCCCTCTCCGAGATCGGCGCACTATTTTTATTGGGGTCCATGAGCTATACATAGGAGTAATGAAACTCGAGGAACTGAGATTTGGCACCGAGCTGATCAAGCGCGGCTTTGCGTCGATGCAGAAAGGCGGCGTCATCATGGACGTCGTCAACGCAGAGCAGGCAGAGCTCGCCGAAGAGGCCGGTGCCGTCGCCGTCATGGCGCTTGAGAGAGTCCCTGCCGATATCAGGGCGGCCGGGGGCGTGGCCCGCATGGCCGATCCGCAGAAGGTCGTCGAGATCATCGATGCGGTCTCCATCCCGGTGATGGGGAAGGCCCGGATCGGCCATTTTGTCGAGGCGCAGATCCTGGAAGCGCTCGGTGTGGATATGGTCGACGAGAGCGAGGTGCTGACCCCGGCAGATGAGCAGTTCCACATCGATAAGACCCGGTTCTCGGTCCCGTTCGTCTGCGGCGCCCGGAACCTCGGGGAAGCCCTGCGCCGGATCGACGAGGGGGCGGCGATGATCCGGACGAAAGGCGAGGCCGGGACCGGCAACGTCGTGGAGGCGGTCCGTCACATGCGGGCGATCATGGGCGGGATCCGGAGTTTGAAGGGGCTCTCCAGCCAGGAGCTCGTCGACCGGGCCCGGGAGATCGAGGCGCCGGCGGAACTCGTCATCGAGTGCGCAAACCTTGGCCGCCTTCCCGTGGTGAACTTCTCCGCCGGCGGCATCGCGACGCCCGCGGACGCGGCGCTCATGATGCAGCTCGGGGCCGACGGTGTCTTTGTCGGGTCGGGGATCTTCAAATCTGCAAGCCCCGAGATGACCGCCCGGGCGATCGTGGAGGCGGTGAACCATTACGATGAGCCGAAGGCCATCGCCGAGGTGAGCAAGGGGCTCGGCGAGGCGATGAAGGGCCTCGACGTCCACATGCTCCGGGAAGAAGAGGTGCTGCAGACCCGTGGGCGTTAAGGTCGGCGTTCTTGCGCTCCAGGGTGACGTTAGCGAGCACATAGCGGCGTTCCGCGACTGCCTCGCGGGCCGGTCGGGTTCGACCGCCGTGCCGGTCCGGCACCCTCGCGACCTCGCGCATCTCGACGCCCTTGCGATCCCGGGCGGGGAGTCGACCGCCATCTCCCGGCTGATCGGGAAGAACGGGCTTTATGAGCCTCTCAGGGGGTTCGAGGGCGGGGTATTCGCCACCTGTGCCGGGATGGTGCTTGCGGCGGACCGGGTTGACGATCCCCGGGTGCGGACCCTCGGCCTCATCCCGATGCATGTCGCACGGAACGCCTTCGGGCGGCAGGTCGACTCCCGCGAGGCGTCTCTTGACGTCGCGGGGCTCGCGGAGCCGTTCCGGGCGGTCTTCATCCGGGCCCCGGTGGCGACGGAGGTCGGCCCGGGCGTTGCGGTGCTCGCCCGTGTCCCGGAGGGGATCGTGGCGGTCAGGAGCGGCCGGCATATGGCGTTTGCCTTTCACCCGGAGCTTGGAGGGGACTTGCGCCTGCACCGGATGTTCTTAGCGGGGCTCGGGGTATAGGATCGGGGCCTCTTTTCGTATGAACATGGCCCCCGATCTTTTCATCCGGTATGCCTGTGGCCCCAGGGGCATCATGTAGTTTTTTGCCACGACCGGGAGGGCTCAGCAAAACCCGGGATTCCGGTCCCCGGCCGGTTCCCCTGCCCGCCGTGCCCACGTCTCGCCTTCGGCGGTCAGCCGGTAGATGATCCAGTTTCCCTGGGCCTCGCCGATGATCAGTTCTGCTCTCTTCAGGATAGAGAGGTGGTAGGATAACTTCGAGTCCGCTATCCCGATCACCGCCTTGATGACACAGACGCAGAGCGGCTGGACGGCGAGCATCGCGAGGATTTTTTGTCGGATCGGGTCGGCAAGTGCGCGGTGGAGGGCGCTCTCTCTTTCCAGAACCTCGTTCCCCGGCAACCGCCCGGTCAGCCCTGCGATACCCCCGCACCGGCAGAGCGACTCCTCGACCTCCGGCGGGAGGGAGAGCGTCTCTGTCCGGTACTCGTTCTTCTCTACCACCCGATCCATCACCTCGCTGGTTCAAACTAGTATGAAATGAGATGGCATATACCTTATCTGCGCTGTTCTGTCCTCCGCCGCCCGTTCCCACTGTGGCTCTGACACCCCCGGGGAAAGGGGTTGTCCGGTGCGGAGCCCGCCTGCTCGTACGGGGTGAAGAGACGACTGCCCATCATGGTCCCCGGGATCGGGATAGCGGAGTCGGGCGGGGGCGCAGGGCATCGTAACGTTTATCCTCACTCCTGCACCATACTGTTTCAAATTTATTTGAATTAGTGATCAACCTCCAGTGAGGTACACTCGTGATTGACATACTCATCAGCGCTCTCGCATCAGGGCTTGCCTCCGTGCTCGACTACCTCTCGGCGCACGTTCTCACCTGCCTGATCCCGGCGTTCTTCATCGCCGGCGCCATCGCAGCCTTCGTCAAGAAAGAGGCGGTGCTGAAGTACTTCAGCCCGGACACCCCAAAACCGGTCTCCTACGGGATAGCATCGGTCTCGGGGACGATCCTCGCGGTCTGCAGCTGCACCATCCTCCCGATCTTTGCCGGTATCCTCAAGAAAGGGAGCGGCATCGGCCCGGCGACTACGTTCCTCTACGCCGGTCCGGCGATCAACATCCTCGCGATCATCTACACTGCCCGGGTGCTCGGGTTCGACCTCGGTGTGGCTCGGGCGGTCTCTGCCGTCACCCTCGCCATCGTGATCGGGCTTCTCATGGCGCTGCTCTTCCGGTCGACCGACGTCGAGACCCTGAAGCGGAAGGCGATGGCGCCGAGCGTCGCCGGGGCGTGTGAGGCGGAGAAGCCGCGCTGGGTCACGCCCGCGTTCTTCGCCCTCCTCGTCGGGGTGCTGGTCTTTGGCGCCTCGCCGCTTGACTGGGTGATCCGGCTCTCGATCGTCTACATCCTGACCCTTGCGATCGCCGTCCTGCTCATCTACTACTTCGACAGGGACGAGGTGACCGACTGGGGGCTTGAGACCTGGGATCTCACGAAGAAGATCTTTCCGATCCTGATCGCAGGAACGTTCCTTGTCGGGATCATCGCGTTCTTCCTCCCGCCTGAGACCTTCCAGCCCTACTTCGGCAACAACTCGCTCGGTGCGAACTTCCTCGCAGCCGTCGTGGGGATGATCCTCTACATGCCGACGTTGCTTGAGGTCCCGATCATCGGCACGACGTTCGGCTACTCGTCCGGGATCATGGCCGCCGGCCCGGCGCTCGCCCTCCTGCTGGCCGGGCCGACGCTCAGCCTGCCCTCTATCCTTGTCATCTACCGGATCATCGGAGCGAAGAAGACGGCGGCCTACGTGACGCTGGTTGTGCTCTCGGCGACCATTGCCGGGTTCGTCTACGGCAACGGGATGCTGCTCGTGTAGGGGGAAGCGTATGGAGAGCGATAAAAAGAGAGAGAAACCCTGCTGCGCCGCCGAAGCGCTGCGGCGTGTTCGCCGGATCGAAGTCGGAGGGGTCGTCGTCGGGCTCGTGATGCTCGACGATATCCTGGCCGATACAATCGCCCTTAACCTCTCAGGCGAGATCGCTATCGGCGATGAACTGATGAAACAGGTAAAGATCTACAACTACATCCCGAGGGAGGCGGAACTGCTCTACCGGGCGGCGATCCTTCGTGAGTACCAGAACGAGGTGAAGAAGCAATGGTAAAGATAGAAGTGCTCGGAACCGGTTGCGCGAAATGCAAGCGGCTCGCAAAGAACGTGGAGACAGCAATCAAAGACCTCGGCATCGAGGCAGAACTCGTCAAGGTCGACGACATCACCGAGATCATGGACCGCGGTGTGATGCTGACGCCCGCCCTCGCCGTCGACGGGGAACTGAAGGTCTCTGGCCGAGTGGCAGACGTCAAGGAGATCAAGGAGATCCTGCAGGGGTGATAAGCATGGCCCGCGAACGGCGCGTCATCGTCGCCTGCTGCGGGGGATCGTATACCGGACAACTCGCCTGCCGGAGCGCGGTGCGGCTCGCCCGTGAAGGCTACGGCGACCTCGTTGCCGTCGCTGCCGTCGCCGCCGGGTGCAGGCCCGGGATCGAACAGGTGCTGGCTGCAGACGACGTCGTGGTCATCGACGGCTGCGAGACCGGCTGCGCCCGGGCGATTCTCGATCGGCTGGGTCTTGAGCCCGACCAGTACATCGTCGTTGCCGGGCTCCCCCTCCGGTCGACCGGCTACCTCGGGATCGACCCGCAGGACGTCGATGCGGTCGTCTCTGCCGGATGGGTGCGAGATGCCGGGACCTGCATTCCCCGGAAGAGGAAAGACCATGGTGCTGATTGAAGTATTCGGGACCGGCTGCGTCAAGTGCCGGCGGATGAACAAGAACGTCGAGATCGTTGTCAGGGAACTCAAGATCAATGCGGATGTCCGCAAGATCGAGAGCCTCGATGAGATGATCGACCGGGGTGTGATGCTGGCGCCGGCGCTCTACGTCGACGGAGAGCCTAAAGTCGTCGGCCACGTCCCCTGCGTTGAAGATATCAAACAGATCCTGCTTGGAGAAAAGTAAACCATGACGGAACAGAACATACCCCGGTGCGCCTGTGAATCTGGTATAGAGATGGAGGGCGGCACGAAACGGATCATCTTCGCCTGCGCCGGCGCATCGAAGGCCGGACAGATCTCGAACGAGGCTGCCGTTCAGTTGACGAAGGAAGGATACGGGAATATAGCCTGCACGGCATCCCTCGCCGTCTCTACACCCTCGATAAAGAAGAAGGTCGAGGCAGCGGACGAGGTGATCGTCATCGACGGCTGCCCGGTCGGCTGCGCCCGCCAGATCGCGGAGCGGGCCGGGGTTGCGCCCGACCAGGAGATCGTGGTCACGGACCTCGGGATCGAGAAAGGCAGGGGCCTCGACCTATCCGAAGAAGACGTGGAGACGGTCGTCTCCGCCACCTGGGAGGGGAAAGGGAGAGCAGAGGAAGAGAACGAGCACAGGCGGTCCGGTGGATGCGGGTGTGGGTGCGGTTGCGGGGGGTCGACGGACACCCTCGTCGTTGAATGGCGGCATATCGGCAGAGACATCGAGAACACCTGCGAGCGGTGCGACGAGACCGGAAAGGCCGTGAGGGACGTTGTCGACCAGATTCGTGCGGTCCTTGAGGATGTGGGTATCACGGTCAGGTTTGTCGAGAACGTCCTCCCGAGCGATGCGATCGCAGAGTCAAACAGCATCCTCTTCAACGGCGTGCGGCTCGAGAGCCTCGTCGAGGGCATGGAGGTCACCAGCACTCCCTGCACCTCCTCCGCCTGCATCACCGGGCAGGACGGCGCAGAATGCCGGGCAATCGAGTATAACGGCGAGCGTTACGATTCGATCCCGCCAGAGCTGATCGCCCGGGCGGCGCTCAGGGCGCTCGGGCTGGAGTGATAGCGTGAGGGAGAAAGTCCTCTTTGTCTGCACCCATAATTCCGCCCGGTCGCAGATGGCGGAAGGGTATATGAACGCACGCTATGGCGACCGCTATGAGACCTTCTCCGCCGGCACCAAACCGGGGACCCTGAACCCCTACGCCGTCCGGGCGATGGCCGAGATCGGGATCGACATCTCCGGCCACAGGATCAAAGACCTTGGTGAGTTCGACGAGCAGGAGATGGATTACCTTGTTGCCGTCTGCGAGGGAGGGCTCTGCCCCCTCTTCCCCTGGGCGAAGGAGGAGATCCATCAGGAGTTCCCGGACCCCTCGAACCTCACCGGCACCGACGAGGAGATCATGGCCGGCGTCCGGCGTATCCGGGACGAGATTACGAGTTGGATCGACGCGACGTTCGGGGGGAACTGATTGGCGGTCACCGTCATCGCCTGTTTGGGGATATCGAACACCGGGAAACTGACCGCCCAGGCCGGGGTGATGCTCCTCCACTGCTCCTGTGGGGCGGTCGAGGCCTGCATCGCGGCCATCCGGCCGACGGCGTCCCTGGAGGTTGCGGTCCGACACGCGGACCGTATTCTGGTGCTGGACGGGTGCGCCGACTGCTGCGGGAAGAAGAAGGTGCGGGCGCTCGGGGTCGAGCCGCACCTGCATATCGTTGCCACCGGCTGCGGCATCGAGAAGAACGGGATGGCCGAACCCCGGTTCGATGAGATCGAGCGCCTTTCAGCCGCCGTGCTGGAGGCGATCAGGGAGTGACGCCGGTCGGGGGAAGACCCCGGAGAAGGTCGAGCACGTCGTCCGAAAAAGGAGCCCACTGTGACCGGTGATACCCGTACTGATTGCTCAGGCGTGCCGAACCTGATCGAGGTTGAAGACCTGACGAAGGTTTTCGGCACCATCACCGCCGTGGACCACGTCTCGTTTGAGGTCCGCGAAGGAGAGATCTTCGGTTTCCTCGGCCCGAACGGGGCGGGGAAGACCACTACCACGCGGATACTCACCGGCGTCATCCCGAGGAGCGGCGGGAGCGCCAGGATATTCGGGTATGATATCCTGAAGGAACCGGTCCGGGTAAAACAACGGTTCGGCGTCGTGCCCGAAACCTCGAACGCCTACGTCGACCTGACCGCATGGCAGAACCTCATGCTGATGGGGGACCTCTACGGGCTCGATCGTGCCCGGGCAGAACGGCGCTCGCACGACCTTCTCGAAACCCTCGGCCTCTCCGTGAGGAGAGGCCAGAAGGTGCAGGGCTACTCGAAGGGCATGAAACAGAGGCTCATCCTCGCCATGGCGCTCCTCCACGAGCCCGAACTCCTCTTCCTCGACGAACCGACGAGCGGCCTGGATGTGCAGAGCACGCAGATGATCCTCTCCATGCTGCGGGCGCTGAATGCGGACGGGACAACCATCTTCCTCACCACCCACAACATGGAGGAGGCGAACCGGCTCTGCGATCGAGTCGGTATCATCAGGAGCGGCCGGATCGTCGCGATCGACGCGCCCGAGAGACTGAAGACCACGATCGACCGTGTCCACCGGATCGAGGTGAGCTTCGACCGGGAGATCGGGGGAGATCTCCTTTCAGGGCTTGCGGGCATCACCGGGGCTGCCCGAACGGGGGATAAGTGGCAGATTACGGCAGAGAATCAGGACACGGCCATCCGCTCCCTTGTATCATTCAGCCGGCAGGAGGGGATAGCGATCCTCACCTTGAACACGCTTGCCCCGTCGCTCGACGAGGTCTTCCTGCGACTGACGGGCGAAGAGGAGAGAAGATGAACCCGGCAGGAACGTCCGAACAGGTGCGGCGGGCATGGGCGATAGCAAAGAAGGATATCCGGATCTATTACTCCAAAGGCCCCGTGCTCATCTTCGGTATCTTCATGCCGGTCTTCCTCTTCCTGGCCTTCTTCATGGGAGGCCGGCAGCTCCCGCTCGCGTTCCTCCTCTCCGGGCTTATGGGGATGACCCTCTTCTTCACCTCGACCGCCGTATCTCCTGCAATCTTTCCCTGGGAAGGGCAGGCAAAGACCCTCGAGCGCCTCGCAGCCTGCCCCATCACCATCGAGGCGATCGTCCTTGGGGACATGATCGCCTCCATCCTCTTCGGCATCGGGGTCACGGCGGTCACGCTCCTCATCGGGCTTGGGCTCGGGCTTGTGCTCCTGCACGGCATCGTGCTCGGTTCTGCCGTCCTCCTTGCGGCGGTCTGCTTCTCGGCTATCGGGATGCTCCTTGCCGTCCCCCCGACGAACGTGCCTTCGAACATCATGATGCTCTCCTCGCTCCTGAAGTTCCCGCTCATCTTCATCTCCGGGATCTTCATTCCCCTGGAGCAGATGCCCGCATGGGGGCTGTACCTTGCCGTCTGCTCGCCGCTCACCTACTTCACGGACCTGGTGCGATACTCGTTCACGGGCGCACACTACTTCCCGGTGGCGGTCGACATCATGATGCTTGCCCTCTTCACCCTGGTCTTTACCGCCGCCGCGATGCACCTGCACCGGCGGACCATGCCACGGAGGATGTGATGTCGCGCCGGGAAGCCGGGTTCTGGGGTTGGATGCGGCTCCCTCCATCCTCCTTGCAGCCGGGTGCTGCACCTAACACCCCTCCCTCAGTGAAGGGGGTACTCTCCGGGCGCTTGAGAGGAGCAGCACGCGGACACGCCGGAAGGTGAACGCTATGGACAGGGTGCTGATACCCCGCATCATCGAGACCCTGCGGTACATCGAAGAGCAACTTGAGGAGCGGGAGCGGGAGGATCTCTACCGCAGGGAGATCACCCGGGCAAAGAAACGGGGCGAGCCGGAGTGACCGCTTCTGCATCCTGCCCCGATACACGGTGGAGGAACGCCGATTTTTCCGGCAGGGGGATGCGGTGATGAAGCATCACTGGAGAAAGCATATATATCCGCCTGCACAAGAACACAGAACCATTTCAAACCAAATTGTAACAGTCAATCCAGCGACGGGAGTGTCCTTGATGAAAACGAACCAACCATGCAGTTCTGAGGTCCCACGCATGCGCCGGGGGCTTGCTTGCAACATAACCGGACGAAAGGTCCTGCCGTTAGTTGCGCTGTCGGTTCTCCTGGCCTTTGCCGCCCTCTTTGCAGGGTGTACGACAGAATCCGGCGGAGCGGACGCAGCCACCGTCTCGCCGCTCAACGGCACCGTCACTAAAGTCGAGGTCATCCATTTCACCGCTCCGAACCAGTGCCACTCCTGCGTGGTGCTCGGTGACTACGCCGAGGAGACCGTAAAGACGCACTTCTCCGAAGAACTCGGCTCCGGGAAGCTGATCTTCGACCATATCGATATCGCCGACCCACAGCAGCAGGAGATCGTCGAGCGCTACGGCGCAACCGGTTCGTCGCTCTGGATCGGCACCTACGACGACCTGGGCGGGTTTTATAAAGAAGAGGATATCCGGGTCTGGTACAAACTCAACGACAAACCCGGATTCATGCAGTATCTCAAGACGCTACTCGGGATGCGTCTCGCCGGGGACTTCTCGCAATGAGCCTGATGGGGTTCATGGAGACGATGGGGACGAGCAGCGTCCCTCTCGTCGCCGCGTTCTTCATCGGACTCATGATGGCCCTCTCGCCCTGCCCGCTCGCGACGAACATCGCTGCAATCGGGTATCTCTCCCGCCGGATCGGCAGCCCGGGGCAGACCCTCCTTGCCGGAGCGCTCTACAGCGCCGGGAGGATGGCCGTCTACGTCGGCATCGCGGCGCTGATCGTCACGTTCGGCCTCTCCATCCAGGGGATCTCGCTCTTCCTCCAGTCCTGGGGCGAGGTGCTGGTCGGTCCGCTGCTGATCGGGCTCGGGGTTGTGATGCTCGATCTCGTCCCGCTCCCCTCCTGGACGGGCGGCAGCAGGCGATTCGCGGCATTCAAGGAGCGGGTTGCCGATCAGGGGCTGGCAGGGAGTTTTCTCCTCGGCGTACTCTTCGCACTGACCTTCTGCCCGTTCTCGGCGGTGCTCTTCTTTGCGATGCTCGTCCCGCTGGCGCTCCGGACCTCTGATCCGCTCGGCGTCCCGGCGGTCTTTGCCGTCGCGACCGCTCTGCCGGTGATCGCGTTCTCGCTGATCATGGTGACCGGGATCGCGAAGGTGGGGAGCGCGATGAAGGCGGCGGAGATGTTCGAGTACTGGACCCGGCGCATTGTGGGGGTGCTCTTCATCGGGATCGGGGTCTACCTCATCGCGGCAATGCTGCTTAGGTGAGACCCTTCCAGCGGAGAATCTTCCTGTGGCTGCACGGAAAACTCCCGCAGCCCTTCTCTCCTTCCATGCCGCGCTCCTGTCCGCGTTTGGTCTGAAGACTACATCGTCCTGCAGGTTCCTCCTGCGTACTGTCTCATACAAGTTCAATTTTTATTGAAATAGAAACCTTCATACGCCGGCACCGCCAACAGTAGTTCAAACCAGATTGAAACACTCCGGCAGGTGAGCCGGAGCGGACGTGGTGACCATGACAGGCGAGAACGAGAAAAAAGACGGAGTAAAAATCGGATCGCGGATAAAGAACCTCTTCTCCTCCGGATGCGGCTGTGGCAGCGGCGGCGGTTGCTGCGGCACACGGATCGTCCCGAAGGAGAAGAAAGAAGAATCTGACATAGGGGAGCAGTAAACCACCGATGCGGGACCGGGCCCCATGGATCTTCCCTCAACACTTATTACGGCCGGGCAGTTCTTCGTCGTTATAGCCGGGGAACTGATCCTGCTCTTTGTCGGGATCACGTTCCTCGTCGGGCTGCTCCAGGCCTATATCCCCGAAGACCGGGTACGGAGCGTGCTTGCCGGGAAGCGGCAGGGCATCGCCGGGAACGTCATCGGGGCCGGGTTCGGGGCGCTCACCCCGTTCTGCTCCTGCTCGACCATCCCCATCCTGCTCGGGCTCCTTGAGGTCGGGATTCCCTTCGGGGTCTGCATGTCGTTCCTGCTCGCCTCCCCGCTCTTAAACCCGATAATCCTCTCGCTTCTCGTCGCGCTCATCGGGGTTGTGCCGACCGCCGTCTATGCCGCCGTCACCTTCACCGCCGCCGCAGGCATCGGGTGGCTCCTCGGGCGGCTCGGCTACGGGCGCTACGTCAAGGACGTGATGGTTGAAGGACGGCCGGAACCCTGCGACTGTGCTGCAGGCCACCCTGTCCGCATCCGCAAGGCATTCTCCTTTGCCGTCAGCCTTTTCCGGCAGGTGCTCCCCTACCTCCTCCTCGGTGCGGGCATCGGGGCGTTCATCTACGGGTTTGTCCCCGGAGACCTGATCGTCTCCCTCGCCGGGCCTGAGAATCCGCTCGCCATACCGGTGGCGGCGATAATAGGGGTGCCGATGTACATCCGGGCAGAGACGATCATCCCCATCAGTGCCGTCCTCCTCGAGAAGGGGATGGGCATCGGGGCGGTCATGGCCCTGATCATCGGCGGCGCGGGGGCAAGCATCCCGGAAGTGACGCTCCTCGCCGCGATCTTTGAGCGAAGGCTCGTCGCCGCGTTTGTGGTGACGATCCTCATGGTCGCCGTCCTTGCCGGGGTGGTGTTCCAGGTGCTCAGCGTGGTCTAACCTCTCTGTCATGAGGTGAACGAATCATGGATGGAAAACCTTGTTGTGCCGCGGATGCGCCGCATGCCGCCGCGCTCGCGGGAGAGATCCGGCCCGGCGGGTGGTGACCGGCGATGGACACCGCCGACCAGGGGACCTCCGGCTCCCGGCTCTCGTTCCTTGACCGCTACCTGACCCTCTGGATCGTCCTTGCCATGGCTGCCGGCGTCGCCGTCGGCTACTTTGTCCCCGCGGTCCCGGCAGCGATCACAGGGTATGCGGTCGGGACGACATCGATCCCCATCGCCGTCGGGCTGATCCTGATGATGTATCCGCCGCTTGCGAAGGTCCGGTACGAAGAACTCGGGCGGGTCTTCCGGGACAGGAAGGTGCTCGGCCTCTCCGTCGTCCAGAACTGGATCGTCGGCCCGGTGCTGATGTTCCTCCTTGCGGCGTTCTTCCTCTCGGGCCGGCCGGAGTTCATGTACGGCCTTATCCTGGTGGGCCTTGCCCGGTGCATCGCGATGGTGATCGTCTGGAACGACCTTGCAGAGGGCGACTGCGACTACTGTGCCGCCATCGTGGGCTTGAACTCCATCTTCCAGGTGCTCTTCTACGCCCTCTACGCCTACGTCTTCATCACCGTCCTCCCGCCGCTCCTCGGGATCGGGACCGGGACGGCGGTGCCGATCACGATCTCGGGCGTCGCCGCCACGGTCTTTGTCTACCTCGGCATCCCGTTCATCGCCGGGTTCGTCACCCGGTTCGCCCTCCTCCGGGTGAGGTCGAAGGAGTGGTACCACGAGCGGTTCATCCCGAAGATATCGCCGATCACGCTCATCGCCCTGCTCTTCACGATCATCGTGATGTTCTCGACCCAGGGCGGGAACATCGTCGCGCTCCCCGCGGATGTCGTGCAGGTCGCGATCCCACTCACGATCTACTTCCTTCTGATGTTCTTCGTCTCATTCTGGATGTCCTGGAGGCTCGGGGTCGACTACGGCCGGAGTACGGCGCTCTCGTTTACTGCGGCAAGCAACAACTTTGAACTTGCCATCGCCGTTGCCATCGGGGCTTTTGGGATCAGCTCCGGGGTGGCGTTTGCCACCGTCATCGGCCCGCTGATCGAGGTGCCGGTGCTGATATCGCTCGTGAACGTGGCGCTCCTGATCCGGGATAAGTGGTACGGCGGGGAGGCGACAGGAAGATGTCCCGCGGATTCCCACTAAAGGTGATATCATGAAGAAGGAACTCGTCATCGAATGGAAGCACATCGGAAGCGACATCGACAACACCTGCGAACGGTGCCACGAGACCGGGATGACACTTGCGGCGGTTCTCACGGAGATCAGCATGCTCCTTGAGATGGAGGGGGTCAGCGTCCGGGTGGTCGAGACCGTCCTCCCGAACGAGGCGGTCGCGGAGTCCAACAGTCTCCTCTTCAACGGGGTGCCGATCGAAGACCTCCTCGAGGGGGTCGAGGTGACCACCACACCCTGCTGCTCCTGCTCCTGCATCACCTGCGAGGAGGATACGGAGTGCCGGGCGCTCCGCTACAACGGCGAGGAGTACGAGGCGATCCCGCCGGACCTGATCGGCCGGGCAGCTATGAAAGCTCTCGAAATGGAGTGAGGCTGTGGCGGAGCCCGTCACCCTCATCACCTGCTCCGGCCTCTCGAACACCGGGAAGCTGACCGACCGTGCGGGTATGGTGGTTCAGCAGCGCTCTCCAGGATCCGTGGAGGCCTCGCTCCCGGCAAGCCGCCCGTCGGCATCGCTTGAGGAGGCGGCACGCTACGCCGGACGCATCCTTGCGCTCGACGGCTGCGACGATGCCTGTGCGCTCAGAAAACTCCGGGAGCTCGGGGTCGAGCCGGACCTGCACGTCATCGCGACCGAATGCGGGATCGTGAAGAACGGTATGGCGGAGCCGCGGTTCGACGAGATCGAGAGGCTCGCGGGCGCGGTAATCGAGACGATCCGGGACGGGCAGCAGTTCTGACTGCATCACCCCTCCGGGCTGTAGAGTCTCCGGAGGATTGACGGGGCGCCCGGGGAGGCGCCGGCGGCTGCATGCGCAAGCAGCGCGGGGTCCCCGGCGATGCGGCCCGGGGAGAAGGGGGGCACCGGGACCGCGGATGGCGTCTGCGCCTCCCGCCACTCCCAGACGGCGTCCATCACGTCGCCTGCTGTCGCCATCACGCTCGCGGTCCTGACGTCCAGGACGACGGGGTTTCTAATCATCCAGCGCTGGATGACCGTATCGAGGAGCCGGCGCCGGACCGTCCAGATCATCGGGGGGTGCGGGAGCGAGACCAGCCGGTCGATCTGGTTGGCCCAGACCGCGCCCTGGAGTTCGAACCTTCCCACCTCATCGATGACCACGAGATCGGTTTCCCGGGGATCCGGCGGCGCAAGCGCCCTGCGGCCGAATGCGAGCCCTTCAGGCCGGAAGTAGAATCGGCCGTGGAGTTCGCACCGCGGATCGGGGTCGATCGAACAGAGCTCCTCGTGCTCGCTGGTGGCAAGATCGACGAGGGTGAACCCCGACCTCCGGCCGTCCCGCACGTGGCCGGGAGCGAGCACGCCCCGGACCCGGACGTTCAGCGCGACGGTGAGCCCGAGAACCAGGTGCAGGAACGTCGTCTTGCACTGGCCCTGCTCGCCGGTGATGATGAAGACGGGCGCCCGGTCGTTCATCCCGGAAGGCCCCCGCCGCTGCGCGGGGCCGAGTGGAGGGACGCGGGTATATCCCGGCCGCGGGTCCGGGGAGACGTTCGCTCCGGAGTACATGCATATACTTCTGCGGCCGTCCATATAAAACATTTTTACATACTCTTTTTGTTTACATGATGACGTTGACTCGGCCCGCCGGGGAAGGGTGCGTGACCGCTCTCGTGCCGGACGGCGGCGCAAAGCCCGGCAGGGGATCGGCGGGAAGCGCAGCCTCCACCTGCCGGCTGCGGCGCATACCCCTCCCACCAGTATAAGTAACAACGGCGAACAATACCATACGGAGCTGTACACAATGGCAGAAACGGACAGAACGCTGGTCGTGCTCCACACGACCATGGGTACGATCACGATCCGCCTCTACGACGACATGCCGGTGACGGCGGGGAACTTCGCGAAACTGGCAGGGTCCGGGTTCTACGACGGCACAATCTTCCACCGGGTCATCGAGGGGTTCATGATCCAGGGCGGCGACCCGACCGGCACCGGGACGGGTGGACCGGGCTACACCATCGCCGATGAGTTCGTGAAAGGCCGTTCAAACCGCCGGGGCACGATCGCCATGGCGAACACCGGACGCCCGAACTCCGGCGGCAGCCAGTTCTTCATCAACCTGGTGGACAACACCTACCTCGACTGGGACGACCCGCGGACGCCGAGCGCCCACCCGGTCTTTGGTGAGGTGGTGGAGGGGATGGACGTCGTCGACAGGATCGGGAAGGTGAAGACGGACTCCGCCGACAGGCCCAGGGTCCCCGTCCGGATCGAGAAGGCGGAAGTCCGGGAGTAATCCTCTCACCATGAGCCGTAACGACGGCGTCGTCCGCCGGGACCCGGGCGCGATCGAGGCACGGATCGGCTACGTATTCCGGGACCGGGCTCTCCTTTCACGCGCGCTCACCCGTCTCGCCTACACCCTGGAGGCGGGCCTCCCTTCGAGCGCCCACATGGATGCCCTCGCCACCCTCGGCGATGCGGTCATCAACGTGGCGGTCGTGGAAGCGCTGGTCGCGGGCGGGGCGCACGACAAGGGCGCGATCAGCAACCGGAAGATGAACCTGGTCAACATGACCCGGCTCCGCGAGCTCGCACAAGACCTTGACCTTGAGGAGTACGTCCGCTGGGGGAAGGGCGAGGCCGCCCAGGCGGTCTGGACGTCCGGCCGGGTCCTTGCCGAGTGCCTGGAGGCGCTCGTCGGCGCCGTCTACCTGGACGGCGGGATGGAGGCGGCCGCCGGGGTGCTCCGGCGGCTCGGGCTCACGGAGAGGGCGTAGAATTATCCTACATCATTGACTCACGCGAAGCCGCGAAGAACGCGAAATTCGGTAAATGGGTGGACACTCCCTTTCGCGGCTTCGCGTCTTTTGCACCTGGTGGTGCTCATGCTCCGGACGTTCCGTCCATCGCATTTCGCGTGAGGCCACTGGGGGAGGGATTCTACAAAGTCAATCGCTCTTATTCTTCCACCGCCGATCCCGGCAGGGGTGCACTCCCCGGGGCAACTGCCGGCGGGCGCATAAGGAGCCAGGCGACGGCGAACCCCACCGCGGCGAGGGCTGCAACCAGCGGGAAGACCCCGAGGTAGGTCCCGGTTGCCGTCCGGACAAACCCGGCGAGCTGCGGCCCGGCGATGGCCCCTGCGCCATAGGCGAGGAAGACCACCCCATAACAGCGCGGGTAGTCGCACGTCCCGAAGTAGGAGGCCGTCGCCGTCGGCGCGATCGCAAGCCAGCCGCCGAGGCAGAGGTTGGTGACGAGGCCGAGGGCAACAAGACCCCATCACCCCTTCTCTGCAGGCAACCCGAAGATTGTCGGTGTATCGGGCATGGCGGTCTACCCCTCGAGGTCGTCGATGAGGCCGCTGCTCGGGCTCGCCCCCACGCGGAGGCTGACGAACGCCTTGATGACGTTTTCCTTCAGGGCGTCAGCCGTCCCGATGTTGTGCCCGGCGACGACGATCAGAACGGGGGCGAACGGCATGGAGATGCAGACCCGACCGCCCTTTTCAACGCCGAGGGACCTCAGATCGTTTGCACACCGCATCACTCTGTGGTAGAGGCCGTCGCAGGTGAGCCGCCGCTCCTCTCCTCCTTCGCTGTGCTAGACGGCCGCCCTGCACCGGGGGTCGGGGAGGTAGCGTCTTTCTTCCCGTTTCACGGCAAACATCTCTGTCATAGTCCCTCTCCGGTTGATCATGCCGGGCCTGGCAGGGACCCCGGTACCGCTCAAAGCGGCTGATCTTTCCGGCCCGGCGCCCCCGAGTTCTGTATAATTAATCATTAACAACATGAAATAAACATTGTGGACGTGTGAATAGCAGAGTCGGAATGAGAAACCCGACGAAGCAACGAGAGGCCCCGGAGCGCGAAACACGCCATCAAACCTGATGGTGCATGATCTGATGGGTTCCCTGTGATCGGAAGGCAGAGATGTCGCAGATCTCAAAAAAGGTAGTCTGGTAACGTATCGGTTTTGCTCTGTAGCATCGGTAAAAAAATCCCGAAAGATCATCCATACCAGACTTTCGGTGCGCTCCCGGGCGTGAGGAACGTCCAAAAGTATATTTCGGTGCGAATCTTAAACACATTGAATGATCCACGCCTGAGGTGCAATTGACCCTTTCCGCTCACGACATCGGCTCACAGGCCCGTACGCTTCACAGAACCTGCCGCCTTGCAGGCAGTGTGGAAAACGAACTTCTAACTCTTCCGGACAGTCTTATCGCCTATCTGGTGATGGTACTGCGACAAAAACCCTGTCCGGTTCCGGATTGCACGGAGGAAGACTGGAATCGGTTTTTAGAACTCCTCAAGCCACACTGGATCAGTGCCGTCCTGTACCGGTATATCAGGGACTTTCCCGACGAATGCCGGCCGCCGGATGCTGTCATGACGGTCCTGCACTATTCCTGGCTTCATGCCGGGATGCAGACGCTCAGGGCAGGCAGGCAGGCAAAAAGGGTGATCGAGGCGCTGGAGGCGGACGGCATCCGGGTTCTTCTCCTGAAAGGCCCCGCTCTTGCACGGACGGTTTATCCGGCCGCAGCCATGCGTCAGGGAAGCGATATCGATCTCTTAATCCCGCATGGCGATATGAAACGCTGCGAACGGGTCATGACGGAGTTGGGTTATACCTGCTTTTTCCAGGCGGCAGAACATTCGCCACGTACAGGTCACCACCAGGTGTTTTATCCGGGAGCGGAAGGAGTCGGCCCCTTCGGCGTCGAGGTGCACTGGAAGCTCGACTGTGGATTCGGGCTTCTTCCCGACGGCTTTGTGGACGAGATGTTCTCCCGTTCGATACGGGTCGAAGCGGATGACATAACGTTCTCGACCCTCTCCATGGAAGACCATCTCCTGTATCAGGCCTCTCACATGGCCTGCCAGCACTGTTATGCCACCCGCTTAAGCTGGATCTGCGACATTGCGATGCTCTCTGAGCAGATTCCGGACACGGCCGGCTGGGAGGATCTGCTGGTCTTGAGCGTGGGGAGGAACTGCCGGCTTTCCCTTGAGGCAGCCGTTCAGATGGCCCGGTTCTGGACGGGGCTCACCCTCCCGCCGGAGGTTCGGGACACCACCCTCTGGCCGAAACCGGGAACGGTTGAAGAAGAGGTCTGGAGTCTGGCGATGAGACGGGGTGAATCGATCCCCTCCTCAATCCGGTTGAGGATTCGTACGATCCCCGACACCCGGGGTAAACTGTGGTTCCTGTTCAGGTTCGTCTTCCCGCACCCGGATGCGATGTACCACTATCGTAGCAGGGAGGGGAGATCAGGCTTGCTG
>Ga0123332_1002038_pt1 | contig 19424 bp, 18 predicted proteins | sample BioC12SIPDNA_4_FD_89958 | JGI IMG/M metagenome (GOLD analysis project Ga0123332, IMG submission 89958) | Anaerobic biogas reactor microbial communites from Washington, USA - Biogas_R2_A C12 SIP DNA | ecosystem: Engineered > Bioreactor > Anaerobic > Unclassified | place: Washington, USA...
CTCACTCAATCTGATCCTCAAAGCCGACGTTCAGGGGAGCCTTGAGCCGATCCGCAACTCTTTGCAGCAGATCGAGATCAAGGATCTCTCCGTGAGCTTTGTGCACGAAGGTGTGGGCACAATCGCCGAGTCGGACGTGATGCTGGCGATCGCATCGCATGCCGTCATCATCGGGTTCAGTGTGGGCGTGGATCCTTCGGCAGAACGGCTCGCAGAAGCGGAAGGCGTCGACATTCGCATCTATGACATCATCTATCGGGTGATTGAGGATGTGGAGAAGGCCCTCACGGGCATGCTGGAGCCCGAATATCGCGAGGTTCTTCAGGGTCGAGCGGTCGTTCGCCAGGTGTTCAACATCTCGCGGGTGGGGCTCGTAGCGGGCGCGCAGATTTCCGAGGGGCGCGGTTTGCGCAGTGCTTCGGCCAAGGTCATGCGGGACGGCAATCTGATCCATCAGGGACGTGTGTCGTCGCTCAAGCGATTCACAGAGGACGTCCGCGAGGTGACCACGGGCATGGAGTGCGGTATCGGTGTTGATGGCGCCAAGGATATTCAAGCCGATGACGTCATCGAGTTCTACACACGGGAACTCGTTCAGTAGCAGCAGATCAGGCGGATTCTAGACCATGCCACATCGTAAAGAGCGGGCGGACTCATTCATCCAACAGGAACTCACGGTGATACTGCGCGACAGGGTGCGCGACCCTCGGGTGGATACCATCACCATTACCGAGGTCAGCCTCACGACGGACAGGCGCCTGGCGCGTGTATATGTCGCTTCCTACGCTGATGAAGACGTCGTGAAAGAAGCCCTGGAAGGGCTGGAGAGTGCCAAGGGGATCCTGCGCAGGGAACTGGCCAAGGTGCTTCACTGGCCGTGGACGCCAGAGCTGATGTTCCGCATGGATGAGTCCTGGCAGTACGGGGAGCGGATGGACAAGCTCATCGATGAGGTGCGGGAGGAGCGTGATCCTGAGGAGGCGGACAGTGGTGAGCACGCCGAGTAGGATAGCTGAGGAACTGCTCAGGCACCGGCGGATACTCATCGTCTCTCATGTGGATCCCGATGGGGACACGATCGGATCGGCTCTCGGCTTGGCGTGGGCCTTGCGGTCACTCGGACGCGAGGTTCTGATGGGTTGTGACGATCCGGTACCGGAGGAGGCTGCGGCTTTGCCCGGAGCCGACGAGTTCTCCTCGAGCCCGCCGCAAGATGTCGATGCCATCGTCGCGGTGGACGCCAGTGACGAGCGGCGCATGGGAAGCCTGTTTCGCCCCTCAGCGGAGCGAGGCGGCCCGCTGATCGTCATCGATCACCACATCACAAACGGTGGCTATGGCGATCTGAACCTCGTGATGGACACCTCCGCGACGGCGGAGATCGTCCTTCTGGTGGTGGATGCCCTGGGGGTGAGCCTGGATGCGACCATCGCCCGGTGCCTGTTGACCGGCGTGGTGACCGACACGCAGGGCTTTCGCACGGCCAGCACGACCGCGAACTCGCTGACGGTGGCACAGAGGCTGATGGCTGCGGGAGCCGATCTGGTGCAGATCAGCAACCAGGCCTTTAACCGGCGGTCGTTGTCGATGCTTTCGCTCTGGGGAAGAGCGCTCACGGCGGCGGAGATGAGATCCGGAGTCCTGTGGGCTGAGCTTCCCCTGGCCTGGCTTCCGCAGGGCAACTCGGATGGGCAGGTGGGGAGCGGGCTCGCGAATCTGCTCAACACCGTGCGCGAGGCCAGGGTTTCGGCGCTATTCACCGAACAGGACGATGGCCTGATCGATGTGAGCATACGCGCCAAGCCCGGGTACGACGTATCGGGAGTGGCGCTGGCCTTTGGAGGAGGCGGCCACGCCGGTGCGGCGGGCTGCCAGGTGAAGGGATCTCTAGCAGGCGTCCGGGAGGCCGTCGTGGATGCCTTGACTCGATTGGTGAATACTCAGGGATGACCGATCCGGCACAGTCTGGAGGAAGCGGAGAAGGTACGCCGCCAACAAGCGTTAGCGGCGTTCTTGTTGTGGACAAGCCGGCAGGCTGGACGTCACACGATGTTGTGGCGAAGGTGCGCCGGATCACCGGCGTGCGACGGGTGGGGCATGCGGGCACGCTCGATCCTGCGGCGACGGGTGTGCTTGTTCTCTGCCTGGGCGCAGCGACGCGGCTCGTCCAGTATCTTGAAGGCCTGAGAAAGACCTACGAGGCGACGGTGCTGTTCGGCGTCGAGACGGACACCTGGGATTCGAGCGGGACGATCGTCTCGCAACGAGACGCGGGCGCCCTAAAGCTCACCGAACTGCAAGGGATCTTGCCGCGCTACACGGGCGATATCATGCAGGTGCCACCCATGTACTCCGCCCTGAAGCGGCAGGGGACTCCCCTGTACCGGCTCGCACGCCGGGGGGAGGAGGTGGAGCGGGATCCCAGGCCTGTCACCATCTCTTCCATGGATGTCCTTCGGTGGGATCAACAACGACTTTCGTTGCGGATCGTCTGCAGCAAAGGTACGTATATCCGCTCGCTGGCTCATGACATCGGCCAGGACGCGGGCACCGGTGCCTGCCTCGAAGTCCTCCGCCGCACGGCCATCGGCCACTTTACGCTTGAGCAAGCCCATACGCTGGAGGAACTCGAACAGCATGGGGCCTGGCTCGGACTGCTGCAGTCTTCGGCGCAGGCCCTGGCCCACCTGCCGCGGAGGTCGCTCAGCGAAGAGGAGGTCGCCGAGTTGCGGTACGGGCGCCCCGTCTCCCTGGCCGGTGTCGAGGGCACGGAACTGCTCTGCGCCGTGGATTCTGCCGGCCGATTGGTGGCCTTGGTCGGCCGCGATCAGAGGACGGGTATGTGGCGGCCCGAGAAGGTGTTTGGCCTCTGACGCGATAGTGCACTACCAAAGCGCCGCGACGCGGCTCGAACTTGGGCGTACGGATCGTGCCCGGTGCCAGGCAGGAGGATCGCAACCAGTCTGACCTCTTGGGCTATAATAGAGGTGCTATGCAAGTAGTTTCGGACATGTCCGGTGCAAGCGGCGGAGGGCCGGCCATCCTGAGCATCGGTGCCTTTGACGGCGTGCACTGTGGACATCAGGCGTTGCTTGGAGCGATGGTACAGCGGGCCAAGGCCTGCGGCCTGAGATCGGCAGTTTTGACGTTTTACCCGCACCCACGCGAGGTGCTTCAGCCCGGCACGAACCTTCGGTATCTCACCACCGACGTTGAGCGCGCGCGCCTGCTGGAAAAGCTTGGTATCGATCTGCTGGTCTTGCAGCCCTTCGATCGTGAGCTGGCTGCGACGAGCGCAGAGGCCTTTCTGGCACGATTGCGCGCCGATCTTCAGATGGCAGAGCTCTGGGTGGGCCCGGATTTTGCCCTAGGGCGCGACCGCGCTGGGAGCATCCCGGAGTTGCAGCGTCTTTCCGCAGAGATGGGCTACCGGCTCCACGTGGTGGATGGCGTCCAGTCGGAAGGCGAGACGATCAGTAGTACACGCGTTCGCTACATGCTGGAGGAGGGCGCGGTCGCGGAGGCCCGTCGTCTGCTGGGCCGGCACTATGCGGTGGGGGGCGTGGTCCGCTACGGCGCCCAGAGAGGACGGCAGCTGGGATTCCGGACGGCGAACCTGCGGATCGGGCAGGTTTGCGGATGCCCGAGCGATGGGGTGTATGCCGTTTGGGGCAGGCACGATGATGCCTGGATCCCCGGGGTGGCCAATCTCGGAAGGCGACCCAGCTTTGATCTTGGAGAGCGGCTGCTGGAGGTCCACCTGATGGGTTACGCAGGATCTCTCTACGGTAAACACCTGCGTGTGCTGTTTGTGGCGCGGCTCCGCTCAGAGCGACGGTTTGATGATGCGAGCCAGCTCATCGAACAGGTGCATCAGGACATGGTTCAGGCCAGATCGACCCTCGAGCAGAATCCCCCGCTGGATGTGACGCTATGCGGAGCACCGGATACCACGAACTAGACCACCCGGCCGATGTTGCCCTGCACGTGCGAGGCAGCGACCTTTCCTCCCTCTTCTTGAACGCCTCCCGGGGCCTCTTGCACCTGCTGCGGTGTGGGCGGGAGCCCTCCTCGCCAGATCGTCCACCCATCGAGATCGCGCTCGGGGCCGATGATCTGGAGACGCTGATGGTGGATTGGCTGGGCGAGTTGCTGTACCTGGTGGAGCGGCACGGCTGCTGTCCCACGGTGGAGCATGTAGAGGTGAGCGTGCCCCCCCGGCTGGATGCGATTGTTCACTTGTGCCCTGAGTGTTCCCCGCGGCGCGAGCTGAAGGCCGCCACCTATGCGGGGCTCACGATCACTCGTGGGGAGGCGGGTTTTGAGGCTGAGATCGTGCTCGACGCCTGACTCTGGGCAGGAGCCGCCGGTGTGTTGATCAAGGAGTCGTAACTATGGTCACCAGAGCCGACCTACGACAGTTGAGTCCATTCGAGTGGGAGGTCCCGGTCGGATATCGGGCTGACATGTTGGTCCCGGCCCGGGTATACATGAGCGAAGAGATGCTGGGCGCGGCACTCGAGGATCGAGCCATGGAGCAGTTGGTGAACACGGCAACGCTTCCTGGTATCGTGGGGCACGCGTTGGCCATGCCGGACATGCACATGGGCTACGGGTTCCCCATCGGGGGCGTCGTGGCGACGGCTCTGCCCGACGGGGTCATCTCGCCCGGAGGGGTTGGGTACGACATCAACTGCGGTGTGCGGCTGCTTCGCACCGGGATCGAGGCAGACGCTCTCTTGCCGCACATGGACCGGTTGATGACCGCGCTGTTCTCTCGCGTCGCAAGCGGCGTGGGTGCGTCCGGAGCCCTGCGGCTGAGCCCGGGGCAGCTGGATGCCGTCCTGCATGAGGGCGCGGGTTGGGCGGTGGCGCAGGGACACGGGCTGGCCAATGACCTAGAGTTCGCGGAGGACAACGGCAGGCTCGCGGAAGCGGATGGTGGTGCACTGAGCCCTCGGGCCCGGGAACGGGGACGGGGACAGCTCGGCACGCTGGGATCCGGCAACCACTTTCTGGAGATCGACCGGGTGGTCCAGGTCCATGATCAGGCAGCGGCCCAGGCCTACGGTCTGACGGTGGGCGAGGCCGTGGTCTGGATCCACTGTGGCTCGCGGGGCCTGGGCCATCAGGTCTGCACCGACGCGGTGAGAGAGATGCAGTCGGCCGTCAGGCGCTATGGGATAGATATACCGGATCGCGAGTTGGTGTGCGCGCCCTACGGGTCGGAGGAGGCTCAGCGCTACTATCGCGCGATGTGTGCCGCAGCCAATTACGCCTGGGCGAACCGGCAGGTCATCACACACATCGTACGGCAGGTCTTTGAGGACGAGTTGCCTGCGGAGGAAAGTCGCCGCTGCCGGCTGGACCTGGTCTATGACGTGTGTCACAATATCGCCAAAGTTGAGGAACACGATGTGGGAGGCCGCCTGCAGCGACTGTGCGTGCACCGCAAAGGCGCTACACGGGCCTTTGGTCCCTCGCGGCCGGAACTGCCAGAGCGCTACGGCCGCATCGGTCAGCCCGTCCTGATTCCCGGGAACATGGAGGACGGCTCCTATGTTCTCGCGGGTACAGACCTGGCACTAGAGCGGACTTTTGGCAGCAGCTGCCATGGGGCGGGCCGTGCCCTGAGCCGGAAGCAGGCACGTAGAGAGGTTGAGGGCGGCGCGCTGCGCGATCACCTGGAGCGCAGCAGCATCGTCGTCCGCACGGATAGCCTTGGAGGCCTGGCGGAGGAGGCTCCCCAAGCCTACAAGGACCTGGACCTCGTCGTGGAAGTGACCCATGCATCGGGTTTGGCAACACGCGTGGCAAAGACGACGCCGATGGGTGTGATCAAGGGGTAGCCAAGGGCTACTGGCATCAGGCGGGCGGAGGCGTCGCACTCCTGCGCTGGCGTAGCACCTCAAAAACGATGGCCGCAGTGGCGGCGGAGACGTTCAAGGAACTCGCCCGGCCCGCCATGGGGAGCCGCGTCATGATGTCCGCGCTGGAGCGGACGGAATCGGGCAGGCCTGCCTGCTCGCTGCCGATGAGGAGCGCGAGCGGGCCCCGGGAGTCTGTATCCCAGATGAGAGCGGATCCGTGAGCGGATGTGCCCAGGACGCGCAGCGGGACGCCCTCGCAGCGCACGCGTTCGAGCCATGCGAACCATTCGGCGTCGCCTTGGGCCATCGCGATCGGCAGGGCATAGAGAGAGCCCATGGTGGCGCGCACGGTCAGCGGGTCGTAAAGGTCAACAGATGGCTCGATGATAACGATTGCCTCGGCGCCCGCGGCATCGGCCGTTCGGATTATGGATCCGAGGTTGCCTGGCGTCTGCAGTTGCCAGGCAACGAGGATGAGTGCATCGGGACCGGGCACCAGATCCTTCAACGGAACGTGAGAGAAGCGTACCACGGCGGCCAGACCCTGCGGATTGTCGCGGCCGGAGAGTCCCTCAAAGACCCCACGCGAAAGGACGACATGCTCCATCTCCGTGTGGCTTTGTACCATGGCGCGGGCGTGCTCGCTCTGCAGCAGCTCCGGGCAGTACAGGAGGGCTTCGACGGGGGCCTTCCGGTCTAGCGCCTCGTGGACTATGCGGGGCCCCTCGATGAGATAGCGCTGCTCAATGGTGCGGTACTTGCGCATCCGTAGACGACGGATCGCCTTGACGCGCGGGTTCTGGAGACTGCTGATCTGAACCACGGGTCGAATCCCTCCAACGGTATGACCATCATGATACGCGGATGCCGATGCGGAGGCGAGCGAAGGGCGCAGGGGTGCGATCTCGAACACACACTTTAGGCGGGAGCGGCGTTCTTTGACAGTAGAGGCCCCGCTCTCCTATAATCGCAGGCGATCGCGGAAGGGTCCTTTTCGCCCCGGTAGCTCAGATGGATAGAGCAACTGCCTTCTAAGCAGTGGGTCCCGGGTTCGAGTCCTGGCCGGGGCACAGACTACGATCCTTCATTCCTCGTAACGGCCGTCGGGCAGCCACCTACCTTCGGTACATCCCCTTCGGCACCCCTCGCGTGGATTCGCGCGCTGGAGGTTCCATGGCGCTCACGACTAGACTGGCCGAACACGTCGACCTCCCGGCGCTTAAGGCTATCTGGGACTATGCGGACGAGTATCACCAGCAGGCCCTCCCTGAGGTGTTCCGCCCTCGGGAAGGTGGGCATCGTACCCAGGCATTCCTGAAAGCCTGTATAGAGCAAGCGGACTCGGCCGTGCTTCTTACCGAACTGGATGGGGCGCCCGTGGGACTGTGTTACGTGCTCGAGCGGGCGTCGCCGGACGTCTCGCTCTTTGTCCCGCGACGTTATGCGGTGGTGGATACGCTGGCCGTGCTCCCTTTGGCTCAACGGCGAGGGATCGGCCGCGCACTGCTCAAGCGAGCCGAAGGCTGGGCTCGAGATCGCGGCCTGGATGAGATCGAACTGGGCGTATACGAGTTCAACACGGGCGCCCGTGCTCTCTATGAGGGCGCCGGGTATGACACGCTCCGCCGAGCGATGCATCGGCGGCTGACCGCGGCCGAGGGCGATCGCGATGCGCCGGGAGGGGACGTGTGATGGCGTACCGCCAGACGCTGGGGAGACGGGGCGAAGACTTGGCCTGCGCGCTGCTTGAGGAGCAAGGGTATGAGATCGTGGCGCGCAACTGGCGCTGCCGGCGGGGCGAGATCGACGTGGTCGCGCGGGATGCCGCATGCTGGGTTTTCGTGGAGGTCAAAACCCGGCGCGGGCATGGGGCCGGCTATCCGGAGGATGCGTTGACAGATCGCAAGCTGCTTCGTCTGCGCGAGCTGGCCGAATGGTACCTGGACTCGGTTGATGTGGGCGAGGTGGACTGGCGCATCGACCTGGTGGCCATCGAACTGGGGCCCACGGCCGCCGACCCGCGAATCAACCACATACGCGGCGTGGACGCGCTATGAGTACTGGCGAACGCCCGCGTGTGGTCGCGATCGTCGGCCCGACGGCCGTGGGCAAGACGGCGCTATCTCTGGCGCTCGCGGAGCGTATTGGGGGAGAGATCGTCTCGGCGGACTCGCGGCAGATCTACCGGGGGATGGATATCGGCACGGCCAAGGCCACGCGGGAGGAGCGGTCCCGCGTGCCGCACCACCTTATCGATGTGGTCGATCCCGACCAGAGCCTGACGTTGGCCCAGTACCGAGATCGGGCGGCAGCTTCGATCGCCTTGATCAGTTCACGCGCGCCTGTGGCGTTTCTGGTGGGAGGCACAGGCCTCTACGTGCGGGCCTTGCTCGAAGGGTGGACGGTCCCAGAAGTGCCGCCGAACGAGCCCCTGCGTAAGAGTCTGTACGAGCGCGCTGAGCGCGAAGGGGCACTGCAGCTACACCAGGAGTTGGCACGGCTTGATCCGACCGCGGCCAAGGCGATCGATGCTCGAAACGTGCGACGCGTGGTGCGCGCCCTGGAGGTCTGCCTGGAGACGGGTGTGCCGCTCAGCACGCTGCAGAGGCGCGTACCCCCGAACTATGCGATCCTGAGGTTGGGCGTGACCATGCCAAGGGAGCGGTTGTACGCGAGGATCGATGCGCGCGTCGAGAACATGCTGCAGGCCGGGCTGGTTGAGGAGGTCGAGGCGCTGTTGGCCCGCGGTTATGGGACGGATCTTCCGGCGATGTCCGGGCTCGGTTACCGGCAGATCGCCGCCCACCTACAGGGCCGCTGCAGCCTCGATGAGGCCGTGGCAGAGGTCAAGAGGCAGACGCGGCGGTTTGTCCGGCAGCAGTACAACTGGTTTCGCACGGGCGATCGCGCGATACACTGGGTGGAGGCAGACGAATCCGACTCGTCTGCAGTGGCCTGCGGGGCGAGGCTGGTGCAGACGTTCCTGGAGGAGACTCAGTCATGACCGACTCGGCAGGGACGAACGGCATAACTGCTCAGCGCCACCACGGAGGCAGACGGCTGCTCGTGTTGGCGATGATCGCTCTGTCGTTGTACGCCACTTGGCGACTCGGGAGCGCGCCCGAGCCGCTCCTGGCGACGGCAACGGCCGAATCCGGTCAGGTCGTGGTGCACCGTGCCGACGCCGGAGCGAACGAGTTGCTCTCTCCGGGTGAGAGCGCGTCGCTGCAGCGCGGAGATAGCCTGGCCACGTCCGGGGACGGTGCGGCCCGATTCTCCGTTGGGGAGGGGCTCGTGCTGCTCGCCGGAGATAGCGAACTGCTGGTGTTGGAGCTCCACAGACGTCCTCTCCTGGGCGGTGTGAGTGTTGCGCTGGGCCTGCAGCGGGGCGAAATCGAAGCCAGCATGGGGGCCCTGGGGCTGGGCGGGTCCTTCGTCCTGGAGACCGGCGTCATCACCATCGAGGGCACGGGCTTTTGGTGTCGCGTGCAGCCGGACAACCGGGTGGCGGTCGAGAGCTATGACGCGGCCAGGGTCAGCCAGGGGGCCGAAAGCGTGTCGCTTGGGCGCGGCCAGCGCCTGACGGCGGCACTGGGCGAGGCGCTGCGTGTGGAAGGAGAGCCCGAGCCCCCTCCCGCAAGGACGCGCCGGCTAAAGACGGCCACGCTCTCGCCGGCGGACCTGGACCGCACGCTGTTCCCGGACAGGACGCCGGATGGACTGGCTACACTGCCGGTCGGAGAAGCGCCCGTTGATGGCGACTATCGTGTTCAAGCGGGCGACACGCTCTACAGCATCGCGCAGCAGTACGGGCTGAGCTGGGAGGCTTTGTGGGAGGCCAACCGCGACTGGCTGACCTCGCCCGACAAGCTCTATGAAGGGCAGTCGCTGAGAATCCCCGAGCGCTAGCGCAGGACGGCGGGCAGGTACACGCGCTGGTTCAGAGGCGGAGGCTCGATCCCCGTCTCCACCGGGGGACTGGAGCACATGTTGCCTGCGCGGTCCACGGCGCGATACTGGACCAGGGCCCCGGGAGCAAGACCCGCGTCGTAGAGGACATAGCCGGTTGTCCCGGAGGACGCCGAGATCGCCAGCGACTCCCAATCTCCCCAGCTACTGCCGCCATTGTGCGATACGCGATAGGCGGCCTGAGATGGATCCTGCCCGGCCAGTGGATCGATCACCCAGTAGGCGCTGCCATACGGGGCCGACCAGGCAGGGCCGGTGCGATCGATGCCCACCGTGAGCTCATGGTCGACGGCGTTCCCGACTTCATCCAGCAAACGCACAGTGAGATGGAGCAAGCCCTCGGATGCGGGGGCGGGCCAGATATGGGCACTGGAACGTGCGACGGACGCCGTGAAGACGCGCACGCGATCAAGCCAGAGATTGCCCTGACCGCTGTACCACGTACGGAACTCGATGCCACCGGTGCCGGCCTGGCAGGAGGCGGCGACCGAGCTGTAGGCGAGCGGGAGCACAAAGTCCTGGTAGTCGGTGCCGACAAAGTCGCTTGCAGCCACGGGCTGAAGCGCGTATTTCACGTGCCCTTCGTCGGTCACGTCCAGTGTGGCCAGGCCCGTAGCAGCGCCGGGGGCGTCCGTTCGCAGGCTGTAGACCACCTGGTATTCGCCCTGCGGCAAGACGCAGGTGTAGGGGCCGTACCAGGCGCCTCCGCCATCTACGCCGCCGCGACCAAGCCAGGCACCGCCCTGGGATGCCGATGGATCGGCCGCGTAGACGCCCGTCTGGTGGTACAGCGATTCTCCTTCCCAGGCCCACCCCGGGCTAAAGGCCACGGCGCTGGCATCCCCGCCGGATAGGGTCACGGCAAACTCGGACGCGGCGGTCCACAGAGGAGCGGAGACCGCTGTCAGTGGCGCGGTATTGTCGACCGTCAGGCTCACCGAAACCTCATCCGAACCGCCGCCGTTCTCCACGACGACGCGGAGGGTGTGTGGGCCGTCCGCGTACAGGGTGCTGTTCCACTTCCAGACGAACTCCTCGCTCCGCCGGGCACTCAGCGCTCCGTCGACATAGTAGGACATCCGGGTGATCGAACCCTGCGTCGTGAATACCGGCGTGACGACACCTCGGACAACTTGCCCGGACACGGGCTCGGCCCAGAGAAGTTGCGGGGGATCCGGGTACATCCGAGCCAGCGTTTCGACACGTATCGCGGGCAGGAGGGCATAAGCGTAGGCTCCAGGGCAAGCCGTTGCGGCCACGTCACGGTGCCCCAGGATCGTCGGGACTGTACGGTCGATCAGATAGGTCTCGCCAACCGGATTGACGCTGTGGGTACTGCACTGGTAGGCCAGTAGCGAAAGCACACCCTCGTACATGGCGGGGGGCACCGGGTTCTCCTCAAAGTTGCCGATCAGGCTGATGCCAACGCTGCCATAGTTGTACGGATCGCCAGCATGATGACCGACGACACCGGGGCCTCCGTAACGTCCCTCATAGATGCGGCCGTCGTGATCGACGAGATAGTTGTAGCCGATATCTCCCCAGCCGCGTTCCACAGCATGATACCAGTAGATCGCCCGGACGATCGCGGCTGGATCAACGCCGCCGTCATCGGTGACGGTGTGGTGCATGATCATCGCGCGTATCGTGCGATACTCGGGAGCCCACGTCATCCAGCTCTCATTCGCTCCCCAGGCGGCACGGGAGATCACGGTCGGGGGCACTGACAGGGCGGTTGGTTCGGGGACCATCGCCGAAGCAGAAGGGCCAGAGCGCGAGTCGATGAAGGACAGCCGTATGTTGCGCACAGAGGGGGCGAGCCCGTCCTGGCCGGTTCTCAGGGTGACGCGGTACTGGAGATACTGAGCCTCTCCAAAGACGAGCGCTGCGCTCTGCAGCCGTCTGTTTCCTGGAACATAGTCCTCGCCGGCCTCGGTATGCCAGGGGGACCAGCTCACGCCGTCCTGGCTGGCGCGTGTTTCCATTGTCACGAGAGCCGGCAGCGGCAGATCGGTGTACCATAGCGCGCCGTAAGCGACAAAGGGAGAGCCTGCTCTCAGGATGGGCGAGGTGTAGGTGCCAGAGGAGCGGCCGCTGGCCAGCGCGAGGACATCCTTGTCGGCGGTAACCGACTGGATCCCGTCCATTACGCCTCCGGCCCAGTCCTGCGCTGTGGAGGCGCTGATGCTGCCCTCCAGCATCGGAACCGGGTCCGGTTCCGGCGATTCGGGGGTGACCTGAGGCCCAGCCATGGTTCCAGAGGCGGGCCATGCGGATACGCGCGCGAACCCATCGTCAAACTCGAAACGATAGCTGTGCGCCCCGGCTGACAGCCGGGAGGTGTAGACATAGAGCCACCCTGAGGATGGATCGCCGCTCTGCCGGACCATGGCATGGGCATGGCCATCGATGATGACGTTGGCGACGGCAGGGGGCACAGCGGGACTCCCAACCAAGCGCGCGCTAAAGGCGAACTCGGTACTCACAGAGCCCGAGGAGGGTTGCACCGCTGCCTCACTGATCTCGCTCGATGGCTCGCCGAGCAGACTCACCCCGGTGTAATAGTGCCGGATGATGTCGCTGTAGGTCGCGCCGGCGTTGGCCATGGCGCGAGCGCCGACCTGGCACATCCCTACGCCGTGACCGTAGAGAGAGGTAGAGCCACAGGAGCAGGGCACCGAACGGCAATAGGGCAACGCCGCCGACCACACATCCTCGCTGTTACGGGTGTGACCATCGCAATGGCCATGGAAGAAAGCATAGATGATCGAGCCCGTGTAGGTTGCGGCTACGCCCCGGGTGGCCTCGACGGCGGCGTCGGTGGTCGCATAGTGGGTCGGCCGCCAGACCTGGCAATGGACCGAACTGCAGACGTCGGCGTTCTCTGAGGCGTGCTTGTTGAGGTTGGCTGCGGCATAGCTGCGTGCCGCCACGGCCTGCGCCTTGAGGGCTTCCTCAGGCCATGTGGGCGACATCTCGTAAGGCACCACGCCCTTGAGGTACTCTTCGAAATCGAGGGTGATGACCTCCACCGGGGGGCTATCGATGATGGCAGGGTCCTCGCGCACGAGGAGGCGAATGGTGGCGGGAACCTCTGTGACGCCCGAGGAGAGCATCTCACCGGACTGAGCGGCGATTTCCACCTCTACGGGGATGGTCTGTTCGTAGAGTTGGAGCCGCGATTCCACCATCGCCTGCATCTCATCATCGGCTTTGGCCGGGAGCATGGCAAAGTTGACCTCTGTGAGGTTCTCGGAGACGCGAACCAGGGTTTCTGACATGCTGAGGTAACCTGCGGCACGCGCCTCCACAGTGTACCGGCCGGCGGGCAGAGGGAGTGCGTACCAGCCCTGCTCATCGGAATAGGATAGGCTGTCACTGACGGAGATCACGGCGCCGGGCACAGGCTCCCCGGTCACGATGTGAAAGACGCGCCCGGCGACACCGGCGTGGCTGGAATCCGAGCGCACTGGCAGGGTCGCGGCCCCGAGGAGCATCGCGATTGCCAGGCAGCCCACAAGCGCGCGAACAACGGTGGATCGCTTCATTGGCTGAACACCCATGACGTAGACATCCTGTGGGCGTGGCGGGCCGGCTCGGGCAAGCGAAAGCCGCGGCAAGTGCCAAGGACTACGGATGTGGCCTGTTCCAGACTCATACGATGCCCGGCGGATACGAACACCGGCCGTACCCCGGTGCGTGTTCGGACCACGGCGCCGACGACTTCATCCTGATCCTTGAGCGGGCTCCAGGAGCCTCTCTCGGGCGAAGGCTCGTCAAAGGTACCGCACAGACGGGACTTGGCGCACCCGATCGATGGGCGATCGAGCAGCAGGCCCAGATGGCTCGCCAGGCCGAGCCTGCGCGGGTGCGCAAATCCCTGTCCGTCAAAGAGCAGTATATCGGGAAAGGTGGTCAGTCGGGCCAGGGCATCAAGCACTACGGGCGCCTCCCTGAAGGTGAGGAGACCGGGCACATAGGGATAGGCCACGGGTCTTTGGGCGGTATGCTGCTCGATACACGCTAGGTCAGAGTACCGCATGACAACGACGGCGGCGTGGGCGAGGCTTCCAAGGATCGAGACGTCGATGCCTGCCACCAGATCGATGTCCACGTCGCTTGAGACGAGCACCAGTTGCCTTGCCAACTGATGCTGCAAGGCGATCGCCTCGGAGGCAGGCAGGTCCCATCGATGGCCAATCAGCGGAGCAAGCATATCAACGGATCATGCACTGTGCTTCTCCAGCGCACTGTATCATGCCATGCCGTACTGCTGAGTAAAGAGATGGTAAATACCGGAGGCCCGCTCAACGGCAGCCAGTGGCCACAGGATGTGTGGCTCGGTCATCAGCAGGGCCATATCCTGCGGCCCCCCCAGGCCTCCGTGGCAGGCCCACTGGTTCTCAAAGCAACAGACCCGCTGTGTCTCTGGATCGTAGCGTCCGATGAGGATCAAGTCTCCCGAGTTCGGCAGGGATGCCAGGCGGGAGATCTGCCTCTGTGCCCACGCGCCGTAGGCTATCTTGTCCAAGGGGTTTTGCCCTTCGAGGTGAGTGTCATCACCCACGGATAGTACGCCCTCTTTGGAGAGAATCACGGTACGCCCGTTGTCGCGGCCGATCACGAGCCATATCCCGGGGTGAGACAGTATGGAGCTCACCAGCATGGGGTAGAGTGCGCCGATATCGCTCAATTGCAGCTGCTCCGGGCGCGCGCACAGATAGATGTGCGAGAGCGATCCCGAACTGCTGATCACCACATCGCTCGGAGCAGCAGGCTCTGCTCTGGCGCTCTCGAGATCGGTGGGCAGGTGGCGTTCGACATAGCTCGCCAGGTAGTGTGGTATGCGTGAAAAGGGAGGGCTGAAGCCGGCTTCGATGGCTTCGAGCTCTTGCTGCACATAGACGGCGGTAAGGTTTGCTGGCTGCTGCGCCGAGTAGATCTCACGCAGGGCGGCGCTGCGGCCCACCAGTTCGTGCACCACCTCGCCCAGCGTCCGCCCATACTCGGCAGCAAAGGGAACATCTTCTGTCATGCCATGGTCTGAGAGCACGTATAGGTCATAGGGTCGGACATGATCCATGCGGCGGAACCGGTCTATGGTGCGGACGCGGCTGTCTATGGCGCGCAGAGCGCGCATGGCGGGCTTGGAGAGCGGCCCGTAATGGTGCGCGACTTCGTCAAACCCATAATAGGTGGTGTAGATCGCCGGGACGCCGCGAAAGAGGTCGAGCGTGACAGAAAAGGTCTGAATCTCGCGCATGACAACGCTGGACATCACCCGCAGGAATGGGAACATCCGGCTGAGAGGGCGGGGCGTTGAGCGGCGGATTGCGGCGCTTATGCGCTGGAAAAGATCAGTCAGGTACTCCCACAGCGCCAGCCCGGCCAGTGACGCGCTGCGGAAAGGGTTGAGTGCGAACAGCACGAGAAAGCCAAGCCCCCGTAGGCCTTCAAAGAAGCGGCTGCGCCCAAAGGCGCCCAGGGTGTACAGCGCCAGGGCGGCGTCGCCATCGAACATGTTCATGTAGCTCGATCCGCCCGAGAGGATTCCGCGGTTCCGGCTCGCAAGATCCTGCTGAATCGCCTGGGCAACGCTCGGGTCGGAGCAGACGTGGGCCTGCCCGGTCTCTTTATCGTACCAGCGGTAGGCCGGGATCGGATCGCTATCGCCGAACATGATGCCAGCCTGTGATGCAGGGGTGGTTCCCGGGATGCCGGGCTTCCACGGATGCAGGTGCATCTCGCGGCGTTCAACGAGCCGGCGAAGATGCGGCGCATAGCCAGCCTGCATCGCAGCGCGCAGGTGATCATAGGAGAGCCCGTCGATCTGGATGATGATAAAGCCACGCCGCCCATCATCAGAGACGGCGGGACGGGCCAGCCGTTGGGAGATCAGTGCGTACTTGGCAGAGTAGTACGTGCCGAGGAGTGCGGCGAGCAGCTCCAGCACTGGATCTAGTGCTCTGGCCAGGCTTCGGAGGACTTGTTTCATCGAGGTGGTGTCGGTGAGCGTGTTCAGCGGTTGGTGAAGGGTGCTCTTGTTTCGGAGAAGGCTGAAATCCTGCGCCCGACGCTGCGATTATAGCGTGAGGGCTGGCAGCCCACAAGACGGCTCTGGCGGGCTGCGGCTGTCGAAGGCTGCATTCACCCTGACGAATCCGGATCTGCCACCCAGCGCCGATGTGGTATAATCGCACGCATGGAAACACTGCGAAAGATCAACCTGGGGCGATTTGGCCGGGATAAGGGCTTTTGGATCTTTGTCCTGCTGATTCTTGTTGCTCTGGTCTTCCTGCAGACGGGCTCCGTTGTGCGGATTCTCGTGATGCTTGTGGCGCTCGTCGCGGCCATCACGGTTCACGAATGCAGCCACGCCTGGGCAGCCAAGATGCTCGGCGATCATACGGCCGCGGTTGCGGGCCGAGTCACTCTCAATCCGCTGGCACATCTGGACCCTTTTGGAAGCGTGATGATGCTCATCACGACGATCACGGGGTTTGGCCTCGGCTGGGGCAAGCCGGTGCCCGTGGCGCCATACCGTCTCCGCTACGGTCCTCGCGTGGGAAATGGCATCGTCTCGCTGGCGGGTCCAGCGTCGAACATCCTGCTTGCGGCGCTAGTGGCCCTTGTCAGCCGGCTGATCGGCGCATGGTCCGGGGTTCCGGTGATCGTGCTGCTGGTTCTCGAGTATCTCGTGCTGTTGAACCTGGTGATCGCTTGTTTCAATCTGCTTCCTGTCCCGCCACTGGATGGCTATGCCGTATTGATCGCGCTGTTCTCTCTTGTGCGCAGTCGTTGGGCGAATGATCTTGTGGGCGGCATGGAGGGGCTGTATCGTTACGGCTGGATGCTGTTGTTTGGTGTGATACTCATCACGCAACTCACCGGGTTTGGCCTGCTGGATCGCTTAGTTGGGGCGCCCGCCTATGGACTGTTCGGGTTGCTGATGGGCTACTAGTTGCCAAATGGGCACACGGGGATTGGCCACGCTCTGTTCGACCCCGCATAACACCCGATGAAGGAGCGCTGGTGCTACCGGATTTGGCAGGGGGTTGCGCACCTCGGCGCAAGACTGCGGCGCGGAGGGGTAAACACGGCAGCCGCGCGGGAGGTCTTGAGTGCCGAGAGCTGGGCACTGTTCGAGGGGTTGAGCGCTGGAGATCAGGCCCATGCGCTGAGGGTGCTGGCACACGTCAGGGCGCTTGGGAACCCGTCGCCTGAGGTGGAAGAGGCGGCCCTGTTGCACGACGTGGGCAAGACAGTGGCGCCGCTCGGCCTGTGGTGGCGCACCCTGGCGGTGCTTTTGCGCGCGGCTGGGCTGCTTGGGCGAGTGCCTTCACCGGATCCGGCCCGGCCGACCTATCCGCTGCACGTGCTCATGCACCACGCCGAGCATGGCGCGCGGCTATGTCAGGAGGCGGGCTGTTCTCCTCGCGTCGTGGGATTGGTCCGCTGGCATGACACTCCCCCGGACCTGCTTCCAGATCACACGCTTCTCGAGGAGCTAAAGCTGATCCGGGCGGCCGACGACGCCAGTTGAGCGCGGCGGAGACCGGATCACCGCATGACGGGTATGACAAGCAACGGCACAAGGGGGCATCCATGGGCAAGGCCACGACTGCGAGCCTGACGGTCAGCCTGCCGGCGTACAACGAGGAACACAACATCGGGGCGATGATCGACCGGGTGCGCGATCAGGTGGGCCCCCTGGTGGATGATCTCGAGATCATCGTTGTGGACGATGGCAGCCGCGATGGGACCGCCGACGTGGTCGCGCGGATTGCCGCCGAGGACCCCGGGGTGCGCTTGATCCGGCATGAGGTGAATCAGGGGTACGGCGCCGCCGTCTATGATGGCGTGTGGGCGGCGACCAAGGCCCTGGTGTTCTTTACCGATTCCGATCTGCAGTTCACCTTTGAGGAGTTGCCGGGGTTTATCGCCAGGATCGCGGAGGCGGACCTCGTTATCGGTTACCGGAAATCTCGCAGTGACCCGTGGTTTCGGCGGGTGTTCGGGCACGGTTGGAGCTGGCTGGTCAATCTGCTGTTTGGCTACACTGCGCGCGACGTCGATTGCGCCTACAAGCTCTTTCGGAGAGAGGTCATCGAGACGATCGCCGTGGAATCCAGAGGGGCCACGTTTAGTGCCGAGTTTCTCGTGTGCGCTCGCCGGGCCGGGTTCCGCGTCGTTGAGCTTCCCGTGAGCCACCATCCGAGGGTGGCGGGCAGCCAGACCGGGGCGAGGCCGGCGGTCATCCTGCGCGCGTTTCGCGAGCTCATTCGCCTGCGCTCGCGCCTGCGGCAGAGCGCCCGGGTCGTATAGGAGTACTCCCTGGACCATGCAGAGCACGTTGCAGGATCAGACGGAGATTGACAAGCCGGAGCGCCCGCTCCGGATCTTGATGATCGCGCCCACCTCTTTCTTTGCCGATTACGGCTGCCATGTCCGCATCCTCGAAGAAGCCCGCTACCTGAGATCAGTTGGGCACGAGGTCACGATCTGCACCTACAGGATGGGGCGGGATGTGGACGGCCTGGACATACGCCGGTCCCGAGGGGTGCCCTGGCGCGTGGACTATGAGGTGGGTTCGTCGCGACACAAGATCGCCATGGACGTGCTGTTGGGGCTAAGCGCTCTTCGAAACATGCACCGGGTACGCCCGGACATCGTACACGGGCATATACATGAGGGGGCACTGATCGGCCTGGTTCTCTCGCGGCTCTACTCGCGGCCGCTGGTATGCGACCTGCAGGGCAGCCTGACGGGAGAGATGGTGGACCATCATTTTCTCCGCCGCGGCGGGCCGGCGCACAGGCTGTTTCGTCGCCTCGAGCAGATGATTGTGCGGAGCGCGCCCCGGATACTCACCAGCACGGCGCTGAATGCGGACCTGCTATGCAGCGACTTTGGGTGCAAGCCAGAACGGGTTGCCTACATCCCGGACTGCGTGAACACCGAGGTGTTTGCGCCGCGGCCGAGAGACGAGAGATGGGAGAAGCTGCGGGAGGATATGGGCATCCCGGGAGGGCGCAAGATCGTCGTCTACCTGGGATTGCTCGCCGAATACCAAGGGACCGATCACCTGCTGCGCGCGGCGGCGGCGCTTTGCGCGCACCGCGACGATCTGCACTTCCTCATCGCCGGGTTCCCGAACGTCGAGCACTATCGTCACATGGCGGACGAGCTGGGCGTCGCGGCACACTGCACCTTTCCCGGCAAGGTGCTCTACGAGCAGGCGCCGGATCTGCTATCGCTCGGTGACGTGGCTGTATCGCCCAAGATGTCATCCACGGAGGGCGCGGGCAAGCTGCTCAACTATATGGCGATGGGGCTTCCCACAATTGCCTACGATGTCCCCGTGAGTCACGAGTACCTCGGCGAATTGGGCGTGTATGCCGCCCGAGGAGACTGGCAGGATCTGGCGAGCCGGATCGAGATGACCCTGGACGAGCCTGCGCGCGGGGAACTCGGCCTGCGGCTGCGCGAGAGAGCGCAAGCGGAGTATGACTGGGCTCTATCGGGGCGACGGATCCTCGACGTTTACGCCGAGCAGATGGGCTAGAGCAGCTCTTCCGTGTAGGC
>Ga0123332_1002045_pt1 | contig 19385 bp, 18 predicted proteins | sample BioC12SIPDNA_4_FD_89958 | JGI IMG/M metagenome (GOLD analysis project Ga0123332, IMG submission 89958) | Anaerobic biogas reactor microbial communites from Washington, USA - Biogas_R2_A C12 SIP DNA | ecosystem: Engineered > Bioreactor > Anaerobic > Unclassified | place: Washington, USA...
CTGGTTCGGCGGGCTGGCCTGGCTGGCGTATTCCGACCTTTTCATCCGGCTCGCCGTCGTCCTGGCCCGGCGCTCCGCGGGGCGCCCCGTCAAGCTCGTCTACGACGAGAGCGGCTTCTACTGCGGCGGCGACGAGGCCGGGACCTACGACTGCAAGGTCGGGGCCCGCAAAGACGGGACGATCACGGCCTACCAGTGGCACATGACGGGCATCCGCAACCCGGCGATGGACAAGACCTACGAGTGCACGAAGATCCCCAACATCCGCGGCATCCAGACCTGGCCGCTGACCAACATGGGGCATCTGGAGTGTTTCCGCCACGGCGCCGCCTCCTGCGTCCCGCACAACGTCATGTTCGACCGCGTGGCCGGGGAATTCGGGCTCGACCCCACCGAGGTCGCGCTGCTCAACGACGGGTGCCAGGGGCACGACTGGGACTTCATCACCGAGTACCAGAAGGAGAACGGGTTCCCGCAGAGGCACAGCCTGAAGGAAGTCATCGAGATGGGGAAAAAGGCCATCGACTGGGACCGCAAATGGCACGCCCCTGCCGCCAGGCGGCTCCCCAACGGGCGGATGCACGGCATGGGGTTCACCTCGATCAACGAGTGGCACTGGGGCCGGGGCACCATGTCGTTCGTGTCGAACACCTTCGCCTGCCTGATCCTGCAGGACGGGAAGGTCACCATCGTGGGGCTCCGCTGCGACATGGGGGTCGACACCGAATCGGCCTACCGCCACTGCGTGGCGGCCGAGCTGGGATTGAAGTACGAGGACGTCCTGCTGCAGGAGCACCGGTCCGACAACAGCGCCTTCTGCCTGGCGCAGCCGGCCGGCTCGAGCGGCACCGTCAACGCCACACCGCAGCTGGCCGCGGCCGCCAGGGAGATGAAGCGGAAGATCCTGGAAGCCGCCGCATCGTCGGCTGTGCCCATGGGCGGTTTCATGTTCGGCATGGGGGGCCCGATGCCGGGGGCGCAGCCGAGCCGCCGGGCGGAGGATTTCGACATCCGCGACAGCATGGTCTTCGAGAAGGCCGACCCGGACAGGAAGATGTCGCTCGGCATGGTGACCGGAGGCGGGTTCATGGGGTCGTCCCCCCTCATCGTGCACCCGAACGGGTCTTCTCCCATGGACATGATGTCGGGCGGGATGATGCAGACGACCTACGTCATGGGGCGTCAGGCGCATTTCATCGAGGCGGAAGTGGACACCGAGACCGGGATGGTGGAGGTGACGCAGGTGGTCTGCGCCAACGACGTGGGGCACCTGTTCAACCGCCGCGGGTCCGAGGCCCAGCAGTACGGCGGGGCCGTCATGGGGATCGGCAAGAGCGCGACCGAGGAGAAGGTCTACTGCCCGAAAACCGGCGTCGGCCTCAATTTCGACCACGTCAACTACCACCTGGGGACGATGAACGACTACCCGGCGGCCGGATGCCTGCTGGCGGAGACCCACCTGGGATACGGCCCCTACGGATCCTTCGGCATCGGCGAGAACATCGGCGCCGCCATGGCCGCCATCACGTCCTCGGCCATCTACAACGCCACCGGGAAATGGATCCTGGACTACCCCATCACCCCCGACAAGGTCCTCCGGGCGCTCGGCAGAATCTAGGCCGGCCGCGGCGCCCCCCGGGCGCGCCCCCGTCCCGATTCTCCCCCGGTTTCGCCCCCGGATGTTGTAGAATGTCCGGGGAGACGCGCTCATGATGCCTGTTGCACTGACGATTGCGGGGTCGGACCCCTCGGGAGGGGCCGGGATCCAGGCGGACCTGAAGACGTTTCACCAGATGGGGGTCTACGGCATGAGCGTCGTGACCCTGGTGACGGTTCAGAACACGTGCCGGGTCGACGCGATTGAGATCCTCCCCGCGGACATCGTCCGGGGGCAGATCGACGCCGTCCTCGAGGACATCCCGCCCGGGGCCGCGAAAACCGGCGCGCTGGGCAGCGGCGACATCGTCGCGCTCGTCGCCGAAAAGGCCCGGGCCTTTCCGTTCCCCCTGGTCGTCGACCCCGTGATGATCAGCAAGCATGGCCTCCCCCTCATGGACGAACACGCCCGGTCGGTGCTCGAACAGGAGCTTCTGCCCTCGGCATTCCTGGTGACGCCGAACCTGCACGAGGCCGGGGCGCTGGCGCGCATGCGGGTGCAGGACCTGGAGTCGATGGAGGAGGCGGCCCGCATCATCGCCGGCCGGGGGGCGCAAAACGTCCTCGTCAAGGGCGGGCACCTCGAAGGGGATGCGGTCGACCTGCTCTACGGCGGCGGGCGCGTCCGGTGCTTCTCCTCGCCGAGAATCCATACCCGCAGCACCCACGGGACCGGGTGCACCTTTTCGGCGGCCATCACGGCCTGCCTCGCCAAGGGGGACGGTTTGGAGCGCGCCGTGGCCGCCGCGAAGGGCTACATCACGCGGGCCATCGAAACCAATCCGGGCCTCGGGCGGGGATCCGGGCCCGTGAATCATCATGCGCGCGTCGGGCAATGACCCCGGGGAACACGGCCGAACAATTCGTTCCCCGGGGAAGGCGCCATCCTCGCGGGAGCACGCCGATGCACTAGGAGACAGAACCATGGAGACACCGTCGGGGAAACCTCAAAAAGCCTATCAGAACCTGAACTTCCTGCGGGGGCGGGACGGCCGCCTCGTGCGCATCCTCAGCGAGTACCTCGAGCCTGCGAGCCGTCTGCGCTGGCAGAGGGTGAAGGACACGATCGTCTTCTTCGGCTCGGCCCGGGTGGAGCCCCTCGCCGAGAGCCGCCGGACGCTCGAGGCCCTGCACAAGCGGCAGGAGAGCGCCGGGGATGCCGGCGGCATCGGCGAGGCGATCGCGCGGGCCGAGCGGGCGGTGGCCATGAGCCGCTATTACGAGGACGCGGCCACGCTGTCGGGGCTCATTGTCGGCTGGGCCAAGTCCCTCGACGGGAGGTTCAAGCGCCTGCTGGTCTGCTCCGGGGGCGGCCCGGGGATCATGGAAGCGGCCAACCGGGGGGCGGCCGAGGCCGGCGGGCAGTCCATCGGCTTCTCGATCAGCCTCCCGATGGAGCAGTCGATCAACACGTACGTGCCCGAGGAGCTGGCGTTCGAGTTCCACTATTTCTTCATGCGCAAGTTCTGGTTCGTCTACCCGGCGAAAGCGCTGGTGATATTCCCCGGGGGCTTCGGGACCCTGGACGAGATGTTCGAACTTCTGACCCTGGTGCAGACGAAAAAGCTCCGGAAGAAGGTGCCGGTCCTCATCTACGGCACCGAATTCTGGAACGACGTCCTGGATTTCGACGCGCTGGTGCGCTGGGGCACCATAGCGCCCGAGGACAGGGGCCTGTTCCATTTCAGCGACGACCCGAACGAGGCGTTCGAGTACCTGAAACGGGAGCTCTCGCGGATCCACAGGCTGTAGCCGGCCGGAATATTTTCGTTAATCCCGCGGCCGCGGCATTGGATACGGGAGGGGGCCGCGGAGATTCCCCGTCACGAAAGCGGAGAGTGGCATGGACGAGTTCTTGCTGGAGCGCCGGTACCCGGAAATCCCCGCCTCCCCCGGGGACCACCGGCATCCCACAGAAAGGGACCGGGACCGGGTGCTGCACAGCGCGGCCTTCCGCAGGCTCCAGGGCAAAACCCAGGTTTTCGGCATCGGGCAGGCGGACTTCTACCGGACGCGCCTGACGCACAGCGTCGAGGTGGCGCAGATCGCCCGGGCGATCGCCCACAACCTGCTCGTCGAACAGCCCCTGCTGGACCGCTGCCTTTCCCCCGAACTGGACGAGGCCGTCGCCATGGCCCACGACCTGGGGCACCCCCCCTTCGGGCACGCGGGGGAGCAGACCCTGGACGCGTGCATGCGGGAGGTCAGCTCCCGGTCGCGGCGGACGGGCAAGAAAGCCCTCCGGTTCGAGGGGAATGCACAGACGTTTCACATCCTGGTCGCCGCCGAGCCAAAATCCCCGGACTACCCGGGCCTGAACCTGACCCGCGCGACGCTGGCCGGCGTGATGAAATACCCCTACGAGCAGGATGCCCGCAACGGCAAATTCATCTTCCCCTCCGATCTGCCCATGGCGCAATGGGCCCTGGAGAGAGGCGGCACGATCCTCAAAACCCAGGGGCGTCCCGGGCGCCACAAGCTGCGGACGTCGATCGCCTGCCAGGTCCTGGACTGGGCCGACGACTGCGCCTATTCGGTGCACGACGTCGAGGACGCGCTGCAGGCGCAGTTTCTGCACCCGGGCGACCTCGAGGACGCCGCCTTCGCGCGGAGGGTGTACAACCGCTACGAGGAGACATGGGAGGAGGAGACGGCGCCGAAGCTCGGACTGGCCGAGGTGCAGCAGCGGCTGCTCGACCTGCAGAAGAGGATCCGCCTCCGGGGCGGGGGGGATGAGCGGGCGCACCGGAAGGCGGCCATGCGCAACATTCTCAACGACCTGATCACGTCGGTATCGGTCCGGGAGTTCCCCCGCGGCAGGAGGGCCGATTTCTCCTGGCGCCTGATCGTCCCGCCCGAGGCCAGGATCCTGTCGGTCCTGTGCAAGTCCGTCATCTGGGAGGCGGTGATCACCGACCCCCGCGTCGCCGCCATGAGCACGAAAGGGCGGGAGCTGCTGCGGGACCTGTTCCACCTGCTCATGGAGGAGGTTCTCGAGAAGAACAGCGTCGCCCTCTTCCCCCGCTACTACCGGCCCATCATCGAGGAGTCCCTCGAAGGCGGGCAGATGGAGGCCGCCCGCGCCGTCTGCAACTTCCTGGCCCTGTTAACCGACATGGATGCCCTGCGATTCCATTCCCTCCTGCGCGGCTCCAAATCCTCGTCCATCTTCGACTTTATCTGATGCCCCGTCCTGCGGGTGGGGGCGCCGGAGGGCGCCGGAGGGGCCCAGGGCCGCCCGGGCCCACCAGCGGGCCGCCTCGGCCCAGGAAATCGGCGAGGCCGCCAGGCGCACGCTGCCCTGACGGATCGAGTCGAGGACAGTCCGGACGCCGGGGGCGGCCCAGATCCAGGCATAGGTCCTCCCCAGCTGCCACAGGTGGTGCACGTCCCCGCAGCCCAGCAGGGGTTTTCCCATCCGCGCCGCCGCCCGCACACCCCGCCGGTTGAAGTTCACCCCCGGGACCACGAAGCCCGAGTATTCCACGGCATCGAACAGGTCGGGGTTCTCCTCGAGGCGCCCCCGGAGGCAGGAGCGCCCCGGGTAGTACGGGTGGGGGGCCACGACCAGGGTTTGCCCTCCGGATCGGCCGCGGATCTTCTCCAGGGTGTCAAGGTCCCGCGGCCCGCCGTCGAAGTTGTAGACGAGCACGTGCCTGGTATTCTCGACGGTGACCTCCATGCCCGGGACCAGGGTGATCCCGAGCCCCCGGGCGTAGGCGCAGAGGCGGTCGGTCCAGACGTTGCGGTTGTGGCAGGTGATCGCAAGGACGTCGAACCCCTCCCCGGCGGCCCGGCACAGCAGCTGTTCGGGCGAAAACCCGCAGATGCCGTAATCGACCGGGTCGAGGTTGCAGTGCGCATGCATCTCGGCCTTCAGCCATCGCTTTCCCGTGTCGTTCTCTGTGCCCAATGCCTCGCGCCTCCGGAGTGTTGCGCTCTAAGGGCCCTATCGGCAGGGCGCCCGGGATGGATTACGGGGATTCCCCCGCGGCGGGCCAATCCAGGATCTGGCGCAGGGCCTCGTAGACGGCGATGCCGACGGCGGTGGCGAGGTTGAGGCTCCGGACGTTTCCGGTGAGCATGGGGATCCGGAGCGCGTACCGGCTCTTCTCCTCGAGAAGCCGGTCGGGGAGCCCGCGGGTTTCCGGCCCGAACACCAGGCAGTCGCCCGGCCGGTACCGGGCGTCGGTGTAGAGCCTGCCGGCCTTCTTGCTGAAGTAGAACAGGCGGGATCCCGCCAGGGCCGACTGCAGCGCGTCCAGGTCTGCCTCCCGGCGCAGGTCGACGAAGGGCCAGTAGTCGAGGCCCGCCCTTTTGACGGAGCGTTCGTCGGTCCGGAACCCGGGGTTGCCCACCAGGTGCAGGGGGATGCCGTTTGCGGCGCACAGGCGGGCGATGTTGCCCGCGTTCGGGTGGATTTCCGGCTCGAGGAGCGCGACATGAATGGTTTCGTCGACGGTCATGGCTCCGCTCCGCATCGCGGGCGGCCCATCAGGCGTATCCGGAGGCCTTCAGGGCGGCCGCATGGCGCTTGAGGCGCGCCGATCGGCGGCGCGCCGACTGTTCGTCCTCGCCGTAGACGCCGCTTCGGGGGCGCCAGGGGTCGACCGGCACCGTCTTGGTGTGCCACATGTCCGTGGTGATCCACATGGCCTGGGTCTCCCCCCCGGCGACGATGACGTGGATCTTCTCGGGCGAGGTGTAGGGCGCGATCTCGGCATCCTCGGGGAGCTGGAGCCAGGACGCGAAGGGCTCCACCCCGTTGCGGGCATCGGGTTCGACCAGCGAGTAGACCACGTCGGATCCCCAGAACTGCCCCGCCGTCATCCTGAAATTCTTCGACAGGTATTCGGCGAGCTGATCGGGGCGGGCGAAACCCTGTTCCCTCAGGTGCTGGGCCGCCAGCGGGTCGAGCACCAGCGTCAGGGACTGCTGCAGGCAGGGGAACGCCTGCATGATCAGGAGCATCTCCTGCTGCGCCGGCCGGCGGCAGCCTGCGGCGCCCATGCTGTTGACGGCGCTCCAGCCCTGGAAAAGGCTGACGGTGCTCTCCTCGGGCCGGAATCCCCTGCGGACGTGGAACGGCTGCCAGACGCTCCGCTCCTCGTTTTCGGCAATCAGCATGTTGTTGTAGTTCATGGTGTTGCCCGTCGACCCCATGAAGGTTTCCCCGGGGCGCGCGTCGGCCAGGTTGATCGTCAGCAGCGTCCAGGCGCGCCCGATGACGGTGTTGGCGTGATTGAACGGGCTGAGCGCGCCGAGCCCGCTGTTGAGCCCGATCTCCTCCCGGATGGGGCCGTTGACGACGGCCATCCGGCCGAACGACGTGGTCGAGCTCGGCATGGAGGGTTCCCCGCTCGAAGCCAGGGCGAGGATCACCGGGAGATGCTCGGGGCCGGCCCCGGCCATGACGGCGTTGACGGCGACCTTCTCCACCGTGTATTCAAGCTGCTGCTGGTGGATGGTGACGGTCATGCGCCCGACGACCTCGCCGGGGTCCGCCGCGGTCCCGGTGAGCATGCGGGCGACCCGCTCTTCGGTCGGCAGCACGATCGGGGCCCCGTCGGTCCAGCCGCTTTCGAGGAACAGCCGGCAGAGGTTCTCCTCCGTGTCGGGCTGCAGCAGCCTCGGCCTGGGCGCGCCGCGGGCGGCTTTCGGGTGCATCTCCTGTTCGGACAGCGGCCGCGTGAGCGCGTCCAGGATCTGGGGCATGAGCGGGCGCCCGGAGACGGCGTCGTTCCCCTCGACGTACCGGCGCAGCACCTCGCGCGGCCTGCCGACCAGGGGGTAGGGGGGGAAGCTGAAGCGCAGCCGCATGCCGTGATTCAGGGCGTCCATCTCGGCGTATTCGGCAAAGCGGGCGCTGGCGACCGGCGCCGTGGGGATGCGGTGGCGGGTTTCGAGCTCCCTGCAGTGCGCGGCGACACTCGCCGTGCAGCCGTCTCAGCCGCCGACGCCGAAGATGACGGCGTCCCCCTTCTCGCTGATCTCGCGCCACGTATCGGGCTCGTCGACGAACATGATCCCTTTTTTGTGCTCGAGCACCGTCCGCAGGCCGGGGTGGCGGCGCGAGATCCAGTCGCGGGCCTCCTCGAGGAATTCCCACCCCCCGCCGAAGCCGACGTCGATGATGTAGACGGTTTTCCCTTCGAGGGTGTCCAGCCGCGGCGCCAGCGGCTGCGGCTCGACCGCCGCCGTCATCTGGCCGCGGGGGTCGACGACGGTCGTCAGGGTTGATCGGGATGTGGTTCGTGCCATGGGATCCTCCTGCGGCATGCGGGTTGGGCGCCGTACGCCCCGTCCGGGGGAGGGTGGCGCTTCCGGGAACATTCCTGGACCGGTTCGGGCGCGGCTACCGTCTGTCGAAGACCTGTTTCTCCGTAATCCTCTGGTAGATTAGCTCCTGGGTTTCTTCGAGCGTCAGCGTCGCGCCGTCCTTGGACAGCTTGAATTCCTTCTCGTTGATGGACCGGTTCCCCTGCTGGTCGATCATGGTGATTTCGATCTTGATCTTGTTTTTTTTCAGCGATGCCCTGGTCGTTTTGACGATGTCGCCTCTTCTGCCGGCGATCGTCTCCTCGTGCTTCTTTCCGTCGAGCACGTAGGTTTCGATGTGGGGGAAGTTCCTCCCGTTGATCTTGTAGTCGTTGCGTATGCTCAGGGACGTGCCGGTGAGCGTCAGGACCCAGGGGGCGTCTTTGGCCACGAGCGATGTGGAGCCCGACATCCCGCCGTAGATGCCGGCATCCGGGGCGGTGTAGACGCCCACGATCGGGTTGCGCACGTTGCCGGGGGCGGGGTAGTCGACGCCGTAGCCGGGGACCACGGTGCCTGAGCCGCCGGGAACAGGGCCTGAGCCGCCGGGAACAGGGCCTGAGCCGCCGGTGCGGGGGTAGCCGCTGCCCGGGGCCACGGTGCCCGTGCCGCCGGTGCGGGGGTAGCCGCCGCCGTAGCTGGGGTAGTCGGCCATAGGCCCGTCGGTGCGGATGCCCCCTCGGCTGGCGTCGGCCCCCTGGCCGGTTGCGGTCCGGCTGGGCGGTTCGCTTTTTTCAGTGTTGAGGATCCATTCTCCGGAAAAATTGTAGGTGGTCTCGCCTGCCGGGGCATAGCCCGCCAGGCCGAGGACGGCCAGGCCGAGGACTGCGGCTGCTCGTTTCAATGGGGCACCTCGTCTGTAGGATCCGCCGTCATCGATTCTCCATCGTTTCCCGACTGCGGGTGGTTGTCCGGGGGAAACGGTTCTGCCGTAACCAGGGGCGCGTACGGCACAACCCCTCTACCGGGATAGACTAATCTCGGGAAAGGAAATTTGCCAGAGAAAAACGGCGCACCGGCCGGCGCCGGCGTGGCCTCAGTCGGAGGCGGGGACGCGGTAGTGGCCGGTGATGTCGAACTCGAACAGGCGGTCCTCCTCCCGCACGCCCGCGCCGATGTTGTGGATGACGTGCGGGACCCCGTCGCGGCTTCTCCTGTCGCTGACGATCATGATGTGGTGTATGCCGGGCGCCAGGGTGCAGGTCACGATGTCTCCGGGCTCGTAATCGGCCGCGTCGCGGGTGACCTCCAGCTCCCAGCCCCGCCGCGTGAAGAAGGTCCTGAGGTTCGGCACGCGGCGGTGGTCGATGTTTCTGTCCGGAGACCGGAGCCCCCACTGCTGCGGGTAGCTGCTGAAGTGGCGCTTCATGTCCTCGTGGACCAGCTGCTGCAGGTCCAGCCGCCGGGCGGCGCGGAGGGCCCGGATGACCACGTCGGTGCAGACGCCGGCTTCATCCGGCACGTCGCCGCCGGGGTAGCCCAGGGCGCGGTAGGCCGGGTCGTAGCGGACGGTCACGCCCTTCTGGCCGCGGGCGGCGGCGACGACATCCGGAGCGGGGCCGCAGAATCCGGGGACCTCCGGGGCGAGGCACCAGATCGCGGCGGCCAGAAGGAGAGCCGCCAGGGGTCGGGGCGTTGCTGCGCCAAATGGCCGCATCAGCCCTTTCCTTTCTCCTGCCGGGACTGCTCGAAGGGGATCCCGCCGTCGTGGACCATCTCCCGGTACAGGATCGATTCGCTCTCGACGTCCAGTATCAGGTCCGTTCCGAGGACCCTGCCCCACCAGATCCGGATGAACAGGAGCTTCTCGCTGATCCACTCGGCGCGCACGCCGAGGGAGCGGTGGTCTCTGATCGTGACCTCGAGCAGGCCCTGCCGTTCGTTGTCGACCGACAGGACGGTGTTCCACGGGCCCGGCACGAGGGTGTCCGGTTCCGCGACCGTGTAGAAATAGGCCTTGTTGGGGGACGGGAACCGTTCCCCGCGGGGGGCGGCGTCCGGGATCCTCCCGAGCGCGATCCGCGTCTGGAGGATCCGCTTTTCGTGCTCGGACAGGGGAGGGGAGTGGTACAGCCGCGGTTCGGTCCACCCTTCGGGGTTGCTGTGCCACGGCTGCCGGGCGGCCGCCAGAGCGGCGGCCGTCAGAGCGGCAGCCGCCAGCATCAGGGAAAACGCGAAGCGGAGTTTCATGGTCTGTGCCTTTCGAACGGCCGGCCGGCTCCCGCACCCGTGCCGTCGCGGCTGCCGATTGACATGCAACAGCACGTCCTATAGGCTGATATCCGCATTCTTCTGCCGGGCTGCCGGCGGCGGTGCGCCGATAATCTACCACTGTATCAAAGCAGAGAGGCGGAACAAAGCATGTCCGATCAGAAACTACCTTCCCGTGCCGAGGATTTCTCCGAGTGGTACAACGAGCTGGTTCTGCGCGCGGAACTGGCCGATTACGCGCCCGTGCGCGGCTGCATGATCGTGCGGCCCTACGGCTGGGCCCTGTGGGAGAACATCCAGCAGGCGCTGGACCGCCGTTTCAAGGCGACGGGGCATGTCAACGCGGCGTTCCCGATGCTCATCCCCCGCAGCTTCATCGACAGGGAGAAGTCGCACGTGGAGGGGTTCTCGCCCGAGCTGGCGGTGGTCACCCACGGGGGCGGCGAGGAACTCGAGGAGCCGCTGGTAGTCCGGCCGACCTCGGAGACCATTGTCGGGCACGCGTACGCCAAGTGGATCCAGTCCTACAGGGACCTGCCCGTGCTGATCAACCAGTGGAACAGCGTGGTGCGCTGGGAGATGCGGACCAAGCTGTTTCTGCGCACGACCGAATTTTTCTGGCAGGAGGGGCACACGGCCCACGCGACCCTGGAGGAGGCCGACATCGAGACCCGGCAGATGCTGGACATCTACCGGGACTTTGCCGTCAACGACGCCGCCATCCCCGTCATAGCGGGCCTGAAATCCGCCTCCGAGCGGTTCGCCGGCGCCGACCAGACCTTCTCGATCGAGGCGATGATGGGCGACGGCAAAGCCCTGCAGTCGGGGACCTCGCACAACCTGGGGCAGAATTTCGCGAAGGCCTTCGACATCCGGTACCTGGACAAAAACGGGGAGCTGCAGCACTTCTGGACCACCTCCTGGGGGCTGTCGACCCGGTTCGTCGGGGCCATCATCATGGTGCACGGGGACGACCAGGGGCTGATCCTGCCGCCCCGCCTGGCGCCGCAGCAGGCCGTCATCGTCCCGATCTACAAGACCGACCAGGAGCGCAGCGCGGTGATGCTCGCGGCCCGGAAGCTCCGTTCGGAGCTGGTGTCCTCGGATTTCCGCGTGATCCTCGACGAGCGCGAGGGGGTCAGCCCGGGCTACAAATTCAACGACTGGGAGATGCGGGGGGTGCCGCTGCGGATCGAGATAGGCCCCAAGGACATCGCCAAGGAGACCGTGGTGCTGGCCCGGCGCGACGTGCCCGGCAGGGATGGGAAGTCCTTCGTCCCCCAGGCCGGCCTCCCCGACGCGGTGCGGCAGACCCTGCATTCCATCCAGGGAGCCCTGTACGAGCGCGCCCTGAAATTCCGCCAGGACCACACGGAGGACCCCGCCGATTACGCCGCATTCCGCCAAGCCGTCGAAAAGGGGTTCGCCCATTCGTTCTGGTGCGGCAGCGCCGAGTGCGAAAGGCGCATCAAGGAGGACACCCGGGCCACCCTGCGCTGCATCCCGCTCGAGCAGACCGGGGAAAAGGGCCGCTGCATCTGCTGCGGCGGGGAGGCGGCGGAAAAAGCCTATTTCGCCAGGGCCTACTGACGCGCCCGCTAGGCCACACCCATGGCGCGGCGGAACTGTTCGGGCGACGTGAAGCTCATGTAGGGGTTCGTTTCCTTCTGCTCCCCGATGGTCGTATATTCCCGGCTCCCGTAATGGTGGCCGGGATAGACGAAGGTGGCGTCATCGAGCGCGCAGAGTTTCCGGTTCAGGCTGTGCCACATCTTGTCCGCATCGCCGCCGGGCATGTCGACGCGCCCGCAGGCGTCGACAAACAGCGTGTCCCCGGAGAACAGGCTCCCCTCAATCAAAAAGCACTGGGAGCCCGGGGTGTGACCCGGCGTGTGGAGGCACTCGACGGTGAGACGGCCGACGCGGGCCGTGTCCCCGTCCCGGACGATCCTGAAGTTTTCCGAGCGGTCCTGCATGAAAGCGGTCGGGATCCCGGTCGCATTGCCGCACTCCTGCATGTACCCCACCTCGTCCCGGTGCAGGTAGACCAGTGCGTTGGTGTCCTTGAGCATCTGCTCGAGCCCGTTCATGTGATCCGGGTGCGCGTGCGTCATCAGGATGTGCCCGATGGCGAGGCCGGAGTCGCGGGCCAGTCTGAGGATGGCGGGGGTGTCCCATGCCGGGTCCACGACCGCCGCTTCCCCGGTCTCCGGGCAGCCGATTATGTAGATGAAGTTCATCATCGGACCGATGATTTCGCGTATCAGTGTCATCCTGCCTGCTTCCATGGCCGTCTCCTTGCAATAGAGTAATGAGTATAGGGGAAATCACACCGGTCCGGAATCCCTAATCGACGGGCGAAAACAGTTCGGACGCCTGCGGCGATTGGGTACAATGACGGGGGTTGGAGCCTTCCCGGGCCCCGGGAGGCCGGCAGTATCGGAGGATGCATGGACCGGGTGTCGCGTTTTGTTGCCGCCGTCGGATTCGGCCTGGTCCTCGTGACGGCCGCCGCGGCGGCCGAGGACGGTTCCCGGCTGCAGCTCGCGCCCCTGCCGGCCCCCCGGGACATAACGGAGGTATTCCTTCGATTTCATCAGGAGGAGCTCTGCCGCGGGGTCGATGCCGTCTTCGATGCCGGCGACGGCGTCCTGAAAGTCTGGTGCCTGGTCCGGGACGGGGGGAGCCACAGGAAACTCCTGCAGATGCTCGAACCGCTTTCCGGCTCGGTCCGCGTCGAGACCTACTCCGCGTATCCCGTCCCGGTCGAGAAGGACCCCGACGAAGACGACCAGCCGCCTCCGAGCCTCTGGGAGAACAGCAGGCTGCGGGATTTTATCCTGGCCCCCCTGCTGCGGCCGAGTATGCTCGATGATCCCGACATGCCTCACCTGATTTCCCCCGAGGCGGTCTACCCGCAGCGCCTCAGGCTGTTTGCCCGCCAGGTGCTCGAAAGGAGCGGGGAACTCGAGCGCTACGGGTCGGAACTGCCCGTGCTCGCCCGGCTGGCGCTGGATTCGTCGGTGGATGCCGACCTCCGGTCGCTGGCCGGCCGGGTCGGCTTGAGGCACTCGGAGAAGCTCGGGAAGCTGGCCTCAGAGCTGGGGGAGGATCTCCGGCAGGCCATACCGTCGGGGTCCGATGGCCCGGAGCCTGTCTTGCAGGGTGCGCCCCGGGCCGCCGGGGACGCTCTCACCGGGCTGGCGGACCGGATTTCCGAGAGGGCCCGAAGCGTCGCCCGGCGCGTGCATTTGTTTATCTATCCCGAACGGCACACGGTAGAATTGGACGAGCTGCGCAACCCGGACCTGATGGTTGCTCTGGAAGAACTCAGCGGCCTCGCCGCGGAGTACCTTGACGGGATGCGGCATCTGACTGCGGGGCCCTAGCGCTTCCGGGAAACGAAGCGGCGCTTCCGGGAAACGAATCGGCGCTTCCGGGAAACGAATCGGCGCTTCTGGGAAACGAATCGGCGCTTCCGGGAAACGAATCGGCGCTTCTGGGAAACGAATCGGCGCTTCCGGGGAATGAAGCGGGCGCTCGGGGGAGACACGGAGGCCGGGCCGCACCGGACGGCAGCCTCGGATCATGAACATGTACAGGAAAGAATGGATGGAGAACCTGGCGCGTTTCCGCTCCGTCGGCGAGCTGGAGGCGTCGGGGTTTTTCATGCGCAACCGGGAGGCGATCCTGACGTTTTTACGGACGCCGCAGGTGTCGGCATGCGCCGGCAGCATCCCCCGCCTGGGCGATTTCCTCCGCGTCGCCCAGTGGAACATCGAGAAGGGGAAGCGCCTGGATCCCATCGCGGAATGTTTCGGCGGCCACGCGATTCTCCAATGGGCCGACATCATCATCCTCAATGAAGCCGATTGCGGCATGAGCCGTTCCGGGAACCGGCACGTAGCCGCCGAGCTTGCCGGGCGGCTGGGCATGCATATGGTGTTCGCCCCGGCGCATTTCGAGCTCACCGACGGGTCCGGGGACGATCTCCCAGTCGCGGGGGAGAACCGCGAGAGCCTGCAGGGGAACGCGATCCTGTCGCGCCACCCCGTCCGGGAAGCGTCGGTGGTTGCTCTGCCCGTGACTTTCGAGCCCTACGAGTTCGGGGAGAAGCGTTTCGGGCGGCGGTCGTGTCTGTGGGCGCGGGTCGAGTGGAGGCGGTCCCGCCTCTGGGTCGGCTCGGTGCACCTGGAGCTGCGCAACACGCCCAGCTGCCGGGCGCGGCAGGTCGAACATATCATGAAAAACCTCCCCGGAGGCGGCGGCGATGCCTACCTCCTCGGCGGAGACCTGAACACGAACGGCTTCAGCCGCGGGACCCTCTGGCGGACGGTGCGATCGGCCGCGCGCCTCCTGTGCCTCCCCGCCGGTCGCATCCGGGCAGAGCTGCTAAGCCCGGACCGCGGCCGGGAACCCCTGTTCGAGGTCGCCGGACGCCACGGCTTTTTCTGGGACGCCCTGAACACGAACGAGGAGACCGCCCGGACCGCCATCGACGACCTGGAAGAGTCCGACGCCCTTCCCGGTTTTCTGCTCGGCGGGATCCGGAGGCGGCTGCGGCCCTACGGCGGATACCTGAGCTTCAAGCTCGACTGGCTGCTCGGCCGGCGCCTGAAGGCGCTTGCCGCTATGGAGCGGTGCGACGCCCGCACCGGGGTGATGTCGGTCGGCCCCGGCCGCGTGCCCGGCATCAACCACGGCCCCGGCAGGATGTCCGATCACCTGCCCGTGTACGCCGATCTGGCCCTCGAGTAGCCCGGCATCCGTGCTTCACTCGTCGGCCGGGAACCGGTATCCTTCGTCGACGGGCACGGTGCGGCATCGAAGGCACCACGGAGAGCGCAAAGACCATGAATGGACGGAACGAAAGATTTCTGAAGGCATGCAGGAAGGAACGAACCGACTGCACCCCGGTATGGTTCATGCGGCAGGCGGGCCGCTACATGAAGGCCTACCAGGCAATCCGGGGGAAGTACCCCCTCATGGAGATGTTCAAGAACCCCGGCCTGGCCGCGGAAGTGACGCTGCAGCCGGTGGAGGCGTTCGCCGTCGACGCCGCCATCATCTTCGCCGACATCCTCCTGCCGCTCGAGGGGATGGGCATCGGGATCGCATTCCCCCAATCCGGCGGGCCCAGGATCCTCAACCCGGTGCGGGGGGATGCGGACGTCGAGTCCCTGCGGGTCGCCGATCCCGACGCGGATCTGGGCTATGTCCTGGAAAGCCTGCGGCTGGTGCGCGCGGAGCTCGGGGGCCGGGTGCCCCTGATCGGGTTCGCCGGGGCGCCGTTCACCCTGGCCTGCTACGCGATCGAGGGCGGCTCGTCCTCGAACTGCCTCCGCACCAAGGGTTTCATGTACCACAACGGCGACGCCTGGGACCGGCTGATGCGGAAACTGGGCCAGACGGTCCTCCGGCTCCTTTTGGCCGAGGTCCGCTCCGGCGCCCAGGCTGTCCAGGTCTTCGATTCCTGGGCGGGATTTTTAAGCCCGTCCGATTACCGGAGTTACGTCTTTCCCCACATGCGGACCCTTTTCCTCGAGCTCGAGCGGCGGCAGATCCCCTCGATCCACTTCGGGACGGGGACTGCGGGACTGCTGCCGCTGATGGCCGAGGCGGGAGGCGACATCATCGGCGTGGACTGGCGGATCCCGCTCGACCGCGCCTGGAGCAGCCTGAGAACGGGCGCGGGCGTTCAGGGGAACCTGGACCCGGCCGTGATGATGGCTCCGGAAGCAATCCTCAAAAAGAAGGCCTCCGAAGTTCTGGACGCCGCCGGGGGGCGTGCGGGCCACATTTTCAACCTCGGGCACGGCATCCTGCCGCAAACCCCGGAGGATTCCGTCCGGATGCTGGCCGATTACGTGCACGCCCGCTCGGGGGCCCTAATCGAAAACAACGGTCTGTAGCGTCGTGATCTCGATCGTCTTCCCGCATCGCGGATTCCGGCAGCGCAGCTTGTCGTCGAGGCGGATGCGGTAATCGCGCGCCTTGGCATACCTGGCGCGGTCCCGCTCATCGGCCCCGGGCGGCAGGGCGGCCTTTTTCGTCCGCCGCCTCCATCGGATGGGATACTGCTCTGTGGTGCGGCATTTCGGGCAGTATATGTCGGCCGGGACGATTTCATCCTTTTCGTTGTACAGGTCTCGTTCTTCCATGGGACGTATTATGCACGCTTCCGGATTCCGGTAGCAAGGAACTTCCCGGACGGCCCCCGGTGTGGTATTAAATAGTGCCTATGGAATTTCTGAAACGCATTTTTTCGAACGCCTCCGGCCCCTCCGAAAAACAGATCCGGAAAGCGACCAAGCAGGTGACCCAGATCCACGGTGAAGCGGCCACGCGGGTGGCTGCGATGGAGCGCCTGGCTTCGTGGAAGACGCCGGAATCGGCCGCGGCCCTGCTGCGGCGGTTCACGATCCAGACGCCGCAGGCGAGCATGGATCTCGAGGAGAAGCAGTACGCCGTGCGCCTTCTGGCCGGGATGGGGCCGGTCGCCTCGGACCCGATCCGGCAGTTCATCCGCTCCGAGCCCGACGTCACCTTCCCCGTTCAGGCGCTCGGCAGGATCCTGCCCCCCGAGGAGTTCCGGCAATCCCTGGTCGGCCTCCTGGATGGCTTCGCGTCGGGCTACACCCGCTGGCCGGAAGTCAAGGCGGTCCTGATAGCGCATGTCCCGGACGAAGACTTCCCCGCGGAGACCGTGGCGCGTTTCCTCGGCGACGAGGACGACGACGTCGCCATCGCCGCCATCGACCGCCTGGTCCAGAACGGGGACGAGGCCCTGCGCGAGCGGCTGATCCAGCTCTTTTTTGAAGCGGAAGGGCGGCCGAGGGTCCGGGGTAGAATCCTCGATCATTTCCAGGAAAAGGAGTGGCCGGTCAAAGGCTACCGCAAGCGGATGGAGGAGATCCTCGAGCTCCCTTTCTACCTGACCTCCAGGGGGTTGGTGAAACGCCAGAGCGGCTGACCGCCTAGTACTCCCCGATGAACTCCTCGATGGCCTGATTGAACGCCTGCGGTTTGTCTAGAAAGATTGCGTGCCCCGCCTCCTCGATCACCCGCAGTTCCGACCGCGGTATCTTCGAGTGCATGTACTGGCCGATCGGCTGGTTGTCCCGGGTCGTGATGATCAAAGTCGGCACGGGTATGCCGCCCAGGGCCTCGAGCCAGTTCCCCGTAACCAGGTCGAAGTAGAGGCTCATGGCGGCGCCCATGGGGGTCCGAAGCGAACTGTCCTTCAGACTTTTCAGCAGGGAGGCGTCCTGCGGCTGTTTGAAGAGGCCCTGCACGAGGGTTTCGGTGAACTTCCCGCGGTCCTGCTGCAGCTGGTGGAACCGGGACCGCGCCTGGGCCATGGTCAGGGCGCCGGGGTAGTCGTCCCCGGCGAGCATTGCCGGGTGGCCGTCGACGAGGATGATCTTGTTCGGCCGGACCGAATCGGGGCTGGAGACGTACTCGAGCAGCGTGGCCACGCCCGAGGACCAGGCAACCAGGAACGAATGTTCGGCCTCCACCTTCAGCAGAAACTCGTACAGGTCGGCCGCATGCTGCCGGTAGGTGTTCCCCGAATCGGTCCGCGTCGTCCTGCCCTGGCTTCTCGGGTCGAAGGCGATGACGCGGAACCCCCGCGCCGTGAAGTACGGCACCTGTTCCTTCCAGACCTCCGCCGGCATGGTCCAGCCGGTCAAAAAGACGAGGATGCGGTCGCCCGCGCCCGCTTCCAGGTACCGGATTTTAATGTCGCCGACCTCCACTTTCCTCTCCTTCCAGCTGCGTTCGGCCCCGGCAACCGCGGGGATGACCAGCCCCAGGATGAGGATACAAGCAACAACCCGTCCCGCCCGATGATGCATACGCGCCCCCCCGTGCCGGCCCGCGTCCGGCGTTTCCATATATTAGTAACAGGATTTCCCTTTTTATCAAGGCTTCCGGCGGGCCGGAAGCCCCGGCGTGCACAATTATGGGCCCTGCGGCTTGCAGGATCCCTCCCCATCCCATACAATGCACTGTCGGTCTGTCGTAGCGACGCGGCGCCGTACCCAAGTGGCTAAGGGAGAGGTCTGCAAAACCTCGATGCAGCGGTTCGAGTCCGCTCGGCGCCTCCAGGCAGGATCCGATCCTTTCCCCGACCAGGTTGCATCCCGAACCCGCAGGCGGGCCGAAACCCGCCCGGCCCTGCCCGCCTGCCCGGGCCGGCGCCGTCCGGTCTATCGGAAATGCCCGGTTCGATGTAACAAGACCGCCGGCGGGACGTACTTAGAAAGGTAACTGGAATCGGCCGGGAAATCCTACCGTCCGGTTCCGAACAACAGGTTTACAGGAGATATGGTACCCCATTATGGCCCGATCCGTTATAACCGTGTCTATCGTTGCCCTACTGACCCTCCCTCTCTCTGCCTGGGCGCAGCCCGCCACCTATAAGGGTTTCAACAGATATTCAGGCCTCGTAGAGGGCGTTGATTTCTACGCCGCGAAAAAGAGCCTGGTGGAACCCTACGGGAAGCCGGTTGCCGAGGCCGTCGAGAGGATGAAGCACCTGCTGGGCGATGCTCTGCCGAAAGGCTCCATATTCATCTGTTCGACCCTTGAGCAGAAGGATGCGATCTACGAACCGATGATCCTGAAATTGGGGTACGAATGGACCCTGCCGGTCGAGTCGCCCGAGATACAGGCCGAGGAGATGATGGCGCGCATGAAGTCGATGATGGGGGACGACATGCCGGCTGAATTTTTGGAGCAATTCAAAAGCAGGGCCCCCTCCATGGCGGCGGCGGCCGAAAGCCGGATGGTGCAGGAGACGGTCCGCAGGGTGGCCTACGCCGTGATTCAGACCTCATTTGCCGAAAACCTGCGGTATCGTTCCTCGCGCCTCAACGACATGGCGAAGAGCCCGCTGCCCGACTGGCTCGATATCGGCATCGGCGTCTACGTCGCCGGGGAGGACCCCTACCGGTCCTATCTCCTGCAGAACATGGACAAGACGTTCTCCATCGAGGACATCCTCACCATGTCCCGCCCGTTCGTCGCCTCCACCTTCCTCCAGAACGGCAGTTCGGGCGGGGGCGGGGGTTCGTTCGGCTCCCGGGGCGGCGGCTCCCGGGGCGACGGACAGGGTTTCCCGCCCGGAGGTTTCGGGGGGATGAGCCCGGGCGGCGCCCCTCCTGCGGGGTTCGGCAACGGACAGGGCTTCCCGC